>Ga0307378_10000158_pt1 | contig 127075 bp, 91 predicted proteins | sample UN1MG_FD_202238 | JGI IMG/M metagenome (GOLD analysis project Ga0307378, IMG submission 202238) | Soil microbial communities from Risofladan, Vaasa, Finland - UN-1 | ecosystem: Environmental > Terrestrial > Soil > Coastal area > Acid sulfate soil | place: Finland: Risofladan, Vaasa | collected...
TCTTTTTGGCAGGTTTTGGATTTTTTTTGTAAGCTGGTTTGTAAGCACGTTTTCTGTGTATTTATAACTTCAGTCAGTATAATAGGTTGAGATTTTAGAGCATCGGATTGTTAGTCCGATGCTCAGCTGTTTACTGGGGATTGGGCGGGACGCTGGTTATGTCTCTCTCTGATACTCTCCACCTATCCCACTGGGACCTATACTGACCAAAGGAATTTTCACCAAATTGTCGGAGTGATGACAAATCCCTTGTTGCTTGCTGTTGACACTACTATGCTGTGGCAAGAATTTCTTTCTAACACATTCAAACTCCATTAGGCTTAGAGTACCGATGTAACGGCACAAACTTGCCCATTCCGCTGGATCTATGCCTCCATACAGGGTCTTCGATGAAGAAGATAGGTGCTTCAGCAATAATAGCCGAATTTTCCCAGATCCAGAAGAACGTGAGGGCTTCCAAAGGTTCTGTATTGAAGTTGCGAGTAAGTACTTCCCCGGCCTCAAAGGCGAGAACAGAATTGGTTTCAATGGTGTTGCCTCCCTGGTGGTTTTTGCAGATACAGTGCCCAACAACAGCTTGCCAATACTCTGGTATGATTCATCCAAATGGAAGCCCCTATTTCCGGCATCTGGGTTACCTGGTAGTCAGGATCTGTAGGAAACATCGGCAGTTTTGCTTAGCAGAAATCGCCCTATTCCGGAGCTAAGTTCGCATATATCTAAAAGACTAATATTGTCCAGTATTTTGAAATTTAGTAACCTCTTTCTTGAGGTAAGTAAGGTACCTTCGAGGACGAGGGGCGGGGGTGTGGTAAAGATTCTGAGGAAGGTAGGAGTCCCATTTTTTTTCAAATCTTTGCTTCATAAACAACCTAAGCAGGGGGTTGCGGATAGTCCGCAAGTTTGCTCAAATCAGGGTATTTCCTGCACCGAAATGGCGGAGTAAATGGCGAAGTGAATTCCAGTGGTATCTCTAACGCTCTACTATTAATAGGCTTAGGTATTAAAAACAATAGACTCATAATCCATTGGTCGTAGGTTCGAATCCTACCGGGCCCAATTCACAACACCCTGAAAACAAACCACTTACAAAGACAGACAAAGCTGGCACCAAAACGGAAAAACAAAATCTTGTTTCTGGCTTGTTTTTTGATTCTGAAATAGTCGTGGATTTGAAACAGATTGTGGAGAAGTGGCCGAATTTATCGCTTGAGTTGCGGCAGGCAATCGTTAAAAGGGTGCGGTGATATTAGCGAGAAGCCCTGAAAAAATCAAATCGTAGTGACTTGGCGGAGTAAAGCTTCTTCCATTCACTGATACTGATAATTTATGAATTTTGCCCGCAACATCGCTTATACTTCTTGCCGCTACCACAGGTGCAAGGGTCATTCCTTCTTGGGGGCTCATTTACAACTGGTACTACTGAAGGTGCATTCTGCTCGCGAAAAGACTTGGAATAATCTCGTACAAATTATCCTATCGGATCAATTGTTTTGCCAACTTTCCCCTTTTCCAAAAGACACTTTCAAACTTTAAAACTCAGAAGCTCATAGAGTTGTTTTTACGGTCTCACTGCCGTGCCGTCGCTTCTGCGCACAGGGCTCCAATAACCCGGATGGTCGGGCAGCGGAAATTTTGCGGCCAGCTCCACGTCGATGTCAACACCAAAGCCTGGAGCCTCGTTTATGTACATGTAGCCGTTCTTCAAAGTGGGACACCCGGGAAAGACTTCCCTTGTCCTCTCGCTGAAGCGGCTGCTTTCCTGAATCCCAAAGTTTGGAATTGCCAGGTCGAGGTGTACATTGGCGGCGTGACCGACCGGAGAAACATCACCGGGGCCGTGCCATGCTGAGCGTACATTGAACCATTCACATAAGGCGGCGAGCTTTCTGGCAACGCTAAGGCCGCCGATTTGCGAAATATGCACGCGTATAAAATCGATAAGTCTTTCTGATACCAGTCCCACCCACTCATGGGGATTGTTAAACAGTTCGCCCATAGCGATTGGGGTGCTGGTCTGCTGCCTAAGCAGTCTGAAATATCCGTTATCTTCCGGAGCGAATGGGTCCTCGATAAAGAAGGGGTGATATTTTTCCAGCTCTTTTATCAGGTTGATAGCCTGGATCGGCGCTATTCGTTCGTGGATGTCGTGCAGTAATTCAATTTCATCACCAAACGTTTTCCTTATATGCTCAAACATCTTGATAGTCGCCCGTACATAGGGTCCCGGCTCCATTAGGGAATCTGATTGTAAGCCGAATCCCTCTTCCTTGAAATGAGCACTCTTTGAGAGGTGCGGCGAGCCATAGCTTCCGAGCTGTATCCGTATATGCCTGAAGCCTTCTTCAATACCCCTGCGTACACTGTTTTCGAGTCGTGCGAGGTCCCGGCCGCTACAATGGGTATAACAGTCAGCCGCGAACCGGCATTTGCCTCCAAGCAGTTGATAGACGGGCATATTCGCCCGTTTTCCCTTTATGTCCCACAGGGCCTCATCCAGGCCGCTCAGAGCGTTGTTTAGAACAGGTCCGTTGCGCCAATAGGAGCTCGTATAGGCGTTCTGCCACATGTCCTCTATGTTGTCGGCGTCCCTGCCTTTTGCAAACGGATTCAGGTATTTATCCACGGCCTCAGCTACCGGCAAGGGCCGCTGATTGAAAGTGGCGCATCCCAGACCGTACAAACCCGGCTCACTCGTTTCGACCTTGACCACGCAAAGGCGTATCCTTTGTGGAGCCGTGAGAATGGACTTGACGTTGGTGATTTTCAAGGGAGGTAGTCCTTTGGTTGCTTCTGCATAGGTATTTGCAATAGTCTCTTCGGCTTTTGAGGCAATTCCAAAGATGCCCGTAGCCACTCCCAGTCCTACCCCCTTGATAAGATTACGTCGATTCATTTTTACCTCCTTTTTCATCCAATACCAGTTCTAAGATACCAGCGCTTGCTAACATTCGTTTTTCGGAAAGTGCAGGTACTAAAACACATCGGACGGTTTACAAGTTCACATTATCGGTATGTTCAACGCCTGTGCAATACCTTTCATATAACCAATCGCGAAGACCTTCCCCTGCATTGCATAGCCCGGTCTTTGGTTGCTCTCGTCTGCCAAAGTTGGAGCGTGGTCCGGACGAATCGGCCCATCGAAACCGACATCGTGATAGAGCTTGAGAATTTCTGCCATGTCGGTTGGCCCATTATCGTGAAACGTCTCACGAAAATGTTCGCCCGTTCCGCGAACATCGCGTAAGTGGACGAAAAAGATTTTGCCTTGTCCACCGAACTCCCTGACTAACGCTCGGATATCTTCACCCATGAGCTTGAAGTTGGCCTGGCAGAAAGCGATGCCGTTGACCGGGCTTGGCACGATCTGAAGGACCCTGCGGAAGGCCTCGGCACTGGTCAGAATGCGTCCGATCCCGCGAAGAGGCGAGATTGGAGGATCGTCCGGATGCAGGGCCATTTTCACGCCCGCTTTTTCAGCAACGGGGATGACTTGTTTCAGGAAGTAAGTGAGATTGTCCCAGATTTTTTCTTCGCTGATTTTACCCCACCTGGTGAGTCCCTGCTTTTCTGCGATTTGATTATCGAACTCGCTGGCCAGGGCACCGCCGCGTTCGGCTACGTCGACCCTGGTGCGATACCATCCGATCCCCGCCATAAAGTTATAGCAGCACATCGGTATCCCGACTTTACCAAGGGCCTCTATCACAGCACAGTAGTTGGCGATTTCCTCATCTCGGCCGGGCAGACCTAACTTTATCTTTTCTGCTGCAACCGGATGGCTCTCCACGCCGGCGATCGATAGTCCCGACGCTTCATAAGTGGCTTTCATCTTCGCCAGCGTATCAAGATATTGGTCCCGTTTGATCCTGGTCAACACTCGACTCGCAGGTACGATTGCGTGATTGACGCCAATCTGACGTGCCAATATCCATCTTTCTTTATTTCGCATGTCGAGCATTAGGGCCAGCTTCATCCCCTTACCTTCCTGTCGGTCATCTGCATGTGAATGACTGTCCGATGGAAGCTGCTTTTCGGCCATCTGTGCAATAGACGACAAGACGGCCGGTCCACCCAGAACGCCTGCCAAAATGGCCTTGCCGAAAGTACGTCGGCTGGGTTTCAATGGTATTGGTTTAGACTCTTCGGTCATCTTATTTGTGTCCATAACTTTACTCCTTCTCTAAATTTTGCGTTCGACTGGGGCGGTCCGCTGGTTTCCGGTGCCACCAGGTGGCCAGCACCGACCCGGAGACATTCATCCAGGGTCCGAAGATGGCGGGCGCTAAGGCTGCAGGTGCACTTTTAAGCACATTCATGGCAAGGCCGGATGCCATTCCACCATTCTGCATGCCGACCTCAAATGCTACTGTTCGGCACGAGCTCTCATCCAAACGAGCGGCCCGGGCAAACCAGTAGCCTAATATATAGCCAACGAAGTTGTGGATAATGGCAGCACCAATCAAATAAAGCCCGACCGCCATTAGATCATCCCTGGAGCGGGCCGTAATAATGGCTATGATGTAACAAATCCCTGCCATGGAAACAATGGGAAGTGCTTTGTCCATCCAGTTCTCAGGTCCTTTCAAACAAACACTAATCACAAGCTTAGCTAAAGCAACCACGCCTATCAGCATTAACCCGACGATAAAACCATCTTTTTGCAGCGAGGCTTCGCCGTAAGTAAAAACAGCCGAAGGCGCCCATAAAATCATGCCGGCAGCCAACAGAACACTTGCAGCTCCAATGAGTGCCAATACGCCCCCACGTTGAAAGACCTTGTGCCGACTATATAGAATGCGATTGGCTATCAAGCCTGCGACAATTGGAACGATGATCATGTTGATGATTCCAAACATCATACTCAAGAAATTAATCTCAATGAACTGGCCGGCCAGTTTGTCCATCAGGAAGGGTGTCATGACTGGCGAGACAAGTGTCGAGCAGGAAGTCATTGTAACCGACAGGGCCACATTACCCCCGGCCAGATATGTCATCAAATTGGAGGCGACCCCGCCGGGACAGGAACCTATCAGAACCACCCCGGCGGCTATCTCCGCTTCAAAGCCAAATATCTTGGCCAGAGCAAGGCCGGTTAAGGGCATAACTGAGAACTGCAGGACAAATCCGACTAAGACCGGCCAGGGCATCTTGAATACCCGACCGAAATCCGCCACACTCAGGGTTGTCCCCATCCCGAACATAATAATCTGGATCAAAGGGACAATAAGTATCTTCAAATCGACCCCAAACCAGGAGCCAAAGGCTATTGGGTATACCATCGACGCTGCCACAAACGCAAAGACCCAGGCGGTGAAGGTAAAGCTTTTGAGAAACGGATGGCTCATAAAATACAGGGCCAACGAAGCGAACATAACGATAAGCGCCGGACCCAGCCCGGCCCGACGGCCGGTGGCGAACATGATGACGACCGCAGCCAGACAAATAAAGAAAACAAATTTAAAGTATCTCAAGAATGAACTTTCGGTTCTCATGGTTCTTCCTTCCTTGAATCGACGATGAGCCCTGCCCCTGCCGCAGGGGCGGGGTGAGCCAAAAGGCCCTTAGCTCCACAGTCGGTCGTTAGAACGATCTCTATTCCATTCTTCGGTGGGGGCGAAAAGCTCCTGACCCCGCCCGAGGTGTTCTTTCACAACGTCAAGGTTCAACTCTATACCCAGGCCGGGCCCTTCCGGGACACGGGCGAAACCATCCACGTGAAGCGGTTTCTCGATGCCTGTCACCATATCCTCCCACCAGTCGATATCGACCGCGTGGTGTTCCAGGGCAACGAAGTTCTCCGTGGCCGCTGCGCAGTGCAAGTTGGCCATGAAGGATACCGGCGTGCCCGCGAAGTGCATAGCCATAGCGATGCCGTGCTGCTCCGCGTAGTCGCCGATCTTTTTGGTTTCCAGGATACCGCCGGCGGTGGCCAGGTCGGGATGCACCATATCGACAGCACGCTCATCTATCAGCGGCTTGAAGCCGTCGAGCAGGTAGATGTCCTCGCCCGTCAGCAGCGGCACGTCAATTGCATTCTTGATCTCTTTGAGCATCTCGGTATATTCCCACGGGACCATATCCTCCAGCCAGGCTAATTGGTAGGGCTGCAGAGCCTTGCCCAGTTTGATGCAGCTATTAACGCTTATATGGCCGAAGTGGTCCGAGGAGATCGGGACTTCCCAGCCGACCGCTTCGCGGGCCTCGGCAAAACGCTCGGCCATAAGAGCAGCACCTTTGTCCGACAATTGAATACTCGTAAATGGATGTTTGCCTCTCCAGTTGGTTCCTCTCGTTGGATAGGTTAGCGCTCCAGGAACCCTAAATAGCCTCCTGATGCCACAATCCATTTTAAGGAAAGTGAATCCCTGGTCGAGTCTTTTCTTAAGGCCTTCAACGCTGCCATCAGGCGTATCAGCATACAGACGAACCCTGTCCCGATATTGGCCACCGAGCATCTGATAGACGGGGACACCGTATGCCTTGCCCACCAGGTCCCACAAAGCCATCTCCACACCCGAGACACCGCCTCCCTGGCGGCCGTGATGTCCAAACTGTTTGATCCGTTTGAATATCCGCTCTACGTTGCAGGGATTCTGACGCAGAAGCCTGCTCTTGAGTATCAGGGCATATCGCTCACTGGCGCCGTCGCGGACCTCTCCGTAACCGGAAATATCCTGATTGGTGTCAATACGAATCAGAGGGCAGCGAAAAGGCGCTCTGGTGACCACCGCTATGCGCAGGTCTGTAATTCTCAGTTGCGAGGGGCTGGAGCTGCGTTTTACGTTCTGCGTTGCATAGGCTACCTGCTCTTCGATAGGTGCACTGACCATGCCGGCCAGGCTCAGGCCCGCAATGCCTGTACCGGCACTTTTCAGCAGTGAACGCCTTGAGCACGCTGCTTGTTTTTGCGGCTCTTTTGTCCGGTTTTTCATAGTCTCTCTCCTTGTCGTGAATTATCTACAGTCTCACAGGACACAAGCAAATAACAATCTTTTATTTACCAGTTACGTGTCTTCGAGTTCAGCATGTCTTCAATCACCTGTTTTGGTACAGGCAGCTCGTCAATGTTTTTTTTCAGCCAGTTACGAAAGTCATTTTGTATCTCCGGCGTCCATCTGCCGTCGATTTGTCCAGGTGTGTACTTGCCTTCTTTCAGGCGTTGGTGCCCGAACATGTCCCGCAGGGTAATAGCTTCGGATTCGGTGACGACTTTTTCAGCCAGATGGGCGGGGATAAACACGATGCCTTCGCGTTTGGCCAGCACAACGTCACCGGGGCACGCTAAGGCTCGGCCGATACGGATCGGGACGTTAATAGCGCTCATCATCACCTCACGAAGGAAGCTTGGATCGGCACCTTTGTGCCACGCGTTGAATCCTTTAATCTCTTCAAGACCTTCCAGGTCACGGACACCGGCATCGAAGATGACGCCGTTGCCGGAGTTGGCGTATATGGCATTACCAAGGTTGTCGCCGATGAGGGTCCCGTCGAGGACCTTACCAAAGCAGTCTGCGACATACACGTCTCCCTTCTGCAGCATGTCGATTGGCCATGAATTTGAGCTGCCGATGCGGCCTTCGGCGCGCCCCTGACTCATAATCACTCGATTGAAGTCGGGATGAGAGGGCATGTATTGAGCTGTCAGCACTCGGCCGACAATTGCCTCATCAGGATACATGATTACCCAGCCGGCGGCATTCTCGTAACAGTTGCGGTAGCCGGCGCCCCTGACAATACTCCATGCCTGTGTTATCGAGACGTTATTCATTCTCTCCAGAATGTCATCCGGGACATATGGCCGACCGTCTTCCATCCGCTTGCCGGTCCAATCCGGTGTACTTTGTAGCACACGCTGCCAGCTGGAGATCGCAGGTGGTTCAACGCCCTGGTCCTCCGCCTGTATGCGTATATTGCGCCAACGCACCTGGTAGGCGGTGGTGTCTTTTCCTACACCGTGGACCTGCAGACCAATGATACCGCGGCTTGTCATACCATCCCTCAAATCGACACAGGGGACATCGTTGATCCACGTCCTAATCCTGTCGCCTTTGCACTCGATGCGGAACTTGTTCCATTGACCGTCTTTGAACGCCTTGCTGGCAGCCGGGTCGGACGTTGTGCTTGCGAGCATGAAATCGCGACGTGCCTCGTCGTAAATGCTTCCGGAGGAACCTCCCTTTTCGGTGGCAATTTCCACCTGATAACCATAGACACGATCCGGCGGCGCCACCCGTCTCTGAGGCTTGCCGTCACGCCCACTGAATACGAACACCTTCTCCTCTTTGGCAATCTTGCTGCGTATTTGCACGCCTGAGTTCAGCCTGGGATCCAGGCGGACTTCGAACTCTAATATGAAATCACCATATTCCCGGTCCGTGCAGAGGAATGTGTTGGGACTGCCCTTGACTGTAGTGCCGACAATGGCATCGTCCTCAATATGATATTTGGCAAAACCGCTGTGGACGGACCATCCGTTTAGGGTCTTGCCATCAAATAGAGATGTCCATTCGTCCTTCTGTCGCTCCCTGGCCCCCTTCTTGCTTTCGCCAGAAAGCAGGGGGCTGAAGCTTGCCAAAACAATCAGCAAGGCAATCAACCAGTGAATCCTACTGTAGTTCATAATATCCTCCTTTCGTTAATATTATTTTGTTATGTAACTGTATCTCACATGGCTTTTATCTGGTCCCAAATCACTCGAACTGACCCCGCACCAATTGAACCGGAGCAAAAGAGCTGATCCTGCACATGATTTTCAGCTCACCGCCTAAGTTACAATTGGTGCGGGGTCGCGCCGTTGGGAAGTTAGGCGATTTGTCGAAATTATATCACACTCAATAAATATGACAAGGGAGAATCCACAGGACTCCTTACGAAGCAAAAACTTTATTTCCCTCCTGCCGAGACGTGTCTCCGGCACGGCTGGCAGTATCTATGGCTGGCTGCGTGGTTCTATACCGAGCAGGTGACGCACGAAGAAGTCCATGCGCCGTCGGCTTGCATAGGGAATTTCACCTACGCCGTGGCCTCGGCCTGGAACAACCAGCAGGTCGAAATCTTTATCTGCTTTGATGAGCGCATCCACAACCTGCATGGTTGAGGCCGGATCAACGTTCTTGTCAAGCTCACCGACGGTGAGTAACAGCTTGCCCTGTAGTTTATGAGCCTGTGTCACATTCGATTGTTCTTCGTAATGAGGCCCAACAGGCCAGCCCATCCACAGCTCGTTCCACCAAATTTTGTCCATTCGGTTATCGTGACACCCGCAGTCGGCGACCGCGACTTTATAGAAATCGCCGTGAGCCAAAAGTGCATGCAGGGCGCTCTGCCCACCGGCGGAACCACCATAGGTGCCAACTCGTGTAAGGTCCATGCAGGGATACTTCGCCGCGGCTGCCTTCATCCAGAGAATACGGTCGCCAAAGCCCGAGTCTCCAAGATTCTTCCAGCAAACATCGTGAAATGCCTTTGAGCGGTGTGAAGTGCCCATACCGTCAATTTGCACAACAATGAAACCGAGTTCGGCAATAGCGTGTTGGCGAACCTGCAGTCCGAAGGACTTTGGCACAAAGGCACCCTGCGGGCCGGCATAAATCTGTTCGATGACGGGGTATTTGTGATTCGGGTCGAAATTGCCTGGACGTATGATAATCCCGTAAATATCTGTATTACCATCTCGCCCCTTTGCGACGAAACGCTCCGGCGGATGCCAGCCCGTTTCCAGCAACGCATCCCAGTCGGTACGTTCCAATTCGCAGATAAGACTTCCGTCTTTAGAATTGCGCAGCTCAGTGATTGGAGGTTGATCGACTCGGGACCACTGGTCGAAAAAGAACCGGCGGTCCGGTGAAAACTTTATTTCATGTGTGCCATCTTCCTCGGTCAGCACGACGAGGCCTGAGCCATCGAAGTTTACACGACAGAAATGTATGTAATAAGGGTCCTGCCCCGGTCGGATGCCGCCAGCCCGAAACCAGATTTGTCTTTCGGCCTCGTCTATGCGCTCAATGCGGCGTACGACCCTCTCGCCTTTGGTGAGCTGGTTTTTCACGCGGCCCGTTTCGGAATCATAAAGGTAAAGGTGGTTCCAGCCATCGCGTTCCGACATCCAGATAATTTCGTTCGTAGCGTCAAGGTAGTAGCTGTATTTCTTGTTTGCGTAATCGATGAACGTTTTACTCTGTTCGTCGATAATGGCACGCACTTCACCGGTGCCGGCGTCCACACTTATAATGCGGAGTACCTGGTGACTCCTCTGGTTGTAGAGGAAAGTGAATCGGCCTGAATCCGGCGCCCAATGAACTTCTGAGATACTCCACGGATTGGGGCAAAGCTCATTAGAGATGGAAATGTGACGTTGCCGGGTCACGTTGAACAATTGCGGTTTGGCGATATCGATGCGGTCGCCTGGCTTGGTATAAGAAAGTGTATGGAGCTTCGGCTGCAATTGATCCTTAGGGGACGATTCGATAAGATGAATTTTTCTGTCCTCACCTTTTCTTATCTGCAAGGTTGCTATCTTTTCTGAGTCATGCGACCACCAGAGACGCTCAGAATACGTATTTTCTTTTGTTCCATCGCTGCTCAGCGCAATCTCTTCGCCCGTCTCAATTTTTCGTACATAGAGGTTATAGTCTTTAAGAAACGCAAACCATTTGCCGTCGGGCGACTCACCGCTCGGCCTGACCTGTTTAGGTTCTTCTTTGGGACCGGCTTCCTGAATGCAGTTCTCATCTATGACGGCATCTCCGGCTTCTTCGGTGGCAACAAATACGGCCAGGTTTTTTCCATCTCTATCCGTTACCAGCCACACATGTCCGGCATACGTGTGTTGCTGATGGTGCTGGCCGGCGAGGAATGTGGCGTAGTAACGTCGTTCTCCTTCAGAATCAATCCAATAAACCTGCACGTCCCAGTCGGTGCGGTTAATGAACGTGATCAAAGTCTCGTTACCAGTCCGGGTGCTCGGATGCGGCTCAGCAATTGCCCGAAGCGAGGGGAATATCTGTTCGTCCGTCGACGCTTCCTGAAGCTTATAGGTGCGCAAATCACACTTCCACCGTTTGCCTTGACAGGTGAATAACAGCTCTGACGCGGATTCACCGAACTTCAGTCTGTCGATTGGAAGTCGATCAGCCTGTATGTCTTTCCCAGTGACCTCTGTCAGTTTCGTGGCAAGGCGCTCATGGTCAAACGCCTGTTGGCGTACGCCTGTTTCTGCATTCACAATGATATACTCGCGCACCCCATCGGCCAGGTCGTTGCGATACCAAAACTGAATGTTATCCGACAGCCAATGTGGAGTGACTTTCTGTTTGAAAACTTTATTTGTAATGATTTTGCGCAGGTTAAGCGCCCGCTCATAGTCGGAACGTGTGCCTTGGGCGATGACGTCTCGGGCGGTAAGAAGCAATGCCGCCAGCACAGTGGCCTGGATGATGGTTTTCAGTTGAAAGGGAATTCTCATGGTCTCTATCTACCTATTATTGTTTATTGAGAAAAACTTTTTTAACGATTCGGGATCTGTGTGAGGATGAAGGCCCGACGGTCGCGGACGAACTGTTTGATTCCGTCCCGTCGGCCGCTGCCGAGCCCCTCGGCAGTCAAGGCGTCGGCTGAGGCGTCTAAGAACCGGTCGAAGGCTGTCGGTGGATTTCGCGTTCCATACGATGTCTGCCATGGGCCGTTCACCAGTTCCGCCAAGGCCTGCAGGTACATCTGCCGGTATTTAGGATATTTCATAAACCGATCGACTTCCGGAAACTGCCCGGCGTTCACCGAGAACAGGTTTGTACTGGCCCCATCGCCTGAACCGAGCGTGAAGTCGATGTCCCAGGGCAGTAGGTACCACTTGCCCTCCGGCAGGGCGTAGTAGAAGGAATTGTTTTTTCCGCGCCGGTACCCGTAGCTGTCCCAGTCGCCGACGGCGTGGCGAAGCGCCAGGACCCGTGCGAAGTGTTCGGGATGGATGACCGACTCGATGACCTCCTCATACGTCCTGCTGCTGGACGGCGTGTTCAGCGCAACGGCCAAATCGAAGAGGTGGTCCCAGTTGTCATCTTCGCGATTTGACCGCTTCTCAAATCCCCACCGATAGGTCTCCTTGAGCAGCGGGTGTCTATTGTCGAACTTCAGTCCTTCATCGAGGTTCGTGAATCCCGTGCCGTCGGCTGTGTACTCGAAATAGTCGTCGATTTTATGAATATAGCCTTCGGTATCGTTCGGAAACCACCCACGAATATAGTCGCCGTCGATCTTCTGGACATCCTCGTAGATGGATTGACTGCGGCCGTTGATGACCACGCGCACATACTCCTGTTTCGAGAACTGCAGGCCCATTTGCGAATAGAACCAGTACGATGCTCGTTCCTGGAGCGGGCCGCGGTCGCTCCCTTCGGTGTTGTCGAGATTGATCTCCTCACGATTTCGGAATTTCTGGTCCGGATTGAAATTGATCCGATAGGCATAGTGATCGCGTGGGTCGCGGCCCCGGCCGCTACGGAGAAACGGGCTGCCGCGATAGCGAATCCCGCAATTGTAGAAGACTTCGGTGTCGTTGTATACGAAGGTGCAATCCATCAGCTCATTCGAGAGATTGGGACGTGATCGAAACGTGCTGAGAACGTCATCGGAAAGCCAGACACGATAGGCGGCAAACTGGGTATTCAGAAGCGTATCGCCGACACGAACCAGGCAGGTTCGGTCGGGCACATCGGCCGAGGCTTCCAAACGAGTAGGGAACCGTGTCGATGCTGCTCCATCGGAGACCTCGATGTAGAACGACCGCATTGTGCCGGCGGGGGCACCCGGAATCGTGGCCGTAAAGATGCCGTCCCCGTCGATAAGGTCGTCGCGTGAGGCGTCGTCGACCATGGGTACATTGATCAATCTGCCGGCCCCTTCGGTTCGATAATAGAGCGTTACTTGGCTTACACCATCATTGTCGGTTACTCGGGCGGTTACAACGATAGGCTCAGAGGCCGCGGGCAAGACCGGCGCGTGCCGCACATCGAGGATGTCCGGCCCACGGTTGGTGACAAACGCTGTATTCTGTAAACCGGGCGTGCCCAGATTCAGCGGCATATAGAGTTCAAACGCATGCGCCGGTCGCGGCGGCTGGACAGGTGCCTGCTCCCGCGTTGTCCGCAAAAGCAGGAATCGGCTTCCCCGCAGCCACCGTGCCCAGCCACTGAATGTCACTGTGGTTGCGTTTGTAGAGGAAATGGACTGGTTGATGCGATTGGCCCCGGGGTCACCATGGCCAGTTGCAATCAGGTGCAACGACCGGGACCCGGAGTGACTATCCGCCGTGGTCACGAACGACCGAACGTGATTGCCGAGTATTCGCCAGTCTGACTCGCCATTCTCGAAGCCGCTGTTATTGAGGCGGTTTGTTCGGCCGAGGCCAACTCTCATATCAAGGTCGTCCAAAAGCACCTCGCCCCGGTTAAGCAATATAAGCCCGAAGATTGTGATCTGATCGAAGCTGTATCTGGAATCACTGCTGTCGATGGTGAACGAGAATTGCTCCCACGTAGTCTTGCCGCTCTCGTCACTGTCGGCCCAGGCATCAGGTGTGTTGTTGTTGCTGTGCGGGTCGCGCAGCTCCAGGCTGGCCCCCTGGCCGTCGGCCCACGTCGGCCATCGGCCGCCGTCATAATAGGTTACCTCGTCCGCGGTGACCATTGTCACTTCTATTTCGCCGGTCTCCTGATTCAGATTCTCTAATGGATATGACAACCGGATTCGCTCACTGTGGTCGTTCAGGCTACCCGAGTAAGGGCCGACCAGATTCGATCCGACAACCAGATTGTCATACACGCCTGCGAGCAAGTCCGGGTCTTTGGCCACCACCAGATATGAGCCCGGCGGCATCTCGGTGCCCTGGTCGAAGTCGTAGATAATGCCGTCGGTGAAGGCCCAACCGTTCAGCGCGACAGTGTTGCTACCCCGGTTATATAGTTCGACAAACTCATATCGCTCGTCGCGGGTTCCGTGGTGGTACATGATTTCGTTAATCACGATGTCGCTAATGAACGGCTGGGTGTTAGGTCCTTCAAAAGTAGCTGAAGTTAGAAAGTCAAAGAAGTAGGACCCATCCGGGAACCGGCCGAAAGTCACCTCCGGCTCTATATACCCATAGCGCACCGCGTCCAGGACGCGGACCGGCTTTGGTACAGGTTCATTTGTGGCCGCCGTTACATAAATTGTCTCCCCGGAGAAATTCAGCGCAAATGGAAACGCCGCCGGCGGTATGCCTTCTTGGACGGCCCAAAATCCACCCGGCCGCAGCACTATCCCGTCCGGAATTTTGTATTTAAGCAGGTTTAGCCGGTCATCGCTAAGATAGACATTGCTCAGATCGACTGCGGTTGGGCCCGGATTGTACAGCTCGAGCCAGTCGGTACCCGGAGGCACATCGCTATTGGCAAGCAGTTCGTTGATCACCACACGGGCGCGGGGGTCGTCACCACCGGAGGACTCCTCCACAATCGCCCGGAGGATCGGGCTTGCGATACAGTCCGAGCTGCCGGAGATCCTCGCATTATGGGCCTGGATGGCCAGGACGTTTGTGCCGGGAACCAGCAGGTTTATCCGGCCGGTCAGGTCCACGTTGGCGACCGGTGGCTCCGTAGCCGGGCCGCCGCTTTCGTCGAAGGGAGGCGGGTCACCGAGGATTTGCCCGGAGTCCGCCACTCGCGTGCCGTTGAGATACAGCACGAAGCCATCGTCATAGTGGACCTCGGCCGGCAACTGGGAGAATGAACTGATTTGCTCTGCCGTAAGCGTGAACCGGAGCCGGGCGTACACGGATAAGTAATTTCCGTTCATGTCGTTCATCTGGGTCCGGATGAGCTGTAGCTCGCTGGCGTCGTTGCTGTATCCGTACCCGCTTGGCCCTTCGAGCCACGCAGTCGTACCGGGATCGTCGTTATACTGAATTTGCGTCCAGATGGTGTTGGTTTTACTGCCACGGACCGGCGATGGTTCTTCTGTCCCCTTGAAATACCGCCCGGGGTGGCCCACATCCACGAGCGTCACTAACGTCGTCTCTTCGGTCCCAACCTGGACTCCATCCGGCCTGCCTGGTGTGCCGCCAATAAACGTGCTGGGCGACCATGTTGACGCCTCCTCCGGATCCCCCCCAAGCTTCGCGAGAATCAGCGAGTGTCCTGCACCATCAGCCGAGGTCGGCCAGGGCCTTCCGTCGTTGTATCGGAACGAGATGATAATCTCCCCGTTGCTATTGGACAGCTCGACCCGTTCGCCATCGTTGTTGAGCCGACCCGCGAAAGGGCCATGCACACCGCCGATTCCGTACGCCGCCTCTAAGGCAGCAGGCTCTAACGCGACTACTAAGTACTCCTTGGGCCCAATAATCGTTCCCGGCTCGAACACATAATCGATGCCGTTTGTGAATGCATATCCGGTAAGGTCTTCGAAGACGGCCCGGTTATTATACAGCTCAATGAATTCGTACGTTCCTCCACCCTCGGCCGGGTGGTACATCACCTCGCTCACCACAAGTCCCATGCCGGGTTGCGTAATCCCTAAGACGACCACACAGGTCATCGCCAACAAACTCCACCGGTGCCGACCTTGGTCTATCATAAGTGTCCGTTCCATTCTCTAATGATAGCAGTAAGATCCTCCCTAACTGGCCTCGTACGACCTCTCCTCACACTCACTCAGTGTGATCCGGAATTCCACGTTTCAGGTCACTTTAGTGACATTCCCAAAACCTTCCGATACACTATTTTACCAAATCCACCCCAATGCTTCTACTGTTTTTACGCCTTTTCGTGTACTTTTCGCAACCAAAGCAGGCCACAATGTAAGAATAACCGGTGAAAACCGATGGCGTCTCGTTGTTTATTCGTACCTCGGTCCTCATCCTCGGCAGAGAAATACATTTTTCCAGCGGGTCAGCTAACCCTTAAAGCCTGTCATTTGGCTCTAATAGTCAGGAAAAGAGTGACAACAATTTGTATATGGACATATTCCTTTGTTGACTGAGTGGGATTTTGCTATTTTTGCTCCTCAAGAATGCCCATGCCGCTGCGGTCCGGGTAAGGCGGCCGTTTGGCTGGCACATAGGGATTTCTCTTAATTTCATCCAGCATATGTTGTACGGCGGCATCGAGCTGCGGATCGCCCCCATCGACCATTAACGCGGGGTCATCGATAACCTCTATGTCCGGATCCACACCGTGCCCTTCCATAGTTAACGTGCCATCGGTTTCATAGAAGGTAATGAACGGCACGGTTATTCGAGCGCCGTCAATCAGGGATGGATTCCTGGAAATACCGATCACACCGCCCCAGGTTCGCATGCCGATGAGTTTTCCCAGTCCGGCTTTGCGGAACAGATAAGGAAATATATCCCCGCCGGAGCCTGACTCGCCATTGATCATCATGCACTTGGGGCCCTGGTGGCTCAGGGTTGGAACCCGCCAGTCGTTTTCATAACGCTCGAACAAATGCAGGTAGATGGGACGATTCAGCAACTCAATGAACCGGTCGGCAATATCACCGCCCCCATTCCAACGCTCATCGATGATTAGCGCACCCTTGTTCATCTGGCCGTAGAACTGGCGGAAGAGTTCACGCTGTCCCCGGTTCCCTGTATCCGGTACGTGTATATACCCAACTTGGCCGTCGGATTCTTTTTCGACATACCGGCGATTGCTCTCAACCCAATGCCGATAACGCACGTCATATTCGGAACCCAGCAGTTTCACCACCACATTCGTTGCCTCCTCAGGATTGGGCTTGGCACCGACGGTCAATGTCACGGTTTGACCGGACAGGCCTTCGAAAGCCGCCCAGGGCGCCTTGGAAGTATCGACCGGAATGCCATTAACTTTGAACAGATACTTAAACTGCTCGCGTTCTTTCTCGTCCAGCTCATGTAGAGCAGAGCGTGCGTCGGTGTCCCAAATACCGCCTTCATAAACCTCCGCAATGCGGTAAAATCCCTGGTCGAGCTCGAAGTCTACACCGAGATAGCCGATTGATTCTCGGGGGCCGGAGTCCACATCGCCTCCGCCATAATACGTATGACCGGCGTTGACTTCACTGATCATCTCTGCAATGACATACCCGACATCGCGGCGGGATACACAGTCATCTAACATGGCCTCGTATTGTTTGCGCACCGCGGGCCAGTCAACCTTGTGCATATGGGGGTCGTAGAAGTAGTCACGCATGAACCGCCATGCGTCGACGAATATCTGCCGCCACTCCTCACGGGGTTGAATAACCACGTTCATCGGCTTGGTTACGATCAGGTTCTCGAGCTTTTGGTCGGGCTTGGCCTCGATGATACCTGTCTTGCCCTCACTACGAACGAGAAGCTTTTTGCCGTCCGGCGTCATTTGCACAAAGTTTACCTTTTTGAGAATTGTTTTCTCCTCGCGCTTTTCATCATTTGGATCAAAGTACTGGAGCGTGTTTTCCTCTCCGCGTCGCAGATAAATCAATTGGTTCTTATCATTGACCTCAAGGTAGGAAAACCGTCCGCGCTTAATTGGCACGCGATAGGAACGTGTTTCCATATTCTCAAGTTCAATTTCGACCGGTTTGATTTCTTCCTTATCTTTATTCTTCTTGTCATCTGCCTTTTTGTCGTCCTCATCTGCGGACTCGGTAGATTCCTCGGTTTCCTTTTCTTCATTGTTTTTTTTGCTATCTGAATCGTTGGGGTCTTTGCACTCAGGCTCCTCGTCACCCTTACCGTCCTTATCCTTATCTTTATCTTTGTCTTTCCCGTTTTCGTCGTCCTTCTCGTCCTTTTTTTCTTTCTCCGGTTCTTCTTCGTCACTTTTTGCCTTGAAGGGATTTGAGATTTCCTTACGCAGTGGAATCGCATGCAATACGGCTGTGTCCTCGTAAATAAAGGTCAGACCGGCATCTGCGTATTTGGGTTGTGAAATTTCTCTCTCACTGAAGAAGTACAAAAAGTCTCCTTTGCGGTCAAATGTCGGCAGATAATCAACGAACATACCTTTAGTCACCTGGTGGAGCTCATCTTTGGGAACGTTGTAAAGCATGACCACGTTCATATTATCCATATTGGGCTTGGTGTAGGTCAGCCATTGTGAGTCTGATGACCAACTAAATGCCCTGGGAACTCCCCATCGCCATCCACTGATGTTTTCACGGTCGAAATAATGGACTTTACGCTGCTCGACATTGAAGACGTAAAACCTGCTTTCATGGTCTGTCAATACCATCCATTTGGAATCAGGTGACCAGGTGGGTTGATAGCGGTAGCCGGCTCCCATGGAGGTGATAGTTTCCGGTTTACCTTTCCCATCGGCCGGTCGGATAACAAGCTCGTTTTCGCCGGATTCATCTGAAAAGCAGGTTATCCATTTTCCATCCGGACTCCAGGAAGGCCCGCGTTCAGCGATACCGCTCGTGCGGGTAAGGTTGCGAGGGGTGCCGTTCTTGGCAGGCAGTGACCAGACATCACCACGACTTTCTACCAGAACACGTTTGGCTTTAGGAGAGAGATGCCAGTCTGAAAGTCGTCCGCTCACGTCCTTGCGTATCGGACGGAGCTTCGGACGGGCGCCGGGGATCGAGATATTAACGGGGATTGCTTGCTCGCTGGCTAAATTCAGCAGATAGAGCTGGGCATTATATTCAAAGATTATCTCGCCTTCGCCGTTCGGGCCCGGACCATTTGAAGGCCATTTTACGTCGTAATCCTTGAAGTGGGTAATCTGTTTCCTTTCTTTCGTTTCCAGATCATAGCACCAAATGTTAAGACGATGTTGCCCTCCGGCATCCGAAAGGTAATATATCTTCCTGCCTTGCCACATGGGAATGGTATCGGTGCCTTCCCAATCGGTGATCTTTTCCGAAGTATGGTTGTCTAAGTGGAAAAGCCAGATGTCCGATGCCCAACCTCCGCGGTAACGCTTCCAGCTCCTGAAGTCACGATTGCGCGGCGTATAGGCGAGCCATTGGCCATCACCCGAAATGACCCCGTACCCACCATAAGGCACTGGCAGCCGATTCGGCAAACCGCCGGCTTTCTGTACGGTGAACAATTGTACCTGCCGACCAAGTCCACCCAGTCCATTCATAGCGAATAGGAGCCGGTTATCGAAAGACCAGTCGCACAGACGCTCACCACTGGAATGATAAGTTACCCGCTGCGGGATTCCTCCTTCGACGGCTACAGTGTAGATATCGTTGTTTCCGTCATAGTTTCCGTTGAATGCAATAGTGTGTCCATCCGGACTGAATCGCGGAAATGCTTCTCCGCCGGGAGGACTTGCCAATGGGGACGCTATTCCGCCCGCGCGCGGGACCACCCAGATATCGTCTGCATAGACAAAAACGATATGAGTCGAGCTGACATCCGGGTAACGCATCATACCGCCATGGGGCTGCACCGCTGCACTGGCAGCAAAAGCATAGAAAAATGACGACATCAAGAAAAAGCTGAACGGCGGAAGTTTTGAAAACGCTCTCATGATAATGGTCCTCCTCTTAAAAAAACAACTTCGATGTACAAAGTGCTTATTTGAAATCCAGCACCACACTCACTAACCTATCGAAAAAAGACTATTGCAATTTCGCCTGCCGCCTGCACTCGCGTAACCGCAGGTGCGAGCGGAAACCCAAACTCCACAGGCTTGTCAATATTATTTGTACCAAATTAGCCGCTTTCTCGTCAAGAAATATCTTTGGTTCATTCATTGTCCCTAAAACAAGGGGGCCTATACCGAATCGTTCGATATAAGCCCCGACTCGACCAAATCTACTACATTAACCACACTCCCATATCTTGCTTCGCAATCCGAAGTCCACAGGATGCCTTGCGGCAGATGCCTTACGGCAGAAGCAATGGGGGCCACTTAAATCCCAGCTTACAGCGCCGATGGTGGAGGATACAGACGAATATCGTCAAAGTACATTGTGCCTGAACCGCCGGCCTGCAGATTGTTCTTATTACCTAAACCAAGGGCAATCGTGTTGACATTGGCCAGGTTCACGCCCTGGTCTGCAAACGCCTGCAGGTCGATATTCCATCGAGTCCACTCTTCTATCTGGGCTGCATTAGGATTATCGTGAGAGACCACCGCACTGCCATTGAGAGCAACATACAACGTCTCAGCAGCGTTATCCGAATCACCTCTGAACCATATTGTCAATGTGCTAACACCATTCTCGGTCCAGTCACGCGGATAAGTCAATGTCAGAGTCGCCTCAGAGTAACCAACACTGTTGTTGTAGTAAAGTGGTATCGACTGAGAACCGCTGTGAACGATAGTTTGCTCTGCAAAAGGAGGAGTTTCATAACCAACTAAAGAACCGTTTGTCGGGTCGTCATATCCGTCTATCCACGCATTAAATATCCTGTTGCTATCGGGGTCGGCGGGGTCAAGGTCATTGTAAGATTCAAAATCGTCAACGACAAGGAAGTTGGCTGTCGTAAAGCTCCAGAGGATGTCTGTCCACGGACTGTCGGCGTTGGTATTGTTAACCTCATCAATCCGCCAATAATAAGTGGTATCCCACTCAAGCATTCCGGGGTCATAGCTCTCAGCACCAAGGTCCCTGGTGCCTTTATACTCCGGCGAACCGGTATCGGCATTTTTCACGGCATCTTTATCAGTGCCAAAGTATAACTCATGCGAAGCAGCATAGATTCCCGGTGACCAGGTAATAATCTGTGTCTGCTTTACATCCACAGCGCCATTAGATGGATTCGGGTTCCCGACGGCGCCCTGAGTAGTAAAGCTCCAGACGTCGCCTTTATACGTCTCGACGGCATCAAACTCATCGACCCTCCAGTAGTAAGTCTGAGCCATTTTAAGTGTGCCGGGGTCATAGGTTGTGACTCCCTGGGGAAGTCCACCGGTGGCGTTGTCCACATCGTCAAAATTGTCACCGAAATATACGGTGTGTAATTTCGCACCAAAACCTCCCGTCCAGCTAAGCTCCACATCCGGGTCTACAAGCTCGGCACCATTAGACGGCTCGGGTGCATAGGCGGTCTTGGGTGGAATCATAAAGCTCCAGACCTCGCCTTTCCACGGACTATTCAGCTCGGTGTCATTGACCTCATCGATTCGCCAGTAGTAAGTTGTACCCGGAACAAGACCATCCGGATAAGCGAATCCTGGGAAGCCGGCAACAAAAAACGTTCCAACCTGGTTTCCCTGGAACGTGCCTTCGGCTCCGTAATTCACATCATCGAAATTCTCAGCGAAATACACATCGTGTGAGACCGTATAACATCCCGTTGTCCAGGAAAGGTTCACCCATGTGTCCGGATGGAGGGAACCGTTGGATGGGTCAGGGCCAAACGCCTCTGGACGAGACGCCAGCTTTGCAATTTCAGCCGCCGACAGCACCTTGTCATAAATGCGCAGGTCATCTACAACTCCTTCAAACCAGCCCATTCCGTGGCCTGAGTTAGAACCAACGAGAAAACGGTCACCATCGGCCCATAGCGTACCAATGGTTGTCGCAGTGCCTTCCTCTTGACCGTTCACGTATAAGCGCACATCCCCATTGTTGGTTGCGACCAACACCAAGGAATACCAGGTACCAGCTTTAATCACGCTTGTTCCCAGCACAATACGCTCGCTGCCATCCCAGGCATAATGCTCGAACACACCGGAGCTTTGAATCCTCAGCTGGTGTGACCAGTGAGTGGTTGGCCCTGCATCGCTCGTGCGTACTACGATGCTGGCGGGACTTGTCCGCGCAGGCTTGACCCAGGCAGATATTGTGTAGACTGTAGGGTCGCTTGTGTAGGGAAGATTCACGAAGTCATCTGTCCCGTCAAATTCCAGTGCCTGTTCGAACTTCCCCACTACGTAATTGGGCATTCCACCGTCGAATGTGCCATTCGCCGAACCTGCTGAGTCATCCAGATTCCCGTCAAATTTCCAATGACCAACAAGATCAGCCGATACGTTGCTTGCTCCACTTAGTACCAAAACAAAAGAGACCAAATAAATCAATTTCCTAAGCATAATAATCCTCCTTAAAAAATAAAAAAATTTGTTAATTGAAATGTAAAATTTCTTCTCTGCGAAATACAAAGTGTATGCTATAACTCCGTGCCTCGCATAATAACTCCTCCTTTACCGAAAAACTATAAGAATTGCACTCGCCCGTCTTGGCTCGGCCCCGCTCCGACTCGCTCGGCCTTGACGGGCCAAGCCGAGACAGGCTGGTTGACCTCAGATTCGTAGATGCCTGACTGCGCAAGCACAAGCTTCACTAATGTTATCTATACCAAATTGTCCGCTCTCGCGTCAAGGAAAATCTCTGGAGCATTCATTGGCATGCTTTTTTTGATAAAACTATGCAGTAGTGCGGAAAAGACAGGGGGGATATCGATTATTTGAGCATCTTCTTTAACCTATTGTAGATGTGTCTGAAAAAAGGCAGTTAACTTTACATGTAAAATCTCGCAGAATGCTCCTCAGTTTGCAATTTAAAGCTCCTTAATGGGCCATTTAAACGTTGAACTTGCCTTGAGGGATTGTTTTCAGAATCACGTTTTAAATCCGCTTGGAACGGCGGAAAAAGCGTTATATTCGGAAAAAGCGTTACATTCGGTATCACCGGTGGCACATAGATATAATCTTTGCTATTTCATATTCCCAGGATAAGTGTATTGAATATACACTAAGATTTAAGCCCTTGTTTTACTTAACCTCCTCCTTTATGTAAAGCAGGGGCTTTTTTTGTAAAGCGCCTCAGAGGCCATTTTAACGATGAACTCGTCTTGAAGGGCTTATATTAGCCTATTTTCAGGAAGTGGTTCCAGATTGGAGGATTACCCGCTCAAAATATCCACAGCGTTCACCCTGTTGCACTAAACATTCATCTCGAAATAAGCAGCCGCCGTAATGATGGTCGAAGTTGGCACATCCGGGATTCCCTGTTTTTGGGTCGGCTTCAACTATTTCAACGTGCTCACTAATGTGTTTAATCATTTTCATCAGCCTATAATCCTCCCACAATTCTGTAAAAAAAGTCAATTGTCCGGCTCTCAACTCCTCACTGCTAAGGCCTCAATCTATAAAAAATATAAGTTATTTATGCCGAAGTGCAAAATTCTGAAGGAAGTTATTTTTCGTCCTATATTAAATTTTTTTCCTTATCGCCTCAAAGTTTTCAGGACCGAATTAAAACAAGTGAGGTTTTTTAGCAATCTATCTACTCGACAATTTGGGGGCCGAAGTGGTTTCAGATTGTAGGATTACAAGAAGAAATCCTACGCCGCAAGCGAAAATACTCCTGCTGCTCGGCTTGCCCCGTAGCATCGTCAAAGACTTTTTTATACTATGAGGTTTGGTTGTGATGAGGGAATGAAGGACTGACGGTCTATAATGATATCTACCTGCTGGGAGATGTCCTATCCCGTTCCGTATCTCTCTTATCCGGCTTTCGAACTTCCTGTATCCTTGGCTTAGCTGATTTAGGCTTCGAGTGAGAGCCGCCTTTTTTACCAGTACCCCCTTTCATCAGAGACAGGGCTTTAACACATGCCGCTTTGGTAGTTCGATCACGATGCTTCAGCCCCTGCTCAAGGACCTCCGAAGCCAATTTCTTCATTCTGCCCTTCATACTCCTCAGTCCGTATGCTGCTGCTTTCTTGGTCGTCCTTGAGTAGTTGCCAAGTAATGTCTCCGTGAGGATAGCCAAACCATCTTCCTGCATCCACGACAGATTGAAAGCTGCCAGCCTGGCAGTTGAAATATCACTTGAGCACAGCTTTCGTGTTAGCTGCCTTAGAAGCTCGATAGATGCTTCGTCTTTTTCCTGTTCGGCAGATTTTTTTTCTTCGAACTTCATAGAGTCTCCTTCAAATGAAGGTAAGTATAATAGAATACTCCCGATTATGCCAGTTGAAAAAGTTGGTTCACAGAGCATCCCACAAATTTTTTTGTGTCGGTGATATTTTACATACATTCAATTACTTTAGCATTTTATTTTTGTGAGAGTTTCTTTGACGTGTAATCCAGCAGTGCTTTGAGCTCTTTCCATCCGGGATTTTCGGGCTCGTCCTGCATTGAACCCGGTATATGAAAAGCGGTGGCTGGATGTTCAGTAAACCGCCCATTTCCCTCAAGCCAGCTCTTGTTTACTTTCCAGTAGCCTTTTAATTCGCGTATCTCTATTCTCCTAAGCACGTTGCACTTTGGTAAATTCTCATCGTCACCGCATTCACGCAGTGCCAAATCGATTCCGTCCCCGGTGAGTCTCGGATGCAGTTGTGCGTAAACCTGCTGTCCCAAATACAGGTTGGTATACTTGCTTCTTTCCTTAGCAACACTGCCGAATCGTTGACAAATTTCTTTTCCAAATGAGATTTTGTGACTCTTCTCTAAAGAGATTTCTTGCCTCCTGTACCCGGACATCTGCTCAAAGGACAGGACCCAGTCTCTCAGGCGCTCCCGGTCAAATAGAACCTTGCCGAAGGGGAGGACTGAATGTGGAATCTTCTTTTCTCTCACCAGATACAATACGTCTTTATCACCACATTTAAGAAATTCGGCCGCTTCTTCCGTGTCGAAGAATCCTTGATTACTATTCTTATCCATTTCCCGGTCTCCTTTTTAAACTATTGTATGATATACTATACTCTACATATGATATACATTAGCCAATAAACATCGTATAACGATTGGCGTCAAGCATTTTTTACTATTTTTTCATATTTTGCTTTTTTCAGAAGCAAAGCGCCGAAGTTTGGGGCAGGCCCCCTTAGAGTATAAAGCACTCTAATCAAGGGGGTAAAAAATTGGGTTTGATTGGGTTTGTTTTTTTGGACTGCGAAATCATCTTTTTTTCTGTAATCCTTTGTTATAAGTAAGTTTACATTCATTTGGGCTCTACGGAAATTGGGTTTGTTTGGGTTTGAATTGGGTTTGTTTTCACCAAGTGTCCAATTGGATTTATTTTCATAAGCCATATTTGAAAAGGTACTTACGTTCATTTGCAATCCGCCTACGGCGGACAAGATTGGGTTTGTTTTGCATAAAAAGAGTTGATTTGTAGAGGGTTCTCGACAGATGTAGAGGGCCGAGGACAGTTGGCGAGTATTGCGTATTGCGTATCGTGTGTTGCGTATTGCATAGATCGTGGTACATTGTTCATAGTTAATGGTTCATTGGTAATTGACTAATCTGGATCCCCGACTACGACCTTCGGGGAAAAGTTTGGCTGGGCCGACTGGCTCTAAGTCCTTGCTGCGCTGCAGCTTACGACATGCAAACTGAAATGTTATCTTCGCCTACTGGCGGTTTATGTTTGTCTACTGGCAAACATGCGCGTATTTTAACATATATTCAAACATAAGTCGACAAAAAAACGTCCAAAAAGAACTTTTTTACACAACTTTTACCAAGTGAGATGAAGGCTGCTCGTTAGTGAGGAGTGAGCTAAAGTAAATTAAAGTGCCTAAAGTGAGCTAAAGTTGGATACTCCCGCCGTTGCTAAAGCTATGGCGGACAAGCGATGCTGGACGCTCAATGCTCGATTCTGGCTTCTCGACACCTGCATTTCGAGCTAGTAGACCTTATCTTTCAGAAAGAGTATTTCCCTATCTTTGGCGTCCACCTCCAAGGCAGCAAGGCGTTTGAGGCTTCGCTTACGAATCCTTCATGAAAATCGAGCAGCCATGATGGCCGCTTTAATGATCAATGTAACAGCAAGGGTGAAGACGTCCAAGTTCTTGTTCATAAGGACATTCAAACCTACTCCAAGACATGTGCACACTCTATTTGTGGGTGTGATTGTAGGACAAAACGGACGAAATTGCGACTGATAAGTCCAGGGAGGTAAATGCTTGTATTTCAATAGAATAGATCAGATGTCATGACGGTCCCATTCGCCCTTTACAACCAAATGGTGTCCATGAAGCCTGCAACAGCAAGGGTTCCCATGCCGTGTATAAAAGGACGTGGGAACCCTTTCAAGTGTTATGCTAAAGTGCCCTATGCATACCACTTATGGTACATATGATTGTTAGTACCGGGAGCAAAGCAGTCAATTCGATTCGGCCCCCAGGAGACAGCTGCAGGCGACTCAACAATTACCCCGCCAAGATTCTCCCAACCGCTCCAGCTCGAGCCGTTCCACCACTTGTGGTACATCCTGTTATTGGTGCCCCGCACAAAACAATCCAAGCGATTGGCCGCCCAGGAAGAGACTGCCGGGGCGCCTATGATCACCCCTCCAAGATCTTCCCAACCACGCCACTTTGAACCATCCCACCATTTATGGTACATATGATTGTTAGTACCGGGAGCAAAGCAGTCAATTCGATTTGGCCCCCAGGAGACAGCTGCAGGCGACTCAACAATTACTCCGCCAAGATTCTCCCAGCCGCTCCAGCTCGAGCCGTTCCACCACTTGTGGTACATCCTGTTATTGGTGCCCCGTACAAAACAATCCAAGCGATTGGCCGCCCAGGAAGAGACTGCCGGGGCGCCTATGATCACCCCTCCAAGATCTTCCCAACCACGCCACTTTGAACCATCCCACCATTTATGGTACATATGATTGTTAGTACCGGGAGCAAAGCAGTCAATTCGATTTGGCCCCCAGGAGACAGCTGCCGGCGGACCAACAATCACCCCACCGAGGTTTTCCCAGCCGCTCCAATTCGAGCCGTTCCACCACTTATGGTACATGCGGTTGTTGGTGCCCCGCACAAAACAATCCAAGCGCTTGGCCGCCCAGGAAGAGACTGCCGGGGCGCCTATGATCACCCCGCCGAGATCTTCCCAGCCATGCCATGTCCCGCTAACAATTGTCCCATAAAGTGCTTGAATGCCGGCCGTATCGTCGCTGTGCAGATATCGGTGTGGTCCAGAGTAGTACGGATACATCAGAGAATTGTGCACTGTTGAATGGGCCAGCCCCAGCGCGTGTCCAAACTCGTGGGCAAGGACTGAAACCAAGTCGGTGCCAGAAGGCGGGATGTTAACCGACCAGGTCTCGGCGTCATCCACGTGGGTATCACCGGCAATGGCCCCACCATTAGGTGGTGGATAGTAAGCATGCGCCAGAACCCCACCGGGTCCGTCGAAAGCGTTGCTAATCCCATCCCCATGGTTGCCCGTGACAAAGCGGATCACAATGTCCGGGCTGCTGGCCATGGGCACTTCCGAGAAAGTCAAAGGTGTCACGGCGTTCCAAAAGCCAAATGCTTGCGTGACTGCATTGCGAACCTGGGCCGTGCTCAGATCGCCGGTAAACTCGTTAAAACCATAGGTCAGTGCGGTCTTGTTCCATTTGTTGCCCTGGAGAACGTACTCGGCTACATCAGGAAAGCCACAACGTGGTTTGGACATGAGTTCGCGGCTCGCTTCGTCCAGTTCCCCTGTCACCGGCAGGCCATGGAATTCCTGGTAACGCTTTAAGGCCTGCACGGTATTTTGATCGAAGGTACCGTTTTTCGCTGCAGGCGCTGCTGCTCTATCCCTCGGCACTCCATAGGTATCAAGAACGTTGGAGTCCAAGTAGCCGAAGTTCGTGAGGTACCGCTGCAAACGTTTGACCTGATCTCCTTTGGAGCCTGTCTTCAAGCCTGAAGCCGTAGGCAGATAATCCGCGAATTTTGCTCCCAGTTCCTGCACATGGCCCTTCGTTTTCTTTTTTTTCTTTTTTCCTTGCATTTTCTTGCTCCTTTCTTGAATTGTGATCATTCGCTGCCAACAGGAATATCTTGGAATCAACATTCAGTTGGCTAAGGTCACCACTTTACAAACCTGCGGGGTTCTTGAGAGAGGCCAGCGAGAAAATTAGTCGCCATGTCCCTGTCATTTCCACAGCTGGCATCTTGCCAGTCTTTTCGGCGTAAGCCATATCTCCTTGCGGCATTTCACCAATTTTCTCGCCTAGTATCGCTTCTTCTCCCGGCATTTCACCAGTCTCCTCGGCTTGCATCGCTTCTTCTCCCGGCATTTCACCAGTCTCCTCGGCCTGCATCGCTTCTTCTCCCGGCATTTCACCAGTCTCCTCGGCCTGCATCGCTTCTTCTCCCGGCGTTTCACCAGTCTCCTCGGCTTGCATCGCTTCTTCTCCCGGCATTTCACCAGTCTCCTCGGCTTGCATCATTTCTTCCCCCGGCATTTCTCCGCTCGCGTTCTCGTCTGCGGATTCAACCTTAATCATGTTTCCGGTAGGCATCTCTTCTATCTCCTGCATGCCTGAAGTTGACTGAGGGGAGATAGTTTCTCCCTGAATTCTTGAGGTCTCCATCATTTGGCTCCTTTCTTTAGTTAAGCTGGGATTTCCCATATGGCGCTGCTCAGCTACGCTACTGAGCCTAGTTTAGGGTAGCTCATCAAGTCTTTCTTAGATGGTAATCGTTCACGGGTATTTTTATGGTATGGGGCAACACACCCAACATTAAATACCCAAAGAGTATTATAAACAGCCTCCCATTAAACGGGTTTCGAGTCATAAGTATGTACCGAACCTTCCATGGTAATTGCCTGCTCGAAGGCTTCATCGCGATCAGCCAAATCAGTAGTATCTCGAACACAAAACAGAAGCATTCTCTCATCTGTTGAAATTACCGAACAAAGCTGCAGAAAACAACTGAGGTCTTTCCCTTGTAGACATTAGGGTTATCCCTAAAAAGCCTTTTGGTCCTCACGCTAACCCGATTCTGGGAACTAATGGCGGTATGAATACTATAGGAGTCGGTGAACCTTCAACTATGGATGGGACAAGCTCTTGGGGACAAGCGGGGGAAGAAAAGGAATATCCCTTCGACTACGCTCAGGGTAAACTCATAAGCTTATCTCCCTTCGGCCATGCTCAGGGCAGGCTTTGCTCAGGACAGGTATCAAACAAGGAATGTCGAATTTAGAAGGGAAGGATTAAGCTCTTCAGCTCCGCCCACCATTCGTCTCCGCTCAGAGTGAAGAAAAACAGTAGAAATTATCCGAATATCAGGTATAAAATAAATGTAAGCTTAATTCATAGGAAAATCTTAGTTGACATTTCATAATCCGGAAGGCACAATATGCCGGATATCCGGCGACTGGCATCCGGTCCCTTTTGAGCTGTATAGCAATAAGGAGAAGAAAAAATGCAGAGCGCGCTATTAAAGACTATTCTCAGTCTGGCAATCATTGCGACAATAGCAGGCTGTGGACCCGGCAGGAATCTGACCGTCGTTGAAAAACGGCAGGTCGTGATGGACATGGAAAACGAAACCCTTGAAAGATTATACAGAGAAGCCCCTGGGACCAGAGAGAAGATTGCAAAGGCAGCCGGCTACGGTACCTTCAGTAATGCCAATGTCAATCTGATTATCGCGAGCGCCGGAGGCGGTTATGGCGTGGTTGTTGATAATGAGACCGGGAAACGTACCTATATGAAGATGGCATTAGGCGGTGTCGGCCTTGGTTTGGGTGTAAAAGATTATCGTGTCGTTATGATCTTCAAGGACAAGACCACGCTTAATAATTTTGTGGAAAGCGGCTGGGATTTTGGTGCCCATGCAGATGCTGCGGCCAAAGCCGGTGAAACGGGAGGCGAGCTGAGCGGAGAGGGAGATATCATCTCCGGGATCGAGGTATTCTCGATGACAGAGTCCGGTCTGGCTTTGCAGGCGACAGTGGCTGGTACAAAATACTGGAAAGATGATAAACTCAACTGACAGTTGTTGTTCATTCTGAAGTCACCTCTTGAGGGGTACTATTTTCCATTATCAGACTACTCCGGGCTGCGCATGAATGTCTTTAAGCTGCTTACAACATAAACAATCGAACCGTCTAAGGAATTGTAAATAAATTATCTTCCATTTTTGGCTGGCTGCGGCTTCGGCTGGCGGTGTCAGCAAAACTCGGACTACCAACCAGTAGGCCTGCGTTTTGCTTCCTTGCCAGCCTTGTCCTCGCTGGAGCCAAAACGAAACCTAATTTCTTTACCAGTCCTAAGTACACTGGACTTCTAAAGAGGAGTCAGAATGAAGCGGCAATCAATTCCTGTGTTGGCAATATTGGTGGTTATGTTGTTGATAAGTCCTGTGTTTGCTGACCTAACTGAAGGGCTTATTGCCTCAGAAGAGCAGGACTGGCCCCAGTGGCGCGGCCAGCGCCGCGATGGAATTTCTGATGAAGAAGGTCTGCTGTCGACCTGGCCCGCGAGCGGACCGAAGCTCCTGTGGAAGATTGACGGCCTGGGAACGGGATGGTCCTCACCGATTGTTGTTGGTGAGCGGCTGTACGTTACCGGCGACGTGGGTGACGATCTGGTTGTGTTTGCGTACGACCGCAGCGGCACTGAACAGTGGCGGGCGAAGAACGGAAAGGCCTGGAAGGGACCTTACCCCGGGGCACGGGCGTGCTGTGCTTTCTCCGAAGGCCGTTTGTATCACTTGAACGCGCATGGGCGCCTGGCTTGCCTGGACGCAGCCTCGGGCAGGGAGCTTTGGGCTGTCGATATTCTAAAGCTGTTCGGCGCCCGGAACATCACCTGGGCGTTGAGTGAATGTCTGCTGGTGAATGGTACGCGGGTGATTGTAACGCCCGGGGGCAGGAAGGCCCTGATGGCCGCACTGGACAAGCGAAACGGCCAGACGGTGTGGACCACTGAGCCACTTGGCGAGGACCGCACCTCGCACTGTTCGCCGATCCTGTTCCGATATACCGGACGCCGGGTGATTACCAATTGCTCCTCAGCACACGGCTTCGGCGTCGATGCCGATACCGGTAAGCTGCTCTGGACGGTCCCGCTACAAAACCCACATGGAGTTAATACAGCTACTCCAGTTTATGGTTCCGGCAGTGTGTTCTACGTAACTCCTTATGCCGAGCTCGGCAGAGCTTACCGCCTCGGCGCGGATGGGCAAGGCATCGCAGCAGAGCATTTGTGGACCTCGCCACTCGACACCGTAACCGGCGGGGCGGTGCTTGTGGATGGTACTCTCTTTGCTGCCGGCTACAAGGAGTCCAAGTGGTGGTTCGGCGTCGATTGGCAGACAGGTAAAACAAAATACGAGCTCACGGACCTTACCACAGGAGCGGCAATCTACGCGGACGGACGGCTATATTGCCTCGACGAGAGCGGCACTGTGGCCCTGTTGAAACCGGGGAGCGAAAGTCTTGATGTCGTCGGTCGTTTTCGCTTAGTCACGCGCCGGTTACGCGATGCCTGGGCGCATCCGGTTTTGCACGATGGCCGGCTCTACCTCCGCTATCACGACACGCTCTGGTGTTATGATGTGAAAGAACGATGATGGAGTAATTGAATCTTCTCCGAAGGAGGTCTTAAAAAACCCCGAAGTTTGAGAAAATGACCACTTGACAACGGTCTGGGTTTTGGTATAAACATAGCGACTCGTGAATACAAAATATTGCCTGTTTGGATTGAACAATGGAGGATTTGAGCATGAATCATCATTCATTAACGCGACGTGACTTTTTAAAGACATCTGCGATTACGGCGGGGGCTGTGGCCTTGCCTTATTTTGTCCCGGCCTCGGCGTTGGGAGCGGGGGGGGGTGAGCCCATCGGACAAGATAGTAATTGGGTACTGGGGTACCGGCAGCCAGGGTTCGGGGCATGTGAGAAGCTTTACGGGTAAGTCAGATGTTCAGGCCGTTGCGGTTTGTGATGTCAACCGTGCTGGGACGAACTATGCGGGAAATCGTCTGGCTGGTCTCGAGCCAAATGTGAAGATCATTGAGGATATGTACGCCGAACAAAAGGGCGTGGCCTCATACAAGGGCGTCAAGGGATACAGTGACTTCCGTGAATTTCTTCAACACAAGGACCTGGATGCGGTCGTCATCTCCCTGCCGGACCACTGGCACGCCCTGGCGGCAGTTGCGGCAGCGAAAGCAGGTCTGGACATGTATAGCGAAAAGCCCATGGCTCGAACTATCTACGAAGCACGTGAGATGGTAAAGGCCGTGCGTCGCTACAGCCGGGTTTTCCAGACGGGCAGCCAACAGCGCTCGGATAGGCGTTTTCGTCACGCCTGCGAACTTGCCCGTAATGGGTACCTGGGCGAGCTCAAAAAGGTGTATGCGAAGGTGCGCAGCATCTCTCGTCCGTGTCCTCTCGGAGGTGAGCCTGTGCCGGAGGGATTCGATTTCGATATGTGGCTGGGTTCGGCGCCCCAAGCGAGCTATCATCCGAAGCGCGTCAGCGGCAGCTACGACTGCTTCGGCACTGCGTGGCGGTCATGGCGTGAGTATTCCGCGGGTCATATGAGCGACTGGGGGGCTCATCATTTTGATATTGCACAATGGGGTATGGGTATGGACGGGAATGGACCGGTCGAGATTACGCCCGGTTCCGGCCCTGATGCCGATGGTCTTACGTTCCAGTACGCCAATGGGATTCCACTGTTCAAGGAGCGCGGCCCGCATGAGGGTGATGTTCAGTTCATCGGCGACAAAGGCTGGGTGGGCGTGAGTCGGGGCAAAATCTGGGCGTCTTCCGAAAGTCTGTTAACGCTCAGGATGAAGCCCAATGACGTGCACCTCTACGAGAACAGGGATCATCGACAGGACTTTCTGAACTGCGTTCGTAGTCGCAAGCGTCCCATCTGCGATGTCGAGATTGGGTGCAGCTCGGTGACGATCTGCCTCCTGGGGGAGATTGTCACGCGTTTGAATCGGCCCTTGAAGTGGGACCCGGAGCGCTGGCGGTTCGTGAATGACCGCGAAGCGGAGGCTCTTGTGAGCAGGCCGATGCGCAGCCCATGGGTTCTATAGGCTTAAGAGCCTATCCGAATAACCCGCTCTATTGCGACCGGCTGCAAAGCCCGATGCCTGCGTTGTCGGCCAAAAACGTTCTCAACGTTGAGAAAACCACGCCTCCGAGCATTTTTGGCCTGCCGCCTTGGCCTCGGACTTTTCGCTCGGCCTCATAACGACCCGGTTATTCGGATAAGCTCTAAGTCTGCCTGTTACCTGGCTGCGAAGACGCAGAGCGTTGTAAATTAGCTGCTCGAAAAATGAGGTGATAGTAACAAAATAGTTTGAATCTTCGAGGCAGTTTTGATATTCTATTGCGAATAGGAAAACTCAGTTTACACTCCTTGAGGACTAAGGGAGTAAAACTGTTATAGAGTTGTATGTGAGCTCATTTTATACCAAGATGATATACGACAGCGTGCTATCGATGAAGTACAAAACAGGGGGCTAAACAATCTTTCCATTTGGAGGAATACGTAATGAAGATGCTAACATCTCACAAGACAGTCTGGTTTCTTGCTTTAATAGTTCTGCTGACGCCCCTGGCGCAGCTGCAGGCTGGACAAGCAAAGAGAGGGATTACGGGAGACTGGCAGGTCAAGGTCGATTTCGACGGGAGACAGTCCGAATCGATTCTGTCGTTAACCAGGGACAGTGAGGGTCACCGAATCGGTAATTGGGTCAGTTTCCGGGGACTTAGCGAACTGAAAGACGTTAAGTATGAAAATGGTCAGCTCAGCTTCGCACGGGTCAGTCGAAATCGTGAAGGTCAGTCTACGACGTCGGAGTTCACGGGAACAATCGAGCGTGGAAAACTCACCGGAACCCTGTCGAGTGACAGAGGTGAGTTTAAGCTCGAGGGCGTACGTGTCCCACGAATACCCAGAGCTGCCGGGAGCTGGGAAACGAAACTCAAGATGGGTGAGCGGGAATTCACCGCAATGCTCGTAGTCAAAGCGGACGAAGGGGGTAAACTCGCTGCGGATTGGCAGAGCCAATGGGGTGAACATGAAATCACGGACGTGAATTTCAAAGGCGGCAAGCTGACGTTCAAGCGGAAGAGCAAAATGCAGGATCGGCAGTGGGAATCGACATTCGAGGGAACAGTCAAGGGGCATACGCTTTCCGGCACAATCACTTCTGAACAGGGTGACATTACAGCAGAAGGAAAACGCGTTGGTGCCGCCCTTGTCGGCCAATGGGAGCTTGACATCGCATCGGACTCCGGCAGCCGGAAACAGCTACTGAGAGTTAATCCCGATTTGAGCGCCATGTACGGGCCAATCGCCATTAAGAAAGTCACTTTTGATGATGACGAGGTGGCGTTTAAGACAGTACTGGAATTTGGTGAGCGAAAAATCGAACTCAGCTTTGCGGGCCAATTGGACGGCAAGATGCTAACCGGGGAATTGACGAGTTCCAGAGGCAGCCAAGAGGTAACGGGCCGGAAAATACGTGAGATGTCAGGCGGGCAAAGAAGCGGCCAAACCATGAAGCCTACTCGGGAGCCGGATGTCATTTTTGTCCCCACGCCGCAGGTGGCGGTAGATAAGATGCTCGAACTTGCGGAGGTTACAAAGGACGATTTGGTTTATGACCTTGGCTGCGGTGACGGTCGGATCGTAGTTACGGCAGCCAAAAAATATGGATGTAAGGCTGTGGGCTACGACATAGCCAGCAATAGGGTGAAAGAGTCGCTGGCAAATGTGGAAAAGAATAATGTCGGACATCTGGTTCGAATCGAGCAGAGGGATATTTTTACTTTGGACCTCAGCAGGGCAAATGTAATCACGCTCTACCTGCTTCCGGAGTTGAATGTGAAACTAATCCCACAGTTGAAGAAACTCAAGCCCGGTTCGCGAATTGTCTCACACGACTTCAACATGAGGGGAGTCAAGCCTGACAAGGTCGTTGAGGTTAATTCTGATGATGAGTATGGTCAGCACACTATTTATCTCTGGACCACTCCATTAAAAATAGAAGATGCAAGTGACGAATAAGCAGAATTTGGGCGATAGTCCTGATAAGAGCCATATGAGCTTTTCCTCTCGCCCTGGGCGGAAAAGGCAAGGCTGAAATGCCCAGAAAGGATTGGGTATATTTCCCTTGATTTTTAGTCACAAAAAGTGTATCGTTTCCTTGTAGCCGGCAATTCTGCGTTCAGAAAAACTACAGGCGCGATATGGATGAAAAAAGAGGCTTCACCTTAATTGAGCTATTGGTTGTGATTGCGATTATTGCCCTTTTAATGGGCATACTCATGCCGGCACTCAGTGCTGTCAGGGAACAGGGCCGACGAGTTGTCTGCGGCCAAAATGAGAAGAGCATGGGGCTGGGCTTGTACTTGTATGCCAACGACAACGATGGCAAGCTGCCTCTCAACGAGGTAGATCGCTGGTTATTTGATGTTTCATACTGGACGACAGATATCATCCTGAGGACGGGTGCCTTCGACCGACATATTTTCTACTGTCCATCGTGGGTCCAGAGAGACAATATCATCTTTTGGCGTTACGGGGAGAATCTTTCGGCCGGGACGCCGGAGAGCTATCCTCAACCCGAGCCACAGAGTGAATCGACCCGCAAAAACTATCATAGGATTATGGGATACTTCTGGTTCATTGATACGATCAAAGGCAGAGAGAACCCTCCCATGAGCTCCGACAATAAGCATAAGGAATGGGTGAGAACTGTCACTGCAACGAAGATGTCTGCCGCAACTGTTGAGCTGATTACCGACGTGACCGCAAGCAATGGACCGGACCGGTTACAATCGGACTTTACCAAGGCTACCGGCGGATGCTGGTCACGCTGGCAAATCTATGACAGAACGAACCATATGAAAGGAGGCTCACGGCCTGCGGGGGGAAATATCCTGTTCGTTGACGGGCATGTGCAGTGGCGGAATTTCAATGAAATGGAACACCGCTGGTTCTGGCAGCAGAATAGCAATCCCTGTTTCTGGTGGTAAAGCAAGCTGTTGCGGCCTTTGCATCCTGCCTCTTATTGCTCGGCTTCGGTGCGGTGATTTTTATAAGAGAAGGCAGTTTAGAGCCTATCCCAATAACCCGCTCTATTGCGGCCGACTGCAAAGCCCGATGCCTGCGTTGTCGGTGAAAAAACGTTCTCAACGTGGAGCAAACCACGCCTGGCGAGCATTTTTGGCCTGCCGCCTTGGCCTCGAACTTTTTGCTCGGCCTCATAACGACCCGGTTATCCGGATAGGCTCCAAATCTATTTGTAGAATTCCATATACTCCACGCGGCTTTCGATTAAAAATAATCAACCATGTCTGACTGTCTCTACAGCTTTTGGGGTCTTCCTTTTAGTCCGAAAATACTCCTTTTTATAATGCCATGTCACCCTATTCTGCCTTGATTGCCACACTACAAAAAACACAATAAGACTTCATATGACAATGACCGAAATAATAAAAGGAAAAGACTTGTCCTGAGCATCCGCAAAATAGTATCTATTGCGGAAAGCAAAAACCGGCGATGTCACCCCTGCGAAAGCAGGGGTCCAGAGTGAAAAAGCTGGATTCCCGCTTCCGCGGGAATGACAAGTCCTGTTTCCGCAACGGGAACTAATTAGAAAGAACTGTGTAGGCAGCACCTTAGCTGCGCAGAGCTATATGAGAAATTTGAGATGGAGGTTGCACTATGAGTGTAGAAAAGAAATGTTTAAGGTGTGGCAGCAAGAATCTTGAATCTGGTTCAATCCAATCCAACAGGAGAGTAGGTTTTCGCCCCAAAAAGTCCAAATTTCTAAAAACTAAATCTGCTGATATTGGTGTTAAGGCTAACATTTGCATTGATTGCGGGCATATGGAACTGGTTGGGGACACAAAGAAAACAAAGTTGCTGGTAAAGGGTCCTCACGCAAGGCGAACTTATTCGGCAGGTCTATCATAGCAGGAAATCTTCTGCGAACAAATTAAACCGCTTACGCTCTTAGGACTTGTAAATAAATTATCTTCCATTTTTGGCTGGCTGCGGCTTCGGCTGGCGGTGTCAGCAAAACTCGGACTACCAACCAGTAGGCCTGCGTTTTGCTTCCTTGCCAGCCTTGTCCTCGCTGGAGCCAAAACGAAACCTAATTTCTTTACCAGTCCTTACTGCTCAGCTTAAGTGCGATTTGGTCCTTACTTTTTTTCCTCTTTCTTACCGCCCAGCAGCCCGCCGAGTCCTTCGAGAAGACCATCGGGTTTCTTCAAGGCATCTTTAATCTCTTCAGGGACTTTATCGCCCAGCTTTTCGTCGATTTGTTTTCCGAGCTGACTGTCAATTTCGTTGGCAAGTCTTTCTTTTCCCGCCTGGACCAGGGCCTTTTTGAATTCATCCGTGAGGCCCTTGACATCAAATACGAGACGTGGTTCGGTAACAGGCCCGACAATTCGGATTGTCGTTTTGAGCTCTTTTAAGGCATCGAAAGCCTGGGAAGTTGTATCGGAGCCTAAGCCCAAGACTCCTTTTCCCTGACCTTTAGCCTTGAAATTGCTGATGGCAATGTCCATGGTCAGGTCAAGGGATTCATTCGTTGCTGTCCCGCTGAATTGACCTGAAGCAACGCCTGATTCGAACATCAGGCCTGCGTTGCTGCTAAGGCCTGTTTGTATTTTTGACAAATCAAAACTGTCAAACTTTCCGGAGAGCTTTGGGACATGGTCTTCCGAACTGTAGTCGATTGTTACGTTTATAGAGGCAGGTGTATCGTGTGAGTTCATTTCGAATGTGATGGGCAGCCTGGCCGTCTGTGGGGAATCGTTCAGGTTTGTCAACAGAACTTTGCTGTTGCCAAAAATCAGTGAAGGTATTTGAACGTTGTCAAGTATGGCTCTTTTAGCCAATATTCGAGGCGAGGCCGACACTATAGCCCGAGCTTGAAGGTAATCAAGATACTTTTGCGGTATTTGTTTAGGCTGAGTCGCTGTTTTTGTGCCATCGGCCTTCGGCAGCCACTTGCTGAGTTTTTGCAGCTTTTCTTTAAGGGCTTTGGCATCTTTTATATATGTATCGAGCTTGTTAAAATCAATATTTTCGAGCTTAAAGTCACACGGGTCAAATATGGGAGGCTTTTCCCGTGCATCAGGTTCGGCAATACTGCCCGGCGTCGAGCGTTTCTGGTTAAATTTGATATTGGAGACCTCCACCTGCTCCATCACAAGTTTGCCCAGAGACAAGTTGTACAGACTTGCATCAGCAGCGACTTTTTCGATGGAAAGCTGATTGTTAACAGGATTCTCCGGGTCAGTAACCTGTATTCCCGAGGCTGAGACGGAACCTGTCAGGGCAGAGAGATTGAGGTTTTCGAGATTCACTTCGGCTCCATTGGCCTGAGTCATTTTGCCGGAGGCATAATCTTTAATTGTGCTGTCTTTGATTAAGGTCGTTGCTATCACCGATGCGGCAAGGACCAGAACGGCCAAAGCGATTCCAGCTTTGCGGACGTACTTTGTCTTTGTTGTGAAGAGCGACTTTGCATCTTTAGTGCGTTTGCCAATCAGCAGCCTGTCTAAGATGCGCACCCAGCGATTGGAATACCATTTTTTGAACTTATCAGAGCCATCTTCGAATTTTAACAACTTACGGCGAAAGCCTATGACAGAGCGGGCCATAAGCAGTCCGGCGATAGCGCCTATAACCGGACCGAGGACAACTGCACCGGCAACAGAGTATCTATTGAAATCGGTCATTCCTATTAACGGCACTGATTCCAACAAGCGCAATATAAAAGATAGATAACTTTGAATCCAGGCACCTACATGATACAGGACCGGTGCCGCTGCGAAGCAGAGAGACTTGGCTAATGCGCCTGACAAAAGGAAAAGGCCGGTGTGTATATTCAATACCAACACCACGATTATCAGCACTGTGTGAAGGCCGGACCAGCCCGGAACCAGGCCGAACGAGAAACCCAGCATTATCGACAGGAAGATAATGACAGGGGAGACGCCGCCTCGGAGTACCGCTAAAAATTTACGTATGGTTTTTGGAAGAATCATATCTGCACCTCTTTCTGAAAAATAATATACTCGTTTACAAGTTCATATCCGCCGGGTGATTGTACCAAATCAAAAGGAAGCACGACAATAGAAATTACAACTTTTTCTGCAATTGTTTTTTTCAGAGCAAAATTAGTCTATGTATTTGAAGGTCAGTGAATAGCGGTTAAAAGTCGCGGAAGGGCCTTCTCGGCTCGGCCTCGGCCATAAGTTTCTTCCACGCCTCAAAGCGGGCCTTTACTTTGGCCAGTACCTCCGGCTTTTGTTTGGAAAGGTCGTTCTTTTCACCGATATCTTTTGAAAGGTCGAACAGGCCCGAACCACGCGACGATTCGACCCATTTGAAATTTCCCACGCGTGCCGCCTTGTTACTGCGGCGCTGCCAGAACATCTCGTTTCGAGGCGACTTTTGCCTGCCGGCCAGCACAGCCGTCATATCGAAGCCGTCAAGGGGTACGCTTTTGGGTGGGCTGATACCTGCGGCGCTACAGAGCATTGGGAAAATCTCCATAGAGGTCAGGAATTCGTCGCAGACGGTTCCAGCCGGGATAGCGCCCGTCCAGCGGCAAATGGCCGGCACGCGGAGTCCGCCCTCGAACATATCGCCTTTGTGGCCGCGCAGCGGGCCGTTATCCGCAGTGCCGGAGCCACCGTTGTCGGAGAAGAAGATGACAATAGTGTTATCCGCCAGGCCCAGCTCATCCAGCGTGTCCAGCATCCGGCCAATAGCCTCATCCATATAGGTTACAGCGGCCATATATCGCATACGTCTGGCCTTTTTAGTGTTGGCATCTTTCGGGTCATACTCGCCATAGTGTCTGCGTATGTATTCCAGCGGTGCCTGAACGCCGGGCCGAGGACGATTTAGGTTGGAGGCGCCATGCGGGGCGTTAAACGGCACGTAGCAGAAAAAGGGCCTGTCCTTATACTTGTTAATGAAATTCTGTGCCTCTCGCCGGAAGAGATCCGTGGCGTAGGTGCCTTTGTCTTCGGTGGTCAGCTTGTTGCCCCGCCGCATTGAGTGTACTCCGTATCGCTCGTGTGTCCAGTAGTCGATGCCGGTGTTGGTGAAACCGTAGAACTCGTTAAATCCCCGCTGGAGCGGCAGGAAGCGGTGCAGTTGCCCGAGGTCCCACTTGCCGAAGATGCCGCTGGTATAGCCGGCCTTTTTCAGCACGCGAGGAATCAGCACTTCGCGGGTGTCCATCCCTAATATCATCTCGGGCGAGACGACGTATTCATCCGGTGTATAAAGGTGGTCAACATCGACCAGGTAGTTGCGGTACATATCATAGGTGCCGTTGCGTTGCGGGTATCGGCCGGTGAGTAAACTGCCGCGTGAAGGCGTGCAGGCCGGCCAGGTTACATAGAAGTTTGTCAGCCGGACACCACCGGCTGCCAGCCGGTCAAGGTTGGGCGTTTTCACTTCGTTGCTTCCATAGCAGCCGAGGTCATTGTAACCCTGGTCATCGGAGACGATGAGTAATATATTGGGAGGTTTTTTGCCTACAGGTTTCTTAGGGAAGAGACTGTTTTCTGAGGTATCGCTGCTTGTGCATCCCGCAAGGGTAAGGGCTGCCGCACTTAGACCCATCTTCTTCATAAAATCACGTCGGTTGAATGATATCTCCGACATAGTCACTACCTTTCAAACACTTTTACACAGCATTTCCTATTTCACACTTTTAGAAACACGTTTCTGCCTACCGGCTTCACAATAATATCATTTTTTTAAACTGCAGGTAGCTCTAATTATGGGTGGATGTTTATTTTCATAGAGAAATGCTCTGTTGAAAAGCTACAAAAACTGTCATTCTGAACAGAGCGCAGCGGAGTGAAGAATCTCTTTATGGCTCAAGAAATGAGATTCTTCGGCTTCGCCTCAGAATGACAATCCACGTTTTCAACAGAGCAATAGAGAAAATATAAGTAAAATGACCACATTGGTATCAAATTAGAAAGCAGTTCCCGCTGTCGGGCCTGTAGGGGGATTTCAACTCCAAGCAGGTGCGCCTTGCCGGGCATGCAAAAAATAAAGGCTGTGAGTGATTTTCACTCACAGCCTTAGTTTGCGTAAATCAGATATTCCACAAAGTTACTACGGACAGTTCTCAAGCCAATCGGCAGTGAAAGCATCCAAGTCTGCAAGGTTAATTACACCATCGCCGTTATAATCCTCGCATGCCGTGTAGCTTGTCTTCGGAGTGAAGTAGTAATCTTCCGTTTCGCCATACTCGTATCCCGTCTGTGGGCCGGAACCGCCGTTGCCTTTGGTCCCGGGATTACTGCCGCCCGTCCAGGCCTTCTCAGAAAGAGTAATCCGCATCCATATCTCCTCGGGAGTATTCTTCGGATGATTGGGCAGGAACGCCTTTGAGGTGATTCGATGTAATCCAGCTGACAGATTGTAAAGATACTGATTCTGTACCGCCCACTCCGGGGCGGGATAACTGGAACAAGTAAGAGTATCATCCCAGTCACCATCTCGGTTCCAGTCGAACCAGACATTGGCCCAAAGGTTAGTGCCTGGGTTAATAACGTTGACAAAATAGTCAAATGTGGTCCAGCGACAATTTGGTAGATTGAGCGGGAAGATGACACCGTCATCGCCCTGGTCAAGGTCTGATAGTTTGCCAGGGGGAATGATGTTATTCACCCCATCCTGGTCAATGCCTATGTCAGCTTCGGTTTCATTAGTAATAGTGCTGCCCAAGTAAGCGACTGCCAGAGGGTTCAAGTGAACCGGCCCATAAGGTCCGATACTCCTGTAATCGTTGAAGACGGTGGGATAACTGGCCCGAACTCCCAAAGGTCCTCCCTTGGGATATGCAGCCATGATCGCACCGGAATTGTTAGTGCTGTCCGGTGCATCACCGAGATCTGATGCCTTTGTTGAAGGTACTCCCTCAGAACGAATGCTCATCATACCCACACCAGTCATGGAGTCAAATCCCCCAACCTCAATCAGGTACTGTCTTCCGGCGATTGCGGCAAAGGTAATCTCTGACTGAAAACCACAGAAGTCGTCATTGCATTCGATCAAGTCACTTTGGCTCGAAGGGCAACTGCCTCCCCTATAGATGGCGAGCCTTGTGTCGAAGTCCTCGAAGTCGTTGTAGTCCTCGACGTCCCCGTAGTCGGACCTACAGAGGCTGACAGTGACGTTGCCCGTCTTAGTAGCGGTATAGGTGTACCAGAGGTTTGGGCTCTCCATACAGTAGCCGGGCCCATCGAATGTCGCGTTGGTTGTGTCAAAGGACAAGTACTCTACGTCACCGATAGGCCTTGCATTATAGCAGTTGTCGTAGTAGGGTATGTCGTCCGAATCATCGAACTCGATCCAATACCCAATGTCGTTCGAATCTCCGATCTGGATCCAGTACTCAATGCCGGCGTTCGCATAATCTGCCGTGCCGAGCAGTAACATCAGCACGCAAACCAACAATAACTTTGATTTAAATCTTTTCATATTTTATGACCTCCTGAAAAACGATAATTTTTTCAATTATAAAACACTTTTTCTGTATATCAGAGACTCTGTGAGGGAAAAAATTTCACAAATGATAAAAAAACACTCTTACCACTCCTCACTAAGCCTATTGTTTACAAGCAATAAGATACCAAATTATTGCCATAAAAACAAGGAAAAATTCCGGATTATTCCGTTTTTTTTATTTGTTGATGCAAAAATGTAGTAACTTTCTTTGTAGCAGGCTCCTGGAAATGTGTTTATCTGTTCTTGATATGATTGTGATTAAATCGCCTAAGAGGCCATTTAAAACGGCGAATACGTCTTGAGATGTATCGTAAAAAGGCTGATAAATTTTAGAAACAGCCGGAATATTTGACCTTTAAAGACAGATTTGCTATATTATTAAATATCAGGCTTAGAGCCTATCCCAATAACCCGCTCTATTGCGGCCGGCTGCAAAGCCCGATGCCTGCGTTGTCAGCCAAAAATGTTCTCAACGTGGAGAAAACCACGCCTCCGAGCATTTTTGGCTGCCGCCTTGGCTTCGGACTCCGCCATAGGCGGACAAGTTTTCGCTCGGCCTCATAACGACCCGGTTATTCGGATAAGCTCTTAGTCCCAATGTATTGTGATAGCTGAGCAGGGATGTGCATGGTTATACGGGAATATCAGTATAAACACTTTGCAGGGAGTAGGTTGTCATGCGAATTATAAGAGGCTTTACTCCATTAGAAATAAGAACCTCCAATCGGAGAAGCGGAAGAATTCCCGAAAGACACGGGGAGGGACCCCGCTTTGCGGGAAGCCAAACAGACGTCCGGAAACGACACCGGAGTTTTCTAACGGGCCCCGTTAGAAGATATTTTTCTCACGGGTCGGGTTTTACACTCATTGAGCTTTTGGTAGTCATTTCCATCGTCGCATTATTGATGGCGATACTGATGCCGGCCCTGATGAGAGCAAAGGACCACGGCAAACGCATCGTCTGCAGTAACAACATCAGGACAATGGGTCTGGCCAATACCATGTATGCTGATGAAGCAGACGGCTGGTATGTTCCAGTCATGGACAGAACACTGGGAGACAATCGCTATTGGCCCGGCAACCAGCTTTATAGAGACCTGGTGGGTTATAAAGCCATGAAGGGCGATGCCGCCCCCGGCTGGGACGCACCGAGGGAGTTTCTTTGTCCAAGCGACGTGGTTTCGATCAAGGAAAGACCTGATTCCGCGTGGGACTCCTGGCTCAGTTACGGCTACAACCTGACGGACTGGTACTTTTCAGACTGGTTTGGCATCGGCTATGCCGGGCATAGGAACACTACAGTTCCCGGTCCTTCCGGAGAGCTCATATTCACAGAGAGTAATGACTGGTGGCTTTGGTGGTGGGGGGCCAATTACAAAGATGGATGGGATGTTCTCGGTCACGATACAATTACACCTTATAAACAGGTAGGCACTGACGGCCCAACACTTTATCGTCACAGCGAGGGGGTCAACTTAGCCTTTTACGATGGTCATACTGCGTATATGAAAAAGGAAAAGGTTTTCAATAAAGATGCCTGGGATGCCGGTACACCGGGGATGTGGTCGGTCTTCAAGGATTACCCGCCGACACAGGCTGAACAAAGTAAATTGCCAAAACCTTAACAGCGTTTTTGCGAAGAGCGCTTTGCCTTATCTTACCTCCAAAATCCGCTATTAAAATATCTGCATCAGAACCCCGGTCCCTACTTCAGATACCCTTCGGCTTGAGTTTGGCAATTTTAGAACGCTAAACCCCTTTCACAGCCGTCTCTAAAGAAAATCCTGAGCCGGTCTGCTCTTTTTTTCTGCATATGTGGAGGTCGTCCGCTTTTGCACTTAAATAACCGGAGCCTATACCGAATCGGTATAAGCCCCGGATTGTCGCAAATCTGCTATCAACCGCGCCCCCATATCTTGATTAGCAATCCGAAGTCCACAGGATACCTTGCGGCAGATGCCTTAGGGCAGAAGCAATGTGGGCCAACTAAATCCAGACCTACGGTACCGTCTCCGGCGGCGGAGGATACAAACGAATATCATCAAAGTACATCGTACCTGAACCTCCAGCCTGCGGATTGTTCTTATTGCCTAACCCGAGGGCAATAGTATTGACATTGGCAAGGTTCACGCCGAACGCCTGCAGGTCGATAGTCCATTCGGTCCACGTAGTTATCTGCGCTGCATCAGGATTATCGTGAGAGACAACTGCGCTGCCATCGAGGGCAACATACAACAACTCAGCAGCGTTATCCGAATCGCCTCTGAACCAAATCGATAACGTGGTCACACCGTTCTCCGTCCAGTCACGCGGATAAGTCAGCGTCAAAGTTGCCTCAGAGTACCCAACACTGTTGTCGTAGAAAAGCGGCAGCGACTGGTTTCCTCCGTGAACGATAGTTTGCTCTGCAAAAGGAGGAGTGTCATATCCAACTAAAGAACCGTTTTCCGGGTTATCATATCCGTCTATCCAAGCGTTAAATATCCTGTTGCTCTCGGGGTTTTCAGGATTAAGGTCATTGTAGCTCTCAAAATCGTCCACGATAAGATGGTCGGTTGTCGTAAAGCTCCAGATGACACCTTCCCAGGTACTTGGGGTCTCGGCTTCATTGACTTCATTAACCTTCCAGTAGTAAGTCGTATCTAAATCAAGGGCCAAGGGACCATGGCTGGTCTCGGTCACGGTAGCGACAGGGGCAGTACCGTCTATTACAGCCTGCTCGTCTGTGCTAACATACACATCGTGCGTGGCTGCCTCTCTTCCTGCTGTCCAGCCGAGGACCACATCCACTTCCACACCTGTTGCCCCGGAATCCGGATAGGATTCTCTTGCCTGGACTGGTATATAGAAGAAACGCACCTCGCTCAGACCGTATTGCTGGAAAATACCACCCCAGTTGCTCTGAGCCGTGATCCTTACATGCCGGGCGATAATGCCCTGCAGATCAACGGGTGCTTGTTGTGCTGCCCGAGCCAATTCAATGGTTCCGAAGGTTTCCCATATTTCGCTGTATTGCGAAGTCTCAATCAGAGCTTCCTTGATCCCGAATCCGACGACCTCTTCCAGGTCGGAATTATGGTTCCAGACCAGCACTTGGTACAGCTTATAGAGCTGATCGAAATCGTACTGGATCCAAGTCTCACCCGGTGCGGAAACATCACTGAGCCACATGCTGTTGGTAGGAGTCGAATGGATGTCGTTTGCGTCGAGACCGGAACCATTAATGGTATTAGCCGGATTCTCCTCAGCGCTCTTCATGCTTGAGGCCGTGGCCGTAATATGGGCCACCTCCAGCGGATAGACCACCGGCTCGGTCGTAAAGCTCCAGACACTGCCCTTCCAGGGGCTATCCGGGTGAGCATCATTAACTTCATCCACACGCCAGTAGTAGGTCTGACCAAATTCCAGACGGACGGTATCGAAAGTATTTGCATTCTTCCCCCCACTAATGGTCACTCCCCTCGGATCAGCTATCGTGGCATCATTAACATCATTAAAATCTGTGCCGAAATACACATCGTGTGTATTAGCAAATTTTCCCGGATTCCAGCTTAGGACCGCATCACGATCTACATCAATCGCCTCGTCCTGGGGTTGCGGTTCGGAAGCAAGCTCCGGCAGCGCCATACCATTCTCGAAGATGTCCTGAATCTCGTTGGCCGTAAGCTCGCGGTTAAACATAGCCACTTCATCCACGGTACCGACGTATTGTTGCCCTCCGTTCGAGCTCGACTCGGCCCCGATCATGACGGGCCAATCGTTGGGATTGATATCCACGCCGCCAGCGGATCCGACCTCGCCTTCCTGGATGCCGTCTACATAGATGCGCAACGTTTGGTTGCCGAATGTTCCTGCGATGAAATGCCATTCATTGTCATCCACAGGTGTAGTCGCCATGACTTGTGAAGTGGTGTTGTTGACAAAGAACTCAAGCATGGGAACTTGTGTGCCCTGGTTCAATACCAGGTCGTAACCACTAGTCTGCCACTGGGACTTGTCTATTAGTCTGGCCCAAGTCGTTACGCTTGAGGTTCTCATCCAAGTCATCAGGGTCACTTCGCTGGTTACGTCATATTCAGGGATCTCAGGTATGACCACATGAGAGCTGTCGACGATTTCCAGTGCCATGCCGATCTTGCCTTCCACCCAGGCGGCGTATCCCACAATCTCACCTGGATTCTGATAGTCGGAGGCATCCATTGCTGTTCTTCCTTGACCCTCATCCAGGGGAAGGTACAAGATTAGTGATTTATCGGCCGCCCCGGCAATCGTCAGCATCAAGCTGCTGATACATAAGGTCATTAACAATGACTTTACTCTACACATAACACTCCTCCTTCACCCCGTCCCGTCTTAGACGGGCGGGGTTCAAAAAATAAAAATTGGTTGTTAATTGAGATGTATGAATTTGCACCTGCAAAACACAAAGTAAAGTTATTACTTACAACTCTGTGCCTCGCATAATACACAATAGCTCCTCCTCTATTTGGAAAACTGCTCTTCGGGGCGGAGCCCGCCGCAGCCCGGCGGCCAAGCTCTGGCTCGCTCGGCCTTGACGAACCAAGTCGAGACAGGCTTGATGACCTCAAAACCACAGATGCACGCCCATTCGACCCTTCGACTTCGCTCAGGGCGAGCTTTTTTCGCTCAGGGCAAGATCTGCTCAGACACGAGCTTCAATAACCTTATCTATACCAAATTATTTACCTTCCCGTCAAGTAAAATCTCTTATTTATGTATTGGCATGACTTTTTGATAAAACTACGACGAAACACAGAAATAGTCGGGTGACATCGCTCATTCGGTGTAATTTCTTCAAACTATAGCAGACGTGTTCAAAAAGAGTCCTTAAGTCCATTTTTTAGAATCTCATAGAAGGCACATCAGCTTTTAATTTAATGTGCTTCAGAGGACATTAAAAACTTTCTGAAACATTCTTTCACCTTTTGAGCACAATAGTATTCTGTTACGGCTAAATTGAAGGATTGCCATTTTACAGAAGGTTGTCACCCCGAGCCCATTCGACCCTTCGACCCATTCGACTACGCTCAGGGCAGGCTTTTTTCGCTCAGGGTAAACTGCATCGAGGGGTCTATTAAAAACAGATTCCTCAAATCCACTATGCTCCGCTCGGAATGACGATTCATCAAATCACGAGTGATAATATCAAAATCTTCTTTGAATTGCAGCTCTAAAACGGGTATAGTAAAGTTGAAATCACTTGAAGATTCGCGATGGGTTTTGTAATCTAATGAAAGCAGAAGTCTAAACAAGGTCTTAATTAGAAAAGGAGTAACTATTATGAGGACAGTTCTGATGTGTGTAGCTGTTTGTGGGCTTGCGATTTTGGCAGGATGCGCGACCCAACAAGCGGCCGAAGAGGGCCAGAAGCTCCAGTACGTGGAAACCGACACCGGCCGGTGGCTTATTCATGATATGAATCGGCCTGCGCCGGCGGTAATCTCGCCCGGCACCGGGAGCACACCAGGTGAACCAAGGCAAGCCCCTTCTGATGCTATTGTTTTATTCAATGGGACAGACTTGTCGGAATGGACCAACAACAAGGGCGAGCCGTCGAAATGGATTATGGGGGACGGCTACATGGAATCCGTCAAAGGCTCAGGCTACATCCAAAGTAAGCGAAAGTTCGGCTCGTGTCAGCTGCATGTTGAGTTTGCAACTCCCTCAAGGGTATCAGGAAGCAGCCAGGGACGCGGCAACAGCGGTGTGTTTCTAATGGCAAACTACGAGGTCCAGGTTCTTGATTCCTATAATAACAAGACCTATCCCGACGGCCAGTGTGCAGCGCTCTACGGCAGGGCGGTTCCTCTGGTCAATGTCTGCCGAGGACCGGGCGAATGGCAATCGTACGATATCATTTTCCATCGTCCGATTTTCAAAGGCGATAAGGTCGTCAAGAAGGCTACGTTTACTGTTTTCCATAACGGCGTGCTCGTTCACAATAATGTCAAACTTGAGGGGGGAACCGGGTGGCGGGGCCCACACGCGATATCTGATTATGAACCGCATGAGGACAAATTGCCGATTATGCTGCAAGACCACGGCAATCCGGTGAGATTCCGCAATATCTGGCTTCGTGAGCTTGCCGACTAATGCTCTGTCAAATGTCGATTGATGTGCTGTTATTCCTGCGAAAGGGACTGTTGCCAAAGTTCAAAAGGAACGTTTTGAGATTGCCGCGCGATTCTTCGAATCGCTCGCAATGACCTGAAAACGCACTTTGCGTCATTGCGAGGAACGTAGCGACGAAGCAATCCTATGAACCGGAGCCTGTCAACAAGCCCGAAAGCAGGAATCCAGATTGTTAGAAATGGATTCCGCATCAAGTGCGGAATGACAACAACTCAAATCATGCTTGACAGAGCACTAAGAACATGGACAGGGACTTTTGGTTATGAGCGAAATAGAACGACTGGCCCCATTAGAAATTATATATGTGGTAATAATATGACACAAAAGGAAAAATTTCTAACGGGGCTGGCAAAAGAACATACTGACATCACACGCCGTTACTTCTTGCGCTTAGGTGCGATAGGGGCTGCTTCTCTAAGTATTCCGCAACTGTGGGCCCAGGAGAATGAGGGTGAAGCCTCTCTGCTGCTAAGTGAAGCGATTTCAAAACTGGAGTATCTCACTCGAGAAGAGAATTTCGTTAATGCCGGTCGAGGTGACCCTCCGCCGCATAAGTTACCACTGGAAAAACTGCGGGAAGTGGGGCTGGTACGTGAGACCTGGCAGCTGGAGGTTCTGCCGGATCCCGATAGTAACGCTAAGGTGGAGCGACCGCTTTCCAAGGCGCTGGGCACGGCCCTGAACTGGGACGGACTCATGAAGCTTGCCAGGAAACATACTGTGCGTTTTATGAGCGTGATGTCCTGCACGAACGGCAAGACTCCGTTCGGCATGGGTTTGTGGGAGGGTGTACCTCTGAGGGAAGTGGTGTGGCTGGCTCAGCCGACTGCTAATGTCCGGCGTCTCTTTTATTATGGCTACCACAATGACGATCCAAAACAGAGATTCCAGAGTTCCCTGCCGATTGGCCGGGTGCTGGAAGACCCACCTGGAGAGCACCCGGTAATCCTCTGCTATAAGCTCAACAATCAATGGCTCACAAGTAAGCGGGGAGGGCCGGTTCGTATGCTGGTTCCTGACGCTTACGGCAACAAGTCAGTAAAGTGGCTCCAGCGCATCATGTTGACCAACAACTACCAGGCAAACGATACATATGCCCTTTGGAATAACGACACTGTCAGTCATATAAAGACCTGCGCACGGTTTATCCATACGCCAAAGAAAATAAAAGCGGGACAGCCGGTGCCGATAACAGGAGTTGCTCAAGTGGGTATGTCCGGTCTGAGTAAGGTCCAGTACTGGCTGCATCCGCATGATGCACCCCTTCCAAAGGATGACCCTTACTTCACCAAAGCTGAATGGAAAGAAGCAGAAATCCTGCCGCCTCCGGATGATTGGGGAGGAGGGCTTCCCGGTGGCAAGCTGCCGCCGACTTCACGTCAGTTCGATCCCGCAACCGGTAAACCATATAATTGGCCGATTCGCAACACGATAGTTCATTGGGTGACACTGCTTGCGGTCGAACGTCCGGGACAATATGATCTTAGCTGCCGCACAATCGATGTTAGGGGCATTGCCCAGCCTTTGCCACGTCCGTTCCTCAAGTCAGGCCATAATGCCATCCAGCGAGTGCGGATTGTCGTTGAGAAGTAAGTTCAGTGCCCACGACTTCGGGAGGCTGGTAAATGACTTGATGGCCATCATCGAGGGTGCCGAGTATAATGGCCGAATATAGAGAGAATCGAGAAAAAATCCTTACTTTATAGTTTTTCTTAACCCTTGAGGATACTGGTGTCAGATGACCAATTATCACTCTCCGCAAAGGCGGCTTTGACCGAGCGAGTAAAGGAGCTAACGTGCCTTTACGGGATTGCTCAGGTAACCGGACAGCCGGGTCTATCGCTGGAAGAAATTATCCAACACATTGTTGAGCTTCTTCCTCCTGCCTGGCAGTATCCCGAGACCGCTTTTGCGAGAATAATCTTGGATGGAATTTCCTACACGACCCAGGGTTTCTGCGAGTGCCGCCAGAAGCAGACGGCGAAGATTATTGTGGAAGGTATGCCACGAGGTGTTGTTGAGCTGGTTTATGCAGACGATAAGCCTGATCTTGACGAAGGGCCATTTCTCAAGGAAGAACGCAATCTAATCGACGCTGTAGCCAGACAAGTAGCGTTGGTTATTGAGAGAAAACAGGCGGAGGAAGATAAACTTAAGCTTCATAGTCAGCTCCTTCATGCCGATCGTCTTGCGACAATCGGGATGCTTGCCGCGGGGGTGGCTCATGAACTAAATGAACCGCTGGGAAATATTCTTGGCTTTGCGCAGTTGGCAAAGAAGTGTCCGGGGCTTCCGGATTCAGCTGAGCATGACATTGGAAAAATCGAAGCCGCTTCTCTGCACGCCCGGGAGATTATACAGAAGCTTTTGGTTTTTGCCCGGCAAGCACCGCCTCAAAAAACACATGTCAACCTCAACCAGGTAGTAGAAGATGGGCTTTATTTTTTCGAAGCTCGGTGCGCAAAAGAAGGTATAGAACTTGTTCGCAAGCTTTCAGCGGACATACCTGAAATCACAGCCGACCCGGGTCAATTGAATCAGCTTCTGGTCAATTTGGTTGTCAATGCATTGCAGTCAATGCCGGGAGCAGGTAAGATAACGGTTCAGACACGATTTTGCGACCATAACGTTTGTCTTTGTGTTGAAGATACCGGCACGGGTATGAGCAAGGAGGTTCTTGATAAAATATTTGTCCCATTCTTCACGACAAAAGATGTCGGTCATGGAACGGGTCTGGGTTTGCCCGTTGTATATGGAATCGTTACCGCCCATGGCGGTTCGATTAAAGTTGATAGCAAACCCGGCTGTGGCGCTCGGTTCGAAATTCAATTGCCGGTAGCAGAGCCGGATAATACGGAGAAAAGTGCTTAATATGTCATCCTCTCCCGGAAAAGAACGAATTTTGATAGTAGATGATTCTGCAAATACACTGGAGGTTCTACAGCGAAATTTGACAACAGCGGGTTATCAGATTTTCACGGCACCCGGCGTCTCTGAAGCAATTGAAATTCTTGAGCAGACACGATTGGACCTGGTTATAACCGATCTTAAGATGCCCAAGGTCAGCGGCATGGATCTTGTACGACATATTCGCGAAAATCTCAAAGATACCGAAGTTATGATGATTACAGGCTACCCCTCGATTGAGGGAGCAGTAGAGGCTGTCAAAACCGGGGCCGAGGAGTTTTTAGCCAAACCTTTTACTGATACCGAGCTTTTGTCTGCTGTTCAGCGTGTGCTGGACAAAGCAAGGGTACGCAGGTCTGGACATGCTAAACCAGACCAGGCAGTTCCTGCACACAAGGGTCTTATCAGCCGCTCCGAGGGAATGCGCAAGGTTTTCATTGCTATAAGCAAAGCTTCTTCTTCGTCGGCCACCGTGCTAATTACCGGAGAAAGTGGTACAGGAAAGGAGCTTGCGGCCAGAGCTATTCACTACGGCAGCATCCGGTTGTCGGCACCGTTTGTGCCCGTCAATTGTGGAGGTATTCCGGAAGGGCTGCTTGAAAGCGAATTGTTTGGGCATGTAAAAGGGGCCTTTACCGGAGCGACCGAATCACGGGCAGGATTCTTTCACGCTGCGGATGGCGGTACGATTTTCCTTGATGAAATCAGCGATATGAGTCTGGCGATGCAGGTCAAACTGCTCCGTGTGCTCCAGGATAAAGAAGTTTGTATGGTCGGCTCCAACCGGACGCGAAAAGTCGACGTAAGGATTCTGGCTGCAACTAACAAGGATTTGCAGGGCTTGGTGAAGAAGGGGCTTTTCCGCGAAGATTTATTTTATCGGCTTAATGTCATTACGATTTTTATCCCGCCTCTAAGAGAAAGGGGAGACGACATCTTATTACTGGCTCATCATTTTCTCAGTAAGTTTGCAGCCGAATCAGGTAAGCCACCTCCCCGATTTTCCGATGAAGCTATGCAAAGTATCCGGGGTTATGACTGGCCGGGAAATGTAAGAGAATTAGAGAACGTAATCCAGCGCCTTGTGGTAATGACCGATGGTGACCTTATTGAGGTTCCCGATTTACCTTCTCTCATGCGGTTTTCAGCTCTTCGGAACACGGGATTCACCCGCACTCTCGCCGAAGTGGAGAACGAATACATCACTAATGTTCTGGCAAGCGTTGACGGCAACAAAACCCGGGCCGCAGAGATACTCGGCATCGACCGGAAAACCCTGCGTGAAAAGCTAAAAAAGGCCGAGTAGTCTCCATCCTGAATTCCTGTCACTGGGGAATTTCTCTCCAGTGGTTCAAATCTCCCCACTTTTTTTACCCCTTGTCGGTATCCACAACAGCATAATAAAACCAATCACATCGAAAAAATCTATTTTATCAAAATCCTTTATTTTGTTCTATTAAGTGTGAAATTCGTCCGTTGCGCTACCCTTCAAATCATGCGTAAATGAAGGTATTTTCCCATTATTCGACAGGTGGTACGGTTTTTGCATTCACTTAGGCAGCCATGCAGCGAAGAGTAAGGAACAATATATGACGGAAAATATAAGATACTTTGGGCTATGTATGAGTTGCAGGAATGCCTCGTCCTGTACGTTTCCGCGGGACCCTGCCAAGCCGGCCTTTTACTGTGAAGAGTTCGAGATTGAAACCACAGTTTCTATTATTCCTCCCGAAAAAGAGCAACCGTTAGCAAAAAGCCCTGCTGCCATAGATAAAGACTCAACCAGATTCGTTGGCCTGTGCAGCGATTGTGAGGGACGCCAAACCTGCACCTTTCCAAAGTCCGAAGGAGGCATCTGGCATTGTGAGGAGTACCAATAGAATGAGATAAGATACTACTACTCCATTTCAGAAATAGTACGACTACGAGATTGCCACGCTCGGCTGCGCCTCGCTCGCAATGACGACGAATGCAGCCCTATGTCATTGCGAGGAGCGAAGCAACGAAGCAATCTCGCTCTGGCATAGTAGCGATATTTACGAAACGCTGTACTAAGCTCTCAAATAAAGCCAATATTTATGCAAATGAAGGGGACCCCAATAAGTGAATTCGACAGACATCCTAAGAATCCTGGAAAAGCATACTGAGGACAAAGGCAGACTTATCGCCATTCTCGAAGAGATTCAAGATGAATATGGCTATCTTCCCGAAAAGTCGCTTCGAATAGTGAGCGACGAAACAGGCTGCTCTATGGTCGATGTATATGGTGTTGCTACATTCTATCGCTCGTTCAGTTTGACACCTCGAGGTAAGCATCTCATCTGTGCATGTCTTGGTACAGCCTGCCACGTTCGAGGTGCACCCCGGATTGTCGAAGAGTTAGAGCGGCAATTGGGAATCAAGGCCGGCCTGACGACTGAGGATAAGGAATTTACACTGGAAACAGTGAACTGCTTAGGGGCATGTGCTCTTGGGCCGGTTGTTGTTATCGACGGCCATTACTTCTCGCAAGTCAGAAAATCGAGAATTAGTCAATTATTAGATGATGCCCGGAATGGATTCGGCAAACTCCAGATAGAAAAGGATGAACGAATCTTCCCCATTAATGTAAGTTGTCCCCATTGTAATCGTAGTCTGAAAGACGAGACCTTTGCCATTGACGGCCACCCATCAATCCGTGTAACCATATCCTCTGACCACAAGCAAGGTTGGCTAAGACTTTCCTGTCTGTATGGCAGTTATAATTTTGCTTCGGAGTTTGACGTCTCCACAGGCTCGGTGGTGACTTTTCTTTGTCCGCATTGCGATGTGGAATTTCCCAGCACCTTGGATTGCTCGGTATGTGCCGCGCCAATGGTGCCAATGCTTGTAGATGGAGGCGGCATAGCACAGATTTGCTCGCGTTGTGGTTGTAAGAACCATCTGTTGGATTTAGTTTAACTAAGATAATGCCGGGTGAAACCGGTTGTTTAAAACCCGCTTACGTGGGTAAAAGCTCATCACTGCAAAAGTAGTGATGCTTCCGAGGGGCGACAAAGTGTTAAGATTATCTTCTATAAATGAGCTAAAGAAATTACAGAAGGCGCTTCTTGATGCCACTGATGAAAGCATTCCCTGCATAATTATTCCCACAGGTACATGCGGTCAGGCCAGTGGGGCCGGGGACCTTATCCGTGTGGCCAAGCGCGAGATTCTGAAAAAAGGCCTGACCAAAAAGGTCCATCTCCGTATCACGGGATGCCACGGTTTCTGCCAAATGGAGCCCTCTGTGCTTGTCGAACCCCGCCGGGTTTTTTACCCGAGGGTCGGCCTCAAGGAGATGGAACGTATTGTCGAGGCCGCAGCAAGAGACGAAGTGCTTACAGATATTCTTTTTGTGGACCCGGAAACCGGCAAGCCGGTGGAGAAGCAGGATGATATACCTTTTTTCAATAAACAGGTTCGAAGGCTTCTTGCTTGTAATGAGAAGGTAGATCCTATCCGCATTTATGATTATTTTAAAATCAGTGGATATTCGCTGTTAGCAAAAGTTCTTACTAAGGGCAGCCCCGGCTGGGTGGTGGAAGAGGTCAAGCGTTCCGGATTGCGCGGCCGCGGCGGGGGCGGCTTTCCGACAGGGTTGAAATGGGAATTGCTGGCAAAACAACCGGGCAGCCGCGGCAAATTCCTTGTGTGCAATGCCGATGAGGGCGACCCCGGTGCTTATATGGATCGCAGCGTGCTCGAAGGAAATCCCCACAGCATTATCGAGGGAATGATTATTGGTGCTTATGGGACAGGGGCAACAGAAGGTATTGCCTATGTTCGCAATGAATACCCAATTGCCATTAAGCATTTGAAAATCGCGCTGAATCAAGCGCGGCAGCTCGGCCTTTTGGGTGAGAATATTCTCGGGATTGGTTTTTCATTTGATATCAAGCTGGTCAAGGGGGCCGGGGCGTTTGTGTGTGGTGAGGAGACGGCCCTGATACGCTCTATCGAAGGAAAAATGGGTGAGCCGCGCCAGCGGCCCCCGTTCCCAATACAGAAAGGTATTGACGGCAAACCAACAGCAATTAACAACGTTGAGACCTGGGCGAACATCCCGCTTATCTTCAAACTCGGAGCCAAAAAATTTGCGAATATAGGTACCAAGGGCAATAGCGGTACGAAGATATTCAGCCTGGTTGGCAAAATCAAGAATACAGGCCTTGTCGAAGTGCCGATGGGAATTACTATTAAGGAAATTGTCTATGATATCGGCGGCGGCTCGCCGGGCAAGGCCAAGATAAAGGCGGTCCAGACGGGCGGGCCGTCCGGGGGATGTATTCCATCCGATATGTTTAATTTGCCCGTTGATTATGAGAGCCTGGCCGGTGCGGGCTCGATTATGGGTTCGGGCGGCATGATTGTCATGGATGAAAATACATGTATGGTTGATGTCGCCAAATACTTCATGAATTTTCTGAAAGATGAATCCTGCGGCAAATGTTTCGCCTGCCGAAAGGGTACACAACGAATGTATGAGATTCTCGATGATATCTCAAAAGGCAAGGGGACACCTGGACACTTAGACCTTCTGAAAGAATTAGCGGAAGTGGTGAAGGATACGACGATGTGCGGCCTGGGGCAGACGGCATCGAATCCGGTTTTGAGCACCCTTCGTTACTTCCGCGATGAATATCTTCGGCACGTGATTGATAAAAAGTGTAATGCTTTCGTATGTAGAGATTTGGTAGGTGCGCCCTGCCAGACCGCTTGCCCGCTGGACACCGAGGTTTGGCGTTATGTTGCTTTGATTGAAAAGGGTCAGTACGAAGAGGCCTATAAAATTATCAGGGGTTCCAACCCATTCCCATCGGTCTGCGCTCGGGTTTGCGGTCGAAAGTGTGAAAACAGGTGTAATATTGCTACGAGCGGGGGGCAGGCCATCGCTATCCGGTCAATGAAGCGATTTATTACAGACCGTATTGATCCATCGGTTTATAAACCTGTGAGAACCGCACGACGGGACAAGAAGACTCACAGGATAGCGGTTGTAGGTGCAGGTCCTGCGGGCCTTTCGGCCGCTCATTATCTTTCTCTTCTTGGCTACAAAGTGACGATTGTCGATGCAGGGGAAGAGCCGGGTGGGATGCTTATTAGTTGTATACCGGCTTATCGTCTCCCCCTGGATGTGACACGCAAGGAAATAAAAACGCTCCTTGATGAAAATATCACCCTCAGGTGCGGAACCGCCCTCGGGCGGGACATAACTATCGACGAATTGTTCAGGGACGGCTTCGAGGCTGTTTTCCTGGCGATAGGGGCGGACAAAAGCTGGAGATTGGGGCTCGAAGGGGAAGATACTATAGGGATATACCCCTCGATGCAGTTCCTCAAGGCCTTTAATCTGAACGGCGAGGAAATGGCAAAGGGGCACGTGGGTATCGTTGGCGGCGGTAATTCCGCCGTGGACGCTGCAAGAGTGGCTATTCGCCAGAAAAAAGTCAAAAGTGTAACGCTGCTCTACCGCCGGACCACCCAGGAGATGCCCGCTTATGCCGAAGAGGTCGAAGCGGCCCTGGAAGAGGGTATAAGGCTCGAAACGCTGGTCTCGCCTACAAGTATACGTTACATAAGGGCTGCTGAAGCGGAGGGGGTGAGAGTAGAAACTTTTGTCGAGCCGGTAAAGATAGATGCGAGAAATGGACGCCTGGCCGATATCCAGTGCATAAGAAACAAACTCGGTGATATCGATTCGAGCGGCCGACGCAAACCTGTTCCCATACCCGGTACTGAGTTTACTATTGCCATGGATACATTGATAGTAGCTATCGGCGAACGCCCTGACAGTGATTGTCTTGCTTCTATGGGCCTGGAGCTTGATAAAGGCGGCAGGTTGCGGGTTGATGCGAAAACTCTTCAAACCAATCGTAAAGGCGTGTTCGCGGGGGGCGACCTGGTGACGGGTCCGAACACCGTTGTTAACGCCATTGCAGCGGGAAGAAGGGCGGCGGGAGTTATAGACCGCTATATTCATGGCGAAGAGCTTGCTGAGCCGCCTAAGGTAAAGCTGCCTTCGGTCTTCATAGAGCCCGCTGTGGTCGGCGATGAAGAGCTTGAAGATGCGGAAAGAGTAGAACCCGCTACACTCAACGCCAGATCGAGAAAGAAGAGCTTTGCAGAGGTGGAGATGGCGTTGTCTGTTGAACAAGCGGTACGCGAAGCCCGCAGGTGTCTGAGGTGCGATTTGGAATTTACACAGCGAACGGAAAATGAAGAGGCCGATTGCGTGGCAGTGGAGGAAAAGTCGGCATGATTACATTGAAAATAAACGGTTTGAATGTATCGGTCGAGAAAGGCAGCACCCTGTTAGAGGCCGCGAGATTCATAGGCTTCCCTGTCCCGACTCTGTGTCATATGGACGGGTTGTCACCCTATGGTGCCTGCCGTCTGTGCGTGGTGGAGATAGGAGAAGGACCGAGGGCAAAACTGGTTTCCTCGTGCACCTACCCGGCCGAAGAAGGTCTTACCGTGCGGACAGCATCGGAACGGGTGCTAAGGGCGCGCAAAATGATATTAGAGCTGCTCCTCGCTTCCTGTCCCCAGTCCAAGATAATCCAGGACCTTGCTTCTGCACACGGCATACGCCGGCAGCGTTTTAAGCAGGAGCACGATGATTGTATTATGTGCGGCCTGTGTGTGCGAATGTGTGAGGAGCAGATGATGGCCAGGGCCATCGGTTTTAGAGGCCGGGGCGAGAAAAGAAGTATCGGCACGCCGTTCGATATCAAGTCGGATGTCTGCCGGCTGTGCGGCGGCTGTATGTATGTTTGCCCGGCCTGCCAGCTCCGCTGCACTTATACCGAGCCGGAAAAAGCAATCTGTGGAGGCTGTGCAAATCTAAGCCCTCCCTGCGTGGATAAAGAACAGTTTAACGATATGATGTGCTACATGAGCCCGTGCGTAGCCTGCGAGATAAAGAAAGACTAACAAAAGTAAAGGAGCCAGATAAAATGTCACTTACGTTTTCAAAGATAAATGCTTCGGCAGCAACTCTAACAAAGAACAGGACAGAAGGTTCCGTCGTTCCGGCCTCTGGTATGTGTGTTACGTGTGTGGACGGCTGTATCGGCATGTGCGAGATAGGCAAGAGCGCTTACCGTGGTCACGAAGTGATTTATCCGCAGCCGTTCGGCATGGTAACCACGGCCGCGGAGAAGACCTACCCGGTGGACTATTCGCACTTCAACATTATGGGTACGGCTGTCGGCGCCTATGGCATAGAGGCCGACAGTGACAAGGCCATCTTCCCGGCCGTCAGTCTGGAGGTTACTTTCGGTCATGATAACGGCATAAAGTACCGCTATCCGTGGCACATCGCAGGAATCGGCTCGACAAACATTGCCAAGAACAACTGGGAAGGTCTGGCTATCGGTTCGGCCCTGGCGGGGACCGGCCTTACCATCGGTGAGAACGTAGTTGGAATGGACCCTGAATCTGTCATCAAGAACGGCCGGGTGGTCGATACGGACGACCTTAAACGACGCGTGAAGCTCTACCAGGACCATCAGAGAGACGGCTACGGCGCTATCATCGTGCAGGCAAACGTTGAGGACACACGGTTGGGCGTGCAGGAATATGCCATCGAGAAGCTCGGCGTAGAATGCGTGGAGCTCAAGTGGGGCCAGGGTGCAAAGGACATCGGCGGGGAAGTGAAAATCACGGACCTCAAAAAGGCACAGCTTTTGTATGAACGCGGTTACGTGGTCCTGCCGAACCCGACCGATCCGACCGTTATCAGGGCCTTTGAAAATGGCGCGTTCAAGGAGTTCGAGAGGCACTCGAGGGTGGGGATGGTAACCGAGGAATCGTTTGCCGCTCGGGTTGAGGAGCTGCGAAGCGCCGGAGCCAAATACGTCTTTCTCAAGACGGGTGCTTATCGTCCGGCCGACCTGGCGCGGGCTGTATTGTTTGCCAGCCGGTACAAGATCGACCTTCTCACTGTCGATGGTGCAGGCGGCGGCACCGGTATGAGCCCCTGGCGGATGATGAATGAGTGGGGCATCCCTCCGGTGCACCTGCACTCGCTTCTGTATGAATACGCGAAACACATTGCCGACAAGGGCGAGCATCTGCCCGCGATTGCCCTGGCCGGAGGATTTGCTTTCGAAGACCAAATCTTTAAAGGTCTTGCCCTTGGCGCGCCGTATGTGAAGCTTATTGGCATGGCCCGTGGCCCGATAGCCGCGGCGATGGTTGGTAAAACAATCGGACGGACGATTAATGAGAACCAGATCCCGGTGTACATCGAGCGTTTCGGCAGTTCGAAAGACGAAATATTTGTGACCGCCAGCGCGCTCCGGGAGGAATTGGGTAACGGCCAATTCGAAGAGCTGCCGACCGGAGCCCTGGGGCTTTATACCTACTACGAGCGCCTCGCTCAGGGCCTACGGCAGCTAATGGCCGGAAGCCGAAAGTTCACTCTCGAATATATCTCCAGGGACGACATCGCGGCCCTGACGCATGAAGCAGAAGAAATCAGCGGTATCCAGTTCGTTATGGACGTCGATAAGGGAAAGGTTGAAAGAATCCTTGACAGTTAAAATTACTTAGACTTGCGCCGTGCTACTCCACCTGCTATTACAACTGCGTGAAACTTAGGCCGGCCTTTGAATCCTATCGTGAACACTCTCATGCTTCGAACTGGGTTTTCATCCTGACTGCAATTTTCGGTTTGTCCGCCACCAGCTCCTGAGTTTCACGTGGAGTGGATCAGCCAATAATTGGGGGTGCTCATCCTTTTGGGAGCAAATCACGAAAGATAGAGCAGTGGCGGACAAAACTACAGCGAAAACTAAGCCCTCGGAAAGATAAAATGTAAGCTCCATGTGAATAATGGCTTAGAAGACCAAGGCTAACTGACATCGTTTTTTTTTCAATAATGATAAAATTTTCTCTTGCTTTCTTTCTCAATAACAAGAAAATGATAAAAAACTATGTATTACCCATAGATTAGGTCGATGTTATAGAATAAAGTTGATTTTGGATATTTCACTGAAGCCCTGAGCTTAGAGTATTTATGAACCGGCCAAGGAGGCTAATAATTAAGGACTCGCCTACAACAACCGCAGAGAAGTTGTCAGTTCCTATTCTGCCCCAAGTTTTTCAGATACTCCCAAAATCTAAAAAGGGTTTGTATCGTCGTTCAGAAGAAGCGGATCATTCACTTGGCGAAAAATGCAGAGAAAAACCAGCGAAGACGGTAAGACATGAAAGGCATGTTATCGTCAAGTTCTCAATCCCGATCTTACTGTTTTTGGGATATCTGTCTTAACCTTAACCGACTATAAACCTTACGAACTGGGTCAAATGGCTTAGAGACACTGTTACCTGTCGCAGGAGAAAGAAGCTAAGAGATGACGGAACCTAAGCTGACTATTACATCGCAGTCGCAATTAGCCGAAGCTGTTTTCAGCGAAAGTGGCCAGAATGTAAACCTTTGTTATCAATGTCGGAAGTGTGCGGCCGGCTGTCCAATAGCGTATGCGATGGACTATAAGCCTGCGCAACTGGTACATGCCATCCGGCTCGGTATGGATGATCTCGTGTTCAAGAGCAAGACGATGTGGCTGTGCGCATCATGTGAGACGTGCACAACAAGGTGTCCGCAAGAGGTCGATGTTGCGAAGGTGATGGATGCCGTGAAAATTATAGCTTTCAGACGAGGAATAAAGCCAACTATACCACAAATAGCATCTTTTTACAAAGCTGCGCTTTCCAATATCAAAAAGTGCGGGCGAATGTACGAAATGGGGATGATCATGGGTCTTAAAATGAGGACTTTCGAGCTCTTCAAAGATGCAGGACTGGGTATGAAAATGTTCAGAAAAGGTAAACTCAAGATGATCCCCAGTCTTACCGGTGCGTTGAGGACGCGGAAGATCTTTAATCGTGTAAAAAGCATCGAGAATAGGAATCGGAAATCATAACGTGAAGCGGGTTTATAGTAATAGTCTTAAGATGAAGTCAGAAATCAGAAGTCAGAAATCAGAAGTCGGAAGCCAGAGTCTGTCCTCCGTCCTCTGTTCTCTGTCCTCTGTTTCCTGCAGGGAGGTCAGCATTCGATGACTGCGAAGTATGCCTATTATCCAGGTTGCTCACTTCACTCGACCGGCTCCGAGTACGACGTATCATTTCGGGCCGTTTGTGAAAAGCTTGCGATAGATATTGAGGAGATCAAGGGGTGGATTTGCTGCGGCACTTCTCCAGCGCATTGTACATCCAGGCTTTTGTCACTTGCACTTCCTTTTGAGAATCTCTGCCTGGTGGATAAAATGGGGATGACCGATGTTGTCGCTCCGTGTGCCGCCTGTTTTGCTCGATTGAAGACCGCGATATATGAAGCAAATGAGGATGCTGAGATAGCCGGTCAGATCAGTGAGGCCCTTGAAAAACCGCTGCCCAAATCGGTGAATGTATTAAGTCCCCTTGAGATATTCTGCGACCGCGAAGGTATGGCCAAAGCGGTCACAAGGCAGTTGCCCGATCTAAAGGTTGTGTGCTATTACGGCTGTCTTCTTACCAGACCTTCTAAGGTTATGCAGTTCGACGAGTGCGAGTATCCGATGGCTATGGACGAGCTGCTTCGCTCATTGGGAATTGCAACACTTGACTGGTCGTATAAGACGGACTGTTGTGGCGGGGCCCTTGCGATGACTCGCACAGATGTAGTTCTCAAGCTGACGCATGATATACTTGAGGAAGCCAAGGCAGTGGGTGCAAACGCTATCGCCGTTGCGTGTCCTTTGTGTCATGTCAATCTGGACACACGACAGGTGGAGGTCGAAAAGGAATACGGTGTTCAGTACGGTCTGCCAATATTCTATTTTACACAGCTCATGGCCCTGGCATTCGGAATACCCCAGGACAAATTGGGATTGCAGAAACATTTTGTCAGCGCAGACGAGTTATTGTCCGGCGTTTGCAAAGGATAGTTAGTCTTAAGATAGAGACGGGAGGACAAGTAAGTGGCTAAGGGAACAGATAAGAAGGTCGGTGCCGTACTTGTGGTTGGAGGCGGTGTGGGAGGTATGCAAGCCTCGCTTGATCTGGCTGAGGGAGGGTACAAGGTCTATCTTGTTGAAAAAGGTCCATCGATCGGCGGGGTAATGGCACAACTTGACAAGACGTTCCCTACGAATGACTGTGCGATGTGCACCCTCGCACCACGCATGGTCGATTGCGGCGGGCACCTGAACATCGAGAAACTGACCTACTCTGAAATAGAATCAATCGAAGGCTCAGCAGGCAACTTCATGGTCCGCGTTAAGAAAAAGGCACGCTCCGTCGATCCTGACAAGTGCACCGGCTGCGGTGAGTGTGTTGAAAACTGCCTTGTCAAAAACATTGTCTATCTCGAACAACCTGCCGTACCCAAGATTGAAATCGAAGAGGACGAGCGGATTAGGCTGGATAAAATCCTGAGTAGTTATGAAGGTGGCAGGGAAACTCTCGTACCTATTCTTCAAGACATCACCATTGAATTCAACTGGCTTCCGCCGGAAATATTGATGAGAGTTGCTGAGGTTAAGCAAATACCTCTTGAGCACATCTTGAGAATCGCCACTTTCTACAAAGCCTTCAGTCTCAAGCCTCGGGGCAAAAATATAATTACCGTTTGTACCGGTACTGCATGTCACGTGAAAGGGGCACAGAGAATTCTGGATAGGCTTGAGCGTGAGCTTGGTATAGAGACTGGAGAAACGACATCCGACATGCAGTTCACTCTTGAAGCGGTTCGCTGCCTGGGATGTTGTGGCCTGTCGCCTGTAGTCACAGTTGGTGAAGATTTATATGGCCAGATGAATCCGGCTAAGGCAGCAGCCCTTATAGACAAGTATCATGATTGAAAGAGAATAGGTATGTCCAAGATTAAACCGGAAGACCTTGAGAGAATTAGGGAGCGAATGGCCAGGACAATGAGCCTGCGGGACGGAGACGCTCGGGTTAAGATTACGGTTCATATGGGAACGTGCGGTATTGCCGCAGGCGCAAGGAAGATAATGAGTGCGTTGCTTGCCCTGGTTGAGGAGAAGGACTCGAAGGATATTGTTCTTACTGCTTCGGGTTGCGCGGGACTGTGTAGCCGCGAACCGATGATGACCGTCGAACTCAAGGGAGAAGCCCCCATTAAATATGTTGACCTGAACGAAGAGAAGACCAGGAAAATCTTCTCTGAACATGTTTTGTCGGGCGAGGTGGTCGAAGAGTATGCTTTGGCTATCGGGAGCGAGCGCGTTGGATAGGAACTTAAGCCCAATGGAGATTAGTGAATGAAACCCTCTCGAACACACGTTATGCTCTGTGCCGGGACCGGTTGTGTGTCAAACAGAGCATTCAGGATAAAGGAATCACTCGAACGAGAGATCAAAAAGCACAACCTTCAGGATGAGGTTGGAGTCGTGATGACGGGCTGCAACGGCTTTTGCGCCCAGGGGCCGGTAGCTGTAGTCAGGCCGGACGAAATCTTTTATCAACTGCTGACCGAAGATGATATTGCCCATCTTGTTGAGGAGCATTTCCTTAAGGGAAGACCGGTAGAGCGACTGATGTATATTCCTCCTACCGAAGAATTCGTTGTCCCGAAGATGAGCGATATCGGCTTCTTTAGCAAGCAGAGGCTGATTGCATTGCGTAACAGGGGGATGATCGATCCCGAACAGATTGACGAGTACATTGCTCGAGATGGGTACATGGCTCTGGCTAAAGCGCTTACCCGGATGAAGCCGGAACAAATAATAGAGGAGGTAAAAGCCTCTGGATTGCGAGGCAGAGGCGGGGCTGGTTTCCCGACAGGTAGAAAGTGGGAATTGGCTCGGGCATCGAAAGGCGACACTAAGCACTTGGTCTGCAATGCCGACGAAGGCGATCCGGGCGCGTTTATGGATCGAAGTATAATCGAGTCCGACCCGCATTCCGTTCTGGAAGGGATGATAATCGGAGCAAGGGCGATCGGTGCATCTCACGGATATATATACATCAGAAATGAATATCCGTTGGCACGGGAAAGATTGGTTAAAGCAATCAAACAGGCCAGAGAGTATGGTTTGTTAGGTGAAGACATTTTCGGCACCGGCTTTAATTTTGATATTTCCATCCACAGAGGAGCCGGAGCATTTGTTTGTGGTGAGGAGACATCGCTAATAGCTTCCCTGGAGGGTAGAGCCCCTGAGCCGAAAGTCAGACCGCCTTTTCCCGTACAGTCCGGACTCTGGAATGAGCCCACTAATATCAACAATGTCGAAACATGGGCTAATGTCCCGGAGATTATCAATCGGGGAGCAGAATGGTTCTCCAGTATCGGCACTGAGACCAGCAAAGGTACAAAAGTCTTCTCTGTAGTTGGCAAGGTCAGAAATACAGGCCTTGTTGAGGTGCCGATGGGTATTACCTTACGGGAGATAGTATACGATATTGGAGGTGGTATACCCAACAACAAAAAATTTAAGTCGGTTCAGACAGGCGGCCCTTCCGGCGGCTGCATCCCGGTGTCCCTTCTGGATTTGCCCATCGATTATGAGAGGCTTGCCGAGGTTGGTTCCATCATGGGTTCCGGGGGACTGATAGTGATGGATGAGGACACCTGTATGGTAGATGTGGCCAGGTATTTCCTTGAGTTTTTGAAAGATGAGTCCTGCGGTAAATGCACTGCGTGCCGCGAAGGCGTGGATGTGATGTATCAGATTCTGACCAATATCTGCGCCGGCAACGGCAGGGAAGAGGATATTGCTTTACTTGAGGAGTTGTCTGAGGCAGTGAAGGATTCAGCTTTATGTGCTCTGGGAAGAACGGCACCGAATCCTGTTCTCAGCACTATCCGTTATTTTCGGGACGAATATGAGGCACACATCAAGTATAAGAGGTGTCCTGCAGCCGTTTGCAAAGGGATAATCTCGTCGCCATGCCAGCATACCTGCCCCCTGGAACAAGATGTACCTTGTTATGTTGGTCTTATTGCTCAAGGGAAATTCGAACAGGCCATAGGTATTGTAAAGGAGAAGAATCCTCTGCCTTCTGTTTGTGGCAGGGTTTGTACTGCTACTTGTGAGGCCAAATGTCGAGCCGGTGAGATGGGCGGAGACGCAATCTCAATCCGGATGCTTAAAAGGTTCCTGGCTGATTATGAACGCGAAAAAGGGCTTCATATCATGCCCAAGCCGAAGCAGTCAAGGCCGGAACGGGTGGCAATTGTAGGCTCGGGGCCTGCAGGACTTACATGTGCTCACTATCTTGCACTTGAGGGATATCAAGTCACCATTTACGAGTCGCTGCCGGTTGCGGGCGGAATGCTTGCCGTCGGCATTCCGGACTACCGGTTGCCCAAGAATATTTTGGATTGGGAGATCGAAAATATCAAGAGTCTGGGAGTAGACATCAAGACGAATACCACTGTCGGTATAGATATACGGCTCCAGGATCTCTGGTCGAAATATGAGGCGGTATTCATCGCAACCGGAACTCACAAGGGACTGAAGATGAACATTGAAGGTGAAGAATCTCCGCAGGTCATCGATGCGGTGGACTTCCTGCGTGCGGTTAACCTCGGGCGAGAGGTTGAGATTGGCCAAACGGTAGCCGTGATCGGCGGAGGAGACGCAGCTATTGATGCGGCCAGGACTGCCAAGCGCTTAGGAAAGGATGTGAAGATACTGTACAGGAGAACAAGACGGGAGATGCCTGCAGCTAAAGAAGAGGTCGAAGGGGCAGTTGAAGAGGGAATCGAAATCCAATTTCTCGTTGCCCCTGTGAGGGTCTTGTCTGAGAATGGCCAATTGAAAGGGATTGAGTGCGTTAGGATGGAACTGGGAGATATCGACAAAAGCGGCAGGAGAAGGCCTGTTCCGATTAAAGGGTCGGAATTTACAATGGATATTGATACCTTAATGCCGGCAATAGGCCAGCAGCCGGATCCAAGTGCCGTGCCGAGAGATAAACATCTCAAGACCTCCAAGGCCAACACCATCGAAGTTAGCCCGGACACCCTTTACTCAGGGATGAATGGAGTTTATGCCGGTGGCGATGTTGTCAGCGGTCCGAATACAGTTACCGCAGCGATGGCTCACGGAAAAATTGCTGCCAAAATGATACATAAGTATATCCAGGAGCTTCCCATGGAGCGGGAATACAAAGTGACCCGGCCGGTCGCACACGTTGAAGCCGTGGAGCTGGCTGAAAAGGAGATAGAAGAACTGCAAAAACCTTCGATGCCTCTTCTGTCTCTGGAAGAACGGTCTGGCAATTTTAAAGAAGTAGAATTGGGATTTACTGAAGAGATGGCTGTCAGAGAGGCAAAACGTTGTCTGCGATGTGATCTGGAGTTAAAAGAAGAGGTTGAAGCCTCATGAAGTTGAAGGATATAAAAAGAATACTGGAGGCGGAAGTCCTCGTGGGCGAGGATCTCCTATCTGAAGAAGTTGTAATGGCTTGCGGGTCTGACTTGATGAGCGATGTTTTGGCATTTGCTAAGCATGGAGCTATCCTGTTGACCGGTTTGACTAATCCGCAAGTGGTCCGCACTGCAGAAATGGCGGATCTGCGAGCCATATGCTTCGTCCGTGGGAAAAAGCCTGGTCAGGAAACTATTGAAATAGCTGAATCCAAAGATATTCCTTTATTGACGACGCCTTTACCGATGTTTGAATCTTGTGGTCGGTTATATCGAGAAGGACTTCCTGGTTGCTCTGAATATGAGAAATAATATCAAATAGGATATTTTCAAGTGACATCAGACAGCAAAATCAGCAAGATTCATGAATTATTCTATGAAATCAGGGTGAGCGATGTAATGAAGAGAGATGTTTTTACGGTTAGTCCGCGGACCCACATGAGTGTTTTAAGGGTGATCTTGCGGGAGAACCGTATCTCTGGGACACCGGTCATAGACAAGGGCAAAATGGTAGGCGTTATCAGTGTTGAGGATTTTATTAAGTGGCTGGCTAATCGGGAGCAGGATTGTCCCATCGGTGAGAAGATGACCAGAAATGTTCAAACCCTTTATGCCGATGAACCATTAATCCACGCCATCAACAAATTTGAACGGCATGGTTTTGGCCGGCTCGTGGTCATTGAACGACAGGACAAAAGACTCCTTGGCATTGTTACGAAGGGAGATATTATTGAGGGTCTGCTTAAAAAATTAGAGATTGATTATTACGAAGAAGAAGAAGTTTGTCAGTATCGAGTAAGGCATTTTTTTGAGGATATTCTTGCAGATAGGGCAGAGCTCCTTTTTCAATATGACGTGATAGGTCATGATTTCAAGCGGGCAGGAGAAAGTGCCAGCCGGGTAAAGACTACCCTGCGACGCCTCGGCCTGCACCCTAAAATTATTCGCCGGGTTGCCATCGCCACGTTTGAAGCAGAGATGAACCTGATCGTTTACACGGATGGGGGAAAGATATGTGTTCGTGTTGAGCCGAATGAGATATTTGTAAAAGTGGAAGATTCCGGCCCGGGAATCCTCGATGTCGAGAGGGCTTTGCAACCGGGCTATTCAACTGCCCCGGAGTGGGTCAGAGAGCTGGGATTTGGAGCTGGTATGGGCCTGAATAATATCCAGAAGTGCGCCAATAAAATGGACCTAAGATCTACTGTTGGGAAGGGAACGCAGTTAAGTTTTTACATCTCTATTGAAGATGGAGCCAAGAATGAAATTAACTGAATTGATTCAGAAGCTCAATCTGAGCGTAAGGTCGGCAAAAGTTCATCTGGACCGCGAGGTTACCGGCGGTTATGCGAGCGATCTCCTTAGTGATGTCCTTGCCAATAGTAAAGAAGGAAACCTTTGGATTACTTTACAGATTCATCAGAATATCGTGGGCGTGGCCAGTATGAAAGATCTTGCCGGAATCATATTAGTAAATAATAGAGAGCCTGAGCCGGAAACACTGGAGAAAGCAGAGGCAGAAAAAGTACCGATTATGGTAAGCGAGATGCCGACCTTTGAACTTATCGGCATGCTCTATAGTTTGGGAGTTGTCGGAACTAAACAATGAGGAAAATAAGGGCTGACCTGCATCTGCACACTTGCCTTTCTCCTTGTGCTGACAATCAGATGCAGACAACGGCTATAATTGAACAGGCCAAAAAAGTAGGTTTGGATATGATAGGGATATGTGACCATAATTCTGCTGAGAATGTAAGCGCAGTGATGAAAGCCGGTAAACGACAGGGGCTTGCAGTTATTCCAGGCATTGAGATTACCTCGCGGGAGGAAGTGCATATCCTCGGATTTTTCAACACCGAGCAGGACCTGATGCACATACAGGATATAATCTACCAAAACCTCGCCAGCCAAAACGATGAGCAGGCCTTTGGCCCTCAGCTGGTCGTTGATGAATTTGGTAATGTAGTGGGTAAGAATCCCAGACTGTTGATCGGGGCCACTAACCTGACTATAGAGAAGATAATTGAGATGATTCACCAGTGGGCCGGACTGGCTATTGCCTCTCACATCGACCGACAGCGTTTCAGCCTGATTGGCCAGTTAGGTTTCATTCCCAAAGGATTGAAACTGGATGCCGTGGAGGTCACGAGCCCGCTTTCAGCCGGGCAGAAATATGACTATCCGGTGGTTACTTCTTCCGATGCTCATTTTTTGGAGGACATCGGAAAGAGTTATACCTGCTTTATGATAGAGGATACATCTGTCCGGGAGATTGGAAAGGCGTTGCGCTGTGAGCTGGGAAGGATGGTCGTTAGCAATTGAATGGAAGATTTTTCGCTGCATATCCTGGACATTGCAGAAAACTCGATTGCCGCTGCGGCAAGGAGAATTGAAATTAAAATTGATGAAGACAAAGATAAAGACTTGTTGACTATCGAGATTATTGATGATGGTAAGGGTATGGACCGGAAGGCTTTGAAAAAAGCTCTTGATCCTTTTTTCACAACACGCAAAACCCGCAAAGTTGGCTTAGGCCTGTCCTTTCTGGCTCAGGCGGCCAAAGAGAGCGGTGGAAAAATTGAGCTGAACTCTAAACCACATGAAGGAACAACGGTCAAGGCGACATTTCGCTTGAGCCATCCGGACTGCAAACCTATGGGTGATATTAATGAGACCATACGCATCTTGGTGGTAGCCCACCCTGAGATTGATTTTATTTACGAGCATCAGAAAGACAATTCAATATATCGTTTTGACACGAGAGAAACAGGCAGAAAATGATTACTCTAACTATTGACAACACAAAGGTTGAGGTTGAAGAGGGTTCAACTGTCCTCCAGGCCGCCGAGAAACTTGGCATCAAGATTCCAACTCTTTGCCATCATAGGTCTTTGGAACCCTACGGTGCGTGCCGTGTCTGTCTGGTCGAATTAACCGGATCTCGCGGCTCGATCATTCAGGCTTCCTGCGTCTATCCTGCTCAGGAAGGATTGGTTGTAAAAACTGATACGGAAAGGGTTTTGAAGAACCGCCGGATTATGCTCGAATTATTATTGGCCCGTTGCCAGGATTCACCACGGATAAAGGAAATGGCCCGGGAGATGGGTATCGAAGAATCACGTTTTCCCAAGAAGAATGAAGACTGTATCCTCTGCGGACTTTGCACCAGAGTATGTGAGGAAAGGATGGGTGTAGGCGCCGTCAGTTTTGTCAACAGAGGTTCAGAACGAAAGGTCGCTGTTCCTTACGACAAGCATTCTCCTATCTGTATGGCCTGCGGCGCCTGCACGGTCGTCTGCCCGACCGATGCTGTGGACCTCTCCGAGGTTACACTCAACAAACCCAGGCCTATCATGGCAGATTATGATATGGGTCTTGTCCAACGGTCTTCCATTTACATACCGTTCGCTCAGGCAATACCCAAGGTGGCCGTGATTGACCGTAATACCTGTATGCATTTTCTTAAGGACGTATGCAAGTCTTGTGAGAACTTCTGCGAGGCTAACGCCATTGACTACGAGCAGGAAGACAAAATCGAACAGATAAATGTCGGCGCCGTTGTACTGTCGCCCGGATTTGAGCAATTTGATCCCGACCTCAAAAAGGAGCTCGGCTACGCAAGGTATCCCAATGTCCTGTCCAGTCTCCAGTTCGAGCGCCTTCTCTCAGCCAGCGGGCCATTCCTCGGAAAGGTGCTGCGCCTCTCCGACGAAAAGTCACCCGGGAAGATTGCATGGATACAATGTGTCGGCTCGAGAGAAGTAGATTACAACTATTGCTCCTCGGTCTGCTGTATGTATGCAACCAAGGAAGCGATTATTGCCAAGGAGCACGAGCCCGACCTCGATTGCACAATCTTCTTCATCGACATGCGCGCCTATGGCAAAGGATTCGACGCCTATTACGAGCGTGCAAAGGCGCTTGGCGTTAAATATATTCGCTGTCGTCCTTCTTCTGTCAAAGAGGTCCCCGGAACAAAGAACCTCAAAATCACATACCAGGCCGCTGACGGTGAAATCGAAACCGAAGAGTTTGGCATGGTAGTCCTCTCCACGGGTATAAGGCCTCCAAGAGAGGTCCGCGAGCTGGCAGAGAAATTCGGAATCGAACTCGATCAGCATGGTTTTGCCGCTACGCTGCCCCTGTCACCAGTGGAAACCTCAAAGCCCGGCGTCTATGTCTGTGGCCCCTTTGCCTCACCGAAGGACATCCCGGAAACGGTCATGGAGGCATCTGCAGGCGCCGCCAAGGCCATGGCACTACTTACGGAGCAGCGAGGCACTCTAATCACGCACAAGGAGTACCCACCCGAAAAAGATGTTACCGGCCAGGAGCCGCGCATCGGTGTGTTTATCTGCCACTGCGGCAGGAATATCGGTGGAATCGCCGACGTACCGGACGTAGTCGAATACGCCAAGACCCTGCCAAATGTCGTCTATGCAGAGCACAACCTGTATACATGCTCGACCGATACGCAGGATAAGATAAAAGAAATGATCGCCGAGCACGACCTAAACCGTGTAATCGTGGCCTCGTGTAGTCCGAGAACCCATGAGCCGCTCTTCCGCAACACCTGTCGGGAGGCCAGGCTCAACGAATACCTCTTTGAAATGGCAAATATTCGTGACCAGTGCACCTGGGTGCACATGCATGAGCCGGAAATGGCCACGAGAAAAGCGAAAGACCTTGTCAGGATAGCCGTCGCCAAGGCAAGGATTCTCGAACCGCTGGTTAAAGGCACTCTCAAAGTCAATAACAAGGCCCTCGTAATCGGCGGTGGCATCGCCGGAATGACAGCAGCTCTCAACTTGGCTGACCAGGGCTTTAAGGTACATCTCGTTGAAAACCAGGAGCAATTAGGTGGTAACCTTGTTCATATACACAGTTTGCTAAGCGGTGACGACCCCCAGCAAAAGCTCAAAAACACCATTGAGAAGGTCAACGCTCATCCTAATATAGATGTCTATCTCAAAAGCATTGTATCTGCCGTTGAGGGTTCCATCGGCAACTTTAAGTCCACAATACAGAATAATGGCGACGGGAAACAAGTCTCACACGGTGTCGTTATCGTTGCCACCGGAGCTGAGCAATACGAGCCGACCGAGTATCTCTACGGCAAAAACCCTCGCGTCCTTACCCAGCGAACTTTCGAGCAGTGGCTCTCTGAGGATAAAGCCGAGCTTAAAAATGTCAAATCCGTTGTGATGATTCAATGCGTTGGTTCACGAGACGAGACACGTCCATATTGCAGCCGCATCTGTTGCTCGGAGGCGGTCAAGAACGCGATTGTTATCAAGAACAAGCATCCTGAGACTGATGTTTACATACTCTATCGTGACATCAGAACATACGGCCTGCTCGAAGAACACTACAGAACAGCAAGAGAAAAAGGCGTGCGCTTCATCCGTTATGAAGAGGACAAGAAACCTGAAGTCTCAGCCAACAATGGCGGCTTCAAAGTCTCCTGTGTAGACCCTGTTCTCAATGTACCCGTCACTATAAACTCTGACCTGGTTATACTCGCTCCAGCGATAGTACCGGGTGAAACCCTTAGCGAAGTTGGCCAATTATACAAGTTGTCGCTCAATCAGGATAAGTTCTTCCTTGAGGCGCACATGAAGCTCAGACCGGTCGATTTTGCCACCGATGGCGTTTTCATGTGCGGCTTGGCCCATTGTCCCAAGTCCGTCGAAGAAAGCATCGCCCAAGCAGACGCAGCCGCAGCCCGCGCCGCCACCATCCTCTCCAAAGACGAGATCGAGCTGGAAGCCACAATATCGGAAGTCGTGGACGCTAACTGTGATGGCTGTGCATACTGCATCGACCCGTGCCCATACAACGCATTGACGCTGATTGAATATATGTACAAGGGTGATATCAAGAAAACTGTTGAAAGGGACGCGGCATTGTGCAAAGGCTGTGGTGTGTGCCAGGCCACATGCCCGAAGAAGGGAATATTTATTTGGAGTTTCAAACTTGAGCAGCTCAGTGCAATGGTGGAAGCCGCACTGGAAGTAGCTTAATAGAGGAGTTTGTTTAATATGTCAGACGAAGAAACTTTCGAACCGGTCATTATTGGTTTCTGTTGCAACTGGTGCTCGTACGCAGGGGCTGACCTGGCCGGTGTCTCCCGGCAGCAATATCCTCCGAACCTCCGGATTATACGAGTTATGTGTTCTGGAATGGTGCACCCGAACCTGGTTATAGATGCCTTGACAAAAGGCGCAGATGGAGTTCTGATTTGCGGTTGCCACATCGGCGATTGTCATTACCTTGAAGGCAATGTTAAGGCTGAAAATCGAAAAGAAGCAATAGAGCTGATGTTGGAAGATTTCGGCATAGAACCTGAGCGGTTCAGGCTCGAATGGGTATCGGCATCTGAGGGTCCCAGATTCGCTGAGATAGTCCGAGAAATGACCGAAACAGTACGTGCGCTGGGTCCCAGCATGTACAAGACTTGAGAGCATGTGTTCGGCTTGAGCACTTTGAGTTAGACTGGTGCATATGTAGAGAGCTTTGAAAAGAAAAGACTTGTTTTAGGACTTTTAAGATATGGCAGAAAAAACTCGCTTCTTCGAAGGCAAGAAATATATGTGGGACGGAGAAGAGCACGACAACGAAGAGCAAGCAAGTTCGGTGGAGAAACAGTACACCGAAAAGGGCTTCGAGGTTCAGATGTGGCGCGAAGGTGGGAAAGTGCTTATTTACACACGGCGCGTTGTCACTGAGGTTGTGGTAGAATAAGACCTAAAGTGAGCTAAAGTGACACTTACGTGTCATCCTGAGGCGAAGCCGAAGAGCCTGCCCTGAGCTTGCCGAATGGATCTGGCCAACGAAAAAGAGATTCTTCGCTTCGCTCAGAATGACAGCTTTGCTGTCACTTTAGGCACTTTCTAATTTTGATGTTGCGAAAGGAGAAAACATGAGTGCTCCAACCATACTGATCATCGATGATGACCCGGATTTCGTGATGGTCACAAAAGCGATCCTCGAGACAAAGCAATACAAAGTTCAGTTCGCCTACGATCCGAACGAAGGGTTCGCCAAATTGGAGGAGGAAATACCGGATGCCATTATCCTGGACGTCATGATGGGGAAAGGTGCTGAGGGATTTATTTTTGCAAGGAAGATCAGAAAAGATCCCCGGTTTGACCAGGTACCTATATTGATGGTTACATCTATGACCGAGCAGACAGGATTTAGATTCCCCGGCGGAGATAAACATTCTAAATTCCTGCCTGTTGATGAATACATCGAGAAAGGTATTGAACCGCACCTTCTTTTGGAGAAGGTTGAGCAGCAACTTGCCAGGAAAAGCAGTGACTGAGGTGGGCTAAGTGTTGTTTGTATTGAAGGGAAAATAGCAAGGCATTAATTTAAGAAAATAACAAATCGTTGTTAATTTTGAGGTTTTTTTTTGAAAGGAGGTAATACCGTGGCTGTTAAAATAGCAGAAGAATGGCTGAACATCTGTGGAGGATGTGAGGTCACAATACTGGACATAGGTGAGCCGCTTCTTGACCTGCTGCCTGAGCTCAATTTTGTCCACATGCCTGTATTGATGGACCATAAGTATTTTGGCCAAACAGGAGAAAAAAAGGAGATGGAGATCCCCGAAGCGGATGTGGGGATAATCTCAGGAGGTGTTCGCAACGAGAAGGAAAAGCACGTTGCCGAGGAAATGAGGAAAAAGTGCAAAACCCTCATTGCTTTAGGTTCATGTGCGTGCTATGGCGGAATTCCCGCCCTGGCAAATATGTTTCCTCTTGAAGCCCTGTATGAAAAGGTATTCAGAGATTCGAAGACGACAGATGCTGCTGATACACCTCAAGAGAATCTTCCCCCTCTACTAGATAGGGTGTACGCTGTAGATGAGGTTGTGCCTGTGGATGTCAGTATTCCGGGCTGTCCTACGAATCCTGATCTGGTTGTCAAGGCCATCACCGCACTCTTGGAAGGCAAGGAATTCAAGCTTGAGGAGAGAAGTGTTTGCGATGAGTGCCCTGTAAAACGGGAAAAGAAGGCTGCAGGCGGCCAGATCAAAAGGACCCTTGATTCGATGGAATTCGACCAAAGCAAGCCCTGGGATCAAACAAGATGTTATATGGAGCAGGGCTATTTATGTCTGGGACCGGTCACCCTGGCGGGTTGTGGCCATAAGGAAGGAAACGGCGACGGGGTAACAGTCCCACGTTGTATCAAAGGGTATATGCCGTGCCGTGGATGCTTCGGTCCGATTCGTAAAGGCGCCAATCCCTTAGTTGACATGATGACTGCGATTTCATCTATAGGACTGGACGCAAAACAGGTTCCGGACAGACGTGCACTACTAAACAGGTACATTGGTGGTCAAAATCGACTCAGGCCGTTGCCGGTGCGCCCAAAATAGTAAGGAGGTAAATATTTATGAAAACGATCACAATAGCCCCAGTAACCAGAATAGAAGGCCACGCCAAGATAACCATCAATCTTGATGATAGCGGTAATGTAGCAGATACTTTCGTCAATGTGGTGGAGCTTCGCGGCTTCGAGAAGTTCTGTATCGGAAGACCCGTGGAGGAGATGCCGCGCATTGTAACGAGTATCTGCGGGGTTTGTCCGTGGCACCATCACCTTGCGTCGGCGAAGGCCAACGATGCCATCTTCGGGGTAACACCACCGCCTACGGGGACAAAGCTCAGGGACCTTTGCCAGAGCATCGCCTACTGCTCGGACAAGATACTCCACTTCTTCATCCTGGCCGGCCCGGACTTTGTGATGGGCCCGGATAGTGACTATTCTGTGAGGAACGTTATAGGGATAGCTCAGGCAAACCCCGAAATAGGAAGGAAAGTCATTCGGAACAGGCACCTCGGCACACAAATGCTCAGCATAATCTCAGGAAAGTCCATTCACCCAGTTACAGCGGTGCCCGGAGGATTTAGCAAGCCTCTGACTGAAGCCGAACGGGAAAAAGTTGTTCCCATGGCTAATGAGGTTCTCGAGTTTGCCAAGTTCGCGATAGCCTTCGCCAAGGAGAACATATTTCCAAAGTACCTCGACCTTATCAAGTCAGTGGGAATCATCGAGACAGGTTTTCTGGGCACTGTAACCGACGATGGAACTCTCGAACTGTACGACGGCAAGGCTCGATTGATGAAACCGGACGGTTCATACGAAGAATTCCCGTATGATCAATACACCGAGTACATTGGAGAACACATCGAGCCCTGGACATATTTGAAGTTCCCGTATGCGAAGAAGTGGGGTAACTTCAACATGGACCTGGAGAACCCGGTCGGTATATACCGCACGAACACGCTTGCTCGTATCAATGTCTGCGACAAGATGGCAACGCCGTTGGCGCAGGCGGAGCTTGAAGAGTTCCGGGAGAGCTTTGGTCGGCCAGCCCAGCAAACACTGCTCTACAACTACGCGAGACTGATCGAACTGGTTTACAACGCCGAGCATGTCGTTGAGTTCCTGAACGACCCGGAGATCACCGGGAAGGAGACACGCGTCCCGGTCACGCCGCGAGCAGCAAGGGGCGTGGGTTGCGTTGAAGCGCCCAGAGGCACGCTGATTCACGATTATGAGACGGATGAAAACGGGCTGATTACAAATGTCAATCTGATTGTTGGTACTACCCACAACAATGCACCAATCAATATGTCAGTTAAGCAGGCAGCGAAAGCATTGATCAAGGACGGTAATTACGACCAGGGTATCCTCAACAAGGTTGAAATGGCTATTCGCGCTTACGATCCGTGCTTGTCCTGTGCAACGCACAAGCTCGACGGCAGTATAGCTGTAAAGCTTGAGATACGGAATGTTGACGGAAAAGTAATCGACACGTTGGCCAATTGAGAAATTTGCCTCTGGTGATTTCTTTTTAACAGGGGGTTTAAGGGCTTTAGTGCAGGCCTCAGTCAGGCTGTGTCCTGCCTGTGTGGATGTACATACATATACTTGCCAGACGAGTATAATTATGTTATACAGAGAAGTATAAATAATTATGGTCCGAAATTTCAGGAGAGACTTCTGGAATACGTTCCAGACTGTCCAGATGACTTTCTTTTGCGCCTGAATTGTATTGAGTGCCCAATTGTCCAAGCGGGTACTTTGCAAAGAGTCGAGAAGTTAGGAAGAAAGTTCGCAAAGAGATTATTTCTAATGGTTTCGGATGAGAATATTCAGACAGCTTCTTATGAACTTCCGCTGCCACAGGAGCTGCCTGCCGATGCTGAGATCAAAGGCTCGGAAAGACCTTTGCCGGAATCTCTGCTCGTGCAAAATGCATTGTGGTTCTGTCGGGTCAGATGGTTAATAATCGCAACTCTTGTCTCTTATGGTATACTGGGTCAATTTCCCGTATCGGTTCACTACTTCGGAATACGTCCTCCTGGGGCGTGGCCCTTCGTAACGGCTGCCGTTTTGACACTGTACAATCTTGCTTTTCTGTTCTTTGCTCGGACCAAGACCTCTTGGGCTGGCACTATGTTTAATCTCTGGTGCCAGATAATTGCCGATTTATTGGTTCTCACTGCCGTCGTTTACTTTGTCGGGAGCCTGGAGACGAATATAGCATTCGCATATCTTTTTCACATCGTTCTATCTTGCGTGTTCTTCTCACGCAGGCAGAGTTTGATTGTAACTATCATGGCTATTGGCATGTTTGCCACGTGTATCACGGTAGAATATGTTTTGAAGATACTGCCTTCGATGAGTATTTTTGCCGGGTCGTCCTACGAACAGAATACTGCAACAGTACGGGCGATATTGACAGTGAACTTCTTTTTCGCTATCGGAATATGGTTGGTCGTATGGTATCTTGCCTCTTATCTATCCTCAATGGTGCGCCGGAGAGATTTCGAACTTGATGTGACCAATCGCCTTCTCGTGGCTGCCCAGAAAGAACGGTCCCGACATATGCTCGCTACAACCCATCAGTTAAAAGCCCCCTTTGCCGCAATCTATTCCAACGCGCAGCTCCTACTACAAGGATATTGCGGTGATATCCCTGATGAAGCGTCCCAAGTGATACAACGGATTACAGCGAGATGTCGGCGATTGACCGCAGAAATCCAGGAGATGCTCCAGTTGGCAAATCTAAGCTCAACCAGCCAGCAGTCTCTTCCACGGACTAAAATAGTTTCAACAGAGTTGCTGATGTGGTGTATATCTCAGGTTGATCCCATAGCTCGTGAACACGGTATTGTGTTCAAAACGGATATACGGCCGGTAGCCATTTTGGGTACTGAAGACCACTTCAAAATGCTGTTTGTCAATCTCCTGTCAAATGCGGTGAGATATTCCCATAGAAATGGGCAGGTACAAATATCCTGCTACCCAGGCCCGAATTCGGAGCCTATTGTCACTATTGCTGATAACGGAATAGGAATCCCGGCGAACAAGTTACCTCGTATATTTGAGGAGCACTACCGTACTAAAGAATCCGTGCAGCACAACAAAGAGTCTTCCGGGCTGGGTTTGGCTATTGTCAAGCACGTAGCTGAATTGTACGGAATTCATATCCGAGTGGAGAGTCGTCCCGGTTTCGGTACAAAGTTTGAGCTTAAATTCCCTGCCCCAGATAGAACCTTGGGCAGTGATAAGAAAGGAGAAACGAAATGGCCTATCTCTTGATTGTGGATGATGACGAAGACTTCGCCAATACTACAGCAACGGTCCTGCGTAAAGAAGGACACGACGTACAAATTGAGCTGGACACTGATGATGCAGTGCAAAGTATGGAAAACAAACCTCCGGATTTGGCGATTCTGGATGTTATGTTTCCCGAAGACGCCTCTGCTGGATTTGAATTGGCACGCTTCATGCGCCATGAAAGCGAAAAACTCAAGGATGTTCCAATCCTGATGCTGACTGCTATAAATACCAAATTTCCTCTCGGGTTTGGTCCCAAGGATATCGACGACCGTTGGCTGCCGGTGACTGATTTTCTGGAAAAGCCTGTGGATTTTGATGTTTTAATAAGCAAAGTGGCCGAGCTCTTACAAGAAAGTAGCACGGCTGACTGATAACGGACGATATTTTTCGCATATTGGTGAAACAAGTCCTTAATCCGGTCGTTGGATATTGAAAAAACAAATTCCAGCGAACCTGAAAAAGGGCCCATCATACAAAACAGAAAAACATTAACAGAATAAGGTTTATAGTAAATGGGACCGGAGTGGTACGATAAATCCATTCTCATCTTGGGATGTGGAAATGTATTGTTTGGAGATGACGGGTTCGGGCCGGCTGTTGCTCAGCAGCTCCAACGCGACTTCAAAGTTCCCGCTGAAGTCTGTGTCCTGGATACCGGAACTTCAGTTCGAGAGATACTATTTGACACTATACTTGCCGACAAGAAACCGTCGAAAATCATCATTATAGACGCGATGGATTGTGGTCGCAAGCCGGGCGAGCTCTTCTCCCCGGACATCGATTCTTTTCCGAAGGCTAAGCTCGACGATTTTTCCTTGCACCAGGTACCCACATCGAATTTACTTCGCGAGCTCCGGGACCTTTGCAGTATAGAAGTCATCGTAGTTGCCTGTCAAGTGGCCGGCACATGCGACAGCGTGAGCCCGGGACTTTCGGAACCTGTCGGGGAAGCTGTAGAGTGCGCTGTCGAAATGCTCGCCCGCGAGTATTTCAAATAGCTGTGTGGGTCTTGGACAGCGCATTCGAATTGTTAAGAGCCTATCCAAATAACCCGCTCTATTGCGGCCGGCTGCAAAGCCCGATGCCTGCGTTGTCGGTGAAAAAACGTTCTCAACGTGGAGAAAACCACGCCTCCGAGCATTTTTGGCCTGCCGCCTTGGCCTCGAACTTTTCGCTCGGCCTCATAACGACCCGGTTATTCGGATAAGCTCTTAGTATCGCTCTTAATCTTGTGAGATTATTATCGTTAGCCTTGGAGCCGAGCATATTTCTCAGTTTATCTATCAGAGTGTCTGAGCCAACGCAATTGCACAATGACGTAGCCAACTCAAAACTCATCATAGAAGATGTCTTTTGTACCTTTTTCTTGAAGCACTCTTGTAACCGCCTCAATCATCAGCGGCGGCCCACAGAGAAACGCCTGTCGTCGAATGCCGGGCTCCAGATATTTGTCAGCCGACAGATGAATGAAGCCCGTCTCCCCGTCCCACTTCTCGTCCTCACCAAGCTGGTCTGACAGCGCATAGACTACATGGAAATTCGGATGCTTTTTGGCCAGCTCCTCAAGCTGCTCAAGGTAGAACACATCACGCGTGGTTCGGCATCCGAAAAACAGCCAGCACACACGGTCCGGCCACCGGTCGTAGAGGGTATAAATAATGTTTCTCATCGGCGCTATCCCGCAGCCGCCACCGACGCATACAATTTCCACAGATGGGTCCTCGTTGAGCCAGAACTCACCGTAAGGCCCCGTGAAGTAGACTGTGTCACCTGGGTTTACGTTATGCAAATAGGTTGAACCGATTCCGCCCGGAACCAGCCTGACAACAAGCTGGACGATGTTTGGTTCATAGACGGGAGAACTGATTGAGTAGGCCCGGAAGACCGGGCCATCCGGGGATGGGGCCTGGACCTGGACATACTGGCCGGGTCGATGCGAAATCTCAGGAGGATCGTCGAGGCGCAGGCGTATTTCTTTCATATCGTATGTCAAATCAACAGAACTCTCCACCGTAGCAGTGAACATCTTAACATCAAGGAGTTCTGCGGGTATCCGGACGTAAATGTCCTCGCGAATTTTGACCTGACAGGCCAGGCGAATGTTCGAGCGAATCTCTTTGCGGCTCAGGTAGGGCGTTTCGGTGGGCAACACGGGCCCACCCCCACCTGTGACGGTGATCTTGCAGTGTCCACAGGTACCTTTGCCTCCACACGCCGACGGTATAAAAACCTCATTGGCGTAAAGACTGGCCAGCAGTGTCTGACCACCATCAAGTTCAAGCGGTTTTTCACCGGCGTTGATATCGAGCTTGCAGATGCCGTAGTTTATCAGCAAACGCTCGGCAATCATTAACATCCCTGCCAGTGCTGCGGTCAGGCCTGCGAACGATACTACCGACAACAAGTAAATCATTGAATGTTCCTATTATTGAATTGATACCATTCCCGCGAATCCCATAAACGCCATAGCAAGCACGCCGGTAACAACCATTGCTATTGGGACGCCCTGGAACGGCTCCGGGATATTACTGTATCTCATTTTCTGTCTCAAGCCGGCCAACAGCACAATCGCCACGGCCCAGCCGATGCCCGCGCCGAGACCAAAGCCGATGGATTGTATAAAACTGTATTCGCGGATAATCATAAACAAAGATGCGCCGAGAATAGCGCAGTTAACTGTGATCAAAGGCAGGAATATGCCTAATGCAAAGTATAGCCGGGGGCTGAATCGCTCGACAAACATTTCGACTAATTGCACGAAGGCCGCAATGACTGCTATGAAGACGATAAACTGCAAATGTACCAGGCCGAGAGGTACCAAGACAAAATGATAAATTACGTAATTCAGTATCGTCGTCATAATCATAACGAAAGTAACGGCCGTGCCCAGCCCGAGGGATGTTCTTATCTGGCCTGAGCAGGCGATAAACGAGCACATGCCTAAGAAGTTCGTCAGCAGTATATTGTTTGTGAATATAGCCGCTATAAATATTACCCATGCAGATGTCTCACTCATCATTTCTTCTCCTCAGCCACAGGGCCTTTGATAGCATTGAATATCCCGATGACAATACCCAGTGCAAAAAACGCTCCTGGAGCCAGAATCATCAGTTGATTGGGTGTGTACCATTGACCGCTGAGCACCTCATATCCGAATATCTCTCCGGTACCCAGCAGCTCCCTGAAGAACCCGATGATCGCCAGTACGACTGCGTAGCCGAGACCGTTGGCCACGCCGTCGACAATGGACAAAACAGGTGGGTTTTGCAGGGCAAAGGCTTCGGCTCGACCCATAACGATACAGTTGGTTATTATCAGGCCGACGTAAGGGCCAAGCTGTTTTGACATGTCCCAATAAAAGGCCTTTAGAAACTGGTCGAACAGTATCACAAACGTTGCTATGATGGCAACTTCGGCAATCATGCGTATCCGATGCGGCGTACGCTTTCGCAATAAAGAGACAAGCAAATTCGAGCCCACACAAACGAAGATAAGGGCCGCACCCATAACAAGTGAGTTTTCCAGCCGATTTGTCACCGCCAACGCAGAGCAAATACCTAATATCTGAATCGCAAGAGGATTGTTTGCCCAGGCACCCTCTTTCAATGTCAATAAGCCCCTGCCTCCACACAATCCCTTGGGCTCACAGGTCATACAAGCTAACTGTTTGTCTGCCATTGTTATTGCTTCTCCTCAACAATGCTCTTTATGGCCTCGTTAAGCATTGCCTGGACCTTATCGCACGTCATGGTTGCACCTGTAATCCCATCGATTTCATTTTGTTCCTTTGCAGATCCTGGCTTGCAAATGACAATTCCCACGTTGTTGTCTTTGTCATGAATCGTCTTTCCAACGAAACGCTTACGAAATCCTTCTGTTACAATCTCGCCGCCAAGGCCGGGCGTTTCTTCCTGCTCGTAAAAAGTTATGCCTCGAATCGTTTTCATATCCTGTTCCAGTGCCAGGAAGCCCTTGATAGGCCCCCACAGCCCGGGACCCGAAAACCGCAAAGCAATTGCTTGAATCCGCCCTTGTGCCTCGGGTGAAGAATAGAGATAGGTAGTAATTCCGCCGCGTTCGGCCTCGCGTAAGTTGTTCTTAAACACTTCGCCCAACTGCTTGGCGGAAATATCAGCCTCTAAAGGAACATTCAACACCATAAGGATATTAAGGGTTTCTTCGGCCTCGGCGTTGGCTTGCCTGTAAGGAGCCGTCACACCGGCTGCGGCGGTCAGAAGCAGGGCACAAACAGCACCAAGGACCGCGGCATAGACCAGAGCATAAAGACTACCCTTCACTTCTAAGCCTCCTAATGCGAATTCCAATAACTATTTCATCAAGAATAGGAGCAACAATATTGCCTAACAGGATGGCGAATGTCACGCCCTCTACGTAACCCGTAAAATTCCGTATCAAAACCGTTACCGAACCGATTGTAATGCCGTACAACCACTTGCCCGCATTCGTGGTCGGGCTCGTCACCGGATCGGTCGCCATAAAGAATGCACCAAAAAGTAATCCCCCTGCAAACAAATGCCACATCACCGGCCCGAATACGCCGGGCATTCCACACTTAACAGCGCCGCCACCAATGAGCGCCCCGGTCAATACGATAAACGAACCTAAAATACTTACCACCGTCCGCCAGCTTGCTACACGCGTAAAAAGCAAAAATACTCCTCCCAGGATTATCAAAATAGCCGAGGTCTCGCCGGCACTGCCCGAAACACTGCCCAAAAACAATTGCGAAATAGAACACATCTCTCCACTCTTGGCCTGCGCCAGCGGCGTAGCCACAGTAACCGCATCGACCGCTGAAGGGTCAACGGAAAAATATTCAAACAGCCGGCCTGTCAGTCCGCTGCTCGGCTCGAACCAGCTCGCCGACATCACCTTTGGGTAGGCAAGAGACAAAAAACAACGACCGACAAGAGCAGGATTGAATATGTTCCGACCGGTTCCACCAAACAGCTCCTTGCCGATGAATACGCCGAACGCTACACCAAGACCAACCATCCAAAGCGGTAAACCGGGCGGCAGAATCAATGGGAACAGTATCCCCGTAACGAAAAAACCCTCGTTAATGCCTTCCTTGCGCACCATCGCAAAAATCGCCTCCACCGTCAGACCCGCGGCGTACGAGACAATGATCATCAGCATAAACCGCAGACCGAAAAAGTAAAAAGCCGCCAGTACCGATGGAACCACCGAGATGATAACCATCGACATGAGCCGCTTCAAATCAAGGGGGTCCCGAACATGAGGAGCTCCTATCGTCGTTGTCGACGGCGCGAAGAAGAAATGCTCCAACGCACCGAAAACGGGCTTGAAAACATGCAGCTTACCACCTTCCTCGAAAGTGGGGCGGACCGCCTCAATTATCTTCAGCAAACGTTTCACTCGCTTCCCTCTTCGATGCTTTTTCTGGCCAACTCTTCTTCTTGACGTAACTTTTCCTGGCGTTCCTGTTCCTGGCGTATCTCTTCCTTTTCCTGCTCAATAAGTCTCTTGGCGTCGATGAATTGCCGGACTAGGTCGATCTTGGATGGGCAAACAAAGGTACACAGACCACACTCTATGCAGAGATCCACACGGACCTGCTCGACTTCTTCAATCAAATCTCGATATAGATACTTGTGTATCAGGTGTGGGATGATACCGGCCGGGCAAACTTCTTCACAGAAGCCGCAGGAGATGCAGGGCCGACCTTCTCCACGCAAACCTGTAGTAAATCGCTCGCTGATTCTTTCTCGCATTGAGCTTAGGTAGCAGGCAGCGTAACAGCTCCGGTCCCAGCCGGGCCTGATGAAACCAAGGAATTCTCTGTCTTTCGGCTCGGGAAGGATCGTTATCCCTCTGCATTCCGTATCAAGCCCTAATGTCTCTGTGCCTAACAGCTCACCGGTTAGTATGCCACCGTTAATCATTCGCGCAACCGGCTCGAATACATATTTATCTCTAATCATTTGTATCGGGTAGCCCGGCATAACTTTGATATGAGTGGGGGAGTTGACCCCTGTCCCGCCGATTGAGACTATCCTTACCAGGCAGGGTTTTGACAATGTCAACGCACGGTCAACCGCCAGAACTCCTTCGGTCCGGACCGCCCAGACGGGTCCTTTGCTGCGCTTGAGACCGAGCTTGCGTGCGAGTATTGAAAAATCATCATACGGGTATGTAAGAGGTATCTCGACCATTTTCGCCCACGCATGGCCACGTATATGGTTCCGTATTAGATTCGCAAAGTCAGATTTAATGTCAGGCAGTACAAGGTAAATGGGTTGATATTCTAAAAGAGACTGTAATTGTTCCAGACCCCTGGTGAAATTCGACAGGCGTTTGTGGAGCTGGACGTCTCCCCTGGCGAGGAAAGGCTCCAAACTCAAGGTCGAGACGATGATCGCCTGAGGTGTGCCCAGGGGGTCGGGCAGAGCACCCGTATGCGCATCATAGAAGAACTGCCAGGCTCCCAATGCATTCAATCTGTATCGCTTTATGCCCGCTGCACCCATCTCCCGTTCTATGTGCGATAGCTCCTCTTTGGACATATCCACATGCTCTTCGTGTTTGGCAACCTCCTCGAGGACTATGTGGTCCTCATCTTTATTCAGCCGAACCACACCTGCTCGAGGACTCAGCAGAGGAACACCATAATTGTCAGGATCTTTGGCTAAGGTATCACCGTTGTTCACACGCTGTCCATCCTTAACTACGACTTCGCTAAACACGAAACGACGGCTGCGCAACGGCAGATACAACACTTCCGGTTCCGGCATAACCCGAACTACACCCTCCGGCCGACCCGACAACAGTATATTATGACCACCTCTAAATTTCATTTGAATGAACCTGTCTTACTACCAGACGATTCGATCAACACATGCCCTGCAATAAACAAGATCAGTACTTCATACTTTTCGTGACTTTATATTACCACAGCAAGCTGCGTAATTCAATCCCATATTAAATCATGACCATTCTCCAGTCAATAGTCTATGTTGGTGACTTGCACTCAAAGGAGAGCCGGCCAAAAACACCCAATGGGAGTCACTTAAGTTGCAAATTGTAACTTTTTTAATAATGCTGTCAAGGATTATCTATCCCCCAGCCGGTGGTTCTTCGGCTGACGGCCTGATTTATTATGCAAAAGATAGTTCATTACAGGTTGTCGAATTCGCTGATAGACACCGGCCTGCCGGATTCCGCGGAAAGGTCGGCAGCGAAGCACACAGCGTGCGTCAGTGCGGCGTCTTCAATATCAGGAAACGGCTGTTCGTCGTTGATTATGCAATCAAGAAAGTGAGACACTTCGCCCTGAAAAGGATGATGGTTAACATCACCGCTGTCCGGAAGGATACAGGGAATCTTTGTGAAATCGTTTTGACCGGGGAAAAGTTTCGGGGCAAAAAGTTCATTATTGCGGAGCGTGCCCTCGGTACCATAGATTCCGATGTTGAATCGGTACGGCATCTTTGCGTCAAACGTCGTGGTGCTGCGTCCAATTTTTCCATCCTTGAATTTTACGTTGATTGAAATTGTACCCGGGTATTCTGCGGGATTATCAGTTTTTACCTGATAGGCGGACACTTCCTCGACCTCACTGCGTGCAAACCAGCGTAGGGCGTCCACTGCATGACAGCCGGCGGTCAGCAGGGCCGTTCCGCTTATTTCGCGACTGCCGTACCATTTCAAATCCGTCGTCATCCATATCCGGTGCGAATAATCGACCTCCACCATGAAGATGTCACCGAATGCTTTATCCTCTATCAGCTGGTCGATAGTCATCAGCAATGGATTCCAATGCAATACAAAACTCACTACCGTTTTGACTTTATTCTTTCTCACTGCCTCCCGCTGCTTGTGGATATCTTCCGGAGTCAAGGCTAACGGCTTTTCGATAATAATATGCTTACCAGCCTCTGCAGCGGCGACCACATATTCCGTATGCACATTATGGGGCGTGCATACGACTACGATATCCACATCATCTTGCCGAAGCATCTTGGAAGCGTCGGTTTCTATGGTGCATTTTAAGTCGTAGCGGTCGCGATACCGTTCTGCATTCGCACGATTTCGGCTAACCAGCGTTCGTACCTCGGAGCGCTGGTCTTTTTGAAATGCCTTTACATATTCTTCTGCTACCCAACCACAACCAATAATCGCTGCGCCAAGCCTTTTCATATTTTGTTTCCTTTCCTGTTGCTATAACAATAAATGTTTCTGTGAGTAAACAGAATTATAATACACTAAATCGTTAAGAATAGAAAGCAGCATATCGTTCCATTGCGTCCATAATCGCCTTTATATTTTCAAGTGGTACACCTGGATACAGTCCGTATATCATCATTAGTCCTCCTTCCGGGCTGCCAAGCTTTTCGACCTCTTTGCGGATTAGTTCGTCAATCTGCTCGGGACTGCCGAAGCGGGTGATTTTCTGGCGGTCTATGTCGAGATCGATACAGACTCGTCCTTTGAGTTTCGCAGCTATCCAGTCGATGCCATTAACGAGGTCCTGAAGGTTGAGGGCATCTACGCCGCTGACTACAAGGTCGTCCACAAGGACACGAATGTCACCATCAGAGTGCATATGCACCAGACAGCCCTCCTTCTTAGCAGGTGCCATCAGATGCTCGTAGATGGGTTTGATATACGTTCTGAAGTATTCGGGCGAAATCATTGGGCCGAGCTGCATACCTAAATCCTCCGGATATCGCATCATCGCGACGCCGAAGTCGACGTAACGCTGTACTATCCCTATACTGAATTCTTTGACCATTTCAATCAACCGCCGGAGCCTCATATCTCCATCCGCCATATCGAGCAGAAGTTTTTCGTATCCGCGAAGATAGCTAAGCCTCAAGAAGGCGTGGCCATGTTGCAGGCTGCCGACACCGTGCTTTCCTTCCGCTTTGGCCGTTTGAATTTTGTCCTTTATTGAGGCCCAGTCGATTGCAGCCATGCCGTTTGACTGCGCAGGGTCGGGTGGGATAAAATCCTGCAAGGCGTCCCATTCAGCCAACGGGTGCTTTGTCACCGAGCCTGAGATGCCGTCATCAGTTGTTTCCCAAACGCAGCCCCATGCATCCGTGTAAGGCTTACCGGCGCGCTCCCAGGGAGCCAATTCGGGCAATGCTGCATCTTCCGAAGTGAAGTCAGGAAATAAAATGCGGTGTTCCGCCATTAACTCAAACAAGGTGTCCTTTTTATAATGATGCCAGCAGGCCGGATTGATCCAAAAAATAACCGGGATATGCTCGGGCCTTTCAAAACGGATGGCGCGCAGCGTGTTTTCAGTTATGGTGTCGGTACAATCCATATTAGGGACGCTCAGGAATTTTGTACGTAAACGCAGAGCCCGCAGCATTCATCGCGACAAGCAAGCATGTCCTTTCTTCAATAAACTTTAGCCGACTTCGATTACCTTGCCCGACCGAGCGGCCTCATAGCAGGCAGTCAGAAGCTTCTGGCTTCGCAGGCCCAGTTCGCCACTTATGACCGGCTCACGGTCATCTATGATTGCCTGGCTAAACTCTTCGATCTCAGCCTGATAAGTGTTTACCGGCTCGGGAGCAATAACTATTCCTTGAGCTTCGGTGCGTGCCTGCTGTGCGTCATATTCTTCACTGTCTTGTTCCAGAAATGCAACCATCTGGCCGGCTGGTGCCTGGCCGATGGTTCCCTTAGCTAATATTGAGCCCTTTGAGCCGTAAAGTTCGAGTACGTTTTTGCTGCTGTTGTCGGGAATGCAGAAAAAAGTATCAACCGTGCCAAGTGCGCCATTTTCGAAGAACAGCATAGCTACCGCGCTGTCCTCCGATTTATAATCGTGAACGGTATTGTTGATAAAGCAACTGACCTTAACAACCGGTCCGAAGAACATTTCCAATAGGTCGATACAGTGCCCTCCCATGTCGATAAGTGAGCCACCACCTCCGGTGGAAGGGTCCTGGCGCCATGAACCTTCGATGGGGGGATACCAGCACGAAAGCTGAGCCCGTGCGTAGAGTGGCTTACCGAGCTTGCCTTCTTTAATGAGCTTGAGGGCCTTTTGGTGTTGGGCCACAAAGCGCATCATAAAGGCGCAACCGAGCTTAACGCCTCTTTGCCCGCACAGCTCTATCATTTCTTCGGCCTCGGCAACTGTCATACCCAGAGGCTTTTCGCAAAGAACGTGCTTTCCGGCTTTGGCGCAAGCTCGAACCTGTTCGGCGTGAAGGTGGGCAGGTGTAGCGACATAGATAGCATCGTTCTGGGCCTCAAGCAGGCCGCTAATACTCGCTGCCTGCTTGGCGCCAAATTTTTTTGCCACCTCAGCATTCACTTGTGCATCAATATCGAAAACGGTGGTCAATTCGGCATTATCGGCTTTTAAAATACCTTCTGGAATCGTTCTTCTTCTGGCAATTCCACCCGACCCAATCACACCCCATTTAATCTTCCTGGACATTATAACATCCTTTCTTCTGGGTTCCCGCTTTGCGGGGTCCCTTCGTTTACTTTGAATAGGCCTTTATTACCTTGGCCAGCGCATTGCCTATCTGTTTGCAATCTTCTTCGGTGTAGGTTGGAAACGCGAAACAGGTAAACGTGTGGCTCTGGTGCCAGATGGCATTGGGCACTTCAACTTTGCTATAGTCCACACTTTCGGGATTAGTATATTCTTTGGACTTGAAGGGAAAACCGCTCTTACCGAAGGCATTGTGTTCTTTGTAGGCCCGCTCCGTATGGCACTGAGGCCAGAAGACCTTCCAGCACGGGGCACCTTCGGCGGTACATGCAGCGACAAATTGACTTATATCAGAGTTCATATTCTCAATATCCAGAGAAAACGCCATAACATACCAGCCGTTCTGACGCTCCTCGGTGTCAATAGGCGTGTACATGACCCGGGGCAAATCTTTTATTGCATCTGTTATGATACGACAGTTACGTTTTCGATTAGGAAGATTCCAGGAATCAATTCGTTCCAGCTCAGCCAGGCCAATAGCCGATTGCATTTCGGTCATACGATAGTTCCATCCGACTATGTTATGAATATAGGGTAATTTCTGCTCCAGCTCCAAAAGGCTCAGGCGCTCTTTGACATCATAACCGTGGTCGCGAAAGCTGCGTGCCTGCCAGGCGAGGTCTTCGTCGTCAGTGGTTACCATACCGCCCTCGCCGCCGGTGGTAAACGTCTTGTTTTGGCAGAAGCTGCATGCAGCGATGTCACCGATGGTGCCGGTTTTTCTGCCTTTATAGACGCCGCCAAATGCCTCGGCGTTGTCCTCGATGACAAAAAGCTTATGCCTTTTTGCAAAGGCCTTTATTTTATCCATATCACAGACGTTGCCATACAGGTGTACCGGCATAATCGCTTTGGTCCGCTTGTTGACGAGCTTTGCCGCCGATTCGATGCTGATGCAGTGGTCGTCGACATTCACATCGGCAAATCGAGGTATTGCACCGGCCTGAACCACCGAGAAGCTGCTGGCAATGAAGGTGTAGCTGGGCACGATAACTTCGTCACCGGGGCCAATCCCTAAAGTGCTAAGTGCGATGTGCAAGGCAGCTGTACCACTTGAGGCACTGATTGCATATTTGCTACCCTGCCAGTCTGCAAATTTCTTCTCGAATTCCATTCCCCTGGGACCGGTCCAGTAATTGACCTTACCCGACCTCAGGACCTCCTCTGCCGCCTTGATTGCCTTTTCATCGAACTGTGGCCAGCCGGCCAACTTGTTCGTTACGGCCTTGGGACCACCATCGATTGCCAATTTTTCTGCCATTCTAATGCCCTTTCCAATTGTTTATCCAAAGACACGGGTGTAATACGAACGCTCGAACGCTATTTTAGTGTGATTTACCTCAATTTTCTTCAATAGTCAAGGGCTTATGAGCAAAATCAACCAAAACCTATCGTTTATAGAGGCCGGTCAGGAGGATTAGCTATGAGCGAAGTTGAAATCGCTGTTAGAATCAAAGGTGTTGACATTGTCATGATAACAAATATAATTTCATGGCGACCTGTTTACTGAGGATTAGTACTGTCTATTCAGCATGAATCGTCGCTGCGACAACGCAAGGAGTTAGTCAGATGAACAGACTTCCATATATTTCCGTCATATCACTGCTTTTTTTTCTAATCTCTATATTTACAATTGGGTGTGCAACTGCAACGAGAGACATAACTGCATCACTACAGGCCGGTGTTGCTGTTATAGATATCACGCCGACTGTGGGCGATGTTCATTATCGAGGAGCCAGTACCGGCGTGCTTGACCCGTTAATGGCCAAGGCCATTGTGTTTCGCCAGGGTCAACAGCAGGCCGCGTTGGTAATGTGTGATGTGATTGGTATATCGTTTGATCAGTCAGACGCCGTTCGTAAGCTTGCCGCAGAGAAGACCGGCATACCCTATGAAAATATTTGTATCGCTGCGACACACACACACACACCGGTCGATTCTCTGAGAAAGCAGCAAATGAAATGGTCCAAAAAATCGGACAAGCTGTAGTTGAAGCTCAAGCGTTAGCCAAACCTCTCAAACTGCAAGTAGCAATTACCGAACAACACGGCCTTGCTTTTCATCGGCGTTTTGTTATGAAGGATGGTTCGGTTCGAATGAATCCTGGTTTTCTGAATCCGGACATAGTTCGACCTGCCGGGCCAGTTGACCCGGAAGTTGGGATTCTACTGCTTCTAAATCCGAAAGACAATCGAGCAATCGCTTCATTGACTAACTTCGCTATGCACCTTGACACAGTAGGGGGGTCAGAATACAGCGCGGACTATCCTTACTTTCTCGAACAATCATTGAAGAAAGAGCTGGGAGAAGACTTCATCTCCGTATTTGCCACGGGGACATGCGGAAACATTAATCACTTCGATGTTTCCAAGCCAAGACCTCAGAAGGGTCATCAGACAACCACTAAATACTTGGGCCAGACGCTGGCGCGGACCGTCATAGCGGCGATGACCGAGCTTAAGGATGCCTCGAGAACGTCACTGGCTGTGCGAAGGACTGTCATACAAGCCCCGCTTCAGGAATATACCGAAGAAGAGCTGACTTGGGCGAAGCTTCCCGATGACCAGCGCGGACCGCTCATTCAGGAACGACCGTTCCTGCAACGTTTCCGCGCATCCAAAATTCGTTCCTTGGCGGCGATGCGGCAGCGCTGGGGTAACACGTTACCGATGGAGGTGCAGGTATTTCGCCTGAGCGATGATGTTGCTATTGTGGCCCTACCCGGTGAGGTGTTTGTTGAACTCGGCCTTGCAATTAAGAAGGCCTCGCCTTTTGCAACAACATTTGTCATTGAGCTTGCCAACAACAGTCCCGCCTATATTCCGACGCGAGAGGCCTTTTTTGACGGTGACTATGAAGTGGTCAACTCGCGTGTCAAGGCCGGAGGTGGAGAAATGTTGGTTGATACCGCACTACGTCTATTAAGAGAATTAATGTATAAGGATCAAAAAGAATTATGAGAACATCACAAAACATCAACCGTCGTGGTTTCATTAAAGGAGTTGCCGGCTTATGGTTTTCCACCAGCATACTGGCTGCGGGGCAGCAAGAACCGGTTTCGGTGCAAGCAAAGCCCTGGGTCATTGCCTGCCGCGATAGCCTTTTGAAGCCAACACAAAAGCCCGATAGCTGGTCAGCTATGAAGGAGCTTGGTGTTACCGGCGTGGAAGTGGAAGTAAATTTGGATCTCACATGTCCGGTCCTCTATCACCCCAAGAAAAAGTACAACCTGGCTACCGCCTCGGATATCCAGGTCCTCAAAGATGACCTCAGCAAAAACGGACTTGTCATCACTGCGTTTCTGATGCACAACCGCTTCGATGAACGATTGGAAGAGGAGCTTGAGTGGACAAGGAAATTGGTCAATGCAGCTCAGAAGCTGGACGTGAAGGTCATTCGGATCGACGTCGTCCCCCGCCGAACCCAACGTGAAGAATTTTTGCCGTTTGCCATCAGGATTTGTAAACAACTTTGTGACATTGTTGAGGGAACATCCATTCGTTACGGAATTGAAAACCACGGCAGCATTACTAACGACCCTGAGTTCCTGCAGAAACTGTTCGACGGTGTCGGTTCGCCACACCTTGGTCTGACGCTCGATATCGCCAACTTCTATTGGTATGGACATCCGCTGGACGAGCTTTACAGGATATTTGAGAGATTTGCCTCAAGGGCTTTTCATACTCATTGCAAGAGCATACGATATCCTCTGGATAAGAAGAATACACAACGCCCGATGGGCTGGGAATACAACAAATACTCTTCTCCTATATATGAGGGTGACATCGACTTTAAAAAAGTAGTGGAGATTCTACGCAAGGTCAATTACCAGGGTGATCTTTGCCTTGAAAACGAAACACTCGAAAAGTATCCAGAGAGCCGGCACGCTGAAATTCTCAAAAAAGAAATCGCTCTGTTAAGGAATCTCAACGGATGAATCTCACAGAGGCCGATTTCCGACCGCAACACCTCAAACATAGGCGCCCGGACAACATTCGTGGGGGCTGTCGGCATAAACCGGGCTGTGCGAGAAATCGCCACGTGCGACTCGTTCCTCTTCCCTGCGGAATAAAGACAAACAGTCGTTGGCCGTCTCCTGTAAAGTCAGCGTTTCGGCTTCTTTGATTGGACGATAGGACCGCCCGGCTTCGATTGCCTTGTCGAGAAGGTCAAGAAACGAAGGCGGTATTCCCGCGACAACGGGCTTCTGCGAGAGAGTAAATCGCATCGCAAGGTCCACTTCATCCTGAGTCTCCGTTGCGCGATACCACCATTTACGAGTTCTTTCGACACCTTCCGGCCAGGGGCCTTTTGACAATGGCTTAATAGCCAGGACTGCCGCTCCTTGCTTGTTCGCAAGTTCGAGAACCGGTTTGCCAAATCCCATTTTGAAGAACTCGACGAAATTGATAGGGAACATGACCGTATCGAAACGAAAGCCTTTCATAGCCTCGAGCGCTCCTTTAGTAGTGTGCGCCGAGAAGCCAAGATGCCGGACTTTTCCCTCTTTTTTGGCTTCTAAAAAAGTTTCGATAGCGCCATCCGGCCCCAGGGCCTGTTTGACCTCTTCGGGCGTGCGAAGATGATGCATCTGGTACAAATCGAAATAATCAGTTTTTAGCCGTTTTAATGACCGCTCCAGTTCAAAACGTGCACCTTCCTTGTCCCTCATCTTTGTCTTACAGGCTAAGAAAATACGACTGCGGTCAATAGCAACGGCCTCCAATCCAATGCCCATCTTTTTCTCACAGTCACCGTCTTTACCATAGGCAGGTGCGACATCGTAGTAATTTACCCCTCGTTCGAAAGCATCAAGCAGTCCGGCGTTGCACCGGTCCTGGTCATATTGGCTAAGTGCCAGCCCGGGGAATCCGACAATTGAGACCTTCTTGCCGGTCCGCCCAAGGGTCCTTCGCGGTAATCCGGCAACCATATCATCCTGTCCTTTCGAGAGCGATTGTTCACAGCCTACGATAGACTGGATAGTAAGACCGGTAGCAATACCGCTCACGCCTTTAAGAAATGTTCTTCTTTCCATAATTATTTCCTCACGTTAGGAATAAGTAACTTAAGTTCTCATATTTATCCTGGTCCAAGACAACTTTAATATTGTCACGAATAGCATTGTAAAAGACCTGTGCATTTTGTCAATACCAGAGACGTTCTTCATTTTTCAGTAGCAACGTACCAAATTCTATCATTGCAACGTCATCTGCCCAGCTATATAATTCTGTAATGTACTTTCTGAGGATATGGTTTGCAATACAATTATGATTCTATCTGTAAACCATTAGATAATTTAAGTGTACAACATTCGGAAGTGAGAAGGGCAAAGAAGAAGCAGGCGACTATTCGAAAATCAATCCGTTAGTGATTAATGAAAGGGAATCGAAAATGAAGAACAAACTACAACACGTATCTCGAAGAGAGTTTTTGAAGGCCGGTGCTGCCATTTCGGCTGGTGCGATGCTTTCGCCTACCAGCAGGGTCTTCGCTGCCGGTTCCGATACCATGCGTGTCGCACTGATTGGTTGCGGCAGCCGGGGGACGAAAGATGCTATCGACTGCCTGAAGTCCGGCGATGGTGTGGAGCTGGTCGCTATGGCGGATATATTCAAGGATAGGCTTGACAGTTCTTTGGCCAACATCAGGAAGGAGTTCCCCCGCAAGGTCAAAGTTACACCTGAAACGAGCTTTCATGGCTTCGATGCCTATAAGAAAGTCATCGCTATGAGGGAGGTGGATATAGTGATGTTGACAACGCCGCCGGGTTTTCGTCCACAGATGGTCAGGGCGGCACTAAATGGTAATAAACATATCTTTATGGAGAAACCCGGCGCAGTGGACCCGGTCGGTATTCGCTCATTGCTTGCTTCGGCAGAACTTGCTGATAAGAAGGGGCTGTCTATCGTAGTTGGAACACAGCAGCGATGGCAGCCACAGTATCTCGAGCTTATCAAACGCATCCACGATGGGCGGCTCGGGGAGATTGTCGGCGGGCAGGCTTATTGGAATTGGGGCTCTTCCAAGTGGCATTTCGAGCATCGCAAACCTGGGTGGTCAGACATGGAATGGCAGATTCGCTGCTGGCCTTATTTTGTCTGGTTGTCAGGTGACCACATCGTTGAACAGCACCTGCATAATATGGACGTTATAAATTGGGCTGTCGGCTCACATCCGGTTTTGTGCCTCGGGATGGGTGGACGCCAGGCTCGAACCGGCCCTGAGTTTGGGAACATCTACGACCACTTTACCGTTGAGTACGAATATCCAGGCGGCATTCGCGTAATGAGTATGAGCTCCCAGATCGAAGGGTCAACACCGCGAGTAGGTGAGCGAGTAGTTTGTACGAAAGGTGCGACCTATACGACGCGAGCCGAAGGTTATATAGATAACACAAAAGGTCAGAGAATCTATAAATACGATGACCCTATACACAGCGGTGAGGTGGCCCAATATGTTAATCTGATTAAGAGCATTCGCCAAGGCAAGCCTATCAATGAATGCAAGAGACTCGCTGAAAGCACGATGACCGTCATCATGGGCAGGATGAGTGCTTACACAGGCCGGGCTATGAAATGGGACTGGGCAATTAAATCCAAGCTCGACCTGTCGCCAGGGAAATATGAACTGGGTGATCTGCCGGTTAGACCCGTTGCAATACCCGGAAAGACTCGACTTATATAGCAACAAAATAAATCCGGATTAACGTTGCAGCTTCCAAAGACAATAATTTACGGCTAATTGTTGTTACGCTTCGAGAGACCAGCCGTTGTGGTAGGGCTCTTTTATGTATTTGTTTGCGTCCCTGTCGTTGGTAATCTGCATATTGTCTCCATCCCAGTTTATTTGTTTGCCCGTTCGTATGGCGATATTGCCCAATAGAATAATCTCGGTTAATGGGCCGGCCCAATCAAATCGGCAGGCGGCAGATTGCCCACCCCGCATAGCCTCGAACCATTCCGGCCAGGTGCCGCCACGGCGCTTGAGCGTTTTTGGCGGTTGGGTGTAAGCCTTCATCTTGCTCTCCGGGATAATACGCGTGTTCAGCATCTTGCCTTTGTCACCGATATATAGGACAGCCTCTTGAGGTAATTCTCGACCAGCCTCCAGCTCAGAGGGGCGCGGGGGCTTGAGCCCACCGTCGTACCAGACCGCTTTGAGCGGCGGCATGCCCTCTCGAGCTGGGAACTCCCAGGTGACAATCGAGGCCAATGGCGCAGACTCCGACATCACCTTAGTTGATGTAGCACTGATGCTGACCGGGTGGCCAAGTTTCAATGCTCGCTTGGGAATATTGAAATGGTGACAGCCCATGTCACCCAGTACGCCGGTGCCGAAGTCCCACCAGCCGCGGAAATTCCAGGGATGGTAGACTGCTTTGGGCCAGCCATTCTCATTTTTTACACTTATCTGCTCCAGCGTGAGATGTCCCTGAGGCCACTTGTTCTTGAATGGGCGTTTCCTTGCCGGGCCGAGCCATAGGTCCCAGTCAAAAGTCTCCGGCACAGGGTCTGCGCCTTTTGGACGTCTCATTCCCTGTGGCCATAGGGGGCGATTGGACCAGATGTGGACCTCGCGTACGTCACCGATAGCACCATCCCAAATCATCTCGCAGGTTTTGCAGCCGGCCTCGGTGGAATTTGCCGCAGCGGTTACCTGCGTGGCCACATTGGCCTTTCGCGCTTCGACTACAACTTTTCTGCATTCGTAAATCGTCCGAGTAAGGGGCTTCACACAGCAAACGTGTTTGCCTTTCCTGAGCGCTGCTATCGTGATTAGCGCATGTGTATGGTCTGGTGTGCCGACATATACCGCATCGATATCTTTTTCCGACTCCAGCATTTTCCGATAGTCCCGATAGCGTCTGGCTTGAGGCCACTTGTTATAGGATTTGGCAGCGTATTCATCGTCCACATCGCACAAAGCTACGATTTGGGCATTTTGCTTGTCACAACTTTGTAATTGGCCGTGACCAACTCCCCCGACCCCGATGCCCACCAGGTTTATCTTCTCGCTGGGCGATGTGCGGCCGGGGCCTCCGAGAACGCCTCGGGGAACAATGGAAAAAGTCATTGCGGCGGCAGTGCCTGTTATAAATTGGCGACGGCTGAATTGTTTTTGGCTTATCATAAGTCAACCTCCTGAAAAAGAATTATTATTTCTTCGAACATTATCTTCTCTAAACGTCATTATGTAAAGAATCATATTGGTTTTGAAGGTTGAGCATTATAAATCTTGGAAAGAAACTTTGGATATGTGGGTGAATTATGCTATTATTCCAGCGAAAGATTTGGTTCCGACACATCGAGACCGTTGCAAAAATACTAAATAGTATCTGTTGCGGAAAACGAAAATCGACGATGTCACCCCTGCGAAAGCAGGGGTCCAGAGCGAAAAACTGGATTCCCGCTTTTGGGCCTGTTGCCAAAGTTCAAAATGAACGTTTTGAGATTGCCACGCGATTTTTCAAATCGCTCGCAATGACCTGAGAACGCACTTTATGTCATTGCGAGGAGCGTAGCGACGAAGCAATCTCGACTTTTTCAACAAGCCCTTTCGCGGGAATGACAAATACTGTTTCCGCAACAGGAACTAAATAGGAAATGCAATTTATTCAATTAGAGTCAATTTATTATTGGAGAATTACCAGTGAAATTAAAACGTTATGAAGACAACCCTGTCCTTTACCCCAATCCATCAAACCATTGGGAGAACTTAGCTGTATTTAATCCCGCCGCCTGGTATGACGAAGACAAAAAACAAGTTATACTTCTATACAGAGCCGCCGAAGCAGAGCCCGAATACAAGTGTTATTTTGGTCTGGCGGTCAGCTCGGACGGATATCATTTTGAGCGTGTCTCAAACCAGCCGGCTTTTAGTCCCAGCATAGACGGTTTCGATGCCAGCACGGTGCAGGACCCCCGAATGGTAAAAATGGACGAATACTATTACATTACCTATGCATGCAGGTTCTTTCCGTTCGGCCAGTTCTGGGAACCGGAAGAAAACCGCTATAAAGCTCCCGAATGCCCAGCGGATTTTCCCCGGGTGATTAGAACGAACGCCACGAGCACGGGCTTGCTGCTGACGAAGGATTTTAAGAGCTACATTCGCGCCGGACGTATCACTGACCCTGTGTTAGACGACAGGGACGTGGTACTGTTCCCCGAAAAAATCAACGGTAAATTCGTTATGATGCACAGGCCTTTGGAATGGGTCGGAGAGGAATATGGAACGGAGTTCCCGGCTATCTGGATATCAATGTCTGATGACCTGCTGGGTTTTCGGCAAAGTAAGCTCCTTGCTGGAACGAAGTATGACTGGGAGTGCGGCAAGATTGGTATCAATACACCGCCAATCAAAACCAGGCATGGCTGGCTAACCATCTACCACGCCGTGGGTGCCGACAAATACTACCGCCTCGGAGCGCTATTGCTGGACCTGGAAGACCCGGCACACGTCCTGCATCGCACTACTGACTGGATTATGCAGCCGGAAAAAGATTACGAAATAGAAGGATATTACAAAGGCTGTGTTTTTCCCTGTGGCAAAGTGGTGATTGATGGAACGTTGTTTGTGTATTACGGCGCAGGGGATAAATACGTTGCTTTAGCTACGTGTGGTCTTCAGGAACTTTTAGACTACCTGCTTTCCTGTCCGGCATAAAGAAAGGAAAAGGAATGGAACTTCACTCTATTGATATTTGCATAATCATCGGCTATCTCGTGGTTGTTGTTATTATGGGTTGGCTGTTGTCCAAGCGTGCTTCGAAAAATCTCGATGCCTATTTTCTTGGGGACAAATCTCTGCCCTGGTATGTCATAGGAACATCACACGGTGCGAGCGGATTCGATATTACCGGTACGATGTGGTTCGTAGTGATGCTTTTTACCTATGGCGTCAAGGCCGCCTTTATACCGTGGATATGGCCGCTGTTCGACAGAGTATTCCGTCAGGTATATCTTGGGCCCTGGATTCGACGGTCGAATGTACTGACGGGGGCTGAGTGGATGCGAACGCGGTTCGGCAAAGATTTAGGTGGGAACCTTTCACATATCAGCGTGGTCGTCTATGCGATGGTGGCGACCGTCGGTTTTTTGGGCTATGCCTTCCAGGGTATCGGTAAATTCGCTGAAGTTTTCTTCCCATGGGACCTCGCTTGGGGCCCGTTTTCCTCTACGGATATGTATGCGATAGTTATCTTAGGCATAACGACAGTATATCTTCTTTTAGGGGGGTGGTACAGTGTTGTGCTGACCGACCTGCTTCAGTTTGGCCTGTTGACCGTTGCCTCGGTCTTTATCGCAATTGTCGCCATCAACAAGGTAACTCCGGAGGCACTTGCCAAGGTTGTGCCTGCGGGATGGAACGAGCTGTTGTTCGGGTGGAAGCTGAATCTGGACTGGAGCGGTTTGATAGACCAGCTCAACACCAAGATAAGTGATGACGGGTTTTCGCTGTTTGGTGTTTTGATAATGATGATGCTGTTTAAGGGTTTACTTGTGAGTATGGCGGGTCCATCACCAGGTTATGGAATGCAGCACGTGCTGTCCACTCGGAACCCAAGAGAAGCGGCGCTGGAAAACTGGTGGATGTCGATTGTCCAACTGGTGCCACGGTTTTTAATGATTACCGGCATCGCGGTGTTAGGGCTTGTTTATTTTAGCCCACAGGTCAATCAGATGCTCGCGGCTGGAGAAAAATTTGATTTTGAAAAGATTTTACCCTATGTGATTAAAGATTTTGTTCCGGTTGGTCTTGTCGGTGTGCTGCTGGCCGGTCTGTTGGCCGCCTTTATGAGCACTTTTGATTCTACCGTTAATGCAGGAGCTGCTTACCTCGTCAACGATATTTATAAGCGCTACCTCAATCCCAACGCCTCGACAAAAAGATATGTGTACTTCAGTTATTTCTGTTCAGTCCTGCTGGTCGTGGTGGCGATTGTCGTTGGCATTCGCATTAAGTCGATACACAACATTACGACGTGGATTGCTTTCGGTTTGTACGGTGGTTACGTTACGCCGAACATACTAAAGTGGCACTGGTGGCGTTTCAACGGATACGGTTACTTCGCCGGCATGATAGCCGGTGTTGTGGCGGCGCTTGTTCCCCTTTTGATTGTGCCCGATATGAATAGGATATATATACTGCCGTTTAGTCTGCTTATAAGCACCATTGCCTCAATAGTGGTTTGCCTGCGGACTCCGCCGGAAAAGGATGAGGTGCTGGAGAGTTTTTACCGCAACGTTCGGCCCTGGGGATTCTGGAAGCCGGTCTACGAGAACCTTGTCCGCAAGAACCCGAATCTGCAAAAGAATACAAATTTTCGACGTGACGCATTTAACGTTGGTGTCGGAATAATCTGGCAACTGAACCTTATGGTAATTCCAATCTGTATCGTTATCAGGCAATATGATACGCTGTTGATTTCTATTGTGGTCCTCGTGATAACTTCAATCATTATGAAGTTTACCTGGTATGACAAGCTCGGTCCGGGCGATATGTATGTGGCTGAAGATAGATAAAATCACATGCTCGTCTATGTATTTACTGAATTGCATAACAAAGAAGACATAACAAATAAGGAAAATCATAATGGTATGGCACGTGAATAAAATTGCGTGTTTTTTTGTTGTATCATTGTCCTCCACTTTCTTTGCTTTCCAGACTCATTCTGCAGAAATTGGAAAAGCAGGCGTGTACTCCATTGTGGAACTTATCTTTCACGGCCCACTGCAAAATCAAACAGACGTTCCTGCCCGCGATATTGATTTTTGGATCCGCTTCCGCCACGAAAGCGGTTCGCCCGAGTATAAGATTCACGGCTTCTGGGACGGTGACGGTAGGGGGGGTACCGGCGGCAATATCTTCAAGGTTCGCTTTTGCCCGACAAAAACCGGACGCTGGAATTTAGTTGAGGTCTATTCAAACAAACAAAATCTGCACGGCCAAAAGCAGGGTGACTACCTGAATGCTGCTGCTTCGGGCCATCCTGGTTTCTGGATTGTCGATTCCGACAGCCCGGGCCGCCGTTGGTACATGCGCTCAGACGGTTCCCATCCTTATATTTTCGGCAACACACATTATTTGTTCCTGTCCGGCTATCAAAAAGATAACAAACCCAGCGGAAATGACATAGCCGCAGATATAGCCGGCAATGCGAAATACTTTAAGAAGCTTCGATTTACTTTACATTGTGACCGTTATCCCAACCCGAAGGAAAAACCTTTTTTTGACGATAACGGTCGTCAGACCGACAGTGGTGACTACTCGCACCGACCAAATCCTCGCTGGTTTGGCCGGCGGGCGGACGTGGCTGTACGGACGGCCTGGGAACATGACCTGATTGCGGACCTGATTTTGTGTGGTCCCGACACACAGGAGTCACGCTCCATTCTACGCGCTGAATACAACGGCGGCGACCCGACACCATGGCTCAAATACGTCGCCGCCCGTTACGGAAGTTTTCCCAACGTCTGGCTGTGTCTATGTAACGAATTCGAGATAAAGAAGCCCAAATATTCCGAAGAAGAAATCGCCCGATACGGACGCATAATCAAACAATATCTACCTTACCCTACTCCGCTGAGCGTGCATTCTACACCTCGCACACTCTGGTCGAGGAAGTTTGATGAGCTTCCTGCCTGGAACGACCATCAGATTATCCAGAAAAAGATTCGTAATCTTCCTGACTCGGCTGATACAATTCAATACACTTGGCAAAATCCAGACGGCAAAAGACCACGTAACAAACCAACAATCAATGACGAGCTAAGCTACCAGGGCAAGGGTGATAAACATACCGAACACGATACCATCGAGTCCCACCTCGGTGCCTTTCTTGGCGGCGGTTACGGCACAACCGGAGAAAAACCCGGCTCAAAATTGGGCCAATATTTCAGGGGACGCTTTAATCCCGATGAGCACACTGCCGCTGATAGTCTTAAATACCTGCGTGAGATAATCGATACACATATCAGCTTTTGGAAAATGGCTCCTGATACAAGTATCTTCTCGAATGTTCATCCCGACTTTCGCGGACTGGCCTGTATAGGCTACGAGTACGTGCTTGGCACAAACAAACTCCATAACAAAATCGTTGCCAATCTGCCCGCCGGTACCTGGATGGTTAGACGCTATGATATAATTAACAAAAAGACAAAAACGGTAAGCAAAACCGCTCGCGACAGCTACACTTTCGATGCTCCCAACAGCCGTGCGGTTCTATTTCATTTCAAAAAAATAAGTGAATGAAATTATGACAGGATTTGAAACTGTAGTATAGTCTTCCTTCGACAGTAAAAGTTAAATAATAAAAACCTATAGGCAAAACAAGCAAATCGTCCGTTCAAGCGGATTGTTTGGCTTTGTTCTTCATCCAGGGACAAGAAACATTCTGGGGGCACTCTTTGCAGCCGTGTTTGGTTGAAACCAGCGGCAGAATCACAAATGCTTCAAGGGCAAACACAACAAGTAAAACCAAAAGAGTCCAGGAGAAGCTGCGTATGACAAGAGGTACACCGACTAATACCGGTATGAACCACAAAGGCACAATCACAGGTATGTGCTTCTTGAATTTTTCGCTGAAGCATTCGATGGGTTTCTTTTTGCGAAACCTTGCAGCTATACGGCCATATCCACAAGGACAGGACCTTGTGTTCCAATACCCGCAGTAGGGACATACGAATATCATAATCCAGAAAGCCCCCATCAGGCCATACACCAGATAAATAGCCACGGCTGTCAGTCCCCAGGCTGAGCTGCCAAGGGCGACGGCGAAAATAACCGTTCCCAGCACTGTCATAGCTAAGTAGGGAATATTATTAATAAGCTCCTGAGCTGGTGAGTATTCTCGCATAAGTGAGCTGTCTTGATTGTCTGGATTGTTGTTTGATATTTCTTTGTTCACTGATACCTTTTCTCCGGGAACGTTTTCAGAGTTTTAACTTACCCGCCGCGCCGTGGCTGCGACATGGTGGGTAAGCAATTATATCATTCCTCTCGGCCTGCTTGAGCGTGTTTTGCTTTGATATCATAGACCATCAAAACGTCAGCGTGGCGGGCATAGAGCCGGCCATCGACGATAACAAGGTGCGCCCAGCCGGGGCCGCTCATACCATCGCGCTTAGGAAGCTTAAAGGTGCTCTTAAGGTTGTACCTGTTAGGATTGGCCTCGATGAGAGCTAACACATTGTCTTCGTAGCGAAAATACAGATGACCGTCGGCATAAAGTACAGCTGCCGAGCCACCACCCGGTTGGTCTTCCTGCCACATTATCTTGCCGGTCTTCATTTCGATACAGGTTGGCTTACCTTTTCCGTGGTCATGGCCGCCGTAAATATAATCGCCAATTCGGATAAAGCCGCCATGATGGTTCTGGAAAGTGCGGTCATCGAGAAAGTATATCTCTTTTGCATCGACATTGTTGCCCTCAGCGGCCAGCTTAAGCAGTACACTGCCGGTGCTGTAGGAGGTGGAACAGAATATATAATCTCCATAAACGACCGGGGTGGGAATATTTGCGACTCTGTTTGCTATCTTGTTGTATCCCCAGAGAAACCTGCCATCTTTTGCATCGATGCCTATCAATCCCTTGTTGGTTAACTGAACATATTGTTGGATATCGCCGGTCTCTGTTACAACTATGGACGAGTAGCCCGCCTCTTCTTTCCCCTTTGGTCCGATGTCAGGCATCGAAGATTTCCAGATAAGCTCTCCGGTCTTCTTATTGAGTGCGGCGATGACGGCATTCCTGCCGCCGGGTGTGCATAATAATTTGTCGCCGTCCACGAGCGGCGATTCGCTGTATTTCCAATTCGGATTCTTCCCGCCTAAATCAGCTTGTAAATTTTTACTCCATCGCACTTTGCCTGTATCGGCTTCTATACAGACTACGTCACCACTGGTGCCGATTGCATAAATAAAATTCTCATCAACAGTCGGTGTGCAGCGTGGGCCATCGTCATGTGTCGGCCCGACTTTAGCTGCCCACAGCCGTTTGTGAGTGGACAAGTCGTAGGCAAGAACGCATTGCACATTTTCGGAACCAAGGCGGACGTCGCCCATTGTATAGAGCCTGCCGTCAACGATTGTGAGACTGGAATATCCTTTCCCAAGCCCGGTAAGCTCCCACAAAAGTTTCGGTCCTTCTTCGGGCCAACTTTTGAGTAGACCGGTCTCAGTACATATTCCATCCCGATTTGGTCCTCGCCACTGAGGCCAATCAGCCGCCTTTGCAATATTAGAAAAGACGGCTAAAACGGCACATACACAGAAAACAAATAATAACGCCCGGATGTTGTTTCTGAGTGCTTTTTGTGATTTCATAGTGTTCCTCCGAAATGTGAGTAGCAGGTAAAGATTCAATTTATTGGTAATGTTGGATTAAATTATATAACTACCTTTTTAGGCTTCTTGCTTTAGCGGGAAAAATACGTCATTTATTCAAATCCTGTATAAAAACAGTTTCAGTTTAATTCAGTAAACTACTATGGGCTTACACCCGTAGTATTACGAAGAAAGTATAAAAATGTTTTGTACGAAATATTCCAGCAGATGTCAATATTTCAATTTTATATAAATTCTATAGTTATTTCCGAAATGCCAATGCTCCCGTTGGGCAGGCTTTTACGCATTGGTCGGCGGAATGCTTGAGAGCATCAGCTATTGAACGGCCAAAGGGTACCGCTACCCGGACATCAAAGCCACGGCCTACAAAGGTCAGCCCAAGTTTTTCGCCCGCTTTGGCAGCGGTTTGTATGCAAAGACCACAATCAATACACTTGCCGGCTTCATAAATTATATCTCCCGCACCAATTGAGCCGGACCTGTCCGTTTGTACCTTGGGCAGCTCCGAGTCTTTGCCTATGGGGCAATTAGTGCGGGATTGAAGTTGCTGAGTAAACAGCCGGCGCTGCCCCTTGTACCGTGTGGGTTTGGCTTGATAGTCCTGGGCATATTGCTTCAATTTACAAGTATCAGCCTTTCGACAATCACAATGAAGGCAGCGCGTTGCTTCTTTGCGGGCTTGCTGGTCGGTGAACCCGCCATCTTTTCCTGAGGGTCTCGTCCGTTCTGCTTTGTCGGCACAGGCTAAGAATTTCTCAATCTCTCCATCCATTAGTTTGCCGATACGAGTATTGAATTCCTTAACCGGTCCGGTGACTGAGCAGCCCGATAAATACTGACTGATAGAAACAGCCGCCTCTTTCCCGTCCGCTACCGCTCGCACTGTAAGCCTCCGTTTATGAACAGCATCTCCTCCAGCGAATATGCCTTGAAGGTTCGTCTGGTAAGTTTTGCCGTTTACTTTGATACCATTTGAGATTTCTTCAAGGTCCATTGACTCGGCATCGCCGGGCTTTAGCTGACCGACAGCCACAAAGACAGCATCAAAGTCCTTTCGCAAATCTTCCATCGATAAATCAGTACCTATTCGTGTTTGACCTTTAAATTTCATTCCGAGTTTTTCAATTAACGCGATTTCCTTATCAAGCACTTCAGTTGGAAGGTGCTCTTTAGGAACGGCATAGCGCAGCATACCGCCGGGCTTTTCGTGGTCATCAAAGACCGTACAACATAATCCAGCCTGTTGGAGATAATATGCAGCAGCCAAACCGGCAGGGCCGGCCCCAACGATAGCTACGCGCTTGTCCTGCGAAGGTTTGCAGGGCGGCAAATATGGCTTTGCAGACTGCAGGTCGAGGTCAGCAACGTAGCGTTTCAAAAGACAAATTGAAACCGCCTCGTCAAATACCGCCCGTCTGCATCCTTGTTCACAAGGCTTCGGACAAATCCGTCCCAACACCGCAGGCAATGCAATATCTTTTTTGACGGTAGCAATTGCGTCGCGAAACTTACCGGCCGCAATCTGGCAAATCATCAACGGAATGTTCATCCGGGCAGGACATATGACTTGACAGGGCCCAAGGCAATCGCCCACATGGTCACTTAAAAGCAGTTCCAAAGCTGCCTTTCTTGCTTGATGGACCTGCTCAGAATTGCTTTCGACATGCATGCCATCTTTAACAATAGTTCCGCAGGCCGGCACAAGAGAAGCCGAACCATCGATTTTTACCACACATACCATACAACTGGTTGAAGGCTTATAACCTTTCAGAAAACACATTGTGGGAATTTCGATTCCGAGCTTGCCGGCGGCATCGAGGATTGTAGCACCCTTATCAACTTCAACTTCACGATTATCTATGAACAGTTTGGGCATTGTTTACTGAACCACAATGGCATCTACCGGACACACATTCATACACGTGCCGCAGCGAATACATTTCTCAGGATCGATTTCGTGTTTTTCGTACGGTTTCATTTCAATGGCATCGGCCGGGCAGTGCTGTGCGCACAAGCTGCAACCAATGCAATCATCCGTTACCGAATATGTAATAAGCGATTTACACTTTCCTGTAGGGCAGCGTTTTTCGAGGTGAGCTTCGTACTCATCGCGGAAATATTTAATAGTTGAAAGAACCGGGTTCGGTGCCGTTTTGCCAAGGCCACACAGACTTGTTCTCTTAACCATTTGAGCCAAATGCTCCAGCTCATCGATATCGGTTTTTTTGCCCTGCCCGTCACACAAACGTTCGAGAATATCCAGCATGCGACGGGTGCCTATTCTACAAAAAGTGCATCTGCCGCAAGATTGATTCTGTGTAAAGTCCAGGAAATAACGTGCGATATCTACCATACAGTCGGTTTCATCCAGTACCACCAACCCCCCGGAACCCATCATTGCCCCGACGTCCTTGAGCGCCTCAAAGTCAACAGGAATATGCGCCAGCTCGGCCGGCACGCATCCGCCGGACGGTCCTCCGACCTGGACTGCTTTCAGCTTTAATTGGCCTGCAATTCCGCCGCCGATATCTTGTATAATCTGGTGCATAGTAATGCCCATCGGTACTTCAATAAGGCCCACTCTCGCCACTTTTCCTGCCAGTGCGAAAACCTTTGTCCCCTTACTGCTGCTTGTGCCGGACCTGGCGAACGCTTCAGAGCCATTGCGCATAATCCACGAGACCACGGCGTAGGTTTCGACGTTGTTAATAAGCGTTGGTTTGTCCCAGAGCCCGCTTTCAGCCGGATATGGCGGCCGCAAGCGGGGCATACCTCGGCGTCCTTCTATACTGGCCATAAGCGCAGTCTCTTCACCACATACAAACGCTCCGGCACCGGCTACAATCTTAAGGTGCAGTGAAAAATCAGTACCGAGTATATTATCACCGAGAAAACCACGCTTTTGGCATTGCTCTATAGCTTGACTGACTCGTTCGAGTGCAAGTGGATATTCTGCGCGAATATAGAAATAACCTTCATTTGCGCCGACCGTATATGCAGCTATCGTCATGCCTTCAATTATGCGATACGGATAAGACTCCATCAGCATCCTGTCCATAAAGGCACCGGGGTCACCCTCGTCACCATTGCATACCACAAATTTTTTGTCGGATTGCTGACTCCGGACGGCGGACCATTTACTATATGTTGGAAAGCCGGCACCTCCTCTTCCACGAAGCCCGCTGCCTTCAATCTCGGAGATGATTTCATCAGGACTCAACTGGTTTACACATTTTTGCAGCGCTGCGAATCCATCATTGCGAATATACTCGTCAAGGTCCACCGGGTCAATGTGCCCGCAGAGGTCGGTAGCAATATGTAATTGTTTGCCCAAAAAGTCCGCCACCGGTCGGTCCCGAACATCTATCGAATATCGTGTAACAGGCTCCCACGCCTTGTCGGTTAGTATTCTGTCTAACATTGTGGAGACGGAGTTTTTGATTTTCCAGCCGATTTGTTTCGGCTTAAAATGCCTCAACACAATGGCTCTTGCATCTTCCGGCTGAACCCTGGCATAAAGAAAAGATTTATTGTCAGGTAATACTACTTCCAGCAGCGGCGTTTGGTGGCACATACCGACACACCCGACACGTTTTACGACTAACTGGATGCCCGTTTCAGCTAAGGCTTGTTCCAGGGCTTCACGCAGTTTGCCACTGCCTCGGGCCACACAGCACGAACCCAGACCAAGGCGAATTTCGCCGCGGGGTTTGGATTCTTCGGCCCAATGTTTTCGTATTTTCTGCTGCCGGCTTGCCCTGTCTTGTTCGTATCTTAGAAAATCACCGATAACCGTCGGGACCGTGTCAGGGCTTAGGTGTCCATATGTTACTTTTCCAATCTGTGCCGCAGGTGCCAAAGTGCAACATCCCAGACATGCAATTTTCTCAACCGTAAATAGCTTCTGGGAGTCCGTATCTTCCCCCTCAGGAATACGAAGATGACGCAGAAACGCCTCATAGACACGGTCCGCTCCTTTTACATGACAGGCGGTGCCGATGCAAACATGAACTATGTGACGTCCGACGGGACGATGCCGAAACTGGTTATAGAAGCTTGAAACACCGGCAATTGAAGCAGGGGTAATCTGCGTCAGCTCACAGACTCGTTCGAGAGCTTCATTGGGCAGATATCCAAAGTTCCCCTGGACGGCCTGCAAGAGCTCAAGCACTTTCTCTTCCCCTGTGCCGATTTTCTCAACGGCCTGTTCTACAAATGTCAAATCCAGCTCGTCCATTATTGGTTAATTGGTAAGTCCACTCACTATTCACCACTCACTTAATCCCTGTTTCCTATGCAGTACAGGTTCTCCAGCCCTCTTATATAGATGCGGCCATCGGCAAAAGCCGGTGACGCACGACACTCCTCACCCAACTCACATCTGGCTAACTCCTTATATTCAGGCCCGGCCTGAACAATGAGCATAACTCCTTCCTCGGTCAGGAGATATAGCTTATTTCCAACCAGGCTCGGCGAAGTCCAGAAGTTCTCTCTCAAATCCTGCTCCCATAACCTTTTTCCGTCTGCGACCTTATAGCAGCTAAGCAATCCCTCAGTAGCCAACAGAAATATCAGCTCACCATTACTGACCGGCGAGCAGATATCCGGAGCGCCCTCTTCGATGCTCCAGGCAATATGGGTTTCGGTGACGTCACCCCGACCGTCCGGACGGATGGCAACCAGCTTGCTGTATGGTTCTATGGCGAATACCAGTCCGTTGGCGCAGATTAGCGATGGTGCAATGTCACCGGCCAGGCACTTAGCTCGCCAGAGCTCTGTGCCCTTAGCTGGGTCGTATGCTATAACCCAGGGATCGCCGCAGGTCAGCAACTGAAACTGACTTCCGATTTTATTTACTATTGGTGAAGACCAGGAATTTGGGACGGGTCGTTTCGTCTCCCAAGCAGTCTGGCCTGAGAATCCATCCAAACCTATCAACTTAGACATTTCGTCCTCGGGACCTCCCTGGTCATACTGAATCAAAACCAGGTTTCGATATATCGCGAGTGAAGAGGCATAGCCGTATGAGCTGTCAGGAATTCCCAGACTTCTGGTCCAGATGCGTTTGCCGTTAAAATCAAAACAGCCAATGTCCCCGGTTGCAAAGATGGCATAGACCCGTCGGCCATCCGTTACGACGGTAGGGGCGGCAAAACCGGTATCTTTCATCACTTCAAATGGTTCTTCATCGCTTTTTAAAGGCGCGCGCGTAACGTCCCCCGTCCAAAGAAGCCTGCCTGAAAATGCGTCAAAGCAGAATACCTGGAGTTCATTCGGATCGCCCCCGGAGAGAAAAACACGGTCACCCCAGACAACGGGCGAATTATTGCCAGGAAGCGGTATCTTGGTTTTCCAGAGAATTCCATCTCCAGTTTTGCCATTCCAGTCTGCAGGTATATTTGTATAAGCACTTACACCGAGTCCCTCAGGCCCACGAAAGCTGGGCCAATTTTCTCGAATTTGCTCCATCGAAGGATAGGAAGTGATCACTGCTCCGGTTTCGCCAAAATCAATCCCGGTGCTCATTGCAAGAATTAACGCCCCTGAGCCGAGTACTGCTAAACCAGCGGTTACAGCCCATCGAGCCAGCGTTGCCTGGCGGAGCTGCTCATCGCTTCTGTTACTGAGTACCTGTGGCGCCGGCATTTTCTTTTTGTAAGTATCCGCAAATTTGAGAGCTATCAAAAATATCACTACACTGCCAAAAAGCAGATAACTGCCTTTGCGAGAGAAATCCAGCCGTCGTATTCTATGCTGCCTGAATTGCAAATCCAGTTGTTGAATTCGCAACAATAGCTCCTGGTCGTCAGGATGTTGGCGAAGCTCTATTTTCAGATTCTCTGACTGTATTTCCCACTTAGCGTCAATTATCCTGCCCCGAACGTAATTGGTTACAAAAAGTACAAGTATAATAAGAGCAAAAACCGCACAGACAATAGCTGTTGTGATTGCGCTTCGATACCACTCACCAGACTCCAGACTCCAGACCCCAGGCCCCGGTCTTGGGCCTTTGGTCTTGGGTCTTGGGTCTTTGGTCTTGGGTCTTGGGTCTTGTGTATTGTCAGTATGAGATTCCATCAGCTTTTACCCGTTGCCTCTTTTAGTTTATTCAGTCTCACATGCTCCTTGGGACAATATTTGAAACAGCGGCCACATGCCAGACAACTTGCCCTGCCGGCTTCGTAGTCGGTTCTTTGCCGCCAGACGGAGACGGCAATTAACTTAAGGCCAATCACCAGCCCTACAAATCCTCCAAAGAACCATCCGCCCAGTCCAAACTCAGCCCTGATATTTGAAGCTTCCTCGTAAAGCTCTTTTGGCTCTTTGCCTGTTCCTCTGAAGGCCAGGCTGGCGTCTGTAGTGTCTTTGACTTCACCGGTATCTTCCAAATATATGCGCTCAGCTAATCTGACTGTTGCATGCATTCGGGATGTTACCGTCTTTAGGCCGGAGCCTGCCCATCCACATAAAAACATCAGAACAGGCAAAAGAAGAATCAGAACGGCAAGTCTTTTCTTACTCTTACCATATTCCGTCGTCGGCCATTTAGTCGCGGGCCTCCTGATAGCGCCGAAGGGACACGAATCTTCGCACAATTTGCACTGAATACATTCATCCGGAGTAATGGTTACCCGCCATTTAGAGAGCCGTGATAACTGTCTGAGCAGTACTCCATAGGGGCAGATAAATCGGCAGTAGGGACGTCCAATGAACACGCTTATGAACAGCAGGCAGGCACCAATTATTAAAATATTCAAGTTTCCGTTCAAACGGAAAAATGCAACAAACGGGTCATACCTGCATATCAAAAAAGCACTTCCGGTAGCTGCAAACAGAACTGCCGCAGCCAGGTAAACATACGCAAATAACCGCAGGGCGCTTTCGAGCCAATTCGGCACCGAGATAGGCCGTAACAATACTAAATCCTGGACAGCTCCGAGGGGACATACTGCTGCACAAAAAACCCTTCCGAAAAACAGCGCAAAGACAAGCGGCAACAGGAAAAACACTGCAATGGCAATCGGCACAGCATAATCGCGGTCAAAAATCGACAATACAATATTCTGAATAGCCCCTACCGAACAAACACAGCCCTCTCGCCAAAAGCCGAAATAAAGCAGCGAGCACACCATCAAAACAAATATTGCCCGTCGGCTGCGCTTCCTCAAGACCAGATATGAAGATAAGCCAAGCGCCGCCAAAAGCACCACCGCATCAACGTACTCGTAAATGTCCTGACGTGGACCGGGAACGGTCGGGCTCGGTATTATATGGTCGGTTTCGACAAAATCAGGCGGTGGAAAGCGTTCGGCCCCCATTGTAACACCGCATAAAATTAGGGACAGAGCTATGCCGGTTATGATATAACCAAAACGTATCATTAAGCGTGGCCCACCTTCTTAAGCATGTAAGGCTCGTCAGCAGGAACCCGCTTATATGCCCCCGAAGGACAAGCTGCCGCAATCGAGCATTCGTTACAGTTCAAACAACGGTCGTGACGCACCTGGAGAGATAGTGACCCGTTTCCAAAGGTGTTACATCCCTTGACACATTTACCGCAGCCGTTACACAGTGATTCGTCGATAGTGTACTCGTAATAGGGCTCCTCTATAAAGGTACGCGTTATTGCACCAGTTGGACAAAGTTGGTTTTCCGCCCCTTCGTTGATATCAACAGGCTCCGGCCCGAAAAAACCGAAACAGATTTTGCAGTATCCACACACCGAATAGGCGTGCACGCACTTAACCGCCGACTCTTCCAATACACAATAAGTTGCACAGTTACCGCATGCAATGCAAGTGTAGGGGTCAATCTGCCAGACGGTATTAGTCTTTTTGAGCTTGCTGATTAGGAAACCCGCTAATGCACTAAGACCAACTAAGCATCCGGCCCAAAAACCATCTCTGAGAAAATGGCGCCTGCTAATATTGTTCTTATTTTCGCTCATCATCAATTCTCGTTACAAGTTGTTTTTCTGATAGAGCCCGAGGTAGACCACACTGCTCATAAATCCCACAGCCTCTGCAAATTCCACTATTAATACAAATACCTTCCTGGGTTACCGCGAGGCGGGGTCCCTGCACTAATCTGCGTCTTTTAGCAAAAACAACCCCGCCGATTGCTCCGAGCATCCCCAAAGTCGCATATCGCAGGACTGCTGTAATCAGTTCCCGTCGACTTTGTACTTTTTCACCCCGCACCAATTGAGGCTCACCCGGCAGGCTCGACGGGACCGAAGAGTCTTGCTCTCTCGACATACGGCAATTGGTATGGGGCTTGCTCATTATTCAGCTTTCTTCCTGGTAAATATTTTCATAACATTTTTAATTGTATCCAGGACGAAAATGCGTCCCTGGGCATCAACTGCCACATCAAAACCTCCTGCCTGACACTGGTCTGGATAATAGCAAATATGCTCAGTCCCGCCTTCAATCAATTGTTCCGTCCCGGCGACCACGCCTACAAAAGTACCTTCGGCATCATAAATTTTAACTCGTGTCAGGCCCTTTTCACAGGTGATGAAACTTTCATCATCAAGTATGGCAATATTGGCGGGATTGCAGCAGCCGCAGAAACCTTTCACATCCACATTTGAAAACTTGCCCCAGAAGAACTCAAGTTCACCTCCGAACGTATATGCTTCAATGCGATGAAGGCCGGGATTGACTACTCGCAACAATCCGTCACGACCAACTGCAAGGTCGAAATATGGACTTGGTATGACAAAGCCTGGGATATTTCGAGATGTATCTTTTCTGCCGATGTCATTAACCAACTCCCCGGTAGTATCATAACGTAGGACAATGCGATTACCTGCATCTGCAACAAACACATCGTTTTTTGAAACAGCTATGCCGGTTAAGACCGCATCATCACCCAGACTATCCCAGCTCGCAAGCTGTTTGCCCTGGTCGTCATAAACTTCCACATGGTCTTTGGTCCCGATATAGAACTTACCATCATCAGCCACTGTCAGACATCGTGGCGCACAGAGCAGTTCGATCTGGCCAAAGAAAGAGAAATTAGAATTTGGGCCCTCGTTAAATATTCGGATGACCTCATCGCCGGCAACATAAATACGTCCGCCGGGACCAACAGCAATCGCAGTCGGAGCCTTAAGCCCGGTACTGATTGCTTCGCCTAATTGTTCATAAATAATCAGGTTCGGATCAATCTTCGCGTCGAGTTCATAGAGATACTCTTTACCAAGGCCGCTGCCTTTTTCGCCGGTCGTGTCAAGCCGTACCAGTGCAACCACGGCAATGACAATAGCCAGCGCAATAAGCAAGCCTATAAAAATCTTAATATTCGTTGTTCCTAATCGCTTATCCACTTTAGCACCTTATCAATCTTTACTGTCAAAGTCACCAAAAGTTCATTATAACAAACGAACCAAAGTATGGAGTGACTAAAGTGAACTCAAGTCAATGTAGTTACCGGGTTATCAGGACATCAGGTAGTGTTTATCAGATTACCAGGATATCAGGCTTACTTTATTATTTCCTGGTATCCGGATTCTCTGATATCCTGCACCCTGATTTCCTGATTTTATGATATCCATATTTTATTAACTTAAGCTCACTTCAGGCATTTCCTGCCGAGCCGTGGCCATGGTACGGCTTACAGGCACTTTTTAATTTCCTTTCTATCGGTCCGTAACATCAATACATATCATTCGGTTCATATCACGTAATATCAATCTGCCGGATGCAATTGCCATAGGCCCCCATGACTCCGGTCCCTCCAGCACCTTGGCTTGGGCAATTTGAACATATCCGTTCGGTGTCGCCTCCGCCAGAGTCAACAGGCCGGAATCATTCATAACATATATAAGGCCGTTGGCGATTGTATACGGCCCAAGTCCAAATGTGTGAGTGCTTGTGCTGGTCCACACAACCTTGCCGTCCAGGTCAAGGCAGTTCAATTGTCCATCGGCACCGACGCCGTAGATATGGCCGTCATAAAAAATCGGTGTATGTTGAGGGGAGCCGAATACTTCTGGTTCAAGCCGAAAGGCCGGTTCTGCGCTTATCTTGTCACCGTCCTGAGTTAACTTCAGCATCATACTTCCTGCGTTATATCCGCCCGAAAGGAAAATAAGTCCTTCGCCCACTACCACAGGACTCGGCACATTTGCGATACGAATCTTCCACTCGGTGATTTCCCATAGAATACTGCCGTCCTCTGCCGAAATGCCCACCACCCCTCCGCTGGCGCAATAGACATACATACGCCTGCCGGCGAATTCAGCCGGTACCACAGATGAATGCGTCATCACCCAGCGTTTAGGATTGGGACTTTGCCATACAACCTCGCCTGTAGCGGTATCCACCGCTATCATTAGCGGCTCACCACCGGCGGCGATTATCACTTTGTCCCCCTCTATAAGTGGACACTGTCCCGCATACCACGGCGGCACCTTCGCCTTAAAATCTTTCACCAAATCCAGTACCCAGTGAAACTGTCCCGTCATCGAATCCAGACACGTTACATGACATTTTGGCCCCATTGTTACAATGTACTTATCTGTTACCGTGGGCACAGTTCGGCTCATTCCGTGATTGCGTTTGACCTTGACGGGATAAGAATACCACCAGATTTCTTTGCCATCGGCAAGTGACAAACATCGAATGGTATCAGCCTGTTTTTCGCGGTCATAATCCAAAACATACACTCGCCCAGCCAGGACCGCTGCACCTGCGTAACCTTCTCCAACATCAATAGACCAGAGGACTTTTGGCCCATTTGCAGGCCATGTTCTTGCGAGAGTAACATTCTCATCGCTGCTTATTGCGTCGAGGTTAGGCCCTCTGAACCGAGGCCAGGCGCCGGGCAAATCCGCCGGAACGCCATCGAACTGGACAAACTCACCACGCAGCTCTACATCATTTCCATCCGAGGTCGTTGCGACAATGCCGTGGTCAATAGGCACGCGCTCTGTAAGGTCTATCGCTGCATCGGCACTAAGCCATACGTACAGCAATACCAATCCAATAATGGCCAATCCAACGGGTATTGTCTTTGCAATAGTAGATTCCTTCATATTTTTCTCGCTAAGGCCTTGCAGCACTCGTGCTGCGCAGCGTAGCTACTGCGCCGAGCAGCACTTACTCATTTCTTAACGCCTCTAACAGTTTACCACTGAGCGCAAACGCCGTCGCAATCAATATCCATACCACACCACTAATACCTATACAGGCAGTCGTCAACACAAGTGAAAAATACGGGACTTGTGCTCCCGGGGTTTTTAGAGCGGGGCTCACTGCCACCAGCGCAGCAACAATCCCACAGACCAAACCACCTGCCATAAGCCCTCCATGCTCGTAAAACACCATCGCTCCGAGGGCGGCTTTGTCAAATCCCACCGCATGCAGCATTGCAAGCTCTCCCCGCCTCTCAAGCACATTGCGAAGCACCACCAGCCCAAGCCCAACACTACCGAGAATCAGTCCCAAACCGCCTAACAACTGAAATATCGATAGATATGTATTTTCAACAGCATTAAATTCTTCTAATCTCTGAGCGGTCGGCGTAAGTGCCAGGCCAAAGTCCCTCAATCGTGAAGAAAGTTCACCGGCTACAGCATCAGTCCTGTCCTGTCCCGCACCTATTGAAGCCGGGCCTGGCGGCAAACTAGCTGTAGGGGTCGGTCTTTCGCTTAGGGGCAACTGGTGCGGAATGTCAATAAGCAAAATCCTGTATCCATCCTCCGACGGGAAGCGTTTGACAAATTCGTCTTCGGAAATAAGCAAGCTTCCCTGCAAAATTGAGTTCTTCAACATTCCAACGAGGCGCAGCCGAAATCTTCTGCCCTTTTCGTCAATATAATCAAGCTCATCTCCAACGGACTTACCGAGTGCCCAGTATATAGTCGCATAATCGCCAACAGCCGGCACTACATTTTCGCCGAGATTCTCACTAAGTAAATCCCATACAGATTCCAGACTCCGGACTCCAGACTCAGGTCTTGGGTCTTGTGTCTTGATTGTTTTGGTGAAAGTAAAAGAACCGCGTTTCTGCAATTGGTCAGGTTGCAGTCCCAACAATTGCGGCATTTGTGCGCGGTTGAGGTTAAGACAGCTTGCATCGTCACCGTCATGTACACGCAACTGAACTATCTGTACGCCTTGCAGTACATCAGTATCCAGGCCCATTGATTGACGTCCGGATTGGCTGTTCAGGTCATATAGGATACCAATAGCGGATTCACCAAATAGTGCAAAGCCCCCGGTTCCTGAATCCCGTCTCTGGGCGTCAGCTTTTGAATTTTGTCTGTTTGCCCCGACTGCAATAACCAGAAAAATCCCACATGCGAGTAATCCTACCACCGCCAAGCTCCGCCCACTTCGCCTTGTTGAATTGCGCAATCCTAAACCAGCCAGGGATGTTAACGCTTTGTTCCAACTGCCCGCTGCAATTCTTAATAAGGCCTGAGTTAATCCAAGTCCGGCAATCAAAAGCAGGGCACCCGCCCCGAAAAATACCCCGGCGACGGCAGCACTGTCAGCGTTGCCCATGATACTAAGGAGCAACACCGCTCCCAATGCTGCTACTGCCGCTATAAATAATCCGATTCTGCCTTTCGAGACCTGCCCGGCCTTGAAGAATTGCCACTCCAATCCACCGGCAAGAAGCTCATGAGCCGGCCGGGATACCTGTTTACGCAAAGTCAACCATATTGCAATCAGAGAAACAGCTACTGCTCCCAACGCCCCTTGAAACAAGGTAGAAGGTTTCGCATAAAAAAATATTGATGAACCGCTTACCGCTGCCTTCCATACAGTTGCAAGTCCGTAAATCATAGTTTTAGTATAGAGCAGTCCCGCTGCAGTACCCAAAACTACTCCCAGTACCGCCAGTATGCCGCCTTCAATAAATAACAGCCGCCGTACCAGCTTAGGTGATAAGCCCACTGCCAGCAATATTCCAACCTGTTCGCTGCGTTTTTCAATACCAAATACAAAAAGAAGCCCCATTAAAATCAAAGCTGCCATGATAAGAAACATACTAAGACCAAGGAAAAGCTGACCGAAATCAGTGCCTTGGTTTCCTGCTTTTATACCGCGTGCACGCACCGATTGAAAAAACAGTCCTACAGAAGCAGGATCAACTTTTTTTAATAACCTGCCGGCTATATCCTCTGATGAACCACTGCTTAACGGATAGCGCACTGCAGTTAAATTTCCATATCTGTTAGCCCACATTTTTTGGCCGGCTCTGAGTGTAACAAAGGCCTTTGGCGTACCCCGATACCGCTGCCAATAATCTTCATCGCGCTGGCGTATCTTATCAAGGTCAATCGGGATGCCGGGCTCCCAATCTCTACAGTTTTCCGCATCGGCCAGACCCGGAAAATCAGGCATTAAATTAGGATCCATCGCCGGATTGTCCATTGACAGTATTGCCTTAATTCGAAAGCTGGTTTTTTCCTCCCGGAGTGCTCTCATCGGCCCGAGAACAAAATAGGTAAGCTCAATTCCATCTCCTTCTTTAGCATCGAGGTCCTCGGCAAGCCACTGGTTGATTAGAATTTCATTATCCTGCATATCCTCTGGCATAAGACCACCAGCGTCCGCTGACTGGCTAACAGCAGCTACCATAGAATAGGGTGTTGTTTTGTCACCTGAACTTAATTCGTTCACGAAATAGGTCAAAACACCGAAAGATTTATCACTTGTATTGATAGTGGCGGTGGTAATAGATTCATCAATGAATACGCGTCTGCTGCGCATCTCAAACATATCCTTGTGCTTTAACCGGCGAAGTTCAATATCTGCGTCGGCAAGCTGCCAACATTTCTCCAGGGCCCTATTTGCTTTTTCAATCGTTAAACTATCTTCCTCATCCGCGGCAATTAGCAACGTATTGGCCTGAGCGCTGCGGTCGAGCTTTTCCTGCAGCCATTGCAACGGCACAAATACATTCAACGTTGTGACCTGATTGGCCTGTAAACTGAAGCGACCAAAGTCTGATTGGCCGGCAACTGCTTTTACTACCAAACGAAATGCCATGGACAGACCCGAATCCGGCGTCAGAGGTACGTCACGCGGCATAAGACTTGGCTTTTCAATTCGCAGCACAACTTCATCTCCCACACCTACTCCAAGCTTTGCTGCCAATGGCTTGTTCAAGACAATCGACTGGTTCAGACTATCTCCGAAGGGATTTTGTGCCGTTCCGATTTCAAAAAAACGCCCGTCAACGCCGAGCACCTCAATTCTGTTTGCCCGCTTTGCACCATCGCCGTTAGCAATTAGCCCTCGTAACTGTAAAAGAGGTGCTACGATTGTATCAAGCTCTTTTGCGAGGTCGTCTGCAAGTTCAGCTCTAAAGAATCTCTTCTGGGGGACAAGAGCCAGCTTGGTCTTGCCTAATCGAGCTTTAACCATCATTTTAAGACTGTAACGTACTGAGTCACCTATGACCAGCGCACCAGTCAAAACAACGGCGCTCACCATAACGGCCAGCAGAACACCCAAATTTGTTCGCCAGTAAAAGCCGAGACTTCTTTTAGCAAGCTTCCACAAACTCATCCCCGGCTCCTATCTCTCAACAGGCCATCGCTTAGTTCCATCACGTGGCCTATTTGCTCTGCGAGCTTGAGCGAATGTGTTACGGCAATCAATGTCACTTGTTCGCTTCGGTTCAGCTCAACCAGCAGCTCAGCTATATTCTCAGAAGCGTCTTTGTCCAGTGAGCCGGTCGGCTCATCAGCCAACAACAGCTTGGGGCTGTTAATCAAAGCCCTGACAACCGCTACACGCTGACGCTGACCGCCTGAAAGCTGGCCCGGCCTATATAATAAAAAGTCTTTGAGTCCTACACGCTGGAGCAGGTTAACCGCTCTTTGCCGAATCTCTTTTTTAGACGGACGGTTTTTGCCGGCAAGTGTCGGCACCAAAACATTTTCGAGCACCGTGCACTGAGGCAGAAGATGATGCAATTGAAAAACAAAACCGATTTGACGGTTGCGAATCCTCGCAAGTTCAAATTCGTTCAGCTCGGCAAGGTCCTTGCCGTCAAATAATACCCTTCCCGCAGTCGGGCGGTCCAGAGCGCCAATAATATTAAGTAGTGTGCTCTTGCCGCTGCCAGAAGGCCCAACTATCACAAGGGACTGGCCTTTTGTTACTTTTAGCGTTATATCCTTTAAAACACAGACGCTATCCGTGTTTCCCGGCGATTGATAACTTTTTGTTACATTAATAAGTTCGAGCATATTTATCCTGACGCAAACTGTTGCGTGATTTCTCCATATATACGTACCATTTCTTCAGCAGTTTGCTCAATATTAAATTTTTCAAAAACCGCATCTCTGCCTCTTTTTCCCAGTTGTCGCGCATAATCAGGCTTAAGCAATAACGGTTCCATCGCAGCGGCCAAAGCCGCCGCATTATTAGGCTCACACAGCACACCTCCGCCGGTCATTTCCAACAATTCCGGAAACACACCACTTGACGGCTCTACTACCGGCACACCGGCTGCAAGAGCTTCAAGCACATACAATCCACAAGCTACGGGCTGCTTTTCCGGCACCGATAGCACCGATATGGTTCGCAAAAAAGCGAGCTTGGTATCGTAGTCGAAATCCGGCAGAAATTCCACATCATCAATCAGACCACAAGAGCTTAACTTTTTCCGAATCCGATTTAAGAATCTTTCATCATCAGTCCTCTTGCCGCCCGTTATCCGCAGTCTTGCATTTTTTAATTTCTCATTTTTCTTCAAGTATATAAAGGCGTCAACCAATGTATCCAGACCTTTGTCGGGACACATCCGTGAAAGATAACCGATGGTGGGTATTTCAGGTTCGGTTTGCCTTAACTCATATCCATCCAATGAAATACCGTTATATACAACATATACTCGTTCTGAGGCAAGTTCCACCCTCTGCCTCATAACATCCGCATAGTATTTACTCACTGCGATAAATGCATCTACGTCACTTGCTCGTTCGGCAAGTATTTGCCAGGCCTGTTCCGAATATGGTGACAACAACCCATCCAAAAACCCGTCTTCGTCCTGAAGCAGACACACCACCGGCACACCAAGTCTTTCCTTAATACCTCTGGCGAGTCCTACCAGCAGAATATTGGACAGACACACAACATCAGGCTTATTATCTTGCGCATCCAGCCATTCAACAAGTCTATTCAGCTCCTTTTTCTGTCGTCCCTGCTCGGCCCGCAACATCGAAATTGTCATCTGGCCCAAATTCCTTGCACTTGTCGCCCCTGCCCTGCGGCCAATCCACCTTAAAAGCTTTGGCGAATCTAACAGTCGGTCAAACCAGCGGGGGGTTCTTCGGAAAAATGCTGACTTCTGTTGAAGGTACACATTGATACCACCAAAAAAAATTGGGGTGTTATTGACTGTTTCATTTTTGTCAAACTGAACCGGTAAATACATTGGAACCATCAAGACATCATGTCTTAGGTTCTGCATCGCCTTAATCAAAGCGACATCCCGCAAACAGTTCTCACAATAAAAGCTGTCCCCTGCGCTTGGTGTAATTTGAACAATTCTCATAAACCTTTACTCCGATTCTATCGCCCGGCGTCAAACGCATACACATAACCATCATCGCTGCCGACGATAACCATCTCGTTAGCCACAGCCGGCGAAGAAGTAACAGGTTGGCCAATCTCATACGACCAAACTTGTTTTCCATCAGAGAGTCTTAATAAATAAAGTCGGCCGTCTTCGGAGCCGACAACCACTTTGTCACCGCAAATAACCGGTGAGCTGTCAACTTCGCCTAATGTCTGGAATGTCCAGACTACTTTACCATCATCACGACTAACACAATGCACACGCTCATCCCGTCCTCCCAATACAACTACGCTCTGTCCGATTGCGGGCGAAGAAAAAAACGGAGCATCCGCATCCGTGTATTTCCATACGATTTTGCCGGTTGCAGTATCGGCTTTGATAAGTACATTATCGTAATTGCCGATATATACGTGCCCTTCAAAAAATGCTCCGGAAGCTGCAATGTATGATTCAGCATCTATCTGCGTTATTTTGCTGCCGTCGGTCAGAGACACAACGTGTATCATCGCATCGCAGCCGCCGAAAACGGTCTTTTGGCCATCGACCGCAGGTGAGCCATTTATATAATTGTCCGTTTCATAAGTCCACACGACTTTGCCACTTGCCGAATCCACGCAATGCAATATACTATCGTAGCTGCCCACGAGTATCCATGTTCTCTGGCCGTCTGGTGAGCGTACCCAATTAGCTGCACCGAGAATCTCTCCGTTAGTCTTGTATTTCCACTTAAGTAAGCCGTTTTTCACATCAAGCGCATACAGGAAGCCGTCTGATGACCCTACAAAAACCGAACCTTCAACCACACAAGGTGTCGCCTCAACAGCATCGTCAGTCTGATATGCCCATACTTGGCGCCCGCTTTCCAAATCAATTGCATAAACATTTGCGTCAGATGAGCCAATGAAAACAAGATGGTCGTCGATTGCCGGCGATGATTTAATTTGGCCATTGGTTTTGAATTTCCAAACTAATCTCAGCAAATCAGGTAAAGTCCCCGAGGCCCTGCCTAAGAGCCGCTGTCCACCTCGAAACATAGGCCAGCTGCCTTGCTTCGGCGAAGCGTTTCGCAAAGACGAGCCCTGGCTGTCAACCGTTACTTTCGGCTGCTTAAGCTCCGCAACCGTGTCCTCGTCGCCAGGTTTAGGCCGGCTAATTATCAGCGCCGTAAGAATCACGCACGCTCCGACAATAATAACAAGCACTAAAGTTACCTTAATTGCAGCTCTCATAGCAATTCCCGTCGTTGTTCATTGCCTGATAATATATACAACAGATGCAAATAATAACGTATTAACTTAGCGCAGGCAACAGAACCTTCAGAAGTTATTAGTACACTGTAACAACTCAAATGATGGGTGTCATTGCGGGCAGCTGACCTGATTCTCAGGATGTATGCAAAAGAAAATGGACCATCAATGTCATTGCGAAGGAGGCCCCCTTCTTGCTTTCGCAAGAAAGCAGGGGGCTGACTGTGGCAATCTCAACCCTCACAATTCGAAAACCGTTTATTTTCTTAGGAGCACCTGCTACAGAGTATCAGGGGTTTTCCATTAGTGTAAGTGGATTTACGCTGAGTCCCGAACGGAGTGTGATATCTAATTTGATGTGTCCTAAAGAGCCGCTAAACGCATTTCATTGCGCCTGGGTTCCTTTATCCTACGTATTGACTTCTTGCCTCTGCAATGAGCTTGAGCATCTGATCCGCCTGGCTTTGAATTTCGGGGTTGGGATTCGTTACTCTCGCACTCCATTTGCTATACTCCTTATTCAGATGCCGGCGAGCCTTTTCTTTGCTCATATCCGAAGTGACGCCGAGGATCGTTTCTATATCCAGGACTTCATGCATATCGACTGGAAGAACTTTCTCCACCATTTCTCGAAACTTATCCATATCAATCTCGAGCCAGTTTGCCAGGTCTTTCAAGACAGTTAATTCTTCTTGGGTAACTGAGCTGTTAGCCTGTGCCACATATAAGCAAAGATTCAATATGTCATATCGTACTGCGAGAGGTGCAATTTCAACAATCTCCCTACAAATATCATAATAGTTAAGTTGATTTCCATCACGGAAAAAAGCAATTGTTTCATTCAAGGCCTTTTCAAGTTTACGCCGTTCTTTGTTGGATGCCTCGGAAAGGTCAATATTTTCCCTTGCCCAGTTTTTGATAAGCTCAACCTCACAGTCATACAGTTTCTTATCTGCAGCACTTACTGCGAATGCCAGTGTTACAGCAAGGGTTTTTGCACGCTGATCGTTTTCCTGCAAATCAAGATAGCCGAAATCGCGATTGTGATAAGCAAAATAGCATCGGGCCCAGGCAAGCTGTTCACCACCCTCAGCAGGGAATATTGATGTAATGAACATCAGTTCTCTTTTTCCTTTGTGGGGAAGTGACAACCAGTCAAGGCGCAAAAGGGCAATGGACGTCCAGTCTGATATGGTCGTGACCTGGTGCGGAAGCTTGCCAAGCTTAGCATTGTAAAAGAAAACAGACGAATCCGGCATTTGCCACTGTTTAACCAGGGCATGGACCGGTTCGCCTTGAGATCTCGGTTCGGTTACGTCAACGATGGAAATGTTCAGGTTTGCGGAGCTCACGTCCTGCGGGGCATGTATTGAGCCGCAGATTTCAACGTCAAAAGCATCAAAATCACTATCACCGTCCTCCGAAAGGAGTCCTTCGTCCTGCTGTTTCGAGAGTTTAACACGGCAATTAAGAACAGTCAAATCAAGCTCAGGGGAAGACTCAATACTTGGATTGGGATTTGCTTTGGGCGAAAGTGATGACTTGATATAATTAATCAAACCTGAAAAGCTGAAGTGACTCATTAAATCCCCTGACCTTAAGCGGCTTACCAATTCTGCGAGCCTGGTGCGACTAATCAAACTAAAAAGAATCATTGACGCGGATGCCGTCACTCCAATCAAAATTGGTATCAGAAGTTTGCTCATCTGCCTACCTGTGCGTATCGCTACTCGATTTTGAAGGACTTCAATTGTTTGTTCTTTTCTCTTACGTCGCTCTCGCCCATTTCGCTATCCTTGTTCAGGCAAAAATCTACTTCAAGGACCTTGCCGGATTCAACATCTTCGAACATGCAGTGCATCCTCTGGTTGACATCATAGCTGTAAGTAACCTTAATGGGGCGACCGGCCGGCCTGTTCGGAGGAAGCTTAAATTTATGCGTTGCAATCTTATTTACATACTCGACAGCGGTATCTTCCCCCTGCGTTATGGTTACCTCAAGGTCTGTTTGTCCCTCAGTGAGGGTATAGAACATTTGAGAGCTTTCACAGGGCAGCGGTGTATTTTTCTTCAAAATGATACGATTCTCAATTACACGTCGGCCGGTTTCCTTGTCAATAGGAGCGCAAATGGTACCATAACTGTGGTTGCAGACATCAGTGAGGTTAATGTCTTTCAGTCCATTGTAGATGCCCGCCGGCACCGCATCGGATTTTTCTCTGAGCATTGTCAATCCGGCATGTAAAGCGGCGCCAAGTGCAACACATTCATCTACATTCACTGCCGTCTCCGGAGCGGATCCGAACATTTTCTCCAGACGCTGCTGGACGAGTGGTATCCGGGTGCTGCCGCCCACCAACAGTACTTTGTCAATTTTGGAAGGGTTAATACCCGCTTCCTCAAGCGCCACTTCAACCAGAATATCTGTACGAGACATCAACGAAGAAATGGCCTCTTCGAACATCTCACGTGTAATTTCCACTCTCATATTGCCGGCAGGTCCGTAGAGTATCTTTTTGGCAACAGGACGCCGCGACAGCGTCTTTTTAATATCTTCGGCCTCATCTTCGTACTTTGCTCTGTCCTCATCGGAGTTAATCAGCTCGCTATTGAATTTGTCCCTATAGTTCTGCTGCAGCAGTTCTAATATTTTCTGGTCAAAGTCAATGCCGCCAAGGGCGTGGTCGCCCTGTGAGCAAATAATATCCATTTGCTGACCGTTGACATCAATTACTGTTACATCGAAGGTTCCTCCGCCGAGGTCATATACAAGGACCTTTCCGGAAACCTTGCGCGTGGTGGCATAATACAATGCGGCAGCCACAGGCTCATTGACAATCCCAATCACGTTCAGCCCGGCCATAGTCCCTGCGTCCATCGTCGCCTTCCTGCGAACTTCGTCAAAGTGGGCAGGAACAGAGATAACGACATCATGGATTTGGTCATCCCCGACTGAGCAGTCCTGCTTGAGCTTTTTCAGAATCAGCGAGGACAATTCCACGGGCGTCCAGTCCTTATTATCAATATGCTTGCGATAATTCGGGTCCCCCATGTTCCGCTTTACCCAACGAACCGACCTTTGAGCATTTAAACGCCGTGAATTAATAGCTTCGATTCCCACCCGGATGATATCGGAGTTTTCCTCATCGAAGAAAATCGCAGACGGCGTAAGCCTTTCACCATCAGCATTCGGGACTATTTCGGGTTTGCCGATAGCATTGAGAGTTGCTAACGCTGAGAAAGTTGTTCCCAGATCTATACCTACTATGTTAGCCATTTTACACCTCTTATTTTCGTGAGCTTTCCTTTGGGCTCATTACCAAATTTCCTCTCATAAACCTAACCAAAGAGCTTAACCTGAGCTGTACGTATTACCTTGATATTATCCTCGTTAATAACATATTGATAACCGGGTCTAATGACCTTTGCGATTTTGCCTTTTTGTTTTGCTTTGTCGCAGTGTTCCCTTTCCTTGACCGCCTCGGAATATTTCTCCTGGCTGCGATAATCACTGTTTATTTCAGGCTCATATTGCTCAATACCGCTTGACTCAAGAGCAAATATCAGCTCATCTTTTATCTCCTGAAAGTGCTCGGTCTCAGTACCTTCGCCGGAGAGCCGACTTATACGGTTTTCCAGATTGTCAATACAGCGAATGATTCGCAGGCAAAAAGTCCTGACAATATTCCAATCATACCCATCCTGAAGTTTTTCCACTCTTTCCTGCTGGCAGGAAGCATATTCACGGATAGCTGAGACCTGCTGAGCAAGGTCTTTAAGAGTGCTATCGAGCGGTTTCGAATGCTCGATTATGGCCTGCTGAACACTTTGAGCCGTACGTTCTTGCAACTGTTCAGTTTGGGCTTTGAGCGAATCTTCAAGTCTTGCTATAGAGTCAGCGGATTCTTCATCGGAGAGTAACACGGCAATTTTCTCAGGATTGTCGTCCGAGTAAGTTCCCAAACGCTTTTTGGCACGTTTGCTGTTGCGGTTATCAGAGAGGGACTCGCTTTTCGTAAAGAGAGCTTTCTCACGGCCATTAATTTTAGGCTTACGCTTGAATAAATTCCGAAGGCCTTTTGAATGTTTCTCGAGCTCGCTTTGTTGTTGATTCAGTTTTTGCTTTTGCTCCTGATTTTTTCCATCCTTTTCAGCATTTGTCTTGGCCTGCTTTTTGTCTTTGGTCTTTCTTTGCCTTCTAAGAACATCTGATAACAATTTCTTCAAGCCGGACGAAACTCTAATAAAAAACCGAACTAACCATAGTAACAGGTACCAGACAAAAATTGTCCCTCCCATAGATGTACAAACAATAGAGCCTGTAAAAACAAACTCACTAAGCTCTTTGCGCTTCTTATACCTGTTTAATTCGTTTTGCCAGTTCTCACCGTAAAGAATATCTGCAAAGGGATAAACATCCGTTTCGCCCGTGGCCAATTTGCCTAAATCAGCCTGGAGTCGTTCCTGCTGTTCTTGCTTTAGTTGTTCCTCTGTTTTGGCTTTCCCGTTTTCATCCAATACGAAGGGCAGCTTGGATTGATCATCCGGGAACGCCTGAAACCATTCAGTATATTGTTTGAGATACTCACCTGTTTCCAAATTATACTTCGTTTTATAGGCAGCAGCTTTCTGTTGTTGCTTTCTTTCTTCGATGAGGACCCACCCGAGCATGATGGTGCCAACAAGAAGTAATACTAAACCAAGAATGACAACTTTTTTATGCATAATCTCAAATCTTAATCGATAATCGTTTTATTCCGCTCAAAGTTCCGGCCTGTTTCTTTTTACATTTCTTACGCTAATCGGGTTTTTACTCGACATTTTCAACAAAAACTTCATTTTCGTTTTTGCCGTACACTTCAGTTACTCTCAGCACTTCTTCTATTGTTGTCAGGCCCTGCTTTACTTTCAAAAATCCGTCGTCAAACAAAGTCCGCCGGCCTTTTTCTCGAAACATCCGACGCATATTATTAATCGATGAGTCCCTGTTAATCATATCCCTGAACTTTTCATCAATAACCAATAGCTCGTAAATACCAACTCGCCCTTCATATCCTGAGCCCCTGCAATCATCACAGCCGGCACCGT
>Ga0307378_10000159_pt1 | contig 127060 bp, 105 predicted proteins | sample UN1MG_FD_202238 | JGI IMG/M metagenome (GOLD analysis project Ga0307378, IMG submission 202238) | Soil microbial communities from Risofladan, Vaasa, Finland - UN-1 | ecosystem: Environmental > Terrestrial > Soil > Coastal area > Acid sulfate soil | place: Finland: Risofladan, Vaasa...
GGATACTGGAGGCAAAGCTGAAAGACATGGCCGAAGATGAAATGGTTGACGTAAAATCACAGGTAGCATAAACTATGAACCAAGGGAGTAGCCAATAAACCTCCAACTACGACAGGGACAACGTCAAAAACGCTCGTGAGGTTATGGGCAAAACATACGTTCATAGTAGGGCTGTTATAGTAAGCCCCAAAATAATTAAACTCCCAAACTGTGTTCATTTGTGTCAAAAGTAGCTTTTTGGCTCAAAAATCAAGTATTACACGTTTACAATATGATGTTGTACGCTTACATCGTGGCAAAGTAAGCATGACCTGAGGCAGATGAAGAGTAATATATGGCAGATGAAGTGTTATCTGCGAAAGATGAAGCGTGATATGCGACGGATGAAGCGTTATCTGTCACGGATGAAGGGCACTGGGCGGTTGAAGCACAAACCATTCCGTTGAATTCTGAGCAAGAAGCCCTCGACCCATTCGACTGCCCCTTCGGCTAATTCAGGGCAGGTGGGGGTAATCCAGAAGGCGAAAAAACTTCAAGAATCTCTAAAATTCCCTTGACGGAGTCTATAGTAATCGCCGACCATTTTATATATGCAACGCCAAATGAAGTGGGAGTGAAGGGTGATTTGGAGAAAAATATGAGTGGAGTTAGATTTAAGAATCTTAGCATATTTGTAATTTTAGGCCTTTTAATTCTGCCTTTTTTTACAGGTTGTAACGCACCACAGGGCCACTTAGCCACTTTTAACAGACATTTTTTAGGCTCAGACTATGAGGAATCAGCTCTTTTTGCCCAGAAAAAGATAAGTAAAAGTAAAAATCCCAAAGGAGAGGACTTACTCTGGGCCTTACAACTCGGGACAGTTCAAAGAATTCAACAAGAATATACTAAGAGCACCGAGACCTTCGACAAGGCAGAGGAGATGCTTAAGTATTACGACGAACAGTCCAGGCTTGCGGACGGCATCGGCACTACAATCGTAAATGAGAACATCATTCCTTACAGGGGCGAAGAGTATGACGGCATAATGGTCAATGTTTACAAGGCCCTGAACTTTATGGCAGAAAAGAAGTTTGACCTGGCCAGAGTGGAATTTAATCGTGCTCTTGACAGACAAAGACGTGCGAAAGAGGAATTCAATGAGGAAATACGCAAACTCCAGGCCGAGCTGGAAAAAGACCAGCAAAAGGACAGTGTTTCAAAATCTAATGTTGAAAATCCCGAAACACAGGAACTATTGGCTCAAAAATATCCTAATCTCTATAACTTCGAAGCTTATCCTGATTTCGTTAATCCTTTTGCGACCTATCTTGCGGGTGTATTCTTTAACCTCGTTTCCGACCACTCCAAGGCAGTGGATTTGCTCAAAGAATCCTATGGTATGGTCGGGGACAATGCCTATATAGCTGAGGACTTCAGCATTACTGAGAATGTACTTGACGGAAAAGGTCAACTGGAAGATACAATATGGCTGATATTTGAGAATGGGCTGGGGCCTGTAAAAAAAGAGTTCAGGCTGGATATTCCGTTATTCATTGCAACAGATGAAGTTAAATATATAGGAATTGCTCTGCCGCAACTGGAATTTAGAGACAGAGCATACCCGTATCTGGTTGTGGAAGTTGATGGTAAAGATTATAAAACTTGTCTGGTTTCAGACATGGACAGGGTTGTCCAGACAGAATTCAGCAAAGATTTTAAGGGTATTTTAACAAGAGCTATTGTATCAACAACAGCAAAAGCCATTGCGCAGTATGCTGTTAAGAAACAAGACTCTTCCTCCCCCTCCTCTTCGCTTGCCTCTCTGTTTGTGGCAGCATACAGTTATGCTACAACCGCAGCGGATGTCAGGATATGGACGACTTTGCCAAAAGATTTTCAAGTTGCCAGGTTTCCAAAGCCGAAAAACGGCAAATTAAAAGTTACCCCAGCCGGTGCGAATCCCTTTGAAATTAATATTCCTGGTTGTAATAATGCGATAGTATATGTTAGAATAACAGCCAATCAGGCTGAGCCGATATTTGAGGTTATAACATTTTAATTAATGTTTTTTGGGAGATTAGAAAATGAAAACAATTACAAATATACTGCTTGTAGCTCTCGCGTTCACATTCACAGCCTGTGATCAACCGGCTGAGAAAATTAATATAAGGGAAGGAATAAGAAGCGATGACCTTTCCAGTAATATCGTAACCCGTCCGGTAGCTTATGCTTTTAGCGCGCTGATAGGCGAAGGTATAGAAATCGATGAGGCGATTCTCATGAACAACGATTCCGGATTCCTTGAGCTTAATATCAACGGACACAACCGCTCATACAATACCAAGCGGTTCAGATATAAAATTGAATGGCTCGATGCGAATGGTTTAATGATTCAAACCAAGACAAGCACATGGCTGCCGGCCTCGGCGACGGGTAAATCCTCATTTAGCCTTAAGGCTGTCGCGCCGAGAGTAGAAGCTGTAGATTTCAGAATGGATACTAAAAAGTGGGAGTAAATTATGAGAACAAAAATAATTATCACATTAGCAGGCCTTTTCCTTGCAGGCTGTGCCCAGGAAACTGAAAACATTGACATTGTAAACGATGAAGGTAAGGCAGTTATGGAGCTGGACTATCGGGATTTTGCCCAGGCCGCCAGCGAAATGATTCAATCGATGATTAGTTCAGGCGCTCTTAAGAAACCGGGTGGTGGAAGATATGTCATGACGACCGCCAGAGTTACAAATGATACCATGCAGCGAATCGACACCGACCAGCTGATGGCAAAGATCGAAGAAGAGCTTATGAACAGCGGGCAGGTTGTAATGACCTCGGCAGTAGGAGGCAAGGGCGCTCCGGATGAAATGATTTACGAGATGAGAGATATCAGAGACTCAGCAACGGGAGACGAATTCAAACAGGAAACCCTTGCAGGCAAAAAAACATTAATTGCACCTGAGCTAAGCGTCTCCGGCAAAATTCTCCAGAGAAACATCCGTTACGACAGGAACCGCCAGCAGGTTGAATATTATTTCCAGCTCATGGTAACAGACTTAACGACCGGCCTGAGATTCTGGCAGAAAGAAAGTATTATCGGCAAACGAGGTAGTAACAGTTCCGTAGCGTGGTAACATCAAAATTTTATTGTTTTGTCAAATATTAAAGTGGGATTAAAAATGAAAAAGATATACATTCTCCTGCTTATGGTGGTGTTGGTCTGCCCCAAGGCGTTTTCCGCTCCTAAAACTATAGTTCGCCAAACAAAAGGGCAGGGCGTAACCAGAGCACAGGCAATCCAGAAAGCCCTGTATCAGGCCGTAGCTCAGGCAAAAGGCCTTGAAGTCAGTTCGGGAAGGTACGAATTCGGCTTTGAGTCCGCCGGGGTGGGCATTGACACACAAGACACGGGCAAGACTATCGAGTTTGATGCCGTTTCCGTCCAGACGGGCGGTTCCACCCAGATGACCGATATTGCCGGTTGGGTCAAATCTTACGAGGTTATCGAAGAACAAAAAATCGACGATAGAACCTACGAGGTTACAATTAAAGCCTGGGTTTACGATTACGAAGATCCCGAACAAACCAACAGGCTCAGGCTTGCGATAATGCCAATCCAAACGCTCTATGACTCTTATCGATTCGGCAGCTTTGTTCCTTCGGCAGTTGAAATGTCTCTTAAGCTCTCCCAGCAACTAAGCGCAGCCCTTACCCAGACAAATAAATTCGCTGTTTTAGACAGAGAGTATATCACTGAATTTGCCCAAAACAGAAATATTCTTCTCTCTGACGATTCGCCCATTGAGGAAAAGGCCAGACTGGGCCAGGTCCTTGGTGCCGATTATATGATTGTAGGAACTATATCCAACGCAGGACTCCAGATAAAAGAGAAAGCATCCAGAGCTATCGGCCGTCCAATCAGAGAGTACGAGGTTGATTATGTTTTTGACTATCGCCTGATAGTCGCCCCTACAAGACAGGTCAAATTGGCCGACACCGTTAACATTGCCCTTGAAGAAAACCAGGTCAGAGAGCTCGTTAAAGAATGGGAGCCTGATGACCTGGATTACAGGGAAATGGTTGACAACCTTACAATCAAAGTCGCCAACCAGGTTGTTGAGACGATTATCGACAGACTCTATCCCGTCCGCATCGCAAGCAAAGATATAGAAGGGCAGATTATTATCAACCAGGGCGGCAAAAGAATCTCAAAAGGTTCTGTCCTGGAAGTTTTTATTCAGGGCAAGGAAATCTTCGACATCGACACAAAGGAATCATTGGGACAAACGGAAAACCTTATCGCAACAATCAGGATCGAAAAAGTAACACCGACGATGTCATACGCCAGAATTATAAAGGGCGACTTCGATAAGATTTCTGTTGGACTGATTTGCCGGCTACAAAAGGTTGAATTTAAAGAGCCGGAAGGTGCCAAGAGCAGTATCGAGCGAACTCCTCAAGGGGGAGTAAAACTGCCCTTTGACTAAGAGCCTATCCAAATAACCCGCTCTATTGCGGCCGGCTGCAAAGCCCGATGCCTGCGTTGTCAGCCAAAAATGTTCTCAACGTGGAGAAAACCACGCCTCCGAGCATTTTTGGCCTGCCGCCTTGGCCTCGAACTTTTCGCTCGGCCTCATAACGAGACGGTTATTCGGATAAGCTCTAATTGTTCCCAAGAGCAAATGCTTTTTGCCGGGCTCAAATAATTTTTGTGATTAATGTAATAAGCTTCTTTAATCGTCTTTCGGGCCGTTTTCTCTAATCTCATCGAAAAAAGGTGTTCTTTTTTGTTCTACCGATTCGGCGGCATAAAGATACATCGCGGCCGACCAGCTCTGCCAGTCCTGTCCCTGAGGTGTGCCGTCCTGCGCACGTATCCATTCGTTAAAGCCGAATTCAACATCAGCTTTCCGTGCCGGTCGGACAAGCTCGGTTAGAGCAAGAAGCCTTTTCTCAGCAAGGGCATATCTTTTAGCAGCCACCAGAGCTGCTATATAGAAGCCGCAAACGAAAGGCCAAATCCCGCCATTATGATACTCTCCAGGCTGGTTGTACTTTTCATTACGCGGTATCCAATCGGGGTCATCCGGCCTGACATAGGGGAAGAAATTCGGCGGCAAATCAACAACTAGGTCTTCGTTTTGCCTTAAAGCCGCTGACTCCTTTTCTATCCACAATACCAGCTTTCTTGCTCTGGACGGTGATGCTATGCCGGAAAGGATGGTCAGGCTGTTGCCCAAAAGGTCAAACCGGTCACTTCGGTACACTTTGTACGACCACATAGCATAATACGGTTTGTATCTGAGAACTAAACCTTCATGAACATGTCGGTGCTGTCTTTCACCCTTGACGGTAAAACTCTCCATAGACTGCTTAACCTTTGCAGCCCGCTCGTATTGGCCAAAAAGGCAAAGGTAAGTATAGACGATAGTGTTAACAAACAGCCCATATCCCAAAACCCACTGCTCGTCACGCCAGTCACTAGTGGGTAATTGCGCCACGAGATATCGGTCTGTAGGACTTTGATATCTCATCCAGCCCAAAGCCTTCTGAACGGCATGCTCAAGAAAATCATCCTCCTTCATGACCTTTCGGTAAATTCCGACAGCCATAAGAAACAGAGGTGTTGTGTCGCTCGAACCTCTGTCCTGGGGGTCATGAACCAAAGATGGAATATGACCTAACATTGATTGATTCTTAGCCAGCGTCTCCAGAACCCTTCGCAGTGATTTAAGTAATCTTTTGTTCTGCGTAGTCAATACGCCAAGCGAGCATATCATCAGGTCCCTGGTATACGGCTCAGGATATCCCCACCCGGCGGTTCTGGGCAAATTTCGATAAGCGCCATGGTTGTTATGGAGCAGTACCTGCAGAGCTGCTTCTTTGGCTTTACCGACCAACGCTTGTTGCTGTTTATCCATATTATGATATACCTAAACGCTTTGAAATAATTTTGAGAAACCTCTTGGCTATCACTCGATAGTCAAAGTGCTCGACAACACGTTTCCTTCCTTCTTTTCCCATTTTCTCTCTTAAGCCGGCATCTTCCATCAAATCCATAAGGTAATTAGCTATGTCATTAACACTTGCCCGATAATCAACTATCCTTGGTTTTTTGAAGACATACTTATGGCCTTCCTGATAACCGGATTCATCTCCAAGCATTGTCTCCCGAAGCCGAATCTCCTGGGCTACGCCCGCAAGAAAAGCGGTTTTGCCGTGTACCAAAGTATCCAGCATCCCCATTGCTTTTATTCCTATTACCGGCTTTTCACATGCGTTCGCCTCTATCTGAATCATCCCGAAACCTTCCAGGCGTGAGGGTGCTGCATAAATATCACAGGCAGCTAAAAGATACGGCATAAAGTTTCTCGAAACCCTGCTTGCCGTATAAACGACATTTTTGTCTATTCCCAAATGTGTGGCGAGCTGTAAGTCCGCCAGATTTTGCTGTTCTGTTCGAGGCTGGGGCCAGACCTTGCAGACATATTTCCAATCCGGTGCCTTTTGGTCATTTATCGCCAGGGCTTGCATAACCTCCTGAGCACCCTTGGAGGCGGCGTCTCCTCCGATAGTCATAATCATTATCTGGTCATTGGCAATTCCCAAGGCTTCACGAACCGCGACTACTTTAGGGTCGCTTTTCGCTCGAGGAATAAAAGAGTCTGTATCGCACCCAACGGGCAAAACTTCAATGTTCTTCCCGTTGAGACCATCCCGCATATAAACCTTTTTTACCCAGTTAGATGTCACAAGTATTAACGGTAAACCCTCGAGAATCTCACGATAGTTTGCCATATAACCATCAGCTACAAGCCATGGTACCGCTGTGATTCCATATCTTTGGGGATGGAGAACCAAATGAGGTGTATGTCCCCAGTAGCCGACGCCCACGACAACATCAGGTTCAAACCACCTGTAATACCATTCTTTTTCCTGGGCCGACTCAAAGTTTACAGAGTGTACCTCAATCCCCATCTCTTCCAGCCCTCTGTGCAGCAAATGCCCCTGAGTTGCAAGACCTGCAGGTGAGGGCGGATAATCATAAAGCAGTAAAACTTTCATTTTCCGGCTCCTTTCTCCATATTTAACAGGCGGCTTTAAGGCACCAGAACGCCTCTTCTTTCGGCGTTGTCTTAGCCTCAAAGCTCTCCTGGCTAAAGCCGTAAATCCTGGTTATAATATCATACTTTTCCCGCCAAATCTCATCATTTAGGCCAACCAATAAGTCGGCATCCTTAATCGCGCGGGGAAGATATTCTCTATTGCCGTCTTCATAAGCAAATGTCCATAGTTCGTCGGCAAACAACCTATCGCTGTTCCATAATGCCAAGACCGCCTTAGCCGTCTCTTCGTGCCTTAGATGTCTGGTGTACTCGCCGGACGTACTGTGTGTTATAACGAGATCAAACCTGTTCGAAGGCAGTAACTCTGCTATCGTTTTTTGCATCTCGCCATTATCCAACGGCGTTTGCTCGGGGCCGTCGTCAAGGTCAGCCATAAAACCCACGGCATTTAGCCTTTCAAGGGCTTTGAAAAACTTAGGAGCACGGTCCGGGTCACTTTTTCTACAGAGTGTTAAAACGGTCCATTTAACCTCGGGATGCATCAGCATAAAACCGCCGGCCCATAATGTTTCATCGTCGGGATGTGCTACGATTACAGCACATTCGTTGTTCTCTATTAAAAAATCTAAACCTCTGGAATCTGCCATTCTTTCTTAACCTTAGACTATCTCTTTCATAGCGAAGGACATCTGAGAACAATATCGACCAATTCATTAAAATCGGCAGTTGCAAGGCAAATACGTGAATCAGCAGCACCATAATAAATAAAAACCGTGTCCTTCTTTTTTATCCATCCGCATGGAAACACAACGTCATCGACATCACCTTCGCGCTCATAATGAGCTTTGGGCCCGAAAATCCATTCGTCGGTACGCCTGAGAACTTTCGTGGGATTTTCTAAATCCAGCAGTGCCAGCCCCAATCGATAAATTGAGCCGGAAGCAGTTGTTCTAACGCCGTGATAAAGAATAAGCCAGCCCTCTTTCGTCTGCATAGGCGGTGCACACAGACCAATCTTATTTGCATCCCACCATCCCCCTTCTCTGGCCTGTATTATCTCCTGATGCTCACCCCAGTGTTTAAGGTTGGGCGAAAAGGATATCCATATATGAGCACCGAGCAGAGCGGACTTAGGGACCGGCCGATGCAGCATTGCCCAAAGGCCCTTGAACTTAACGGGAAAAAGTGCGGCATCTTTGTCCTCAGGTGGCATTACCGACCCCATACGATTAAATGATTTGAAATCACTGGTCATAGCCAGAGACACCAGTGGCCCCACTTTTGAATAGGCGGTATAACAGATAGCCCACTTATTCATCCCTTCGATCCAGGTTATCCGCGGGTCTTCTATACCCCAAAGCTCCTCAGGATGTTTCTCAGGTTCCGGCTTTAAGGTTGGCACCCTGTCTATTTGCCAGTTGTTAATTCCATCGTCACTCGTTGCCACGGTCAAATGTGACATACCTCTAAAATCTTCAACACGCGCAAGTAATAATATTTTGCCATCTACTTCTGCCGCAGCCGCATTAAAAACGGAATTTGCTTTGTACGGCCAGTCATCAACGGAAAGGATAGGATTACCGGGATGTCGTTGGAAAAGCTCATAACTTGAGTTCTGTTTCATAATGGTTCCTCCCTACAACTTGAGTTTACATTTGCCCGTTCCAAAAGCCCTAATCGAACGAGAAATATCTTCGTAATTAAGAGACCTTTTGATATTTAGACGGCTTTTCCCTTTTAAACTTCGTACCTCTGCCCGTAATTATACCTTTTTCTTCTCTAACAAATTCGATATGCTGTAGCAAAGCCCAGGCAGTATTTTGCCATCTCATCTGATAACCTCTCTGATGGGCCTGTTTCTCCATATGGATGCGTTTTTCCGGTTTGAATACAAGATAATCGATAGCTTTAGCAATTTGTTCTATTGAATCCTCACCGGGATCTATTAAAATCCCTCTTGCGTGTCTACCAATTATAACGCCATTTTGGCAGCGTTTGTTTGAATTGATAAGTTCAAGTGCATATCTAAACTTTGTTACTATTGCCGCTCTGCCAGCCCCAATGGTATCAGCCAATATACCACTGGATATTTGCTGCATGTTGAGATACGGCAGAAGCATTACATTTGTTGCCCCGTATAGCTTGAGCAATGTGCCTTCATCCATAAATGTGTCCAAGAAAACTACATCGTACTTTTTAAAATCAAAGCTACCCAGTTCTTTCACCTTGCACCACTTTATATTGGCCTCTTCGAGGGCCTTAGTTAAAGTTTCTTGATATTCGCTGTATTCATGACCACCTTCAGCTTTTATAAAGTCAGGATGACATTGACCAACTATTAGATATAATATGTTCTCTCTCTGCTGTTCGGTAAGAGATTCTTCTAAAAACTTACCAAATCCACGGATGCCATATTGAATTCCCTTATCCGGTGATAATAATCCGAGCGTAGTTACCAGGACGCAATTTTTCAGGCCGAACTGCTCTTTAATAGCCAACCGATCATACTGAGAAGGATGCTGCATTCTGATGCCGTGATCAATGTGCTTAAGCCTAAAATGTTCGATGCCATACGTATTTGATTGAAGTATATTAATTGCACTTTCAGTTGTAACAATAAGACCTTCGCTATGTTTGGCCAGTTCCTGTAAAACCATCTTTTGATGAGGGTCAGGCTCCTCAAGAACTGTATGTAAATAGACTAAGACTGTAAGTCCTTCATTCGTAAAGGCATTAGCCAATTCGATAAAATTGGTCCCATCACCATCATTGCCCTTCTCATCCGGATCTAAGCCGTATTCATGTTGCAGAAGTACAACGGTGGGATTAGTGCTTTCGTGAGCGCGAGCAATTATGTGCTTTATACCATCTTTCCAGGATTGAGGATTATACTGGTCTATTACAAGGTCAACTGGAATATTATAAGGAAAATTATCTTTATCGATTGTGGAAACCCTGATGCTACCAACCTCACCTGTGAAATGTTCTAAGGCATTAGCCAGATCCCGTGAGAAAGTACCTATTCCACATCTCCGTGGAGGATATGTACTTACTATGCGTATGTTGTAAGGCATACAACAAACCCCTCAATACTAAATAATGGTTTCTTAAACTCTATCTTTACCAATACAGCGTATAGCTATTGACATGAATAGTCAAGAACTCATCCAATGAGAGATTCCAAGACGCCGATATCTATATTGAAAATGTTTATCCAGGCCGTGCCTACCGGACCTATGGCGTTTGCTCATAAGATGTTGGCTTATGGCTTTGGCTCTTTACTATTGAATTTTGTAAAAAGCCGTGTATATTAAGAAGTGGCGCAGTTAAGTGAGGATATATAATATTATAAGGGAAATCCCAATTGATTATAGCTTGAAAGGGGATATCGATGCGCTGGTCATTTTCCCCGGGTAAAGTAGCTGGGATTGAATTTCAGCCGCATATTGCCTTTATTATTTTACCGGCAGCAATTTTCTTTCTGCCGCCCACAAAAAGCAGATTAAATCAAGAGTAGGAAGGGTATCCAATGAAAGACATAAATACCAGAGATCGATCCCATTTATGGCTAACCGAACGCACTCATGACCTGGAAAAGAAATTCCTGACCGGCAGACGAGGTCGGACTGAAGACCTGGAAAGTGCTGTGCGCATATTCCTGGAATTTCTACGAGGATTCGAATCGTTGGATATCGAAGAGCCGGCAGTCACGGTGTTCGGATCAGCCCGCTTTAAAGAAATTCACCCTTACTATCGATTGGCTCGCCAGGTCGGAAAAGAATTAGCTCTGGCCGGATTCACTGTCATCACCGGTGGCGGGCCCGGCATCATGGAGGCTGCCAATCGCGGCGCCAAAGATGCCGATGGTAAGAGCATCGGCTGCAATATCGTCCTGCCTCAGGAACAAAAACCTAATCCCTACCTGGATCGGGTGATAGAATTCGATCACTTCTTTGTACGCAAGGTCATGCTTGTTAAATACTCCTCTGCGTTTGTGGTCCTGCCCGGGGGATTCGGTACCCTCGACGAAGTGTTTGAAACCGCGGTACTCATGCAAACCGACAAAATCCAGGAGTTTCCGATTATTTTGATGGGACGATCCTACTGGGACCAGATGCAGGACTTTCTCAGGCAGACCCTGGTGCCTGAGAAGACCATTGATACTAACGACCTTGATCTGTTCCATTGTACAGATGATCCCAAGCATGTGATTCATATCATTCAAGCCCGGCAGAAACAAATCAGAGAATGAGATTTAGAATGAGCAGCCGGAATCCAACGAAAAGGAATCATTGCGAAAAATGGGCGAAAAATGGGGACTGTTCCGAATGGCGGCTGCTTAAGCAGATTAAAAAACCCACGGCATTATAATACGCAAAAACTTTATTTTTTCACCCAGTTGCCGATAGAAAAGCCTCGATGTTTTCTGTCGAGACATCGGGAGGCATACCCCCGCCGCAGGACAGGATAATCCGACTCTTGTCGCTTACCGATTCGAGTGCAGCTTTGACGCTGTTGCACACATCTTCGGGTGTACCTGAAGCAAGGACGTCGCGTGTTGGGATGTTTCCGAGTAAAGTAAGTCCCGATTTATCGGGATTCGTAAGCTCCTTCATCTGGCCAAGGGGGTGCTGGAAACTGAAATTGAAAAGATTCACGCCGATTTGGGAAAGGTACGGTGCGCATATCAGTCCGGGGGCGTCGTTGTGAAAGAATCTCACGGCCACATCGAGCGACTGGAAAATGCGTTCCAAATATGGCAGCGCCGCTTCTTTGAAATCTTCCTCGCCTAAGAAGCCTACGATGTCATCGAGGATGAATATGCCATCAATGGAGGCAAAGGTCCGGGCCTGAAGTTCGAGCCAATCGATGATGAAATCCGTTACAATCTCGAGCAACCTGTGTGTTTCATCGGGATTGGTCCGGATGGCCATAAGGAATTCTGTGCTGCCGGTCAGGAACGAGGCCACATTCAATGGTCCGCGTGAGACTGCGAATTTGATGGAGTGCCCTGCCTGCTCGATTTGGCCCTGGTAATGTTTTAAGCGATTTAGGACGAGTGGCAGCAGGCCGTCCGTTTTGGGGTTCGGCTTGCAGAGCGAATGGACATCCTGAATATCAGTGATAATTTTATCCGCATAGGGCAGAGCGTTTTCCTGCCAGGAGCATTTCGAGCCGAAAGCGGACGGCTCCGTACACATCCCAAACTCTGCCCAGAATCCGGGCAAAAACATAATGTCCGGGAACTGTTTGACGGCTTTGAGATTGGCCTCGAACCACATCTGTTCACTGGAAAAATAATCGATGATGGACATCCCGGCCCAGCCCGGAAGCCAGGGGCTGTCTATAATGAATCCCACCGGCAGCGGCTCAAACACTTGGCCGTTCAGCACAGCCATCAGTTTTTCCCATTGCTTGGATGTCATGCTGTCTTGTGCTTTGGACGGACGAAATGCACGACAATGCAAAGAACGATAAAGCCGACGAGCAGTCCGATTCCTTTCCACTGCAGCTTTGACCAGAGGCTCCAGACGCTTCCGAATGATGCGGCACCGGCTGCCAGTGCCATAAGGACATTCCAGAGGATGCGTTTGCCTCCGCTGGGCATATTGTTGCCCATGAAGGTCTTCTGGTTCATTAGCAGGAAGAATGCGAAGTACGCGATAGGCAACAGGACCATTGCAAAGACGGACGTCGGCACTGCAATATACGGAGCGGCATCTTTCCAGAAGAACGGTCCAAGCGCTCCAACCGAGACCATCAGACTTCCGAATCTCTGGGTCCAGCCCCTCGGCGGCCTGCCCAATAGCTCGCAGAAACAAAGCCCGTTAATTGTCATCAGCATTGTGGCGGCGCTCATCGCCATACCCATGACACCCAGGCCAAAAACATATTGAGCAATTACCGGACCGGTCAGCGGTGCGAGCGTCTCGGCCAGGTTGAAGGCATCGCGATTGACCAGGATAGCCGCCATCCTCTTGTCCGCCCAGGGCAGGGCTTCGGACTTTTCCCGCATCTGTTCCGGGGTGAGTTTGGTGAATTCCTCGGCGCCTATTTCGAATTTGAGTCTGTTCGCAAGGAGACCTTTGTAGAAACCGACGAGGTTTTTGGCGGGCTCAGCGGTTATTTCGCCGCCCGGCTCGGCAGCGACGAAACCCTCTGCCGGCTGACCATGAAACTGGCTGCTCGAAGCAATGACCACGCAGCCGGTCGCCAGGATAAAGGGGATGAACAATCCCGTTGACAGATCAAAGATAGCAAGACCGCGGAAATATTTGTCCCAGCCTTTTCGGAGCATCGAGTACGGCAGCAGGAACGTCATGTTAATACCTACTGCCGTTGCCGCGGCGCTGATCATAACGTCACGCTGCTTACCCACAATCATGTTGGTCCAGAAAGCCTGGAACTGTTCGGACACTTTTTCTATGTGCGGCATTATTATGTCGGTCGGTTTGACGAACAGACTCAGGTCGGGAATCATGCCGCTGAGAATTTCACTCCAGATAATCTTTCCTTCGATGCTGAGCTTGACGACAACACCGATGAAGCAAAGTACTATCATACTGACAATTGTCTTAACCAGTATTTCGAAGAGCTTGACGCCTCTGCCGCCGGCGCTGTAGGTCATGGTAAAAGTCAAGCAGATTGCCAGAAAAACGGCACCTGCGATCATTTTACTGGGTATTTCCGGCATGGCTTCCGGTCCGAGGATTCCGGGCAGGATGTTCTGTCGCAATGCCACGGTTCCCAGCGCAAACTGAGGAAGCGACCATACGAGATTTGCCATCATCGAGGCAATGAGCCAGCCCCAGCCGAGGACCGGATTGACATGTCTGTTGATTGCGTGCAGGGGACGCTCGCCGGAGGAGAGTGTTACATATGCGATGGCGCTCATCATAATAATGCCTAAAATCATCGCCAAAGGCTGAAGCCACATAAAGCTAAAGCCGACCAGCACACCCAGATACAAGCTCGACGACAGCGAGCCGCCGCCCAGTGTTATGCCGCTCTGGAGCCAGCCGGGACCCGATAACCTAACGTATGTCTTAAAAACAGATCCCTTGCCTTTCTTATGCGCATCCAATATCAATTGACGGTCCTTGTCGATGCGCGGGTTCATGTGCATCACTTGTTGCTTCTGACCCTGTGAAGGGCTTTGGGGGCCTTGTCCTGTTTCATTCGGCGACATATTTTTACTCTCCTGTATTAAACATTTCTACCGATACTACTCTGCGAAGTACCTTGCTACGTAGCACGAGTGTTCTTAGACAGAATATATTCTTTTGTTTTTAAGACTGCTTCCGGGTCCGTTTCAAACGGCAGACATCCCGTCCCAATACAAACTTTTTCTCTATTGTTGGCCAGTTCGAATACTCTGTCAACTTCCTTTTCGAGAACTCCGAAATTTTTTGATGTCATTGGTCCCGGGTCCATATTGATTCTAACCATCACGTCGGGATGTGCTCGCATTTTGTCCATAAACAGTTGCTGGTCTGTTTTGGCCGGGCAACAAACATATCCGGTCCCCGTTTCCAGGATTGAGTCAAGAATTGGGGCGGTGTCACCACCGATAATGCACGGAACAGGATGGCCGACGATTGCTGATGTCTCTTCCATAATCTTTTTGAGAGCACCAAGCTCGATGTCCCTGAAGTTATCCGGAGACAGCAGCGGTGGTACCGCAGCCGATTCAAAAAAGGCAATCCCGATTTTATCGGGAAACCCCTGTCGGACGACTTCTTTGCAAAACTCGACCTGCCCGGACACAAGATGGCTTAAAGCCCGGGCAACCAGGTCGGGGCTGGTCATAATCTCGCACAACAGGTTCTCAAATCCCATTAGATTTGCTGCCAGTGAGAAAGGACCACTCAAAGGTATTCTAACATCCGCCTCGGGACATTCATCGGCAACGCGCCCGGCAGCTTCTATAACCATTGGAACGCGACCATCAGTTTTGGGATTAAACGGCTCCAGAGTCATTAGCTCTTTTGCCGTTGAATATGGATGTCTTGAAATGGCAGGAACACCGGTACCGGAAGGCCTTTCAACGGTTGCACCATACGCCTCAGCTTCCAGGTTATAAATGTCTATGCCAACCACGACAGGGCAATGATTGTAGAGACGAAACGCTTCAATGTGGGCTTTTGATAGCAGCCAGCCGTCTCGCGATACTTCCCAGGGGTCTTTGCCAATCAATCCGGCAGCGTGTTCATATACCGAAGGACAGAACTGCACGTGCGTCGATTCCTTTCCTGATTGATTTACGGTTTTATTCTGCGTTCAATCTCCCGAATAACCGCTGAGTTGTCCAAATCCCCGTCGCCTGCTTCAATCGCCTTTTTGAGGACATCTAAGTGTACTGTGGACAGCGGCAGTTTCTGGCCGAGCTTTTCTGCGTATTTAAGTATAATCGAAACGTCCTTTTGGTGCTGTCGAAGCCTTGCCTGTGGTTGAAAATCGCCGTCCAGCATCTTTTTGCCCTTGACGTCCATAGCGGCCGAATAGGCGGGTGTCACTTTGAGCAGCTCAAGAAAGGCCCGCGGGTCGAGGCCTAATTTGCTTGCAAAAACAAGCCCCTCGGCCAGAGCGAGACGGTTCAATCCAAGAATCAAATTGCCGGCGAGCTTGGCCCGAGAGCCGCTGCCCGATTCACCGACGTAAAATACCTTCTCGCCCAGCGCGTCGAAAATATCATTGCACTCCTCGAACGGCTTCTTGTTGCCCCCCACCATAAAGATTATCTTTTTGTCCCTGACCTGTTGGCTGGAGCCGGAAAAAGGAGCGTCCAGGAAATAAATATCTTGCTTAGCGAGGCATTGTGCCAGCGCCGCCGTTTCTTCCGGCTCGCCGGTCGTCGTATCAATAATATATCTCGGAAGTTTCTTTGATTCCAGAATCCCGCCGGGGCCTTCGACAACCTGCAGAACCACTTCTGTGTTCGGAAGCGAAAGGACAATACGATCGGTTTGTTCAGCTACCTGTGCAGGACTATTGACGGCTTTTCCACCCAACTGTTCGAGGTGCTCACACTTTGTTGAATTGATATCGAAGCCGACAAGCTTGAACTGCTCGGCAAGCAGACGCTCTGCCATAGCCGTACCGACGAGACCAAGACCAACAAGTCCGATGCTTGAAGTCACTCTGCTGTCCTTTCTTTCTATTTAGTATCTGTTGCGGAAAACGAAAATCGACGATGTCACCCCTGCGAAAGCAGCGGTCCAGAGTGAAAAACTGGATTCCCGCTTTCGCGGGAATGACAAATACTGTTTCCGCAATAGAAACTATTTAAGTATCAACAGCATTACCAGCACGCAGGCCAGACAAATGCCCAGCGTCACAACAAAGCCAATCCAGGATTGGCGCGAGGGCTTAACGAGGAAAAGTCCACCGTTGGTGAGTAAACGCTTTTGTTGAGGGACGGCCTCGTCGAGAGGCAGAGAGAGTTTGTCCTCCCGGCCGATTGGGACATAAATCTTCGTGAAGAACTTTTCTATTGTCTCACGGCTTGGTGGCTTCGTTACAAGGCTGCCGATTACACCGGCGAGCACGCCCACCAAAATCGGCACACCAATCGTTATATCCCGACTACAATTGAGTACATAACGGCTGACCAGGAATGTGCCCGAAGCCAAAATCGTACTGGAAAACATCCCCGTCGTGTTCATCCGCCGCCAGAGGATACCCATTGCTGTGGAAATACCCACCAGACTCAGGATGTTGAAATAATCGAGGATTGCTTTGACGAGGTTGCTCCGCATCAGAATCGCTCCGCCGAGTCCCAAAAGGGCGATGACAACACCTATGATCCGGGTTACACGCACCAACTGCTTCTCGTTGGCCTTGGGATTAAAGTAAGCGCGATATATGTTTTGGGAAAATAGCCCCGCGACTGTCACCTGCACCGCATCGCCGGAGGACATTGCAGCCGCCATCACGCACGCAAGCATTACGCCCTGAAGCTCGGGCCTCAGTAGCGCGCGGATTGCATCGCCAAAAGCGGCGTCCTTATTGATTTCCAAGCCTGTGTTGAGCAGGTACGCCAGCCAGCACAATCCAAGCACGCACCAGCCTATCGTGCAGACGCGCTTGAGTATGTTGCCGTACGTAAAGCCGATCCGCCCCTCCCATTCGGTCCGACCCGCCGCACAAACGCTCATCAGGTGCGGAAACGCCAGCGCCGTCAGCGGAGCGTTTATAGAAAGTAACAGCACTGTCAGCAAACTAAATTCTTTCGGGTCAAACAAGCTCATGTAATTGCCGCCTTGTGCTCCTAATGTCGCTCGCACCCCGGCCATACCGTCCACGCGACCGAGAGCAACAGGAATGGCAATGAACGACAGGGCGATAATCATTAAGCCCTGAATCATATCAGTGCGTATAGCTGCTATTATCCCGCCCCAATAACTGTAGATTATGAAAACCGCCGTGGTGACAAACAAGATACCGAAGAACCAAATCTCGCTTTCTTCGGTCAAGGCTTTGCCCATCACGCCCTGCACGGTGCGTGTTGTCGCCAGCATCACGCCGGCCAGAAAGACAATCATTCCCACAGCCGCGACGATAATATACAGCACACTGGCAGACCTGCCGAAACGCTCCCGAAAAAAGTCGGCCATCGTCAGGCACCGCATCCGCCGAATTATAGGCGCGATAATCCAGTAGAAAGGCGTCCCGAACAGCCACATCCACGAGACCCAGATACCGGAAGCCCCGCTTACGACACCCTGGCTCATTACTCCGGCCACGTTGCCCGGATGCGTGCCGGCGCCGAAGGCGTGCATCACCATCATAGGCCAGCCGAACCGGCGATTGCCTAAAAGGTAACCTTCCTGGTTGTGAATGCCACTTTTGCTCCACCAACCCATAAGGAGCATTCCTGCAAAGTATAATATAAGCACAATCCAGATTGCGTAGTGTAAACCGAGGAACTCCATAGTTACTCCTTATGCTCGATGCTGTATGCTCGATACTCGATGCTCGAAGAGCGTCGGGTATCCAGTATCAAATTTAAAACGTTTTAATGGGGACTTCGGTCCCCGTTTTTTCGGTCGAGACGTATGCACTGTAAATAGTCGAGATGGCATCGGCGGCCAGGTTACTGTTACTTTCCAACGTATCGCCATAAGCGATGTTTCTGTAGAAGGCTTCCATTTCCTGCGGGTAACCGGTGAACCAGTCCTCATCCGGCGATGGATTTGACCAGCCTTGTTTTGTGCCGGTCTTTTCCACTACATATATATCTTCGAAATATGCATCCACCGGATTGTAAGTTTTCATTGCTGTGTTCGGATTGATATTGCAGATAGTACGGTGGTTGTTCGCCGAGACTTCGAGCCAGTTATGGATACCGCCTAAAACAATATCAGAGGCAAAGATGTCGGCGATAGTGCCGTCTTCAAAGACGACGTGCATCAAGGAAAAGTCGTCGATATCATGGTAGTTGCATCGAATATGGCCTTTGTCCTCGAAGTTTTTCAATCGAGTCAGAGCGGCTGTGCGGGCCGATACCGCTTTCGGGCGAATCGGTTTGCCGTTGCGGGCATTTCCTTCCACCCGTTTTAGATAAAGCGCCGCCGTCAGCGGGTGACATCCCTTGCCTATCATTACGCCGCCGCCGGAGAACTTCCAGAAAGCGTAAGTAGTTGCGTGCGAGCCGGAGTGTGCCTCTTCGCCGTGAATCCAGAGAATCTGTGCGCCGGTTTTTTCGATAATCTCCCGCTCCTTCTGAATCGAAGGTGCATAAATCCAGTTCTCGGCGTAAAGTATCCGCCCCTTGCTTTTCTTTTCCGCCTCGAGCATCCGTCCGATACTGGCAATGGAATGGTCGAGTGCATCCTGCTTAGGGAAGGTATCGCCGTTGAAATCCTCCGAGCCGTCGCCGAAGTAGCCGGTGAGAGGTTTTTCCACGATGGCGAACTTGTCCCGTTCAAGGGCTGCCACCGCGATGGGTTCGTGGGCCACCGGCGGAGTGCAAACATGGATAACATCTACCTTATCGATTAGCTCTTCAAGCATATCATAAGCGCATATCTCTCGCTTCTTCGCATACGAAGCCGCTTGTTCGGTGTCTATTGCGAATACGCCTTCGATCTCAACGTTGGTGTCGTGGACTTTTTTCAGGCATTCGAAATGAAACGTCGCGGCGAAACCGGCGCCGATAATGCCGGTACGAATGGTCTTCTTTTTCATCTTAAAATTTATCCTTTCATATCTCGTGAAGTGTGTCCGGGAACCCAGAGGCCCTTCGTTCCGTCTGGACAGACCTTTTATATTTCGCTTTACGTTTCACCTTTCTGCCCGGGCTTCTGCAAAAAAGACATGTTCACTGTGAGACTTTAACTACTGAGCCATTAAATCAAATGGCGAGATGTAATCGCCATGTTTGTCTCTGGCTTCATTCAGACGTTTTCGTGTTGCCGCCAGTGTGTCATAAACTATCTGCGGACTATTAAGAACGTTTTCTCTATGGTACTTCTCAACACGTTCAATCTTGGCCAGATTCTCAGGTACCCGGATGGTGAACTGCTTGACATAATCATCTTTTGTATATTTCTTATCAAGAACCTGCTTGAACAGCTTGACCAGATCGTCATAATGAGGAATCTGACCCGTTGGGCAGGTAAGGGCATCCACATCGCCGTGTATTCGGAACTCCATCCATTTAACCCAGACATGCTTGTCGCGCACGCCATTGACGAACTTTCCTTTCTCGTCCCTGAGGAAGTAGTTGACGCCAAATACCAGAGGCGGTTTTTTAATACCTTTCGCAAAGTCAATATTATTCTGAATATATTTACCTTGAGGAATTGCCAGAAAGTCCTGAATACTCATCAAATTGATTTCTATCACACCTTCCTTGCCGATAATCGCAAAGGTTGTCTCAGTCTCAAGCGAAGCAGCGTATAGAACTATACCGTGGGCCCAGTCGAAGCTCTGCTGTACCGGCACATAAGCTTTGCTATCACGGCCCCCGTACATCAGACCGCCCAGAACAACTCCATCGGGATTGTCCAATTCAGGGTCACAATTGGCCAGCGCCTTTAAAGCCACCGTATATCTTGCGTTTTTATGAGCCAGCGAGATCTCATTTCCTTTTGCATCTTTCTTTCCCTTGAACCATTTACCAGAAAAGTTAATTCCCCTGTCCGGCGTATCTTCTCCCATTCCCAGCCAGTAAGGTTTTTTATCCGAAACCAGAATATTCGAGATAATCACCTCGCCGGGACTATGCAACACATTCCATATTACAGGGTCATCCTGGGCATTGACGTTTTGAATAATACCAAAGATTCCTGCTTCCGCGTTCACCGCTCGAAACTCACCTTTAACATTTCTAAAATATGCAATATCATCACCCATTATAGTTTCACGGGGCAGCATCGCTGTCGAAGTCTTGCCACAGCCGCTGGGAAACGCACCGGCCAGATAGGTTTTTCGTCCTCCGGGGCCGTAAACGCCGGATATGAACATGTGCTCGGCAAGCCAGCCTTCACGATCAGCCTTGCGAATTGTCAGTCTCAAAGCCAGCTTCTTGAGCCCCATGGTATTACCGCCATACTGTGTATTAACGCTGTAAATCGTGTCCTGTGTATAATCCATATAGACGCGCTTATGTTCCACATCCACGCTGGTCATATTCTCGCTCAATTCGCCGGCTGAGTGCAGAAAACAGAAAACGTTATCATTCTTGCCAATCTTGCAGAAATGCTCATAAGCAATACGATAAAGCAAATCCTCACTATGCGCTACATACCATGAATCTGTTGCCTGAACGCACGGAATACTAAATACTGAATTCTTCGGACCCAATGATAAAAACCGCAGAATCATTGTCCTGCCTTTCATTGAATCTTTCAAAAGACCACGCACCTCGGACAGTCCTTCTTCCCGTTGAATCTGATTCAAGGCCTTACTCAATGTTTCAGACTTCGGCACCAGATACCTGGTAACTTCTCTGTCTCGGCCCTGATCGTAGAAACCATCGAAATGATAAGTATGCCCCGGCGTTTCGAGCGGATGTTCTTCCCCGCTTTTAACCGCCATTTCACGAACATACCTGATATCTTCCTCAGAATCTGTACAGACAAAAACTGTCTCAGGGTTCGTCAGCTCTATAGCGTCAGCAGTAAATTCGTGGATCTTTATATTATCCACAGCCATAAGCCTTTTGTAGTGTTCGGCTGTCAGCTTTTCTTTCAATAATTCGTTTACATTAGGCATTGGTACACATTACCTCCATAGTCCGTAATTTATGTTCAAAAAAAACCGAGAGATTCTAATGGGAAGGTGGATTGATGTCAACTTGTTTTCCAGAAAGCATGATTTTTGTATAATCTATAGCGATAAATTCCTCCCCTGAAGGAGCGCATAACAGAGGCCGAGCCCAAAGCCCAGCCTTGATTCGCCCGGTATATGTGGAGTTTTGAGGTCCTTATCAGTAAAATAATCTACGAATATTTGCAAAGTCGAGATGCAATGTCAGTCAAGCCATCCCATCATTACTAAGGTAGCCTGCTGACGAAGGTTCAATACCTCCCGCAGTTCCAGACGGGCTTTGTCCAGAGACATAATACCCAAAAGACCAACGTAATCCACGCGGTCGCGGGCCGGAGGGTCATCTGCGACGCGGGCGGTTCTGTTGCGTCCGCTGATTGACACGAGGTTGACTGACTGGGGTGCGTTTTGGTGTACTGACAGGTCGAGTCTGCACTTTCGGCATTCTATTTATGTGAATATACTCGATCACAGGGTGACTTTTTGTCAGATTGGCCACCGTCTGCTTACGGATGGGTTCGTCGGTGTCAACATTAAGCGACTCCAGAGACAAAGGGCCCGTCAGAGACGTCAGGGCGGTATCTGTTATGTCGCCTGCCACGATCAGACTTCTGAGTTTCGGCAGGCCGTTTAGATGCGCCAGGTCCTCGCCCGTACAGTCCGAAAGTCCGCTGACATACAGGCGGTTCAGTTCGGGCAGCTCCCTGAGGTGACGAAAGAACGCTCCAGTCAGGGGGGAACCCGGTTGAATCGGTTGAATCGACAAATTCTCAAGCAAGGGCAGGTGTTTGAGAAAAGCAAGGTCACTGTCCTGTAATTGTAATCCGGACAGACTTATATCCTTCATCTTTTTTAGCCCCGACAGGTCCAGCATCAGCTCGTCGGCCGGGTCTGTCTTAGCGGCAATCCCCCATGTGCTCACATTCAGGTAGTGGAGATTAGTCAAACCGTTCAATTGATTCAGTCCGCTCTTACTTACAATTGTACCGCCCACAACCGATAAGCTCAATGAGTCTAGCTGATCCAGTTTGCCGATTGACGCCAGGTTTTGGTCGGTCAAATTTTTGCTCCCGATATTCAGTTCTTTCAGACAGCCAAGTGACTCCAGGCAGGCAAGATCTGCTTCGGACAATGAGTCCTGGTTGTAAATATGGAGTTCTTCCAGGGAACTCAGTCCCCCCAGGTGGGACACGCCTGTGGGTCCATCGTAGCCCATAATGTGGTTTTTCAGCCCGACATGCAGGCATTTGAGATTCCGGAATCTCGCCAGTGTCTTCATGCCTTCGGCGGTTAGACAAGAAATCCCTTGAATGGACTCGAGATTAGGTAAGGCCGCCAACTGACGCACGACTTCATCGCCATTATATTTACCTGCATAGCTGCTCCACAGTATTTGCGCAAAATCCACCTTCTTGAGGTTTTTCAGCCCCTTCAAATGGGCTACGCCTGCAGGAGTGAATCTCGGCATGGTACGGATAAAGTACAATTCCTCAAGGTTCTTGAGCTTGCCTATGGAGGCAAGACTGGCGTCGGTGAGGGTATCGCAGGCTGGGCCCCAGAGGGTCAGGCCCTTTAGCTGCGTCAGGCCTTCCAGGTATTTGATGTGCCGGTCGAAAAGTGGACTGCGACTTTGCACGATACATAGGCGCTCTAATCGGGGCAGCTTCGCCAGTTCGGCCAGGCCCGGGCCCCACATTTTTCCATCCGCTATGCTCAGCCAGCGTAGATTGGACAGTTGTGCCACCTGCCTGAGGCCTGCGTCGGTCACTCCCGTATTGAGCTCCAGGTATTCCAGAGCAGGCAGGTCCATTAGGACAGCCAGGCCCCGATTTGAGATAGATGCCTGTGTGAGCTCCAGGCCCCTGAGTGAACGCAGCGGCCTGAGGTGCTCAAGACCTTCATCGGTTATTCCAGTGCTAAACAGGGTCAGTATCCGCAGACCCGTTAAACGGCGTATCGGCTCAAATATCCGTGGGTCTGCGCCAGTCCTTAGGTACATATCGGTGCCGACTGAGAGCCAAAACAAGTCATTCGGATCAAGTCCCGACAGCCCTGACAAATCATCCGGGTCTTTACGGGCCCGGTCGGCAATCGTCAGTTGGTGAGCCTGAGGATTCTGTGTACGCAGTTTTGCCGACTCCCGCGGACTCAGTGCCAGTCGAACAATCAGTTTGATGTTTCGATCTTCGGGCACACGTACATCGCCCTGTGCGGCGCCATGGTGTTCCCATTCACCGTTCAGCCTCACGCACTTAGGGTCCCAACCCGGACCGGATTCGGGCTCAAGGTAAAGATTGCCCGTGCATTGCCCGGATGGAAAGGACAGAACCCTGGTTGCGCCTGGCGGCAGGTTGGGCGTCAACAAGGTAATCTCATCAGCTCGCAAGCACGCGACAAGTCCAAAGAGGACGAGCATGATCGCCCCTGCGTCAATTCGCTTACGTATTATGTTATTGGGGACCATCTTTATCTCCTTTCACGCTGGCGGTTCGCCGGTGCTCGCCGATTAGTACGAGATGGACTGACTCGAGTACGTTCCCGCTGTTCTCGGGATTGTCGGTTTGCCGGTTGTATTGTTCGCTGCGGTTTTTCGATGTGAATATATGTGATCATGGGCATGACCTGTTTGAGCCGGGCGACAGTTTCGGGCCGAATCGGCTCATCGGTCTCTACCCTGAACGACCAAATGGAAGGAAGACCACTCAGACGGCCCAGGGCGGCATCCGTGATCCGCCCGCGGAGTACCAGATCTCCGAGTTTCGTCAATCCTCCAAGATTACCCAGATGGTCATCGGCGGTGCAGGTTATACCACTGATAGACAAACGCTTCAGTTCGGGCAGGTTCCTCAGGCGCCACAGCCCCTCTTCTGTGAAGGCGCCTTCAAGCACTAACCATTCGAGATGATGAAGGCCTGCCAAAGACGCCAGGTCGGCATCTTGCAGGGAAAGCCCGGACAGAGTCAGGGTATTTAGGTTCGTGAGCGCCGCCAAGTCCAGCGTTACTCCATCGGCCGGGCCTGTCACAACCGGGTGCACTTTGACATCCAGGGCATGGAGATTTGTCAAACCACTCAATTGTTTCACTCCGCTCTTGGTTACACCTGCATTGTCAGAAACGCTAAAGGCCAATGACTCCAACTGATCCAGCTTGCTGATAGATGCCAGGCTTCGGTCGGTCAAATGGTTGCTCCCGCTGAGAAGCAGTTTCTTCAGACGACCCAGTGATTCGATACCGGCCACCTCCTCATCAGAGACAAATCTTCCCGCAACAGACCCGCCAAAGCAGAGTTCCTCTAAAGAGCTAAGGGTGCCCAACTGCGATGCAGCCACAGGATCATCGGTCAGCGACGGCAAAAAGACTACCAGAGACTTGAGATTACGAAGGCCGCCCAGAACCTTCATGTTTTCTACAGTCAAATCGATGGACTTAACGAATTCCAGTTGAGGTAGCGCCATGAGATATCGGGCATCACTGATATGCATGATTCCTAAGTCAATCTTGCGCAGGTACTTGAGTCGTCTAAGGTGGTTGATCCCTCCACTCGTGAACTTTGGGTAGGTATGGATAAAGTGCAGTTCCTCAAGGTTCTTGAGTTTGCCTATGGAGGCAAGACTGGCGTCGGTGAGGCTATCGCAGGTTCCCCATAGGGTCAGGCTTTTGAGCTGTGTCAGGCCCTCCAGGTATTTGATGTGTCGGTCGGAAATTGGGCTGGTACCCCAGATACATAGACGCTCCAGACGAGGCAAATTCACCAGTTCGGACAGGCCCGGGCCGTATATCTTTCCAGTCCGTATCCTCAGCCACCGCAGATTGGGCAGTTGCCCCAGATGTTTGAGGCCCGCGTCCGTAGTTCCCGTATCGCAGTCCAGGTACTCCAATGCCGGCAGGTCTTTAAGTGCCGCCATGCCGGCGTTGCCGATCGAGAATTCGTTACTGAGTTCCAGGGCCCTGAGCGCACGCAGCGGCTTGAGGTACTTCATCTGCTCGTTTGTTATTCCAGTCTCACTCAGCGTTAGAATCTGCAGTCCCGTCAGATGAGAGATAGGCACTAACACACGTCGGTCCGCATCGGCAGTTCTGACCAGTGAAGAGACATTGAGCTTGTACAGGTCATTCGGGCCAAGTTCCGAAAGTCCGGAGAGGTCGTCCGGGTCTGAGCTGAACCTGTTTCGCAGGAACATTCGTGACCCATGCGGCAGTCGCGCAAAATCCTCCTGCCTGGGCTGTAGTACCGTGATGAGATGGATGTTCCGCTCTGCGGGCACGGCCACGTCGCCTCGGGCCAGGCCAACGAAGTCCGAGTTACCGCCCAGAGCCACACGCTTCGGGTCTAATCCCAGGGGCAAGGACAGATCGCGGCCTAATTCGAAGTATGAACTCCCGAGGCACGGGTCCTCGACGGACAATCTCCCCAGGCACTGATCCTGGGGAAAGTGCAGGACTCTGGTCGGGGCCGCAGCAGTGCCACTGTCCGGCGAAGAGGCCACATCAGCCCGCAATCCTGTGACCAATCCCCACGTAACCAGTACTATCGCCCCCACGCTTACCCGCTTGCGTATCGTCCTGTCCTTCATAATCTTTGTCTCTCAAAAAGAGGTTTCAATTGAGTTCCGAAAGCTTCCAAAGGCCCTCTACCTGGACTAAGAACAGCCATTCCAAAACACAGCTATCGAGGAGCATACGACCAATCCAGGGGCCATTCTTCGGTTTACCATAGTAAACTCCTTTCCTTAGACAATTAGTACGTGAATATTTCTACACGCTGCTGGAATTCTTCAAAATCAAGTTCACCTCTGGCGAAGTCATCTACATCTGTCTTTTTTGCACGGATAGTCAGAACTGTGGTTGAGGCAGAGCCCATTTCTCCGTATTCCATACCGTCGCCGTATTCCATGCCGCCCATCATGCCGCCGCCAAAGCCGCCCATACCACCGCCGTAGCCGCCCATGCCGCCTCCCATGCCTCCGTAACCGCCGCCGGCCATGCCGCCCATCATGCCGCCCATACGGCCGGAAGTACCATAACCGCCACCGCCACCGCCAGCCATCCCACCAATGCCGCCGCCCATACCGACACCGCCGCCGTACAAACCACCCCCTGAGCTTAATGAGGTTCGTCCCCTCGATCTGGAAGTTCCGGTCCCTGGGGTGGCGCTTCGATAGTAGTCTTCATAAAACTCACCGGGTTGCCGGCCCTGTCCGATGACCGTAACAATTATCCACTCATCCGGTGTCAGGTTTCGAATATTCGCCGCGTGTTTGAGCGTTTCGATAAGCTCTCCCTTGAGCTGGTCAAATTCCACCAGACCGGGGCCCTGACCTGAGAAACCCGGCATACCCGGCCTGGGAGTTTGCGGAGAGAATATCTGCTCTCTTGCCCGCTGCCAGGTCGGGTCAACCTGTTCGGCGGTTTCCTCATCTTCCTGCTCCTCTGGTTTCAATGGAGGTGAGAATGCGAAATTTACTTCCATTAAAAAGATCACTCCATAGCCCTGCATATAGATAGCCTCCGTAGAGCGATTGTTCCGCCCGAAGAACTCACCGAAATCGGTGAACACCCCCTTAATCGTGCGGGATTCCTTAAACCTCTCGTCAAGGATGTGAGACATTACTAGCAGATCCTGTGTTAAAGCGTCAAGGTCTTCCGGTTCGACATCCGAATCCGGTATCACAAGGACTTTCCGGCCGCCTGTGCGCCCGAGCATAGGCGCAGGCCCAACCCTTTGCGAGATATAATTCCGATTAGTCTGGTCGCTTGTAACCGGAGTATAATGTTGTCTAGACGGCGAAAAAGTAAAACCTTTTTTGGTGGGAGTAACTGTGCCGCTCCAACCGTAGTCAACCTCAGCACGATAATAGCCGTTCTCATCTGTAACTGGATCGCCTGGCAGGCCCTGCATTACCACGCCACTCAGGCCCTTTATTACCACGCCGCTCAGGCCGGTTTTGCCGGAAATAATAAAGGTCCGAATCGAGGGTTCAGCCTGAGTGGGTTCTACTACCGTTGTCTCCGGGCTCGTGGACCCGCGGCCTCGCCTGCTGGCTGCAGGCTCCGACTGGCTTTCTGCTTGAGCTAAGGCAAAACTTCCCATTGCCAAATTCAAAACGGCAAGCACAATAATTGTTCTGGTTAAAGATTTCATTTTTTACTCCTTTCATTTAATGGTTAATTGGTGAGTGGTTAATTAGTTAATTAGTTACTCACTACTCACTACTGCTTAGTGCCTATCAGTTCATTCGTCTGGGCAGCTACGGCCAGCAGGCCATTTTCAAGACGGATTTTGTCCTGCTCAATTTGCTGTAAGGCCGCGGCAACCTGCTCGCGTTCACGTATTCTGGCTGCCTCGATTAACTGAATTAGTTCCATCAGACGTTGATTCGTCAGGATTCCGGAAGCGGCTAAGGTCTGTGCGGCGAACTCGGTCAGGTCGCGGCGAACCTGCTGATGAAGCTCTTCTTTGAGTTGAGCGCTATTGACCGCAAAGGCCGACTGCCATTGTTCGTTGAACTGCACGATTAGGTCCTGTCGAATAGCCGGCTCCAGAGACGTTCTCAATGAGCTTTCCAGAGTTGCCTGGAGTTCTTCCACATCCAGCGTCTGAGGGGCGGAGGCTCGGCCAACGGTGTATCCGACAGCAATCAGCAGTACAGCCGCGGCAGCGAACTTTGTTATTGGGCTTTTGAAAATGTTTCGCCATATTCTCGAGCTTGCACGTTGGTGGCTTTTTTCTTTGTTTACAAGCGTGTCCCGAGTTCGTTGTATGGCACGGTTGGTGGCCTTTGAGCTCGGCTCAATCTGTGAGAGGATTTTTAGCCGATGGTCGATTTTGTTTTCGTCATTTTTTGACATTATGCGTCTCCTTTCCGGAAGATTTATGCTGGTTAGACCTAAGTACGTTCCGAAGATGATTCAAGGCCCTGGAGCACATGGCTCGGACGTGATGGGATGTCTTGCCTAATTGTTCGGCAATATAATCGTAAGATTCCTGCTGGATATATCGCATTACAAAGGCCTCGCGCGGCACTTTATTCAATTGACCGATTGCATTTAGTATTTCGTCCAGTTCTTCCGCCTGGATAAGTTTACCCAACGGTGAGCTGTCATTAGAAGCAGGTTCGCATATCTGGTCTAACCTCAGAGGATTACGCTTCCGGCTGCGGCGCCAGTCAAAAGCCAGATTTATCGCAGCCCTGTGTGCATAAGCTTCCGGGTTCCCAGCTTTATCGAAGCTTCCGGAATTAATGAGCTTTATAAATAATTCCTGCATCAGCTCCTCAGCAATGTCTTCGCGCAGCGTCAGCCTGGTCAAAAGCGCATACAGATTCGCTCCGGACTTGTCCAACAGCTCTAAAAGTTCTTTCTGACGGTCTCGCAAAAAACCTCCTGATGATGTTGGTCCATCAAGACTTTACTATTATAGACGGTAAAGGGTGTCTGTGCGCAACCTCATTTATGAATAATTTTTTCGTTTTTTTTTGTTATCTATGCGCATAAAAAAGGCCGATCCCTGCTTGTCACTGGCAGGGGCCGGCCAGTTTTCGCTGATGATGTATACAAATCACTTTTTGACCTTGAATTCATACTTATAGGTTTCGTCTTTCTCCAAATCCCTGCCTTGGCAGCTAAGAACAAAACCATCTGTTGTTTTCTCGTACTTAAAGTCCTTTCCGCTGAATAAGTCCTTCGGCAGACCGGCCGGGAGCTCCTCAGGCAATTTGCCTGTTTTAGCCTTTGTTATATATAACTCAACTGCTGCCCTTACGGTGTTGGAAAAGGTATTCTCCCTTATCTCAATATTATAAATTTTTTGATACGCCGGTGCCACAATTGACGTTATAGTAGCAGCGGTGTTTTCGGCAACTTCCTTTTTTGGCTGTTCGCTCAGCTTCTTGAGCTCAGTATAGGCCTTCTCATAGGGCATCGGCGTAGTTAGAATCGTTTGAAGTGCGTCCATATGGTTAATGTAGTAATCCCTGTTTTTGTCAATAAGGGCTTGATCCACATTGCGAAGCTGCTCGGCTTCTTTGCTGTCCGGTGCAACAGGTTTACCGATAACTATTTCTATGAGCTCCTTTAGTTTATCAAGGTGCATATGCTCGAGAGATAGTTCCCTTTCATACTTTGATGTAGCCTTGGACGAAAGCGGTCTGCTTTCTATAATGGCCAATTGGTTTTTCAGCCACGTCAATGTCTGAAGGTCTTGCGGCATATCGGCCAGGAGATACTGGATGTGGTTGTCAGCCATCTTTTCAAGTGCCTTAGCTACCAACAATGAAATTATTGTCTCGTCACCCATATGCCGGCTTATCTTGCGAAGAGTCAGGCAGCGGTCAAGGGCCTGCCGGTAATCACCCTCGGACGCGAGAATTCTGGTTTCGGCGCCAATAATGAAAACCAGCTTTCTCGTCTGAGCAAGATGAGACAACAGCATCGAAAATCCGTCGGAATATTTCAGACCCCAATTGCAATTTGGAATCTCGGCGGCAGCTATAGCAAGATTAATTGCTCCTCGGCAGTTTTCGATGTATTTTTTGATTTTTTCGTTTGGTTCGATTTTGCCCCTTGCTAAATCAGCCACCATTTCCTGCATCGTATCGTCCGCTTTTTCATAGGCAATGTATGACTGATAGTAAAGCAAAGCTGCATTATCCGGGTCCGGCGGATAGGCAAGGGCCGGAGTGGCAAGTATTAATAACATAAGAGTAACACACGTAGCTTTTGTTGATTTTTTGGTAGTAATCGTTTTCATGGTTTCGTCCTTTCTTTATTTAGCTTTTGGAACCGTTAAATAAATCTCCTAATGATATACTGGCCGGCTGTGGTCCCAGAATCTTAAGAGCCTTTTCACACTGATTTTCAATTCCTTCTATGCCGCCCCGACGATAAGCGATTGTCAGCGACTTCATCGTCATTATCTCAGATGGTGACTCGATAACCTCCAACACTTTGGTCGTGACGCCTTGCTTACCCGGGCCCTGGTGAGCAATAAAAAAGCTGATTCCCACAATTATTACAGCCGCTGCGGCGATAAGCTTCATCATTCTGCTTAGGGTAATTATCCTGGGCGTGCTCGGCTTATGGTCAGCCGATTTAGCCCGGATAGTTTGCTCCATAGCTGCAAACGAGTCATCCAGGGTGCGCTTATCCATTTCGCGGCTGGTCGTTATATGCGGCTTTCTAACTTTTACGAATTCTTCTATGTTTTCTTTAGGTCTCATTTTGTCACCACACTATTCAAAATTGAACGAAGCTTGCCCAAACCATATCGGTATCGGCTTTGGACTGTGTTGATCGAAATACCAAGGGCTTTGGCTATTTCCTGAAATCGCATCTCGTGATGCAGGTGCAGCACAATAACCTCACGCTGCTCGTATGGAAGCCGGTCAAGTAAATCATTAAACCGGCCGGATTCCTCGCAGTCGATTGCATGTTCCATCGGCTCAATCGAATTGGAACCAGCCGCTTCCACAACGTCCGGCCCTGCATCCCGTACCGACCTTAAACGGTTCCTGTCACGGGCACAGTTGGCAACGCAGGTTGACAGATAGCCTTTCAGGGTCCCACTGAGATGGAAAGTCCCCACAGCTCCGGCAAACGACACAAATACATCGTGCACAACGTCTTCGGCGAGGCTTCTATCTCTTAACAGCGTGATAGCCAGTCCCAGCAGGTCATCTTTGTACTTTTCATAGATCCGCCGCAGAGCATCTTTGCTACCGCGATTAAATTTCCACACAAATATTTTGTCTTCGACCATCAAATCCACTTGTCCAATCAAAGAAACGGCCGTTTCTCACCTGTACAACGAATAACCCGCCCATTTTAGTCTAACTTTCCCAAAATTTTACAAAAAAAGTGCATAAAAAAGCCGGACTCTGCTTACCACTGACAAGGGCCGGCCTGGTTGGCTGACAATATAGCAGGTCACTTTTTGACCTTGAATTCATACTTATAGGTTTCGTTTTTATTTAAATGCGCAACTTTATTTAGCACTTTGGATCAAAACTGCTCATTTTTTATAGCAAATGGGAAATTTCGGGTTAACAAATTGTTACGCCCAGCGTCTTAATAAACAGAACGGCAAGAGTTTACAGGTGCAAAGCAATCCAGCTATTGGCAGTATGTGCGGGTAAATGAGAATAACAATGACACGTGTAAAAGCAAACAATGAGTGCAGACGAATCAGAGCCTGGCTGTTCACGGCCATGAGCAGCCGTTTTGGCCCTGATACAGACTGGTTACAGAACCATATTTCAAAATGTCTGAGATGCCTGCGGCGATTCGTCTCGCGCGGTAAGGTTAATATAGCGCTGTCATTTATGAAAAATCAACCGCACAGGCTTGATTTATTGATGCGTGCAAATGCACAGGCCATTGGTGTGCTGAAACACTGTCTTCGTCAGGCGCCGAGGGCCCGGCAACTCAGAACTATACTGCCTGAACCAAAGCTGCTGGAAAGGTGTGGTAAATATGGATACTCTGCAGCGAATTTAGCGGCCTGTATTGCAATCCTGCTTCTTATGAAGATCGGCGTTTGTTCCTCTATGGATAAGTTCCACACTGAGGCCCAACAAGTCGTCAAGCAGTATTATGCAAGGCAGGTGGGTCAAGACCTTGCGGATGAGGTCTTTCCAGTAATAGATACTCTTCCAAAATAAAGGTTTTGGCGGCCCGGGAATTCGGTCGGCTTGGATCTTGTCGTCAAAAGTACCGGCTCTCAGTATTCAAATGTGGAGAATGAGTTGAACTATGATCTGGACAATAGCAAAAAAAGATTTTCTGTTCAATTTAATGACATTTAAGTTTGCCGTTGGTGTAATACTTTGCATCGTTCTGATGGCCGTTTTTATGCCTGTACTCGTTAAGGATTATCAACAGCGATTGAAAGAATACAATGAAAACGTAGCTGCTAATGAAGCTAAATTACGCAACGCCAAGGTTTACTTTGGGATTTTTTATATTGGCCCCAACATATATCGGCCACCCGCAATGCTGTCAGTTTTTAGTAAAGGTAAAGAGGATCATTTAGATGGTTCAGCCGGAATAGGGACACAGTATGTTCCTGAGATAAATGCGCGTTTAATCGCAGTTAATCCATATGTATCAATCTTACCCGTTTGGGACGTATCGCTTGCTTTTAAAATTGTGGTAAGTGCTTTGGCGTTTCTGGTGGCCTGTGATGTAATATCAGGCGAGCGTGAGAGAGAAACGTTGAAGCTGATGCTGTCGGGCACTGTGACTCGATCTCACGTACTTCTTGGTAAACTCCTGGCAGGTCTGATGATTTTGCTTGTTCCTCTGACAATTGCCTTTTTAGTCGGTCTGTTGATTCTGGCATCTTCGTCTATGGTGGATTTGACGACATCTGATTGGGCTCACATCGGACTAATGTATCTTGTATCGTTGATTTTTATTTCCACTATTTGTAACATTGGTTTGTTTGTTTCCTGCCTGACGAAAAGATCAGCTATTTCTCTGATGCTTGGATTGTTTTTTTGGATTGTCTTTATTACGGTGGTTCCAAACGTAAGTGTTCACTTGGCGACGCGAATAAGACCTCTGGAGCCGGAAGATGCGGTGGAGGAGCGAATACGGCTGGTTGAGCAAGAAAAGAAATCGAAGGTTGAAGAAATTCCCTGGGCAGGACAAGAAGTTCAGAGCGAAGGTTATTCTCAATGGTTTATTTTAGTATGTAATAAAGAAAGGATGGACTGCCGGCAAAAGCGTTTTACTATGAACACTCCAGTTGATATTAAATACGCCAACAAACTTTGGGAGGTAAAGCATCGTCATTTAGGAGATTTGTTAAAACAAAAAGAGCTTGCCGATAATCTTTCGCGAATCTCCCCTGTTTTTTTGTATGAGAATGTAATGAGTGCTTTGGCTGGTACGGATACAGCCAGTTATCAATATTTTATGGCCGGGGCTAGAGCATATAGGAATGAAGTCATCGATTACATACGCTCTAAAACCGATAACTTTTCCTCCCCTCTTTATTTCACACAATGTACCGAAGCCGATATAGCCGTGTACCAGGAATATTTAGATGGTAAGATGTCTGAGGAAGATTTCCAGGAGTGGAAGGAGAAAAAAGTCACACAAGTCCTGCCGCTCGACCTATTGGACTTTCCACAATTCATTTATAAGCACGACACTGTAAAGAGCCTTAAAAGAGTAATTCCCGACCTGTCGCTGTTAATCTTTGCCAATGCCTTGTTTTTCGCATTATCCTTTCTGGCTTTCATGAAGTATGATGTAAGATGAATCAAAATATTTATTTGGAGACATACCTGTGATTCGGCATATCATTCGTAAAGAAATACTGGAGAATCTTTTGAGTTTACGTTTTATCCTTTCGCTGCTTTTGGTAATTTTACTTTTTGCTGTCAGTGGTTTTGTATTTGTGGGTATATACAGGCAGCAGACGCGGGATTACTGGAAAACAACAAACCAGAACTTTGCCGCCTTGAAGGAGCAATCGAGCCAACTTTATAATTTGCCATTCTATGTACAAGAGATACAGAAAAAACCAAAACCGCTCACACTTTGCGCTGGAGGTTTTGAAAAGTATCTTCCTAGTTACTTAAGCGCGGACGTATTCAGAATTGACATACGTAATCTAAAAACAAGTCGAAGCAACTTTTTACTTCCTCGACTCAGCGATGTTGACTGGGTCTTCATAATCTCTATACAGCTTAGTTTTATAGCGATGCTTTTCACTTATGATAGCATCTGTGGAGAAAGAAGAGCAGGCACCCTGCGACTGATGTTAGCTGGTTCGCTTCCGCGACATAAGATCCTGCTGGGCAAATACTTCGGTGCGGTGCTAACGTTATGTATACCTTTGCTAATAGGGTTGCTGATTAACCTAATCATCGTTGTCTCTTCTGGTATGGTTGCAATGGTAGCTTTAGATTGGATGAAGATCTCTGTGATCGTCCTACTGTCATTTCTGTATCTTTCCATTTTTCTGCTGCTGGGGATGTTGGTTTCCAGCCGAACGTCTCATCCAGCTATCAGCATGGTCATTATCTTATTTGTGTGGGTCGGCTTGGTTATCCTGATACCAAGTCTCGGCAGAATCATCTGCGATATATACTACAAGTCCCCGTCTGTTGCAGAACTTCGCAAGAAAATATTTGAAAGCATGGAACAGACTGAACGTGAGATGACAGCCGGAAAGTTTGGTAAAAATGCCGGCGGATGGAATCCCGACCGTAATCATCCTTCCAACAATCCCACAGGGGCAGCCCGGTACTGGAACACATCTTCAGCTTCCACAACTCGAGTTTATGAGCAGCATCATAACCAAATGTTGGCGCAGGCATTTGCCGGAAGGAGTTATGCGTGTGTGTCGCCATCGGTAATCTATCAGCGGGCTTCTGAGACCATTGCTGGTACGGGTATTAATCGGTGTGTCAATTGGTATCAGCAAATCAAAAGATATCAAGAAGAACTAAAGGAATTTGTCCGCACTGAGGACCAAACAAACCCTGATAGCCTTCATCTTCTTTTCGCTATGAAGCTCTTGGTCAAGAATTGGATAGCTATTTCAGACAAGCCTGTGGATTTTGATACTGTGCCGAAGTTTCAGGAGCGGGACCTTGCCCTTGGCCAATCCATGAAACTGGCCATCTGGGATATTGGGCTGCTGGTACTTTTTAACCTGGTTTTCTTTGCGGCGTCTTTTGTATCATTTTTGAGATATGACGTGCGTTAGACAAACGTCAGTGAACAAAAGCCCTGCCTTGACTAATACTGTATCCGGCTTTTAAGTCACTGATTTTTCTTTCTCCAGAGCCCCGGACAATCTTTTCGCTGAACCAGCTTCCATTATTATAGATTGCCTTTTGCGCTCAAAATGGGCGCTGAAATTTGGTTTTGCAGATTTTTCGATTATACCCCCCTTTAGTATGGTAAGCGCATAAAAAAGACCGGCCACAAAGGACCGGCCTTAGTTAAAATAAACCTTTTGCCCTACAAGGGGCTAAAATTCCTTTTTTATGGATAACTTGGTATCGTGTGCAGTAACAGGTCTCTATTCGGTAGCAGTGTTCGTTTTCGGGCAACAACCAGAGTTGGCAGCCGCAGACATACCGGCCATTGGACAACCGCTCGGTGCAGCTTCTCCGGCACAGCACGGCTTGGTGCAGTCGGCCGGGCAGACCTTTGGACAACAGTCCGGTGCAGCCTCTCCAGCACAGCACGGCTCGGTGCGTCCAAGCGGGCAGGCCTTTGCATCGAAGCCAGCGGCGGCCTTTTGAGCAAATGTTACTTCAGCGTTTTCAGCAAAGACGGCCTTGGCCATAGGGCATGACGTGCCGCCTGCCGCCGGACAGGTTTTGGCTTGTGAACCAGCACCGGACCGGGCAGGCAAAATGTTCGCATAGCTGGCGAGCAGAACAGTCCCTGCCAACAGGGCAATTACAACAGCTCCGATAATCAGCAGATTCCTGGGGTTTTTAAGGCTCATTGACAATTTCCTCCAAAAGTTGACATTTGTTCTCAAATTCTCCTCACATACCGAAATATAGTACCCTTTATTATATTATCGTCTTGTATTATACCCTTTCCTTAGAGGTATTGTTCTTAAAAACCTATAATTTTCGAATATTTACAATTATCTTCTTTATATGAGTCCAGGCCCTTGATTCCTGCATATTTTACAGGCAGCCTCAAGGAGGGGCGGATGATACTCTGTGAAGTACCTCGCTTCGAAGGACGAGTCGCGCCCCCCTGCTAAGACAGGTATTGCTTTGTGAAACGTTGTGCTGCCGAGTAGAGCAGTGCACGGCTGTTTTCGAGCGCGTAATCGAGGGACATATTGTCATCTTTGCATGATATAGTGGCGGCGATTCCGATTTTTTGATACTCCTGCTGCGGTATATTAACCTGACCTGCAAGGACAGCTACGCGAGTGTGTGATTGTGAGGCCATTCCTGCTCCGGCTTGGGCCTTCGCCGAGACGAGCTTTAAGATTCCGGATACTACTTTTCCATAGAGAGATTGCCGGTCGAAAGAGCCTTCGCCGGTAATGACCCAGTCGGCGGATTCGAGCTCAGCGCGGAGGTTGCTGCGGGCCATCACTGTTTCTATGCCGGATACGATAGTTGCGTTCATAAAGGCTATGGCGCCCGCGGCCAGTCCGCCGGCTGCGCCTGCGCCGGGGACGTCGATGTCACGCTGGAGTTGTTTACGGACCAGCTCGGCCAGGTGAGCAAGACCCTTTTCCATCTGCTCGACCATTTCGGGCGTTGCGCCTTTTTGTGGGGCGTAAACTTTAGCTGCGCCATGCTCGCCACACAGTGGATTGTCAACATCACAGAGGACTTCAACCGGAACAAGGCTGAGTTTTTCGGGTCTGATTATCTTTGTGATTTTCTCAAGGCCCGCGCCACCGAGGGGGACAGGATTGTCCTGGTGGTCGAGGAACTTCCAGCCTAAAGCCATTGCGGCGCCGAGGCCGCCATCTACGGTTGCACTGCCGCCAACGGCCAAAAGGATTTTGTGTGCACCGTATTTCAGCGCGGCTTTTATGAGCTGGCCTGTCCCGTAAGTGGTCGTATTGAGCGGATTCATTTGTTCGGCCGAAAGCAATTCCAGTCCACTGGCCGAGGCCATCTCAACAAGAGCCGTTCTGTCATCCTCGAACCAGGCAAAGCCCGCTTCGACCTGCATATCCGGCAGGGGACCCATTACAGTTTGCGTGACCCATCGGCCGTTGGCTGCTTTAATCATCGCCCTTGCGGTGCCCTCACCGCCGTCGGCCATTGGTTTTATTACAAGCTGAACCTCGGGTACGATTTCAGAAATAGCCTGTGCGATTATTTCACAGGCTTCGTAAGCCTTAAGAGTCCCCTTGAACGAGTCCATTGCGATGACAATTTTCATAAAACCTCAATTCCATCAGGACGATTGAAACCACCCCCAAACAAGTTTGAGGGTGCCACCCTGTGGTTAATCAACTATGCAAACTCGAAAAAATCCCTAACGCAGTTCAATTTGTTTGTGTCTTTTCTTTAGAGAACAATCAGGCTGATAATCCACAATGTGATGGCTGCGACACCGCCTTCGACGAGTGTGCCGAGTGTTTGCAGTTTATAGCCCTGCTTGACGCTCATTTTAGAAAGGCCGGTAACTACCCAGAAATAACTGTCATTTGCATGACTGACCACCATAGAGCCGGCGCCGATGGCTACCACTACGAGCGCTCTGGCAGTCGGCGTTTCGAGACCGAGTGTTCCGAGAAGCGGCGCCACAATTCCGGCTGTGGTGATAATAGCCACGGTCGATGAGCCCTGTGCCGTTTTGAGCGCTGCGGCGATGATGAAAGGCAGCCAAATACTTAGGTTCGCACCTTTGCCGAGGTATTCGCCCACGGCGTCGGAGATTCCGGAGTTCTGCAGCACCTTGCCGAAGGCGCCGCCGCAGCCGGTAATGATAATGATAGTTGCCGCGGCGACGACCGCCTGGCCGACCCAGCCGGAAGCTGAGAGCATCTCGGTAGTCAGTTTTTTCGGCAACAGGAAAGCAAAAAAAACACCCACCAGAAGCGCCACTACCGGCTGCCCTAAAAAGCTGATTACAGCAACCACATCCCCGCTGCCGAATGGATGGCTTGGGAACTCACTGATTGACCTTGCCACAATCAAAACTATCGGCAGAAAGATGGGAACAACCGACTTTAGGGCCGAAGGTGCTTCGGCGGCGAGCTCTTGCGAATCCTGTTCCGGTGATTCCGAGTCGGGGCTTATGTAAACTTTCGCTGCAAATTTTATAGCAAACAGCCAGCCGACTGCAAGGGCGATAATGCTTACCAGCGCTCCCCACAGGATTACCAGGCCGAGGTCGGCCTTCAGCAGGCCCGCCGCGGCGACGGGTCCGGGTGTCGGCGGGATCATTGTGTGGGTGGCGTAAAGACCAAGGCTAAGCGCTACTGCACTTGCCGCCAGGGATATCTTTACCTTGCGGGACAGCGCCTTGGCCAGCGGGCAAAGGATGACAAAGGCCGAGTCGCAAAACACAGGGATGCTCACGATATACCCGATTATACCCATAGCCATAGGCACATTCTTACTGCCTACTAATTTGAGTGTGCTCTCGGCCAGTTTATATGCGCCGCCGGATTTTTCCAGAAAAGTGCCGATGACCGCCCCGGCCAGGATTACGATTCCGATATAGCCGATAGTGCCGCCGAAGCCTGTGTTTACCGATTCGACTATCTGCTCGAGTGACATTTTTCCACAAAGGATGCCATATCCAAAAGCGGCAATCAGCAGTGCAAGAAACGGGTGCAGTTTAAGCCTGGTGGTCGCAATAATGATGAAAACGACGGAGAGAAGAAGAAGGATTAACAGCCACATAGAGTTTGTCCTTTCGTTGATACCCGGCACCTATATTTTATCTAACCTGCTTAGTGCCGGGTGTCAATCTTTTTTCATTAAACCCTGGGATTTCAATTGTCAATGTCAGCTTATGTGCCTAATTTTTTGTAATAGTACTGATAAAGTGATAGAATACCAGCCGTGCCGGAGCCGCGTCTCGGCAGGTCGGCAAGAAATTGCCGGTTGATAGTTGAACAATCGGAAAGGGCGGTTGCTACTCTGCGAAGTAGCTTGCTACGTAGCACGAGTCGCGAACTGCACCTACTGGTATGGGAGATTCTTTATGAGTAATAATTCTGACAACAAGACAGTCATGACCGGTAGAGAACGGGTGCTCAAGGCGCTTAATTATGAACCTGTGGACCGTGTTCCTGTGGATTTAGGCGGTACGCTCGGGACAGGAGCTCACGTTAGTGTCATAACGAATCTGCGCCGTGCGCTCGGTCTGGATAAGCCCCCGCCGTTTGCTTCGCAAAACGAAGCAGCGGGGGTGAAAGTTGTCGAGCTTTATCAAATGCTTGGTGAAGTTGCGTCTGACTTGCGGGATATGTTGGCGGTTGACACGGTAAACCTGCCGGGGCCGAAGAACCATTTTGGCTTTGCGAATACGGACTGGAAACCATGGAGGACCTTTGACGGTACGGATGTGCTGGTTCCGGACAAGTTTAATATAGAGCCGGAACCTAACGGCGATATTCTACAATACCCGCAAGGTGATAAATCCGTGCCGGCGTCAGGGCGGATGCCCAAAGGCGGGTTCTATTTCGATGACATTATTCGCCAGGGGCCGATTGACGAGGCCAGGCTCGACCCGGCTGATAATCTTGAGGACTTTGCACTGGTCGGCGAAGAAGATTTGAAAATTTATGAGCAGCGGGCACGTGAGCTTTATGACAATACCGACCTTGCGATTACGGCGGGATTTCCGGGAACGGCCTTTGGGGATATAGCGCTGGTGCCGGCGGCTTTTCTGAAACATCCAAAAGGAATTCGTGATATTGAAGAATGGTATATCAGTACTGTTTCTCGAAGAGAATATGTCAAAGAGGTCTTTGCCGGTCAAGCGGAAATCGCAATTCAGAATCTTGAGCGGATTTACCAGGCCGTGGGTGACAGAGTGCATGCCGTTTGGCTGGACGGGACAGACCTGGCTGCGCAAAATACATTATTCTGCGGCCCGGATACTTATAAGGAACTTTATCTGCCGTTCAGCAGGAAACTTAACGACTGGATCCACGCGCATACCGAATGGAAGACGATGAAACACTGCTGCGGAGGCTGTGAGCCGTTGATTGAGGGATTTATAGAAGCAGGCTTTGATATTCTAAATCCCATTCAGACCTCGGCCAAGGGTATGGACCCGCAAAATTTAGTAGATAAATACGGCGGCAGGATAATTTTTTGGGGCGGCGGTGTGGATACACAACAGACGCTGCCATTTGGTGAGCCCGAGCAGGTACGACGACAGGTTACCGAGCGGGTACAGATATTCAACTCAAAGAAAGGCTTTGTATTCAGCACTGTTCATAATATTCAGTGCAATACGCCGGTTGAAAATGTATTGGCGATGTTTGAGGCGTTGGGCAGAAAGATAAAACAGTAAAAGCAACAGAATCACGAGGAAAGGAATATAAAATGCTTAGGCGATGGTGGGTAATTCTTTTTGTGATATTATTATTTATCTTGGGTGGCTGTCTCGGCGAAAGAAAAACCTCTACAAAAAACACGGGTGACAGGCACATCATCAATTTAGATGGCAACTGGGAGATATCTCAAGGCTCAATGGATTTAATTCCGAGCAGTTTCGAGCACAAAGTGCCGGTGCCGGGACTGGTTGATATGGCGAAGCCTGCTTTCGAAGAGGTCGGGAAAAAAAGCGAGAGACGCCGGGCGTTCTGGTATAGACGAAGATTCACTGTCGAAGGGCAAATTCCGGACGTTGCGATTTTGAAAATCCATAAGGCAAAGTATGGTACGAAAGTTTTTCTCAACGGCAAATTGGTGGGCGAGCATCTGCCGTGCTTTACGCCTGCTCTGCTGGACGTGAAGAAATTTCTAAAAGGTTCAGGTAAGCAAAATGAATTAATTGTACGGGTGGGTGCCGACCGTGAATGTTTGCCGGAGGGTATGCCGGGCGGCTGGGACTTTGAGAAGTATCTCTATATACCCGGCATATACGACTCGGTTGAGCTGATTCTAACCGGTGCGCCTTATATTTCTAATGTCCAGGTCGTTCCGCAGCTTGGAGATAATACTGTTCGCATAAATTCGCTCATCCAAAACCCGACACTTAAAGGCAAGGTCGAAATTGATATTAGAGTGCGCGAATTGAAAAGTCAAAGAACTCATTGTTTTACTGAGTCTACACTGACAAGAGTCAAAGATGCTCTTGAATTTCCTTTCGATTTAGAGCTTCCTATGGGTGATTATAAACTCTGGTCGCCGGAGGAGCCGTTCCTATATGAGGTGGAATTGAATATCGGCACTGATATTATAAAGACTCGATTCGGAATGAGGTCGTTTCGGTTTGATAAGGAGAGCGGCCGGGCTATTCTGAACGGGAAGACCTATTTTATGCGTGGGACCAATGTCTGTGCGTATCGATTTTTTGAGGATACCGAACGGGGTGACAAGCCCTGGCGGAAAGAATGGGTTCGCCGGCTTCATCGCAAATTCAAGAGTATGCACTGGAATTCGATTCGCTACTGTATTGGTTTTCCGCCGGAGCTTTGGTACGAAATCGCCGACGAAGAGGGATTTTTGATTCAGGACGAGTTTCCCATCTGGCTGCTCAGTGAAGCACCGGAAAATCCGAAAAGTGAAAAGATAATTCCGGAATATACCGAGTGGATGCGTGAGCGATGGAACCATCCGTGCGTTGTTATCTGGGATGCGCAGAATGAGAGTGTTACCGAAGAGACAGGCAAAGCCCTCAGTGCGGTTCGGCATTTGGATTTGTCCAATCGGCCCTGGGATAATGGCTGGGCCGAACCCCAGTCCGATGATGATTGTGTTGAGACCCATCCCTATTTCTTTTCCAAGTTATGGAACGAGTATTGGGCGGATGACAATAAATTTGCCCTGTCGGATATGGCGAAGATTTCCGGCCGACCCTCAGTCAGAAAGGAACAGGAAAACTTTAATCTGCCCATTATTATTAATGAATACGGCTGGTTATGGCTCAATCGTGACGGAAGCACTACCTGTCTGACAGGAAGTGTTTACGAAAAACTGCTTGGCCCTGACTCGACAATCGCCGAGCGACGTTTGCTTTATGCACGCTATTTAGCTGCCCTTACGGAATTTTGGCGAGTCAATCGTGAATGTGCCGGTGTGCTGCACTTCTGCGGACTGGGTTATTCGCGAGCTGGTGACAAGCCCAGGCCGGAAGGGGGTGCGACAAGCGACCATTTCATCGACCTGGAAAAACTCGCGTTTGAGCCTTATTTCGAACAGTATGTCCGTGATGCCTTTTCGCCGGTAGGGTTGATGATTAATTTCTGGGACGAGGAGCTTGCCGGCGGGACAGAGCGTCGGTTCAGTGTCTTTGTGATAAATGACCTGCATCGTAAGTGGAAAGGGACCGTTCGTTTTCTCGTTATGCGTAGTGGGCAGATTGTCACCGAACAATCGAAAGGTTGTGCTGTCAGCGGTCTTGGGCGAGAGATTTTGTCATTTGAGCAAAGGGTCCCGGACAGAACAGGAGAATATCAGCTGGTTACAGAATTGGTTACAGCAGATGGTAATGTGGTTCGCAGTCTGCGAGACTTCAAGGTGGTGCCTGCAGGCAAAAAATAGTGTTGAATTTGTCAATGTAACTTTGGAGGACTAAAAAATGGACACGAACAAGAGCACATGTCGCGATTTTCCCGAAAGACACGGGGAAACAGACGTCCGTCGAACTCGCCGGAGTTTTCTTAAAGCAATAGGATTATGCGCATCAGGCTTTGCTGTTTCAGGGTGCGCTACTGCTGTAAGACGAACAGCGTATAGAGCACCTGGCGGCAAACCCAATATCCTTTGGATTACGTGCGAGGACATCAGTCCTTACTTAGGCTGCTATGGTGACAGTTACGCGAAGACGCCGAATCTGGACAAGCTGGCCAGGGAAAGCGTGCTATATACGAAGGCGTTTGCAACCGCTCCTGTATGTGCGCCGTCGCGTTCATGTTTGATAACAGGGGTGTATGCAACTTCTCTGGGGACCCAGCATCTGCGTTCCGAGGTAACATTGCCGAGTCAAATCAAGTGTTTTCCTGAATATTTGCGGTCGGCCGGATACTACTGTTCCAACAATTATAAAAAGGATTATAACTTCACCGATGTAAATGTCTGGGACGAGTCAAGTGATACGGCTCACTGGCGCAAACGTAAATCCGGTAAGCCGTTTTTCAGCGTATTCAATTTCACCTCTACACACCAGGGGCAGATTAACGGTTCCGATGAGGAGTTCTTTGCCAAGTACACCTCGAAGCTCAAGCCCGAAGAACGTCATGACGACAAGAAAATTCCTCTACCGCCATACTATCCTGTCACTCCATTCGTGCGGAAAATCTGGAGCCGTTATTACAACCTGATTACTTTTATGGACAAGCAGGTCGGTGATTTGCTCGGCCAGCTTGAAGCCGACGGTTTAGCTGATAATACAATAGTATTCTTTTTTTCAGACCACGGCATGGGTATTCCCCGGTTCAAAAGAACACTTTATGATTCCGGCCTTAATGTCCCGTTAATTATTCGTTTTCCTGAACGTTATCAGCACCTTTCTCCGCTTAGGGCAGGCAGGAGAACAGACAGATTGGTTAGTTTTGTTGATTTTGCACCGACGGTGTTGAGCTTAGCTGGATTGTCGATACCGGGTTATATGCAGGGGCGTGCGTTTCTTGGCGCTTGGGCGGGGCCGCCGCGGGAATATGTCTTTGGGGCGGCCAGCCGGGTTGACGAGGCTTATGAGATGTCGCGCTGCGTGCGTGATAAGCGGTACAAGTATATTCGCAATTATATGCCGCATTTGCCGTATATACAGCCAAGCGAATATCCGGACAGGGCTGAGATTATGAAGGAGTTGCGAAGGGCGGTCGCAGAGGACAAGCTGTCGAATATACAAAAATTACACTGGGCGCCAACCAAGCCGATTGAGGAGCTTTATGACACATCGGCTGACCCGCATGAAGTGAACAATCTGGCAGATTCGGCTTCACTTAGGAGGATTCTTGGGAGACTGCGTAAAGTGCACCTTCAATGGATGGTCCAGACGAGAGATGTAGGATTGTTGTCGGAAGCTGAAATGCATATTCGCGCCGAAGGTTCGACGCCTTATGAGATGTCACGACAAATTAGTAAATATCCTCAACGGCGTATTCTCGCTGCGGCCGATTTGGTTGGGAGAGACCCAAATAATATTCCGAAGCTAATCGGGTTGTTAAGTGATTCGGACAGTGCGGTCCGCTATTGGGCCGTCGTAGCTCTAAGTGTCATCGGTTCCGGTGCGCCGCCTGTCATCGAAGCACTAACCGAGCGGCTGGAAGATTCGAGCCCAAACGTTCGGTTTGCGGCAGCCGGTACATTATGCAAGATGGGTCTTTGCGAAAATGCCTTGCCGGTGCTGGCCGAAGGCCTGGAAGATTGGCGGGAGGAAACGGTCCTGTATGCTGCTCGCGAGATACAGTTTATCGGCAATAAAGCACGCCCGATTGTCCAACAGATAAAAGAAATCCAGGGACGATGCAAAAATTCGGATGGGACATATAGAAATAATAATCACGCAACGTTTATCGACTGGGCTCTAAAATACGCTCTGGAGAATTGTGGAGAATAATTAAATTGGTACTACCATAAGAGTTGATTTGACAAAGATATAATATAGTTGTCATTCCTGTGAAAGGGTCTGTTGAAAAAGCCGAGATTGCTTCGTCATTACATTCCTCGCAATGACGCAAAGTGCGTTTTCATGTCATTGCGAGTGATTCGAAGAATCGCGCGGCAATCTCAAAACGTTCCTTTTGAACTTTTTCAACAGGCCCGAAAGCGGGAATCCATATGTTGGTACGTCTCTGGATCCCTGCTTCCGCAGGGATGACAGTTCCAACCGGTAGGTTTATGTTATTAAATGAGTAATATTATGGATGGAACGCTTGAAAGTAAAGATAAAGGCAGCATTGTGTATGTGATGCTCGTATGTATGGTAGCTGCTTTGGGAGGGCTTTTGTTCGGCTATGATACGGGGGTAATTAATGGGGCGATAGGTCCTCTGAAGGCATACTTTGTCCTCGATGCAAGCTGGGCAGGCTGGGCGACAGGTTGTGCGCTGGTTGGATGTGCCATCGGGGCGGCTATTGCCGGCGTGCTCAGCGACTGGCTTGGTCGGAAAAAGGTGCTTATTCTTTCTGCGATTTTGTTCTTAATCTCGGCGGTGGGAACTGCCCTGCCGAAAAATATTACCACTTTCATTATTTACCGGATAATCGGCGGCCTGGGTGTGGGGGCGGCGTCGATGTCCTCGCCGATGTATATCGCGGAGATAAGTCCTGCGAGGATTCGCGGGCGAATGGTCTCGGTCAATCAGTTTGCGATAGTAACCGGTTTTTTAGTGGTATATTTTGTGAATTATTTTATCGCCCTTCAGGGTGACCAGATGTGGAACCAGGAGTCCGGCTGGCGGTGGATGTTCGGCTCGGAGGCGCTGCCGGCTTTACTGTTGTTAGCGCTGCTGTTTTTTGTGCCGGAGAGTCCCCGCTGGCTGACCAAACAAAACCGCAGTGACGAGGCGTTGGAGATTCTTACCCGTGTTAATGGGGCTGAATATGCCAAAACCGAACTGCTGGAAATCAAGGATGCGATTACCAACGAGAGCGGGTCGCTGAAACAACTGTTGCAGCCGGGTATGAAGATTGTGCTGGTCATAGGCATTGTTTTAGCTGTTTTGCAGCAGGTTACGGGTATCAACGTTTTTCTTTATTTCGGAACTGAAATTTTCAAGAAGATGGGGTCTGAAACCAACGCCGCTCTACTTCAAACGGTTGTGGTAGGTGTGGTAAACCTGAGCTTTACTATAATTGCCATATGGACGGTTGACCGGCTGGGTCGAAAGCCTTTAATGATAATCGGCTCGGCGGGGATGGGACTTTCACTCCTGGCGATGGGCCTGGCATCCTACTTCGGCAGAACCGAACTGTGGCTGCTGCTGTTTATCCTTGGTTATATCGCCTGCTTTGCCCTATCGGTGGGGCCCGTGACGTGGGTGATTCTGTCGGAGATATTCCCGACCCGGATTCGCGGGCGGGCAATGGCAATTGCCACGGTATGTCTGTGGGTGGCAAATTACCTTGTTTCCCAAACGTTTCCCATGATGGAGGAAAATAACTGGCTGCTTGAGAAGTTTCATCACGCTTTCCCGTTTTGGCTTTATGGGATTTTCTGCGCTGTTCTGGTCACTTTTGTCTGGCGGTTCGTGCCGGAGACCAAAGGCAAAACGCTGGAAGAGATAGAAAAACACTGGATGAGCACATAGATTGAACAGCAGGAGAGCGCTTTGTAATATTTTCAGCAGAAGGTGTAAGATGGATTTTCCGGAACGATTAACTATTCAAAGCCATACGATAACCATTGTGCCGCGATACGCCGAAACCGACAAAGGCGGAGTGGTTCACCACAGCGTCTATCCTGTTTGGTTTGAAATGGGGCGCACGGAACTTTTACGGGTTAACGGGTTGGCATACACAGACCTCGAACAATCAGGAGTTTTCTTTGTCGTAGCAGAGTTGCGTATAAAATATCGCCGGCCTGCAATGTATGATGAGAAGCTGCAATTGGAGACGCATTGCTCAGCGGTTACGGCCAGTAAGGTTGAGCATAGCTATAAGCTTACACGCAGCAGTAATGGGATAATCTTAGCTGAGGGTTCGAGCGTGCTGGCCTGCGTCAACGCCGAGGGCAAGGTTCGCCGAGTACCTGAATTTATGTATCCCGAAGCCGGTTAGAAATTCTACGGAGGGTGATACCGCACAAAAAGCGGAGATTTTTGGCCGAGCGAATTAGAAAAAGCAATTCATTTGGCGGTTTTCAATTGACAATTAACGTTTAACAATTGACAATCCCTTTATGGCTTCAGAAAAAAAAGAAAACTGTGGTCTTTTTGGCATTTTTGGTGACGCCGAAGCGATTCATAATACCTATTTCGGCTTACATAGTCTTCAGCATCGCGGCCAGGAGTCGGCGGGAATTGCCTCCAGTGACGGTGAATTAATCCAGTGTTATACAGGTATGGGTATGGTCAGGAGGGTTTTCCGCTCCGGCAGAAATGTTTTAAAAAGATTGTCTAATCCGATAGCGATCGGCCATGTTCGGTATTCGACGACAGGTTCCAGCAGGGCTATAAATTGTCAGCCGCTTTTGGCCGAGTATTCCCGCGGGCAGGTGGCAGTGGCACATAACGGCAATCTTATAAACGCAACACTTCTGCGTGACGAATATGAGGCATACGGCAGTATATTTAATTCTACAAGTGATACTGAGATAATTACTCATTTGCTTGCCAAGCCTACCCACGTGAGCAATCCTGACCCATTGGCACATGTACTGAACCATCTTCAGGGGGCATATAGCCTGCTGTTTTTATTTGCCGACCGCATTGAAGCGGCCCGGGACCCTTACGGCATCAGGCCTTTATGCATAGGCCAAACCGAAAAAGGTTCTTACGTAGTTGCCAGTGAGACGTGCGCCTTTGATGCCATCAACGCGAAGTTCATTCGTGAAGTTGAGCCCGGCGAAATAGTTCGATTGGATAAAAACGGTCTGCACAGCAGATTTTTCGTTACGCCGGGCACTGTTACACCGGCTCACTGTATCTTCGAGCACATCTATTTTGCCAAACAAAACAGCACCTTTTTCGGTGAGAATGTGCACGAGTTCAGAAAAAAAGTCGGAAGACAATTGGCAAAAGAACACCCTGTCGATGCGGACGTGGTAATACCGGTACCGGACTCAGGGACATCGGCGGCGATAGGATACGCAGAGCAGAGCAAAATACCTTTCGATATGGGACTGGTCAGGAGTCATTACATAGGCAGAACATTTATTTCGCCGGAGCAGAAATTAAGAGAATTAGAGGTAAGACTCAAATTAGCTGTGGTAAAAGAAGTAGTGGGCGGAAAGCGCATCGTGATAGTTGACGACTCAATCGTTCGCGGCACAACGACGAGGGGCAAGATTAGAACATTGCGCCAGGCCGGCGCTGAACAAATTCACATGCGAGTGAGCTGTCCGCCAATCAGGTTTCCCTGTTTTTACGGCATTGATTTCCCAACCAAAGAAGAGCTGCTGGCAAATAATCGCGATTTGGAACAAATCAAAGAGTTCCTTGAAGTTGACAGTATCGGTTATATGTCACTGGAAGGAATGCTTCAGTGCGCAATATTACCGGAAGACCACTACTGTACCGCGTGCTGGAGCGGGAAGTACAAAATACCGATAGATATCTCGGTCAACAAATTTGCCCTTGAACACTATCAACGGCAAATGTTCGAGGACGAACAATAACCGCAATTCAGCGGCGGGCCAAAGAAAATGAGTAAATACATTAGCTATGAACAGTCTGGCGTGAGTATCGATGCCGGAGAGGAGATGGTTCAGCAAATCCACTCGGCGGTTGCCAGCACATTCGGGCCGCGGGTTATTCAATTGCATAATGCATTTGCGGGGATGTTTCGGCTCGACTATGACGAAAGACTGTTCAAAAAAAATTACAAGAATCCTGTCCTTGTGGCCTGCACGGACGGCGTGGGCAGCAAGGTCCAGTTAGCCAGCAAGATAAAGAAGTTCGATACCGTGGGCATCGACCTGGTTGCAATGAACGTTAATGATATGCTCGTGCAGGGCGCCGAGCCTTTGTTTTTTCTCGATTATCTGGCGGTTAACAAGCTTGAGCCGAAGATTGTTGCTGAGCTTATCAAAGGCGTTGCGAGGGGCTGCCGAGAGGCCAACTGCGCACTGATAGGCGGAGAGACTGCTGAGATGCCGGACACCTATTCGGCGGGCGATTTCGATATGGCCGGGTTTGCCGTTGGGATTGTCGAGCGGAAGAAAATAATTACAGGCCAAGTAATAAAAAAAGGTGATGTGATTCTGGGTCTTGCTTCAAACGGACTGCACAGTAACGGTTATACGCTGGTTCGCAATATCTGTTTCAAAAAAGCGAAGCTCAAAATGACCGATTGTCTCGATGAGCTCGACGGTGCTGTGCTGGGTGATGTGCTGCTGGAGCCGACGCGAATTTATGTTCGGTCGATAATAAAATTACTGTCGCAATACAAAGTCAAACGAGTCGTGCACGGAATGGTACATATTACCGGCGGCGGTCTGGTGGGAAATATTCCGAGAGTGCTGCCGAAAGACTGCAATGCGACTATAAAAAAATCGAGCTGGCCGGTGCCGAAGATATTTACGTTTTTGCAGAAGACAGGACCGGTCGAAGAAGAGGAAATGTTTAGAGTATTCAATATGGGGATAGGGTTTGTGCTGATAGTGGCTGAAGACTTCGCTGATTCGATAGCTAAAAAATTGACAAGGTTCGGCGAGCGGGTCTATAAGATAGGCAGAATCACTACCGGTACAGGCAAAGTGGTCCTGAAATAAGTCGTCATTCGTGACCCGGTTCACGGGACAGTTCACAAAGCAGGAAATGCGAAATACGAAATATGCCAAGTTTGCCGTAGCAGCGATGATGTATGCTGCCTTTGCCGGGTATCTGTATCAGCCGTATTTCAAATACTTCGACAGATGGCAATACCTTTTGGTTGTGAATGCTCCCCTGGCTTCTCTGGGTTGTTACGTGCTCAGCAGGCGGTGGGTGGCTGGATTTGGTGAATCGTTTTTTGCGGGAGCTATTTACGGCTTTGGACCATTTGCACTTGGGTTAGTAAAATTTCACCCTACGGCGGGTCTTTTAGTGGCGGCTATACCATGGCTGTTTTGCCCTGCTGCTTTTGGTCCCAAAACCAAATGGCGATGGTTAAGGATTCCACTTGCGGTTTTTCCGTTTCTGGCAATAGTGCTTTTCTTTCTTGTATCCGCTCACTACCGGTTGTTCCCCGTTTCAACACAGGCCAGATTGCATCCTGCTGATTTGTTCGGCTTGTTAGCTCCGCTTATTACTGCTCAGCAAAACACAACTCTAATCGGCTTTTATCACATTCCAGTGGCGGCGTTGATTGTGGGTTTTTCTATGCTGCTGGTTGCTCGGCGGTATGGCGTAATAGCAATTTTTGCTATCGGGATGACTTTAGCCTTTTGCGAATCTTTCTTTGAGGTCAGCCCGATTATCTGGTTCACCATACCTATGTTGTGCTGTTCGGTTCTCATTGGCGAAGGTATGCAGGGACTTGCCTCGGCCGGTTTCGCCGACCGCGGATGGGTCCTGGCTGCCGTGGCGATTATGTGCGCTCTTGCTATTGTTACATTACTGCTGGCAACAAAATATTTTCAAACATTTTTAGGAATGGGGGCAGGATACGCAAAACTCTTTACCGAAGCCGGGAAAATGTATGTGCTCGGCGCAATTGTGGCTGCGATTATTTTCTTTATGATACGTGCGAAATTGCGAATGCGGCAGTTGCGACAGGTCGTCCTTTATGCGGCAATGGCGGTGGATATATTTCTCGGCGCAAGGTTTATCATCGATAAGATTCTTTGAATCTGTACTTGATACTCGAATTACGAGAAGGTTTCCCGCTGGATTTGGCCGAGGTAGAATCGGCCATCGTTGCGCATAAAATTTATAATGGCGTCAAACTGCTGGTCTATGAAGTGGGTGTCGTTGCTGACTATTGATATACCGATGACAGCACTGGTCTTGCTGTCCTGATGGTCAACTTCGGAAATTGAGATATTGAACCTGCTTTTCAATCGGCCGATTATACTTTTGACGATGCTTCTTTTTCCCTTGAGTGAAGTTATCCCCTGCATAGATAAATGAGCTGTTAGTACGCCGACAATCATAATTGATGCTCGTTTCAAGCTTAGATAGATTGCTTTTGAATCTTTTCAAGCAGCCGTTTAGTGGCTAATGTACCATCGTTTTCGCTGAGCCTTTCGCCTTCGTACTCGATGCCGACATAGCCGTGATAGCCGGCATCAAGGATAATCTTCATCATTCGGTAGTAATCAATCTTGGTCTCATCACCCTTTTCATCAAAGTCATAGCTCTTGGCACTGAGCGCTTTGGCGTGTGGCATCAGCATCTCGACTGTGTCGTAGGGGTCGACTTCCGGCGGAAAGTTACCGAAGTCGGGCAGCGTCCCGCAATTGGGCAGGTCAACATTTTTGATGACGCCGGTGAGCCACTGACCGTTAGACGATAATCCTCCGTGGTTTTCGACAATTACGTTGAGCTCGTGGTTGGCGGCATACTCGCTGAGGCCCCGCAAACCATCGGCGGCCAATTCAAGCTGTTCGTCGTATGAGCCCTTCGAGTAGGCGTTGACCCGGATGGAATGGCAGCCTAAGTATTCAGCGGCTCTGACCCATTTATGATGGTTGCGGACGGCCTGGATACGGAGGCGTCGGTCCGGGTTACCGAGACTACCTTCATCATCGCACATAATCAGCAGCGATTTGACGCCGAGGTCCTCTGCACGTTTTTTCATCTCAGCCAGGTACCTGGTATTGTTGGCCTTGTCCTTGAAGAAAATGTTGACGTACTCGACTGCATTGATGCCAAAACTGTGGGCCTCTTTTGCAAAGTCGAGATTATCTAATTTCGGCTCCTGTTGGCCGAAAAGCCTTCTGTGAAAAGACCACTGAGCCAGAGATATCTTGAAATTCATAAGGCTGTCTCTTTGAAAGATTCGATTCTTATTACAAGCGCAGAATATCAGAATCACTCGCCAGCGTCAAGGAATCTGTTCTCATCGTTTGTGCTCCTGCCTCTGCTTTTTGATATCTGCCATCACAGTTGGTAAAATCTCACCTATCCAAACAGGCTCGGAAGTCCTTCGTTTCTTATCCACAACCGAACTTTCTTTTTCAGAGTGTTTGTAAGGGATGTGAACCTTGAGCTCTGAATTAACCAAGGGGGAGGAATCTCTCAAACCACTCTATAAGTCATTACGCATTGGCTTTGAACTCCGCGACGATTTGGCGAGTTTGGGGTGATTGGTTCTGGTGGGCTTGTTTGAAGGCAGGGGTGGATGAGGCGTTCTGCTTTTTGAAAAGCTCGTTGCCGACAATAATCTCCTGCAGGGCTTTCGATTTTGTCCTGGCTTGTCTTAAAAATCCAATCGCTCTTGTTCCATAAACTCCACCAAGCAACGCACAAATCCCGATACCCAACTCCAGCATAGAGTCGGCAACTTCCCAGGCATCGGGCCGTTCAGCTCCCTGCTGCAAAGCAGTACGGGCAAGCTGCCAGTTCGATTCGATAAGGACATCTTCGGCGGTTTCGGCCTGTGGAAATTCTTTCGGCAGACCATAATGAGAACTAAACGCTCGACTTTGTATTTCGCTTAGCTGCGTTAGTGCTTGCAGCTTCTCTGAAGCATTCTCGAGCCTTGCGGTATCAGCAGCAATCGTGGTGGTACGGTTGTGCAGCCAGGCGTTCTGCTTTTGTGCCTCAGTTGGTGCAAAACGCAAGCTATCACAACCTACCGATAAACAACACAGAAGAGTAAGTATTATCAAAATCCTTTTCATAATGTCCCACCTTTTCTGTAATATTAAAAAGAATTGCCAACTACATCTGAATTAGCTTTGGATATTTCTTTCTCAATCGCTCGCAGTCGGTATTCGTATGAAATGCTTTTGCTCCAAAGCGATTCGAGCTTTTGTTCAAAATTCTTCTGGCATTGCAGCAGCATATTCACGTCACGTTGTAATATATCAAGCTGTCTTTGCAAATTGACCCAGCTGCCCACAATCAGAGAGGCCAAAAGTACCAACTGAACCAGCACAGAAACATTTATCTGCCGATTAAACTGCCACGATTTGGAATTTACTTCAGCCATCAAGCACCTCGTTTATCGATGAGCATCCAGCATTGATTTACGGTTTAACGTAGAATACGTTCTTGTCACCTACTCTGGACATTACCGCATAAGTCCCCGCCGATAGGGTTCCCTCTTGCTGGAACGATTCCGCCAGGTTGACTGCCAGCATCTGCCCGCCTATTTCAACAGGTATCGAGCCGGCATCGCCTATAACTACTGCGATGACATTATAGATGTTGTACGACGAATTACTTTTGACCTTGACGGCCCATGCAGCCGTTCTGGCGCCGGGTGAAGTGACAACGGATACTTCCTTGGTCTGCTCGGAGCCTTTACGAGCAAGTCTTTCCAGTATCTGTTGACCGTCTACAATATTTGCTTCACTGCCCATAACTCTCAGCCCCTTTGTCGAACTATTTTCAAATTCGTACACTGCTTTTCAAAATCCATCTGCACCCGCTCTATCCAGATTCTGCTTCGGTTATCGCTCCGGCAGGCTAATAAGTCTCTGCTTTCGGGACTCGTATCCACTCTGTCACCCACTCTGTAATCAAATGCAAGAAACGGTGTTTGTATATCGACGGTCTCGATGGTCTCAGATGAAACCGCTGCCGTATGCCGGACGAACTCATAAAGGGCATCTGTATCATCGACCTGGTCAGGGCAGCCGAGCGAATCATCGGATGAATTTGCAAATATACTCTGGCTGGAAACCTTGCGATATTTGAACTGACGGGGCAGTGTAATAATGTGCTTGACCATCGGTGCTGTTGAATTGACAGGTCCATCGGAAACTATACAAGTTAATCTCTCATCGCTGATTATCGAGGCGGTTATTCTGAATTTCAACACTCCTTTCAGCGCCGCCACCCAGGTATCAACATCGAGCTGGTCACTGCTGAGCCACAGTCCGCACTCATTGAGCAGAATATTAAAAGCATGAAGGTACTGCCACCAGTGCAAGCCATCATCGAACGATACCTGCAGGAAATAACCTAATGACTTTCCCTGTTTGTCGGTGGTCAAAGTTGGCCAAAAGCGCCTCCGGCGACGGGCGAAATCACTGCTGCCAAAAATTTTGGAAAAGTCAAACGCATCACCTTGATTGTAAGGAGCGCCACTGTAATCACCTGCCTCGTTGAGGCACCATTTACGATATACATCTTTTACCTGATAGAAAACGGGATTGGTCGAAGGCGAGAATTTATCATAGATGATGTCCTCAAGGCTGCCATCCCAGGCCTTCACCAACTCAAAGGTCGCTTCTACAACTTTGAAGTCGCCCTGGCCGATATATTTGTGTGTTATTGGCCAAAAGCTTTTCTTACTGTGCAAGCTCGCGATATTTGTCTTTGATATGCTGAACTGTTCTCCAGCTTGCTGGCAATTCACCTCAACAGTTCTGCCTGTGCCGGCTTTATAAAACACAATTGCCTGGCCAGGACCGGTTGGCACAAGCCGAGGGACAAACTTGAACCTCAGGCCGATCCTCTCACAGCATCGGTGCAGGGCTTCTATCAGATTCAATCCCGTGACATCGAGGTCGCGAACTACCTGGTTCTCGGTCAACACCCTCAATTGACCTATGCTCGGCGTTTGTAGTTGACTGGCCGTCAAATATTCACAAAGCAGATAATCAATTACTTCCGCATAGCTCCAAAGTTTGCCTTGCGACGGTTCGGCGCAAAATGTTGTGTAGCTTTTGCCGTTAACTTCAATTGGTTCCGGATTGGCATTGGCCTTACCATCCGGATTAAATGTTGTATCAAGACCAGCCAAAAACAAACTGGAATTGCTTGCCTCTGTCAGACGCTGGCCATAGACTGTGATCCGCTTTAAATTTGCGCTGGAATCTCTCGCTACTACTTCCACCTTTTCGCCATTTGCTGTTAGCTGTGTTTCTATATTCTCTATTTGGCCGTAAAAGATTGGAAAACTAAAGGTTGCTGCACCCGGCGGGTCACCGTTAAAATATTGCCGGATGCAAACAGTTTTTCCCATAGCAAATGAGGCCTCGATCTCTTCGGCAGCTGTCAAGCCGGAACCCTCATACGCAGCAGGATTGTAAGCCAATCTGGCCCAGCTAAATTCCGGCCAACCGCCGCGAATAATCTCTACCGGTTCCAGCGCTGGACACAATGTCCCATCGACCAAAATTGAAATAGAAGCGGCCGGAAGTGCCAGTCGTGTTTGTGCTGATTGGAAAAAGTCGATTCTGTTAGACATAGTTTATCTCGCACCTCGTTTCTCGATACTCGTCGAGGATCGCGTATCAGACAGCTTCGGCGCTTAAAATACCCATTGTATCGAGGCTTGTGGTATCGATCTGAATCTGTAATTGTACTAAAGAGCTGTTTTCAAGACCTTTTGTGTCTTCAGCCCTTATAGCAAACAAGTACCTGCCTGCTTCGAGTGCGCCACATTGGTAGCTGTAAAACTTTCGCCCCTTATAACCAATTGTTGCAAGAGGATTTTCATAGTCGATTTGTCCTGTTCGGTCATCATAATAAACGTTGAAGCACACAGGCTGTGACTTTTGTGCGATGGGACAATAGTACCAGACAAGCTGTATCTTATTGCTGTCTACTTGTTGAACTTTTGAACTGGAAATATTATTCGGCCGGGGTTCAGCCAACTCACCGGTTGATTCTATTGAAACCTTCACCGAAGCAGCTAAGGTGCGTTCCTGATAGCCGCAATTGTTAAACCGACGGATAATATAAAAGTATGTCGAACCGCTGTTGTGTGAAATATAGCTCGGCGGTGAGATTTCGCAAGCATCCTGCTCAGCAACAGTCAAGATATTCACGAAATCTATTTCTCCCATACTTGAGCCGCGGTAGAGCACAGAGTAGCCGGCAACACGAACCCAGAACCAACCCAAACTTAAGGTCGTACCAAGCTTAAAAGCATTAGCAGTCATTCCATTAAAAAGCGCTTCTCTTTTCCAATTACTTTCTATGTATGGTAAGCTGCGAGACAAATTTAGTATTGCTGTGACATCGGTAGTACTTACTACATTTCCACCGACTTTTCGCATTGCTTTTGCTGTTGCGCTTAAGGACGACAAGGCTACGGAACTGCCCGCAAGATTGACGATTTGGCCACCTATCAACTTCGGCCTCATCGCTTCCTCAAACATACAAAATGGCTCTCGGTAGAGTTGGGCTATTTCAGAAGCAGATAAGGAACGATTGAAAATATAAACAAAACTAACATTTCCGGTGAGAAAAAATATTCTTGTTGATTCTGGTCTCGCTCCTGTATTAAACTCGTTTGCAGAAATTGGAAATGCTGCCGATGCATCTGTATCGCTGGCCTCAAATATGCCATTTATGTATATCTTGGCGGTAATACCTGCTTCAAAGGTAGCTGCAATGTCAATCCATTCATTTGCCACATAACCAGTTATACTTCGGGCATTAGCGTATTCGCTTGCCGCAGTACCAATACCTGCTTCTACAGGGTCGCCGCCAATATCTCCACGGAATCGGACTTCGAGGATATTATTATCAGTGGTTGTATTATCAGCAAACGATATGACTTGTTGGATATTTGCTGTATTAGAAGAGCGCGCCCGTGTTACAATTGTTACGGGCAAACCTGAAATAATATCATTGTTTCTCGAAACGTAATCGGCCCCGTCAAAACTCAAACATGAACCATATTTTCCACTACTCCAGGCAGGGGAAGCAGCCCCAGCTCCAAAAGTACAATTTCTGCCATTCCCGCTCAAATCAAAGACTTGACCGCCTGAGCCTTCATTGAATAGCCAGAGACCGACAAGGCCTCTACTGAGGGGATGGTTTCGATTTAAGCAAATTCCTCTTGTGGGTTTAAGTTGTGGCATTTACTATTGTTTGCCCGTAGTGTTTGTATTTGAAGTTGTAGCTGGCGTTATATGTAGACTTTACACTTTGCCAGCTGGCCTTTATTGCAGTTACAATGTCAACAGTTGCTTGTGTTTCCAATGCAATAATATTCCTTGAGAGCTCCACCACAGTACCGGCGGCCAGCGCGCTTATTTCACCCGCTTCGAACTCCGATTCAATTAAGCTGGTTGGCGTAGGAACAATTCCCACAACAGGATTGTCTATGGGAATATGAAAAATCAAATTGACCTTACCTCTGCCGTTTGTAACTATACCTATTTCCCTTACGTGTACGTGTGCCATTGTTAATCTCCTTCTTTTCTATGAGGAGGTATAGTTCCACGGTTGGACATAGGCACGGACATCGTGGCTGTCTGTTGAACCTGTTTGTTGAACGCCAATTCTGAAGTGTGCAAGGTCTTTGATAATAAAACTTAGCTGCTGTGGGTCAACGCTCTTATCTCCCTGCATCTCCCAGATAGGCGTGTCATCATAGTTAGTACCATCGAGAGAGCCGTATAGTTTAATCTTAATCTCATCAGTCGGAGTAGCATCATAGTTGATTTCGATAATGATGTGAGCTCCCTCGTAGCCGTTTGTTTCCAGGTCAACGTCCGAAGAGAAAGACTCTGTAGTTCCGGACAGGGTTACGTAACCGTCGCCAGTGCCTATTATTTGACTCTGAGAAGCCCAATTCTTGCTTATAGTCGCCATTTGTTAACCTCCTTTTCCCGAAGCTTTGTTTTGCGAAGCTAAACGGCGGGGACCTAATCTAACGATGCATCTAAATCGCCCGCGTCAAATTTAGCTGTATCCCCACTGCCGATAATCTTGGGTGTGCTTAACGCCCCATAGGCCAACATATTACCACCCGTTGCCGCGTCAAATAAGGCAAAGTGAGTGATCGTCCCCCAGCTACCGGTAGCCTCTGGAAAAGTAATATCATTGGCGTTATCAAGTGCCCCACCGGATGCAGTGTTCCAGTCGGCACCAGTAGTTGAAACTCGCGTATAAGCATTGCCACTTGGCTCGGCTAATCCCGAACTGTCATCGAGTGGTTCTGCAGTCGATAGCCCCACATAAATCGTAACATCAGGGTAAGTTCCACCGGTTCCCAGGGTGGCGTTATACAATCCCTTGCCAAAAAGATGGTCTAAAATCTCGTTTTCCCAATAATCTGCAAAACTACCCATTTTGTATCTCCTTGACGTTCACTATTTTTATCAGTTCGGTGTCCTTGTGATAGTCGCTGCCGCATCGGTAGGGGTATGAGTTAAAAGGACCGTTTGCCCGTCGTTGTCGTAGTATTTGATTTCTCCGGTTGATTTGTTTTGGACAGCTTTGTTGGCAAGCAATTTGTCACTGGTCACTTCACCTGCCCCGGACCATATTATTTCGCCGCCTCCCACGAGGTTATCACTATCAGCAGGATTAGCACCGGCCTGCAAGAATATTTGAATGGAATATCTATCTGCGGGGATATTAACATCAAAGTTACTCACGTATCTGTGGCCGCCCTTGTCTGTAAGGGGTATATCGTAATCATTTGCAGTATGGCTGCCTGTCCCCCAGGCCTCAAAGACTTGCCCTCCGACATACCAGACTTCTCCCGCAGCGTTACGAACAATCGCATAAAGTGTATCACCGGAGGTATAATCTACATGTATTTCGTTCGCCATCTTAGACTCCTATACTTAACAAGTCTGCCATAGTTACTACGTCGAGATTCCCTGCATCTCGTTTTGCCGCCACATTGTCGATGTGCGTCTTCCAGTTGGCCCATATATATAACGTTCCTTCATTTGTAGAATGCCATCCTGTAACCATAATCGTCCCGGCATTTATTACTTTATTGACCTGGGATTCCGCAGTTGTTGTGTTGTCAATTGAATTAGTCCATTGTATTGTTGGGTCAAAGAAACCTACATCGTGACAAGTTGTTGAAAGCCGCAGCTGGTCAAACCATCTTCCTCTATAAATGTGATTAAAACCATTCTCCCAGTTAGTAGTTCCTCCCGGCAGAGCAAATATCCTCGCCCCATCTACAAGACCATTAGCACACATCCAATCCGTTGCTTTTGTAACCTCTTCTTTAAATTCGGCCGCAGTGAGATTATCCGTCTTCAAACATTTGTGGCTCCAGCTATGGTTAGCTATCAAATGACCAGCATTATGCATCTGATGAAGCTGTTCTAATGTCAAATAGCCGCTCATTCCAACTTTCGAAGGAATAATAAAGAATGTGCCTCTTATCCCCTTTGCATTCAAATAAGCTGCAAATTTATAATCGTCATCGAAGCCGTCATCCAGAGTGATAGCATATTGAGGTTGAGCCAAATGAGGAATGAACATTATTTTATCCCAGGTCACCGCTGGCGTATCATCGCTTTCTGTCGAATCAAACCGAACGCGAAGTTTTGTAACATGCTCCCAGCATAACGGGTAGGTCCCGGCGTCCATATTACCCATCTTCGGTGCGATAATTCTCTCATACCAGCCGGGTCCTGTTATATACCCACCCTCGGCAAGCAACATCATCTGGTAATTTGAAAAAGTACTGTCACCAACAACAAGATAAGTCGCCGAAATTTTGTCATAAGATGAAACACCGCTGCCTTCGTGCACATAGAATCGTATATATACCAGAGTATTAGTTAAATCGATCTCGGTAATCGTTTTGGTTGTAAAAGATGATGTACCACCGGATTGCTTTGTACACTTCATTGACTGTGGCGTACTTGCCTGTGAGCAGATATAATTAGTAGTATCCGCAGCTTTAGTTACGCGTATACCGGTATCCCATTGTGAGGTATCATCAAAAGGTTCGATGAGTTTCGGAACAAAATGCCTTCTCGGATATACTCCTTGTGCTCCGATTGAAGCAGCACAAAAATCTTTATTGACTTCTTTTAATCCAACAGAGCCGGCTGGTGGTTTGGTTGTGGAAATAAGCATATTTACGCCTCCTCTGTCCAGGTTCCATTCTTGGCAATGGTTGACCAATCACCATTGGAATCAGCTACGAGGCTAAGGCATTCTCCGACCGCATTAGCTGATTTATATTTGTCCGCTGTCTGGCCGCTGTCGTCTCGGATTGTCGCTGTACCGGGGTCAATACGCAGCTCATAAGCGGCCTGGACTGCAAAGCTGAATACCGTCCCCGCAGGTGCCGAAGCGGGCAGCGTAAGTGTAACTGTCCCGGTGGCACCAAGGTTACTGTGAACACTGCCGGATTCCGCTGTCGTAAGTGTGTCATCGCTTGTATGTGCCTCGATAGCCTTTTTCACACCGCCGGCTCCGTATGGCACCAAAGCGTTATGGCCCGCTCGGCAATCGGTAATCGAGTCGATGTCACCACCAGAGGTGCTCACTATCGCCAGCCGAATATGCGGCGTAGTTGCCATATCAGGGAAATTGCTGTATTCGTTGATTACAAGAGAAGCCGACGAATTCAGATAGACGTAAATATTTTGCTTGTCGTCCGCTAAAGTATTGCCCGACGAACCGGCATAGCTTATCAGTTCCGTATCTAACCAGAACTTGCCTGCTTTTACGGCAATGTCCAGCCCACCTTCATCATAGACTCGCAAGTCGTTTGCACGCCGTGTAGCTAACAGCAGCCGATACAGCAATTTTCGAAACTCCAAATAGTAAGGCGCCGTGCCGGTTGCTATATACTCAACACCGGTCTCACCGTCAGACTGTATGTTCAGTAATTCATTGTCGGATGGATACACTTCAGCCATAATATTCTCCTTATGTCATTACCTGCACAAGGTTGTCATTCCTGCGGAAGCAGGAATCCATTACCTTTCACTGTAAGCTAAACGCTGTCCTCTATTTTTAGCGCCAGTTGATTTGTCTGTTTGTTGAAGGAAGAAATGCTTAATCGCTCGGCAGGTCTTGCCGCCGGTATTACTGTGATTGGCTCGGTTGCGTTGGCGTTGCTTTCATTTCCCCTCCCGTTGATGACCTTAACACCAAACTTATAAACACCGGCCTGTAACGGCTGGCTTACCCACTCAATCGTATCGGCATCAAGCCCGAACTGACCATGTGCGAAACTGCCTTTGGCGAATCCAACTGCTGCTGCCGACCCATAACCAAAATCGTCCACACCGAATTTGCTCATCCCGAAACCGGCTTTATCCTGCCAGGCGGGCCAAATCCTTATCGGCGAATTAGTCAACGGCGTATCGTAATCAACTTCGCCCGTGCCATTATCAAAGTAGATTTCAGCAGTTGCGTCACTCGGCAGGTTCTGACTCCGCAACAGACTTATTCTCACCCGCTCACTGGTAGTCGGTGGGTTGACAAGCTCATTGCTAAAATCGGTACTTGCCTGCTCGGCCTCAACGGCAAAGACCTCAATCCGAACCGCTGATTCCAAAGAGGTAGGTATCGGAACAATCATTTGCCTTTGCCGACCGTCAATCGTTGCCCCTGCATATTGGCCGTTCACATAAACCTGATAGAACATATCGCTTGAATTCGCTTTGGCTGACCACTTCACCAGTGCTGCTCGCGGAGTCTCGACGCACTTGCCGTCCGCCCAGATACCAGCGGGCAATTCAAACGCTCTGACCTTTTCTATCCCAGTGCTGATGAGTCCCATTACTGCTTTTACCTTTTCTATCCGCTCTACGCTATACGCTATCAAACTAACTGCGTATAAACGATTTCATAATCTACAGCTATTCCATTGCCGCCCGGCCGTTCCTCGCTAACTTTGAAAGAATCCATCCGAAGGTTTTCAAATTTTTCACCGTCACTGCTTAAAAGCGTGTGGGTATTGCCGTCCATATATGCCGATATTGCATTTATCCTGGCGTTCATCTGCGTTCGGCTTTGTGCCCGCAGTGTGCCTCTTTGTCTTATCTTCCTGGCACGCCCACCCATATCAATACTGAGCATACCATCCAGTCCGGCCACAGCTTTCTCTATCGAGTCTCGGTTAAGACTGTCCTGCTCAATTTCTAACTGCTGCTCGTCAAACAAATTTTGTCCGTCTAAAGTAACACTCATCTGTCTTCTCTTTGCAGATTAATCCCGTACTAACTTTCCAGATGCCCCAACTTTAGTAACATCAGCCACCCCATCAGAGCCGATATCGATGCTGAGCCGGCAACGTTCTCTTGCCTTGGCGAAAAGCTTTTGATAGTGCAGGCTTTTCTTCCAGAAATTCTCGTCTTTGGCTTTACTGGCTAACATCGCATACACAGTTGAGATGACTGCAAAAACCGACGTCCTCTTCAAAACATTCGTATCCAGAATATCATCTGCATCTATATCACTTGCAGGATTACCCGGGCTGATGTTGAAGTATTCAGTCAACTGAAAACCAGCTTCATTAGCCTGTGGTCCGAATGTGCTGATGCGATAGAATATTTCAGTAGCCGCTGGCGGTGCTACGGCAGCCATCGCTGAATCCGACCTGATTACGGAAACACTAAGCTGTGTCGCCGAATCTACTGAAACTATCTCATACGCCCCGTCCAGCGTCCCATCCGCAGAACGCAGGTATATAACGCCACCCGACGATACCTGCGCACTTACAAAATCTGCACCGTTTGCAGTGAATGTTGTTCCGCTAAGCGTCCCCCCTGTCCCTGTCACAAGTACCTGCTGTGGCAGATGCAATTCTCCGAACAGTATCGGCTCATATTTCAAAATATCTGCATCGTTTGAGAAACTGACCATTTCCTTTAGCTCCTTCCCTTCAAAAGGGCTTTTCAGGTGCCCAAAGAGCATTTACCCTTTGAGCACCTTCGCCCTGACGCATTATGATGCGCCTGCTGCACCCCCGCAATTTAGCTGGTACTTAGGTCACGAATAAGACCATGTGCCGCTTCGTTTTTGAGCTCCACGGTATATTCGCCAATCAGTTCACCGCACTCATAATCACCGCCGCTGGCCAACGGCTTGAAATGAAAATTCCGCCCCGCTAACGGCAGCACGTTAGTACGGGATGAATCCAGCAGCAGTGCCGTATCCTGCGGCATCCATCGTGTGGTAACAATTCTGCAGACGCCGAAATCACTCTCGTAAATGCTAATCATATCGGTGAAGGTTGTATCGTTGGCCCCGTAGCTTCGGCTGCCGGCTGAAAAAGCATTTATCTTTCGCTTCTGAAAACCACCGACCACAATCAGGTCCACATTGCCGTTGCTGTTGGCCCAGATTTGCCTGAGCACGTAATTAATCTTGTCCTCGTCAAGACCGGTGCCTGTTGGAAAGCCACTGTCGCCGGTATGGAAAACATTAGTGGAGAGGTGTTGAATAATACCTTTCATTGACCTTCTCACCGAACCGCTGCCTTCGGGAGTACTCGCCGGCTCACCGCCGTTGACAACCGTATTTTCCAGATCGCGAAGCAGCTCACGCAGCCTTTCCTGCTTTTGATAATCCATCTCGTCGGCCAGACCCAGCTGGCTCGCGGCCATATCCGTCCCGCTCACTTCCACCGTAGCAGTAAATATCTGCGTATAGTTCCCGCATCTGCTGCGATTGGTAAATCTCGCACCGGGCTTGTCCGCCCCTTCAAGAGCGGCATTTCCGAGAATGTTTATCACCTGATTGTCAGCTAAAGCTTCCGCCGTAGTTCCCGCATAACCGCGAACCACCGTCAGCGTATTGCTGTTGATGCCGGTTACCAACATTAATTCCTCGCCGCCTTCTACCTGAATCTGGTCACCCACTCGGAACCTGCTGCCGTTATCAACTACAAAGTCGGTGTCGGTACTCGGGTCGGTATAGGTGCTGTCGTTGATAGCATCCTTATTAGGCAAAAGTTCATCTTCAAGCCACTCATGATGTGTGCTCGTTGCCTCTCTCATAGGGTCACCTAAAGCATCCAGCAAAGGCGTCTCATAAGGCGAAATTATCCCAATCAAATCCGATACGTCCTCAGCCAGTTCCGGCAAGGTCGTACCCGCTGAATATGTCGCTTTTCCTGTAAAAGCCATTTGTTCTTCTCCTTCAATTAGTTAATTGGTGATTGGTTGCTTGACTAATCATCACTCACTATTTAACTACTCACCAGAATTACATAAAATTCCTTCGCAGTTTCAAATATTCCTGCAAATCTGTTCGATTACCTGTAGTTGCCGCCTTCTTAGCTGACCTTTCGAGAACTGTTTGGTTGTTTGTCATTCGCTCTTTAGCTCCTGCAGTCTTTTTTGTTCTCACAGTTCCACTCCCCTTCTTGCTTTCGAAAGAAAGCAGGGGGGTGAACAGATATTGCTTTTCATTTTTCAACTGCTCAATTACGCCGTCCAAATCCGCTTCCGTTTGCCCTTCCATTTTAGCTTTGGCAAGCAATACAGCAGTTTCCATATCAACTGTCCCCGCAGCAGCTAATTTGCGAGTCAGTTTCTGCTCGGCCTGAATGTTACTCAATTGCTCAGACATCGTTGTTAATTGCGATTTTGCCTCCACCAGTTGCTCCGTCAAAGCTTCAACCTTTTTCTCGGCACTCTGTGCCCTCTTTCGATAGCGGATTGACTCAGTCACCGGAACAAGTTTCATATTGTCATTGTCACTTGCTACCGTTATGTCTTGGGACCCCGCAAGGCGGGAACCCTCTTCTGACAAAACCTCTTGTGTCTCAATCGGACCCATAAAACCTCCGGATATTTCATTCCCAAACAAGCGGGAATTCACCGTTCAAAATGTTAACTTTCTCTCGTGGCCTCATAGCCTAATTCTCTGAGCACCTGCTCAGTCGGAACACCCAGCTCTTTTTTAATCTGGGCTTCTTTTAGTTTCTCCATCACGTTTTCAGGCAGTGGGCTGGAAAAAACGATATCGACCTCTCTGTCCGCCTCGGAAGTCTTATAGATATTGGCCGTATCGAGTATCGCCAGAACCATCCTGCAGATTCTTTTAAGCCCCTCGTTGTAAGTAAATTTCTTACGTTCGTTCTTTGAGAGCATCCCCATAAGCGTTAGTCGAAGGGCCACCGCGCTTGTAAGGTTGCCGAGCTTATTCTTCAGAACCCCGGCCACTACCGGTGTTACACCACTGGCCTTGTCCAGCGCCTCTCTGATTTCAGCGATGTGCAGACCCTCACTTGGCGTCGCCGCATCTCCACCAAACTCTTCGATAGTCGCCTCCGGATTGTCGGTGTACCACATCCTGCCGGGCGAAATGGGCTTATCCTCAAAGCCCTCTATCCCTTTGCCCAGATACATCTTAAACGACTGGAACGTAATCCTGCTTGCTCTGTCGCTCAATCTGGTATTCAGCTCGTCCTGCAGTGGTATCAATGGCTCGACGTCGCTTAGCCCCTCATAGTAGTATGGCTGAGCAATGTTTTGGATATGCACCACCGGCAGAAAACCCCACGGCAATTGCGCCTGCTCAACAAGCTGCTTGTCTTCATATCTCTGATAAGCCACATCGGAAGTAATCTCCGTCACCGCAACTATTTGCCGACTATTACTGCTTCGTTTACCGCCGGAGAATATTCTTGATAGAAATGAGTTTTTCTTACTCAGTGCATTTTTCTTCTGGTAGAAGTGCTGCACGTAATATCTTATCTGTTTATAGTCGTTTTCATCCAGAACGGGCAGTGCTCTTGGTGCCTCAATCAGTTCAAGGCCGATTGTCTGTGCCAGTTTCAGCACATCTTCAAGAGACCACGCTTTGTGGGAACCCGGTGAGAGGCTTTGGGCTTGACCCCGCTCGTAGGTGGCGGGGGAGGAGGAGGAAATGCGTTCGATGATTTCTTCGCCAGGCCTGACGAAACAATCGACAAAACCATAAACACTTCCGAGCACTGCCATATCCTGGAAAAATCCGATAGCACCGTTGGCCGCAAACAGTGCCTTTAATATCGCCTCAATTTCTGCACTTTTTTGGCCATCCGGAGATTTCGAAACAAAACTAATCGGTTTGCCGAACAAAAAGTCCACGGCTGCGTTTATTCGCCAGGCAATATCGTTCTCAATAACTACTTCTTTTCGTTGCACGTCGCCGGCACACCTCGCGCCGAAGACACCCACCTGCCCATTGTGTACAAGCCCCGTTATTCTCACAGGAAGTCCATATTCTTGCGCTTGCACATAGCACCGACCTGATTCATTCACCTTTCTGTCACAGGCACCGGTGCCGTGTATTTCCATCTTGGGGTTTGCGTAATATTCCCACAGCTTCTCAAAGTGTCCTCGAACCTCGTTCGACTGTTCGTCAACGAGCCACTCAATATAATCAGCCTCAAGTTGCTCATCTTGAAAGATATCAATGTCAAATCCCATACTTAGAACTCCGTTTTTTGCTCGGTGGTTAAATAAACCAGTTACTATCAACCGACTACAAGTTGCAGATCACTGCTTCTATAATTAGAGCTATCTGCACGTTTGATACGAAAATCGCAGGATTTTTTAAGGGAGCTTTTTCCGTAAGTGTTTTTGTAGAAATGAATAAAAAAAATTGCAAAAATTTTGATTTTTGCTCACAGGTATCAGCGGTTTTGATTGATTTTTATCGAGAATTTTACCTATTTTAACAGATTGGACCACCTTCCACCACGCTTATCCTTGCTTACTTTTCAAGTAAGTATCAGCAGTTTTGATTAAAAATCGTGCTCGAACCAAAGCTCATTATTGCCATTTCAGCCCTCAAGAATTACAATACAGGTCAAAGTAAGGTATTCGGCCCCCGTTCTTGCTTTCGCATGAAAGCACGGGGGGTTTTGAGAAAATAAGAGGGAAAAATGAAAGAGATACCTTTAGGGAACGGCCTGAACGCAAAAGTTGACGACGAGGATTATGAATGGTTGTCCGCCTATAGCTGGTATGCCTACTACGATCCGGCACGCGGAATGACCTATGCCGCTCACGACACACCCAGCGGAAGACTTGTATTGATGCACGATGTCATTATGGGCCTCGATTCCCTCGAAGACGAGTCAATGAATTGAGCCTAACCGAATCTTCTTCAACAAAGAGCAAGAATCACAGTTCGTGATGAATGTAGAATTGAGGATTTGAAATTAGAAGGTATTACAGTTGCTCTCAAACAGTGCCCCGATGGTAATGGAGGAGTAATTGCTGTACATCCGGTATCGAGTTGTGCTTTTACTCGGTATCTTCCTTCTGTAACAGCTCGATAATCTCGGCTTTTGTGGGCAGTGCCTCGGCTGAGCCGAACTTTGTGCAGGCTAAGGCCCCTGCCGCCGAGGCGAATTTGACCGCTCCTCTTACATCGTCTTTTACAGCGTAGTAAGCAGCCAGCGCCCCTGCAAATGCTTCTCCACTGCCGGTCTGGTCAACAAGTTCTACCTCATAACCCGGGATCTGATCGGCGCCGCTTCTGTCGACAACCATACAGCCCCGCCTGCCCATTGTTATCACAGCAGAGCCAACGCCGCGAGCCACAAGATCAGAGCCAATCAGCTTGGCGGTACGAACATTGGCTGCTGAATGGTCGGCAATCTCCGCAGCTTCATAAAGATTAGAAAGCAGGATATCTACCGTAAAGTAGTCGACAGGCAGGTCGCTGCTTTCTTGGCCTTGTTGCTCTATCGGTCTTGCAGGATTAAGAATGACCTTTGTGCCGTGCACCTTCGCACAACGAACAGCGGCTACAATTGCTTCCTGTGGCAATCGGCCGTGAATCAAACAAACGTCAGCTTTAGAGATAATCTGTTCAGCGGCCTCGATGTCCCGTGCCTGTAAGGCGCTGTTAGCACCGCTGTAGTAACAGGAAGCATTTTCTCCTTTAGCATTAACCAGCGTTACAGCCACGCCTGTATTTTTGGCCTCGGCGGTATAGATAAAGTCAGTAATGACATTGAACTCAGCCAGACTTGCCTTAGCCATCTGAGCAAATGGGTCGCCGCCGACTTTGCTGATAAGATGAACCTTACAGCCGCACAATGCAGCTTCCACTGCCTGATTTGGTCCCGGACCGGTGGCTGTGTATGAAAGAGCAGTGCCGATAACGCTCTGGCCGGGTGATGGGATTTGGCCGCACCTTATCACCATATCAACGTAGGTACTGCCAACTACAACTACCTCGGGACTCCTTCCTGACATAATGTCCGTTACTCCCTGTCTTTCGCAAAGTTACTTTGCACACTATTTTGCCGTCCCTATAGTGTGGGACAAAATGAGATTCCTTTCAAGTACTTAGTATAACTGCTCGGCTTCTCAATGTAAAACTTTTTTTGGGATAATATCGGGCAAAGTCTTTATCGAAAAAAAGATGGTTATTAAACGTTCTGTTCAGTCAGCCACCGCTTCAGAACTTCGATTATGTAATCGATCTGCTCTACCGTAAGGGCTTTGCGCTGAGAGATGTAATGCCACTTTTCCAGACACTTGCGGCAGCATGTGCCGGTGGCATGCTGTGCGATGAAAACCGGATGGTTCCTCATCGGTGTCTGTCGGCCGTCGTTAGCCGGATTCGTATCTGCCAGGCGCCTCGTAACAAAATCTCGGGCGTGCTCAAGAATTGTTGCCAGGCCTTTTCGCCCAAGATATTCTGCTTCTTTGCCGGAAAGTCGAAACCGACTGCGAAATCTCGACCGACCTAAGGCCGCAAAAAGCTCATCCATATCACGCATAAATCAACTCTTGAGGCTTAATATTGACTCTACTAAAAAAAGCTCATAGTCTTTTCGATTAATCGAAAAGACTACAAAGCTGAAGCCACCGATAACTCTTGGAACTGCCTGAGCGTAAGTTTCTACCATCAGGCCGGAGCTCCGACCACAGCCATACAAAGCACACTTTCATCTGTGCCGTCAATACCCAAAATCGCATTTACGTGGTCATCGTATAAAGCCCCAATCTCGCAACTGCCGAGATTGAGACTAACAGCCACCAGTGCTAAATTCTCAGCGATGTGCCCGGCTTCAAGATAAATATATCTGTAACCCCGCTGGCTATATTTCCATTTACACCGTGCGAAAACAGCCGACCAAACAAAAACAGCAGCGGCTGTAGCGCACATATCTTGTCCTAAAGCCGCCGCTGCAATTTCCTGTCGAAACTCGCCCTGCTTTAATTGCTCAAGCTGATGAGCCTTGATAGAGTAATGATAAACTCCAGCTTCCACCTCTCTTACATCGTTGACAATCAAATATGTTTCTATCGGATAAAGAGCTCCTGCCGATGGGGCTGTGCGAGGCCCCCCGCTTTGCGGGAAACCAGATTCATATCCATCCTCGATGCGCTGGATACCGGTCGAGGCCCAAAGCAGATACGAAAGCTGGTCTTTACTAATCGGTCTGGCTTGGAAATCACGGATGCTCTTTCTCTGCCTTAATGTTTGGTCCAGACTCATCGTTTGATTCGGCTCAAAAGACGGAAGCTCAATCTTTTGTGCTTCTGGATATTCCTTGTACAAAGCCGGCTTAGAATCCCAGACCAGTCTATGTATTTGCATCCTGCTCGGCTCATACTTTGTTTCCTGCTGAAATTTATCACCTATATAGATCATTTCTGCACCTTTGTTTGTAACACTACCCCAACACAATTGCTCAAAGACTCTTATCATCGCAGGGAAATATCGTAATTCAAGCCTTAATACAAATTTTTTAAGTTCCAGCTTTTTTCAAACAGAGTGAAGGCTTGCCCATCGTTAAACAATACAAAAACTATGACCCTGTAAAGTAGGCCAAAAAGGCTGGGAAATATTTGGCTGGAAACCTGAAAAGTGGTTTTTAGGAGAATTTATTAAGAGGGAATAAGCCCAATTGGAATTAGTTTTTGCGCCACACTGTCATTCCCGCGAAGGCGGGAATCCAGTTCTTGTTCCATCCCGGAGTCTTTGCAAAGTGTAAATGGCTGTTACTGAGTGATATTCCATCACTACAAGCGCACATATTAAATACAATTGGTATAAGCCGATTTTTAACGGAAATTTGTGTGTTTTCTTAGATATGATGAATTTCCTAAATAGGAAATTGCTTCTAAATACGAAAATATACTATTTTCTGGAAGTTCTGACGTTTCCTCGGTGAAAAAAAACCTCAAAATGTTTGGTATAACCCGAAATCTTCAATAATTTTGTAAAAATTTATACAAAACACTTGACAAAGTTATGTAATCTGTTAAATTATGCTTTATGTTAGGTGTATATCAAATAAACATAGTTGAATTATTCATCATTTGCTTCGACTTCGGCGAACTTAATCGAAATGAAAAACAAAGCAATGGAGGCAAAACAGCGGGGGCGGGCCGGATCGGCCTAATATAGCCCCTGAATGCTCGTATCCAGGCATGACCGACGGTCAACATTGTGTTGCGTAGCGACTTCGCAGAGTAGTAGATGAAAAAAATTCACACAAATATCTCAAAGAAAACGCTGGGAGCTAAAAATCAGTATCGAGACGAAATCGACCTGCTGTGCGGCAGGCTGAACCTTCTAAACGGAAAAGACAAGGTCCTGATGACAATGTATCTGGAGAACGGAAATAGCTTTCGGCAGATAGCCCGACTGACCGGCATTAGCGATACAAGTATCGCTCGAAGAATAAACAGACTGACAAAACGACTCTTGGACAGCCAATACATAATCTGCCTGAGGAACCGTGACAAGCTCACCAGAGAACAGATGACTATCGCAAAGGACTACTTCCTGAGGGGTCTATCAATAAGAAAAATCGCCATAAAGCGGCACCGGAGCTTTTATCACGTTCGCGAAACTATGAAAAAAATACAAAGTATCTTATAGGATAGCGGATAACGTAATACGAGGTACGAGTTATGCCAACATACAGCGTTTCAAAAAGTTTCAACTGGCAGGGAACAATTACCGACAAGGTTGCCTTAGTCTGCAGGATGTTCGGGCTTACTGTGGATGGACTCACTGAAAGATGTCTCAACCATAGCTGTCAATTGGAAATAAATGACGGTAACATCGTCTATATCACAGGGCCATCGGGAGCCGGCAAAAGCGTTCTATTGGGCGAGCTGGAAAAATCCATCCCTGTCTCCGACAGGATTAACCTTACCCGAATAAAACTGCCGAGCGACAAAACGCTAATCGACTGTATTGATGGTGATCTGCTGAGAAGCCTTAGAATGCTCAGCATCGCCGGGCTGAATGATTGTTTTTGCATTCTCAATCAACCCTGCAATCTCAGCGAAGGCCAAAAGTACCGATTTCGCCTGGCGATGGCGCTGGCAGCGAGAAAGAAATTCATCTTCGCAGACGAATTCTGCTCTGAATTGGACCGCATTACCGCTGCGGTGATTTCATACAACGTCCACAAGTTCGCAAAGCGTACCGGAACCATATTTATTTTGGCCTCGAGCCACAATGACATCCTGCTCGATTTATCGCCGGACGTTCTGGTCGTCAAGGAATTATCAGGACCAACACAGGTTATCTATAAGCAGGCAGGCAAATGAAAATCAAGTACGTCCAACTGGAAAGCGATGCGTTTTTGACTGACTTGGATTACATCACAATGTCTCATGCAGAAAGAAGTGTATATTGCACCTTAATCTTTTATCTTACTTCCAACAACGGTAAATGCGAATATAAACCGTCAGCCCTAAGCAAACTCTGCCATTGCGAAAATGTAGAGGAATTTGAAGAAATCTGGCAGGGCATTTCAAAAAAGTTTCAGACACGCAACGGCGTGATTAAACACAAACGAGTGACAAAAGTATTAAGGAGGGCAAAGAAATTCATACAACGTCAGCGCGAGGCAGGACTTGCGAGTGCAAGAAAAAGGCAGCAACGGCTTAGCCATGGTTCAACCGATGTTACATCGCCGGTTCAACCAACGAAAACGAAAGGAAACGTAAACGAAAAAGAAAAGAGAGTTAATACGAATACGTATACGAAAGAGCAATCTCTTTCTTCTTCGAATTCGCTTCGAGCACTTTCTTTCAACGAGACCCTGATAAGCATTATCAAGCCCCGCAATCAATCCGACCGCACCTGCTTTCGCAATATCACAAACTGGCTTATGGCCGGCTGTTCGAACGGCCGTTTCAATGGGGAAATCTTCGACAGGGTCCTGGACTACGCCAGAGAGGCGAACACCGGTCGAAACCCCGCCGCCGTCTTTATAACCCTGCTCAAAAAGGAGTTAGGCTACAGACCGGGGAAATGAAATAATTATGCAGTGGGGTTTCAGCCCACGAACAAAATTAAGGTACTCAGATAGTGAACCATCTTAATAAACGGCGTTTTGCATCGTCTAATCTTTCTCTTTTTTGCCGAACGTTTATTTCGGGGTAAAAGCTGGATGCCTCAAGCACAAGTTGCCACCCGAGCTTATCAACGGAAGAAAACTTACTACCAACTATATATTGGGCTCTTTGGATTATCTCTGAATCTCCATGTCGAGATAAAAACTTTTGGCCTTCATCGTAATCAGTTCTGTTTGTCAACATTATTGCTATGTATATGTCCAGTGCATGTGCCTGAGCTCGTTCTGAATCTTGTCTTTGGCCTTCGCTCCGATCGTTAAATGCAAAAAGTTTCAGAAGCAGTGAATTTGTCGGTGAAGGTACTTGAACTTCAAGATTACTTCTCTTATCGTTGTCAGGCAGGAATGGCAGTAAAGACACAGTTCTTAAATCCTCTTCAATAAAACAGGCTTCGTTGGTAATATGGCCGTGTAGTTTTGAGCTGACAAATTTAATCCTGAATCCTTCTGTTTTGAATCCTTCAATAGGCGGAGCTAGGATATCAAGATACTGGTCCTGATTTTTCTTGAAATGAAGGTATTCACGACCCTCGCGAACAATGTATCTTAATTCACAAGTAATTATCTCAGCGATGGCCCTGCATCGGGCTTTTTCAATGACCTGTGTCTTTGTGAGAATCAAATCTATATCATTAGTGGTTCGAATCAATCCCTGTGCCTCACCTTCACATTCGTGAAAGCACAGGTAGATGCCCAATCCCCCACAGATGACGGGCTTTAGCCCAATTCTGTTGAACGACTCTGCCAGGTCGGCCAATTGTTGAAATATTCCTTTATCCACTGATATCAGCCTTTTCTAAAATACGCCGCTTTAGTTGTTCGGCAATCTTTGGGCCTCTTGGTGTATCGACCATCATCTCAAGATATAATTCTATGTCATCGACAACAACATCACGATTGTACATAGGCAAAGGAACATTAAACCAAACACCAGGGTCCTTAACCTCTGTTATGCTAACATTACCAAATTCAGCATCAGGAGTAATTTTGATACAATTGTTCCAGGACGCTTTTTTCACTTGTTCTATATCTGTTACAAATATCGTTATCTGGTCTGTAACTGCAAGACCTTTGATTTGTGCTGCATAGAATCCGCAGGCAACATAATCTATTTGTCTCTCGTAGAAACTGAAAAAAAGTTTTTGAGAGCTTTCTGCTGCGAACTTATACGTTTTCCTCTTTTTTCGCTCTGTTGAATTAATGTAGCCTTCTGTAAGCCTTGTCAGAAGCTTTTCTATGTTGGTCACAGATATAAGTGGCCCGCTTCTATTTATCAGCAGTTCTTCTTCAAGAGATTTTAAGACTTTTGAGACTGTCGATAATGTTATGTTGGCGTTGCGCTCATTGATAAAATCAACCACTTCATACAGAGATGAAAAACCTTCCGGTTTCAGGAGCAAGGCCCTGCTTACAAGGGAAGATGTCCCCTGGAAGATTTTTTTAATAGGTGCCGTATCAGGGAAACGATTCCTCTGGCCTGTACGTTCAATATATATTTGATTTGAAACTCTAATTGACATATTACCGGATATGTCCATCCACGAAATACCTTTATCTGCCAAAATCTGGCCCTGTCTCTTACCAATATAGGGAGCTATTACCACAGGTATTATATTTGGTTTGTTTGATTTACTCATATAATCAGCAAGTTGTCGGGACTTCTCAAGAACATTCTTTGGGGTGGGCACAGGTGCAATCTCCACCAAGGCTTCAAATGATGGTCCATCTTGGATCGAGAAATCTATGATTGCGTCAGCGCGATATCCCTCTGTCAAAGTAACCTGCTCTTCAAGGCGATTTATTGTAAGGGGAGCAAATTGGTCCCCTGCTCTTTGTAAATATTGAATTATTTCTCTTTCTGTAACTCTCATAGTTGTTTTTCCTGAATATGACTATTTTCCTATATAGGATATATCGTAATTTTAGGAAATTGTCAACAATATATTTTCCTGTTTAGAGACAATTTCCTAAATAGGAAATTAAATAAAACTAGGAAAATAGTTCATTTTAAGGCTTAAATCAGTTAAATAACAACATTAAGCCGCTCTAACTGCTTGCCACAGGGCTGTCTAAGAAATTTCAATCAAAACCGCTGATACCTGTGAACAAAAATCGGAATTTTTGAAAATTTTTTTATTCATTTCTATATAAGCACTTAGGTAGATTGGCCACCTGAAAAATTCGTCAAATTTCAATCAAATATGCAGGTTGGGCTAATTATAGGGGGAGGGCTAAAAATTTACTATTGACTATTTGTCGAAGTATTCAATCTGTGTGCCCAGGCAGTAAAAAAATGAAAGAGTGCTCTGTTTGCAGGAAGTTACGAGTTATCCCGGGCTGTTTTGATGATTACAGGCAGCTTGCACATTATCACTACCGCGATAGTCGGCTGGGGCCTTTCGAGCGCATCTTTGCTTTGAAACCGGTAGGGGGGACGCTACATACAAAAGCCGTGGGAGTTATCGTTTACTCGATGCCGGTCCCGGGGCTGGAGCTTCGAAATGTTGCTACGGATAATTTCTTTGTCGGCTTCGACAGGAGCACACAGTTTGCGCTTATTAACAAGAACATTCGCTGTATCAGCAGAGTAATTATCGAGCCCAGGTTCCGTGGGCTGGGTTTAGCGAGCCGGTTAGTGCGACAGACTATGCCAAAAATGGATGTGCCCATCATCGAGGCGATGGCGGTGATGGGACTGGTCAATCCGTTCTTTGAGAAAGCGGGAATGAGAGCTTACACAGCGAAGATGCCCGCAAGATGTGTACAGCTCACCGAAGCATTCAGTATGGTCGGGATAGAAGACCCAGAGCTTATCGACCCAGAAAAAGTACAGCGAAAGCTCGCCGGCCTAAGCGACGACCAGGCCGAATTCATTGAGCGCCAAATCAGCTCTTTTCTGCAAAGCTATGGCTGCCGCCGTCGGAATATGCAGGTCGGCCCAGAGCGAATGAGATATATATTGAGAAAGCTTACCGCCAGGCCTGTCTATTACATCTGGTTCAATGAAACAATTTCAAATTTTAGATTTCAAATTTAGTTATTATGACTAACCAGGTTCAATCGATAGCCTTGGACAGACTCATTGCTCATCCGGACAATCCTAACAGAATGAGCAAGACTAAGTTTACAAAGCTGGTTCGCAATATAGAGCGGACCGGCCGATATGAGCCATTGGTAGTTCGGCCCTGCCCTTCGTCTTCGCTCAGGACAGGCACACAGAAAAATTGTCATTCCTGCCCCGCATCGGTGGGCGGGGTAAACTCCAGCAGGAATCCAGATGACGACAGAACATCGTGCTTTCAAATAATCAACGGCCATCATCGCTGGCAGGCTTTACGAGAGCTTGGCTACAAAACCGCTGACGCAATAGTCTGGGACGTAGACGACCAGGACGCAGACATACTGCTTGCCACGCTCAACCGTCTTGGCGGCTCGGACATCCTTGAGAAGAAACTGGCACTGCTGAAACGGCTGAACCAGCGAATGCAAATCGGCAAGCTCGCAAAACTTCTGCCGCTCCGTGCAGGCCAGATTGAACGTCTCACCGAATTGACGAATTCCGATTGCCGAACAGCTTTTGAAAATCGAAAACCGAAAATCCTGAATCCGCTGGTGTTCTTCGTAAACAACAAGCAGCAGAAAACTATCGAGAACGCACTATCACTGGCACGAGTCTAGCTCCAATTGCCGTCGGGCGAAAGACCTGTGGCTGCACATGATGGGGATGGTGCCGGATTGGGTTCAATTAGTGCTGGAAAAGCAGCAAAGAATACAGCGGCTCTTACATATATTGCCCAACAGTTTCTAAACTTAAAACTTGAAACAAAGCCACAAAATAACTATTGACAATTGGAAATTGATAATTGACAATTGACTATTGAAGAAGAAGTTGGCATTTGGAATCAAATTCGTACTTCGCCCCCCTTCTTGCTTTCGCAAGAAAGCAGGGGGACTACGGATAGTGGATGATAAATAGAAAATAGTCAATATTACGAGGTTGCGCAATGGCAAAGAAAAAGAAGCTCATCAAGGGCCCGTGGTCATGGACGAAGGATGATATTAGGCTACTTAAAAAACTATATCCGCACGGAAACACAAAGAAGATAGCTGAGCGGCTTAATCGGCCTTTGACAGCGGTCAGACAAAAAGCGTACGATATCGGGATTAAAACGGACGTGTATCACTATTGGTCGGAGGGTGATATAAAACTGCTTGCGAAAGTTTACCCGAATACAATAACAGAAGAGCTGGCCGAGCGGCTTGGACGGTCTGCCGGCTCTGTAAAAACCAAAGCACGACAACTGGGCCTAAGAAAAACAAACAGCTATCTAAAAGCCATCAAATCTCGTCCTCGCAAGCGACGCAAGAAAAAATCCTGAAGTTCACTGTAGTTAATTGGTGAGTAGCTAATTCGTTGGTTCTGTCAACTTTCTGTATCCCATGCCTTACTCACTAATTGACAACTCGCTGCTCGCACCCAATATAGGTGGAGTTCCTTGTCTAAACAGTTTACGATCGACAAGCCCAAAACCATTCGATGTGACCGAGCCGTCTATATCAGAGAAGGGAGCTAAGGAACAGATGTCAAAGGCAAAGCAATTGAGTAAAAGACAGCTTGCCGTGATAGAAGATTTATTCGCCGGCGAGCTCGACGAGCAGGCAATCCTGGACAAGCACAATGTAGACAGACAACTCTATAGCAAGTGGCAGAATGACGATGATTTTATCGAGCAGTTCGAGAAGCGCATCGCCGATGCTTATCGCCAAAGTGCTGTTTTGATTGCACGCTATGCTCACTTGGCGGCGGCGAAGCTGATCCAGCTCACAGAATCCGACAAACCCGAGACCGCTCGCAAAGCCTGTTTGGATATAATCTCTATGCCAATACTCACAGCCAACAGGAAAACTCAGCTATCGAGGGAGGAATCCCGCCTTGCGGGGACCCAAGCCCAACCCGCCGATACTCAGCAGCTTTCCGAGCATACTGCCGGCAGATTATTAGCCGTCCTGGCAGAAGAAAAAAACGACTAATAAGCTGTAATTGTGGACGACTTGCAGACCTTATTATACTTTTCCGCCAAAAAGTATAATAAGAATTCGCAAGTTATACGAAAGTTTAATAAGATGTGCTCGTAAAATACCCTGTTGTTGAGGAGCTAACGGATATGACTATTCCCAATTATACACGGCGTGATTTCCTAAAAGCCGTCGGTACAACAGCGGCATCACTCACAATCTCCGGTTGTGCGCTGGCCAAAGAGCAAGCAGCTCACAAGCCAAATATACTTATGATTCTTGTCGATGACCTCGGCTACGGCGACCTGTCGAGTTACGGTGCAAAAGATATGAAAACGCCCAACATTGACAAGCTCGTCGCATCTGGTATGCGGTTCAACAACTTTTACGCCAACTGTCCTGTCTGCTCGCCGACACGTGCATCACTATTGAGCGGCCGATACCCAGACCTTGTCGGAGTCCCGGGCGTCATCCGCACACACCTGACAAACAACTGGGGCTATATAGCTCCGCAGGCGGTACTGCTGCCGAAGTTGCTCAGTCGAGCCGGATACCACACCGCTATCATCGGCAAATGGCACCTCGGACTTGCCTCACCCAATACCCCCACCGGGCGGGGCTTCGACCACTTTCACGGCTTCCTCGGCGATATGATGGATGACTACTACGACCATCGTCGCCACGGCAATAACTATATGCGACTCAACAACAAGGAAATCGACCCAAAAGGACACGCTACCGATTTGTTCACGCAATGGGCTATAGACTACTACATTCGCTCACCCTCCAGCTCGACCCAACCGTTCTTTTTGTACCTTGCCTATAACGCACCGCATACGCCAATCCAGCCGCCGCCTGACTGGCTCCAGCGCATCAGGAACCGCCAACCCAATATTAGTGACAAACGCGCAAAGCTCGTTGCACTAATCGAACATCTTGACGATGGTATCGGCAAGGTGATTACTGCTCTGAAAGATTCCGGCCTAAGTAACAACACAATGGTTATCTTTACTTCCGACAACGGCGGCCAGCTTAATGTTGGAGCCAACAACGGACCTCTAAGAGCAGGCAAGCAGGATATGTACGAAGGCGGTATCCGCGTACCGATGTGCGCCGTCTGGCCGAACAGAATAAAATCCGGCTCACAAAGCAATCGCGTCGCCCTCACTATGGACCTGTTTCCGACTATCTGCGAGGCAGCGGACGCTCATATAGCTCACAGGATTGATGGCCGAAGCATCCTGCCGACGCTGCTCGGTAAGGACCAGCCTGCCGAAGACCGCTTCCTGTTCTGGGTGCGTCGTGAAGGAGGCAATTATGGCGGACGAGCCTATTACGCTGCACGCTACGGCGATTACAAGCTCGTCCAGAATAGTCCCTTTGAACCGCTGCAGCTTTATGACCTCAAGGCCGACCCGCAGGAGCAGCATCCGCTGGACAAAAAGCACAGAATGTATCGGAAACTCTTTACCGCTCTGCGCAACCATGTTATTGAAGCAGGAGCTGTACCTTGGCAGAAATATCCAGTCGAACTAAATGATTCTTAGCAATACTGATAAGTTAATATGGTCTTTTAAACTGTCACCCCGAGCTCTTCGCTGAGCTCAAAAAGTTAACTCCATAAAGCATCTGACCGATAAACAATGCTGTATGTACAATAGTGTCGTAAGTCCTGGAGGTAACGGAAAAAAATGAAAAATAGTATCTCTATTTTCAGCACGCTGATATTTATAACTTTATTGCTGTCGTTGGCCTCGTTAGCCGGGGCACAGACCATCCTTATCGAGGCTGAGGGCTTTGAGAACCTCAGCGGCTGGGTGGTTGACCAGCAGTTTATGGACCAGATGGGCTCGCCGTACCTTTTGGCTCACGGTTTAGGTCAGCCGGTCAAAGATGCCACAACGGCAGTGTCGTTCCCGGCAGCCGGAACGTACCGCGTATGGGTGCGCACTCGCGATTGGGTAGCACCCTGGAAAGCACCGGGCGCCCCAGGCAGATTTCAACTGCTCGTCGATGGTGTACCGCTCAAAACCATTTTTGGTACTGAGGGGGCAGACTGGCACTGGCAAGCCGGCGGGACGGTCCGGATAACCAATGGGCAAACCACTATTACGCTGCATGATTTGACCGGCTTTGAGGGCCGATGCGATGCAATTGTCTTCACAACAGATACCAGTTTTACTCCGCCAAATGATGGTGAACAAATAGCCACCTTTCGCAGAAAGGCACTCGGCTTGCCTGATGAGCCGAAGGACGCTGGCAATTTTGACCTGGTCGTGGTCGGCGGCGGAATTGCGGGAACCTGTACAGCCGTCTCGGCGGCAAGGCTCGGCCTGCAGGTAGCGCTTATCCAAAACCGTTCCGTACTCGGCGGTAATAACAGTTCGGATGTCCGCGTCCATCTCGGAGGCGAGATTAACCTTCCGCCTTATCCGGCCATAGGCAACATCGTCAGGGAGCTCGACTCCGGATACCAGGGAAATGCAAGGCCGGCTTCATTCTATGACGACGACAGGAAGCTGCGCGTCGTACAGGCAGAGAAAAATATTCAGCTTTTTCTTAATATGCATGCGTTCAATGTTCAGACCCAGGGCGATCGCATCGTTGCTGTCATCGCCAAACACATCATAAACGGCAGCGAGTTGCGTTTCCGCGCCCCCCTGTTCGCAGATTGCACCGGTGACGGTACCATCGGCTATTTGGCCGGCGCCGATTATCACATGGGACGCGAAAGTAAAAATCAGACCGGCGAATCTATGGCGCCGGAAAAACCCGACAAGATGACTATGGGCGCATCTGTAATGTGGTATTCGGCGCAAACCGAACAGCCGACAAGATTTCCGGATTGCCCCTGGGCTCTGCAATTCACCGAAGAAAGCTGCCAGCACGCCACCAGAGGCGACTGGAACTGGGAAACCGGACTGAACCGGGACCAGATTACCGAATTTGAGTATATCCGTGATTACTCCTTTCGAGCCATTTATGGCAACTGGGCTTTTCAAAAAAACAAAAGTCGCATGAAAGACAAATACGCTAAACTAAAGCTCGACTGGGTAGCTTACATCGGCGGTAAACGAGAATCTCGCCGACTGCTTGGCGATTGTATCTTACAACAGCAGGACATCCAGAAACGAAAAAGATTCCCTGACTCCTTTGTAACCAGCACTTGGTCGATAGACCTGCACTACCCTGACCCGAAAAACACCAAATTTTTCCCTGGGGAAGAATTCCGTACCACCTACACACATCCGAAAATCAAGCCGTATCCGATACCCTACCGCTGCATGTATTCGCGTAATATCGGGAACCTGATGATGGCCGGCCGCTGTATCAGCGTTACCCACGTGGCGTTAGGTACGGTCCGCGTCATGCGAACCTGTGGTATGATGGGCGAGCTTATCGGTATGGCTGCCTCGTTGTGTAAAAAGTACAACACTGACCCGCGCGGCGTTTATCAGAACCACTTAACCAAACTCAAACAATTAGCAAGACGCGGTGTTGGAAAGCTCAACGAAACAAACGATGAGGACTATAAGCAGGCCGCAGAGAACGGCCGGCTCGCCAATGAAGGTTTTATTCGCTGCCAAAATTTCGTCAAGGGCTGGCTTCAGCAGGCCGACCCTAAAACCCTCCTCATTCCCAGAAATTTAGACCGGGACAAGGACATCTGGAACGCTCAGGACAGCGCCGCCGACAATTACCCTTTTATGGTGCTTACAGCAGCCATCACCGACCCATCTCTTTTCCAAGGCCGAATGCTCGATATGCTTCGTGCCGAAACGATACTTTCATCCCGTATCGACAGTCTGCCAGATACATACTCCTTTTCCAAGCAGGATTTCCTGTATGAACAGCCCGATTTGCCTCGTATCATCTTTGGCTCTTCGGAGTATATAAAAGACGGCCTGCTGCCGCTCACCGAATGGCTCGGGCCAAGCCCCTGGTCCAAACGTATGCTCAACATACTTGACGACTTGTGGAAGTATGCACCCGTTGAAACAAGTTACGGAAAAATCCTCTCTCGAAGCCAGGAAATCAACGGCGAAATGCTACAGACCTTATCCCGAATCTACTGGATGACAGGTGAAAAGAAATATCTATATTGGGCCATTCGGCTTGGGGACTATTATTTGTTGGATAGACACCACCCAACAAAGGACGAAAGCGGCCTCAGGCTGCGCGACCACGGCTGTGAAATTGTCTCAGGACTTTGCGAGCTGTACGCGACGGTCAACTTTGCAATGCCCGCCAGAAAGCGAGCATATCAAAAACCCATTCATGAAATGCTCGACCGCATCCTTCAGGTCGGCCGAAACGAGCACGGACTGTTCTACAACTCCATTAATCCCAAAACAGGTCGGCACGATAATGGTCTGACCGATACCTGGGGTTATACTCTGAACGGCTATTATACAGTGTATCTCATAGACAAGACCGAGGCTTACCGTCAGGCTGTTCGCAAAGCACTTATCAATCTGAATAACTACTACAGCTACAGGAATTATAAGTGGGGAGGTTCTGACGACTATGCGGATTCTATCGAAAGCGCCATTAACCTTTACAATCGTGAACCTGTCCCTTCCGTTGCTCAATGGATGGACGGCGAAATAAAGATTATGTGGAACATACAAAAACACGATGGCATCATTGAAGGATGGCACGGCGACGGCAACTTCGCCAGAACTACGATTATGTACTGCTTCTGGAAAACAAAAGGCCTGACTATCAGTCCCTGGCGGGATGATGTTATTTTGGGAGCCGTCCAGGATGGCGATGCTCTCAAAATAAGTATCAGCGCCAAGAGAGACTGGAAGGGAAAAATTATCTTTGACAGCCCGCGTCATCAAACGATTATGAACATGCCGCTCGACTGGCCGCGAATCAATCAGTTTCCCGAATGGTTCACCGCAAAAAGCAACAAAAGCTATGCCGTTCACGACCTGACATACAATTCGAAAAAAATATACACAGGCAACCAATTACAGGAAGGTCTCACAATACATCTGGAGCGAGGCTCTGAACGCTGCCTGCTGGTGCAGACTTCGGCGAGCTCAGTCGAGCCGTAACCACAACAAAAGCACATACACACAAAAAGAAAAGGCCGGGCTTACGCACCTGTGCCTTGCACTCTGTTTGTGACTGACACTCAAATCAGGGGGTATAGTAATGACAAAATCAACTTTTTCTCAAACTTCCAGCGACTCGTGCTACGTAGCAACTTCGCAGAGTAATAACCTTCAAAAAGCGGCTCATGTTTACGCTGAGCTTAGGCGAACTCGGCCGAGCACAAAGCGAGACCTTAAAAATTACGTCAAGGTCTTTCTCGGCATAGATGTCCCTCACAAGAAAATCTGCCCGGAGCACAACAGCCCGATGGATTATCTCTGGCACAGCTTCTCCGCAGATTTTAGTAACTATTCGAAGCGCCATTCTGAGCGAAACGAGCCTTTAGCCCTGAGCGCAGCCGAAGGGGAAGAATCTGGCCGGCGAAAAGCCAATGCCGATGCGGTAATCTGGGCCAACCGTGCCGGCGGCAAGACCGAGCTGGCCGCCGTCGCCACACTTATGGACTGTATCTTTAAGCCGAACTGTCAGGTCAGAATACTCGGCGGCTCAGGTGAGCAGGCCGGCAGGATGTACGAATACCTGACCAGCTTTCTACGCAACGGCTTCGAGCAGTTTTTAGCCGGACCTGTACTAAAAGCAAAATGCTGCTTTACCAATGGTTCGGCGGTTGAAGTCCTCACACAATCGGCAACCAGTGTTCGCGGCCAGCACATTCAAAAACTCCGTTGTGATGAGCTTGAGCTTTTCGATGAGGATGTTTTTGCTGCCGCCAAGTTCACCACACAAAGCACTGCAAACCTCACAGCAGCTATGGAGCTAATCAGCACAATGCATCGGCCTTACGGCTTAATGCAAAAAGTAGTTTCCTCTGCGCCGAAGTTCGGCACGCCAATCTTCAAATGGTGTATATGGGAAGTGATTGAAAACTGCACCGACAGAAACTGCTCGCAGTGTCCTTTATGGGCTGACTGCCAGGGCAAGGCTAAAACAGCTAATGGTTATCTTAAAATCGACGATTGCATAACACAGATGCGCAGGGCCAGCAGAGCGGGATGGGAGGCCGAGATGCTCTGCAAAAGACCTTCGCGGGAAAATGTGGTCTTTGGCCAGTTCGAAACGGACATACATGTTCAACCTGTTGATTATGACCCAAATCTTCCGCTTTACCGTGCACTTGATTTCGGTTTTGTAAATCCTTTTGTATGTTTGTGGATTCAGGTTGATAACGTTGGCGTTGTCCGCGTGATAGATGAATACGTTCGCAGCAGAGCTACCATTGATGTGCACGCCGAGCAGATAAAAAGCCGAACGCCGGTTTCCGAAGAGCAGGTGGCGGCTACTTTTTGCGACCCGGCGGGCGCCGGTGTAAATGATGTTACCGGCACAAGCGTCGTTCGGGAGCTGCGGGCGATGGGAATAATGGTTCGGTTCAAACGAAGTGGGATTCTTGAGGGCATTGAGCTTATCCGCCGGGCGATCCGCTCCGGTGACCGCCAAAGCACGCTTATAATCTCGCCGAGATGTCAGCGCCTGATAGAGGCGATTGAGTGCTATCACTATCCACAGTCCGGCACAGTTGCCGACGAACTACCGCTCAAAGACGGCCTATACGACCACCCAATCGACGCCCTGCGATATTTCTTCGTAAACTACAACCGACCAGCTAAAACAACAACCAGACGATATTAATGGCAAAATTGCCCGAAGCGGAATACCCCATAATTCATACTACAATATAGGTATTTGGAAATTTCCTGAAAAACGATTTAAGACGGTAATGTTTTTGCCCGATATTGCCATCAATAACGGCAGGAAATGGAGATAGAAAAACCTCGGCTGGAATGAACGGATAAAGGAGGAAACAGGGCTGAGGTGCGGAGGGAGAGGAAAAAGCGAGATATCCTCAGCCCTGTGAATGTGCTCCAAAACAATATATCAAAAAGCTCTATACAAGTCTATACTATTTTTGCCAAAAAATGTTTGTATCTGAAAAAAAATATCTGTCGAAGAAAAAATTCCAAACAACGCATTATTAACAGATAACAAATTCAATGATAATCATTTCCTTGTATTTTGTCAACCATAATATTAAAATATTTATAGTTAAACAGGAATATTTCAAACACATTTAGAAAAAATTGAAGGATTCACATGCTCACGGACAACATTCTCGAGCTTATTGGCAATACACCGTTGCTGCAGTTGAAGGGCGAGAGAATTTTCGCCAAGGCCGAGTTTCTCAATCCCGGCGGCAGCATCAAAGACCGCGTCGCTCTGGCGATGCTCGAAGCGGCCCAGCGGGACGGCAAGCTCACCGAAGATTCCATCATAGTCGAGCCCAGCAGCGGAAATACCGGCATAGGCCTGGCGTTGGTAGGCCGCCTGATGGGATATAAAGTCCGAATCGTAATGCCCGAAGGTATGAGCGAGGAGCGAAAGAAACTGATCAAAGCCCTCGGCGCTGAGCTCGTCCTTATCCCTGACGAGGAAGGTCTTGCCGGTGCGGTCAGCAGGGTCGAGCGTATGGCCGCCGAAGATAAACGCGTTTATGTGCCGCAGCAGTTCGAGAATCCGGAAAATCCACGCGTGCACTACGAGCAGACCGCTCGTGAGCTCTGGCGCCAGATGGGCGGAAAAATCGATTGCTTCGTGGCCGGCGTAGGCAGCGGCGGAACACTGCAGGGCGTTGGTAAATTCCTGAAGGAACAAAAAAAAGACGTAAAAATCATAGCTGTCGAACCTGAGAACCGCTCGGCGCTGTTGGGGCACGAGCCGGGCCTGCACCAGATTCAGGGTATAGGTGATGGATTTATACCCGATGTGCTCGATGTTTCGATGGTCGACGATGTCGTGGAGGTCTCCGACGACAACGCAATACAGACCACCCGGCAGTTGGGTACGGATTTCGGCCTGCTGGTCGGTATCAGCTCGGGCGCCAACGTCTGGGCCGCACGCAAACTTGCAAAAACCATCGACGGCAATATAACAACAGTATTGCCCGACAGGGCCGAGCGTTATTTCAGCACCGCCCTGATGTAAAATTTATTGGCTCAAAATTTCATCTTATAAAGCACACCCGTCCGTAATAAAAGCTTCATACCTGCTCAATTTACATAATTGTTGGATTAGTTAAGTGGTTAAATCCCCGCCGTTCGCTGATAGACCTCTCACCGGCCGAATACTCACAATTACTCCGGAAATCAAAAAAAATGGGCTGAGGCAAGGAGGAAAGGAGAGAAACTAAAAAAAACCTCAGCCCGTGTCTTTGAGTTAATTTATACGAATTCTGTTTACAAAAGTTCGCTTCGGGAAAAAGCGATAATCTTTATTTTCACAAAAAATTCTGTTCGCCCTGATTTTATTTCATTTTTTCGCCAAAATCGCCCATAATTGAGCGTAGAAATCTATTTTTAAAATCCGCATGCACTTAAACAAAAGGAGTTTACTATGCCTTCTTATAGAAATAGAGTCATTCGGCATTTATATATTGTTACTGTGGGGATTAGCCTGTTTTGTTCATTGGCGTTTGCGGAGTTTCCGAAGTTCGAATATCACCAGATCGCCAAAATCGGCAACAGAATGGGCCAGACTTCTCTGGTGGACTTTGATAAAGATGGAGACCTGGACTGGATTACAGGCTGCAACGGCGGAACAATATGGTGGTTTGAATACAAGGCCCCGGATAACTGGGTCCAACATACGCTCGGCCAAAAGGCCCCGACCGATGTCGGCGGCACCTCATTTGATATAGACGGCGATGGATGGATTGACCAGGTCTCCGGCCGGGCCTGGTATCGCAACACCGGCAAACCACGCGAAGAAGAATTTATAATGTATCCTAACGCAGTTACAAATAACTGCCATGACAACGTGGCCGCAGACATCGATGGAGACGGCAAACTCGATGTTGTCGCGATGAGCGATAGAAGTGCATTGTACTGGTATAAAATTCCCGCCGACCCAACCCAAAAATGGAGAGAGCACAAAATCGGCGAGGCCGTCCACGGTGCAATTGACCCCGCGGGCGTCGCCGACATCGACGGCGACGGCGATAATGACGTTGTTCGCACGAACATCTGGTACGAAAACGCCGACGGAAAAGGAACAAAATGGACCGGGCATAATAACATCGATTTCGGGCAACCCAAAGCCAGATATCCCCTGATGACAAAATCATGGATAACCGATTTTGATAAAGACGGTGACAATGACATCGTTCAGGCCGAAGGGGATTGTGTGAGCGGACGCGTGGCCTGGCACGAAAACACCGATGGCAAAGGCCGAATATGGACCCGGCACATAATTGCGGAAAAGGCCGGCCAGGACTACCATTCGCTTGCAATGGCGGATTTCGATAACGACGGCGACCTCGACGTCTTCTCCGGCGGCGGGCCCTTAACGGAAAAACCGCCGCATAAATGGTTTATCTGGGAGAATCTGGACGGCAAAGGACAAAACTTCAAGCAACACGAAATCCTCAGCGGCAAACGCTGCCACGAAGCCAAAGCGGCCGATGTCGACGGCGACGGTGACATTGACATCTGCTCCAAGCCCTGGAACGGCGATGAGCATGTTTATCTTCGCAACCTGCTCAACCCCAATTCCACGGCTAAAATCTTGCAATAAGAAGAAAAATCTGTTAATATACACCTGTCAAATAAAATTCTTTAGGAGATGATGGGATGTCCCTGCACTTTTTTCGATCTGGAATTAAGCCGTTAGTGTTTTTGTTTGCTTTTCTAAGCCTGCTCACAATGACCGCTAAAGTTGCCCCCGCCGCCGAGTATCACAACAACAAATCCCTTGCCAAACTTCTGGCCTCTCTCGCCGAACAGAATCCCGACCTTATGCGGGTTGCCGGCATTGCCCGCTCAATAGCCAAACGCAAGGTCTGGCTCGTTGAAGTCGGCAAGGGTGCTGAGCAGGACCGCAAAACCCGACCGGCCATGTTGGTCGTAGCAGGTATCGAAGGCAATGATTTAGTAGGTTCTTCCATAGCTGTCTCCTGGATAATGTATCTGCTTGAGCGATACGAAACCGATGCGGAAATTACCAAACTTCTTCAGACGACAACGTTTTACGTCGTCCCGCGGCTAAATCCCGATGCCGCAGAGCACTTTTTTAATGAGCCCAAATGCGAAACAAGCCGCAATGACAAACCTGTCGATGACGACCATGATGGACTGATGGATGAAGATGGCCCCGAAGACCTTAACGGCGACGGACTAATTACCTCGATGCGTATCGAGGACCCCGAAGGCGAATATATCCTCGACCCTAATGACGACCGCCTGCTCATGAAGGCCGACCCTCTCAAAAGCGAAGTGGGTGCCTGGCGTTACCTCGCGGAGGGAATCGATAACGACCACGATGAGTTATGGAGTGAAGACGGCCCTGGCGGCGTTAACTTTAACCGCAACTTCCCATACAATTTCGAATTCTTTGCCTCCGACGCCGGTGTGCACCAGGTAAGTGAGACCGAAACGCGGGCTCTCGCGGATTTTGTTATCGACCACCCCAATATCGGTATTATTCTGACCTACGGCGCCGCCGACAATCTCCTGAAGACCCCTAAAAGCGCACCACCGCCCGATCGCCGAAAGCCTATGACCGGGATTGATGAGGATGATGCGGGCTACTATAAAGCGATGGGCGAGCTCTATCGCAAAGCCCTTGGATTAGACAAAGAGCTTGAAGATACCTCGTGCCCCGGCACCTTCAGCGACTGGATGTATTTCCATCGCGGCCGCTTGTCGCTTGCGGCCAGACCCTGGTCTCCTGCGCTTGCTGCTGAGCTTTCAAAAACCTCTGAAAAAAAGGAAAAAGACGCTGAATCCGAGCGCAAAAAAAGCAACGAGAGGATGGATAAGGACGATAAAGATGATGCAGACAAGCGCAACGAAAAGGAGCGGCAGGAGCTAAAATGGTTTGACGAACATGCGCCGCAGGCCTTCGTCAAATGGCAGCCAATCGAGCATCCTGATTTTCCAAATCAACGTGTCGAGGTCGGCGGATATTCTCCTTTCGCCCTAACCAATCCTCCTGCCCAGATGCTTGAACAAATCACTGCCAAAAATGCCGATTTCCTGACGACGGTGGCGCAGCGGCTTCCCCGCATCGGCATCCGAAAGATAGAAACCCGCCATCTTGGCCAGTCCGTATATGAGGTCAAAATTCAGGTGGAAAACACCGGCTTCCTGCCAACCTCAATCTCACAGGGCCAGACAACAAGAGAGGTCTATCCGACACGTCTGATTATAGAGCTGGACGATAAATCCTTCCTTTCCGGGACCAGAATTACAAATATCCCCTTAATACGGGGAAGTGGTGGAATGGAAGAGGTGCGATATATAATCCGGGCCTCCGACCGCAAAAAAATTAATTTCGAAGTCATCTCGGTTTTAGCCGGACAGGTAACCGGAACTATCGAGTTAACAAACGCCGAATGAATCAGCAAAGAAATTTTTTATGATATTGCTCCATAGAAAAGAACATTCGTCATTCCGACCGAAACCCCCGTTCTTGCTTTCGCAAGAAAGCACGGGGGTGAAGCGGAGGAATCTATTAAAAACAGGTGTCTCGGCTCGCTTGAAATTACTTCTATAATGTTTTCTAAAAAGAATTATGGTATTAGAGGTTTCTCATGAAGCGGAAAATAAAGTTTAAGATTCACATCGCCGTTTTACTTTCTTCATTTCTCGTCCTGACACTTGCCGAAGCAGGCCTTGCCCAGGCTCGCATTCGCAAACCGAGAGCCGACAATCCGGCAAAGCATTCGTTTCCAGCGCTGGGCATCACGGCCGAACGCAAGGTCCAGGTGGCATGGAACCGGTTTTACGACCATGCCGGGCTGGGGGCAATCCTCGCCCGAATCCACAAAGTCTTCCCCGAGCTGACCCGCCTCTATTCCATCGGCAAATCAACCGAAGGCCGGGATATTTGGTGCCTTGAAGTCACGGCACTTAACGTCGGCGATCCCGACCGCAAGCCGGGAATGTATATTGACGGCAACATTCACGGCAACGAGGTCCAGGCCGGCGAGACCGTGGCCTATACAGCCTGGTATCTTTGCCACCAGTACGGAAAGCTCGAAAAAGTAACCGCTCTGCTCGATGACCGTGTCTTCTATCTGATACCCACCATTAATCCCGATGGTCGCGATTCCTGGCTTCAACGTGGCGGTTACGCGCGGTCCGGCATGGATCCGACGGACAACGACCGCGATGGCCTCGCCGATGAAGATGATTACGAGGACCTCAACGGGGACGGCCTTATCACGATGATGCGCATAAAAGACCCCCACGGCCGGTTCAAGCTGCACCCCGATTACCCTCAATACTTGATGGTCAGAGCCAAACCGGGCGAGCTCGGAGAGTATGAATATCTTGGCTGGGAAGGAATCGACAATGATGGCGACGGCAGCATCAATGAAGACAGTCGTGGCGGTTATGACATGAATCGGAACTGGGCATACGATTGGCAGCCGGATTATATTCAACGCGGGGCCAAGGAATATCCCTTCTCGCAGCCGGAAACCCGTGCGGTGTCCGAGTTCGTTCTGGCCCATCCCAATATCGCAGCGGCCCAGTCGTATCACAACTCCGGCGGTATGATTCTGCGAACTCCGGGCCGTGAAGGCGGCGAGATGAAAAGCCAGGATGATAGAGTACTGGGACTTATCGCCGAGCGAGGAGAAAAAATCATCCCCTTTTACCGCTCGATGATTATATGGAAGGACCTCTATACAACCTGGGGAAGCGAGCTGGATTGGCTTTATGGAGGACGGGGTATTCTTTCCTTCTCAAACGAGTTATGGACATCCAAAAACCTGTATAAAACCCCGGATTCACCTTCGGATGAGCAGGAGGCCGAATTTATCGAATATGTGCTGATGGGCGAAGCTGCTGTCCCCTGGCGGGAATATGAGCACCCGACCTATGGCACGATTGAAATTGGAGGCGAGAAAAAAGAATGGGGCCGTGTGCCGCCCTCATTCCTGCTCGAAGAGGAGCTTCACCGCAATATGGCTTTTACGCTCTATCATGCCGATATGATGCCGCTGCTCAAAATCAGCGAAGTGAATGTGGAGAAGCTTGCCGATAACTTATTCAAGATCTGGGTAACCATCGAGAACCAGCGTCTGATCCCCTCCAGAACGGCTCAGGATGTGGCTCATCATATCAGTTCGCCAGATATTGTCTCTATTCAGGGTGGTGACATTCGTGCCCTCTCGGGCGGGCAGGTTACGGACCGGTACTTCAAGCGCGTCCGGGCAGTCGAACGCCGTCCCGAACGAGTGGAGCTGGATACCATCGACGGTATGAGCGCTGTACGTGTACAATTTGTCATCGAGGGAAAAGGAAAGTTTACCGTGACGGTCGATTCAGCTAAAGGCGGTTCGCTTAAGGAAACTCGATTACTACCTTAATCATATTAGTATAGGTGTGTCAAAATATTGATAATGAGACGTTAAGTTCGTATCTTTGTGACTATTCCGGCTAAAAAAAACTTCGAAAAGTGACTAAAAAGACTTAAATTTTCTTGACAGACTTGATACATTATTAGAAATAACACTCAGTGGCGCAGCTGAGGAGGAGCCAATTAGAGGTCCCAGTGGCTATTGATAAGCAGAGGCCGGCTTTTTGTCTGGACTTCTGTAAGTATTAAGGAGGACACACTTGTGAAGAAGTTGAACCGGCTATCAGCATTTCCCGTGCTGTTTGTCACGGCATTGCTCATGACTTTTGGTGTTGGACGCTTTGCAATTGCAAAAGATGGAACCACGGTGGAAGTTGACGTGCTTGCCCCATCGGTCTAGGTTGAGTTGGTAACCCCGTTAGGCGTGGAATTAGTGCAACTGAGCGGTCCACTGAAACAGCACGTCCATTTTGAGGGCCCTGACCAGGGCGATGCAGATGATAATGACACCGATGGGCTGGACGAAGTCTCGGCTGAGATAGTGGAAATGGACCTGATAGGGACGAGTCCGTCGTTGGGTGAGGTGCGCTTGTATGTCCACTCCAAAATACCCTCGTTGGGCCAGATCAGGGAGCAGGTTAACAACACGCCGGGCGTGCTGGACATACCACCATTCACACCAGCCGGCATGGCCGACAGCTTCTTCGATGTGTTCTTCCGGATTGAGCTGCCCGACCTCGGACAGTCTTTCTTTGCGGCTCAGCCGAAGCGATTGACTGGCGTGATTACACACAAGCCCCCGGCACCATGCGATAGCTACGAGAACCATGACCAGACTCCAATCATAGATCCTGACGGCAATTCGACTGGCTATTTCATGGGCACAATGAGGTTAGAAATCGCATGCGAGGACGATTGTGATTGGGATCCGGGCGATGCGTACAAGATGCACTGGCCGCAGTTGCCTGATCTTAGCAACGTCAGCGCTTCCACCCTCCGTAGCAGAGCTACTGCAGAGGACGGTCAGTTCCAGGCGGATTTTCCCGGAGCAAGACATGCTCTACGCATATCGCCAACCTTGTTCCAGCCAGGCGTATTCGTGGCTGGTGATGCAGGTGCCGGCAACTTTTTTGAGTCGTTCGCGCCGGTCGGGCGAGAGCTTCGTCCAGGAGGCGCTTAAGTTCTCTCGGACCTGGTCAAGGGTGTGGACTCCACAGGTGCAGATGTCAACCAGTTTGTTCTCCAGCACGAAGGCAATCAAGTCACGGGGCAGGCCGGCGTCGGCGCCTTTGAGATCGCGATTTTCCAGGAGAGCACCGCGGACGAAGGGCTTGATGGTAATCACTCCTAATCCCTTTTTCTTGGCCGCCGGCAGCAGCTCTTCCGCAGCGCGATGCCGCACATTGTAGGGTATTGAGCAAGTGTCGAAGTAGTCACCAAACTTCTCAAACGCCTCTAAGAACAGTTCGGGCGTGAAGTGGCAGCCGAATCCGGTAAACCGAATCTTTCCCTGCTGTTTTAGTTTGTCGAGCGCTTCGATTGAGTATGACATGTCCCAATAGCCGGACTGCGGTGTGTCATTGGCGGTATTGCAGAGCAGGCAGAGGTCAACATAATCGGTTTGCCACAGCTTCAGGCGGTCCTCAGTCCACTTGTATATCTCCTGTTTGTCGGCTTCGATGCCCTTCATTTTGTGGGAAACTCGGATGGAGACGATGACTTTATCTCGCGCTTTCAGCCTTTTGAGCGCCTCGCCGGGCACGCTGGATTCTTCCAGTGCTGTGCAGGAATCGAGGAAATTCACTCCCATTTCCATCCCCTCGGCAATCATCCGGACGGCCTCGTCGATAGTAGGCCTGCGATATCCTCCCTGGCCATCAGGGGCCTGCTTGTACGCCCAGCTATGGCCTCCAATTCCGATTTCAGAGATGCGCAGACCGGTTTTGCCGAGAACCCGATACTTCACCTTGCGGTCAGTCGTTTTCGAGCTGCCCGTTTCTGACGCCAATACCGACTGTGCATCACCTAAAAACGGTGCCGCTATTCCTCCAGCCATACCGAGCCCGAACTGTTTAAGGAATTGCCTGCGTGTCGAGCCGCCCATCCTTCGTAGTCCCGATTTTATCGGGACGGAGGATGGAGCTTTTCTCTGGTGTTTCGATATGCGTTCGGTCATTCTATATGTCCTCCAAACATTTTGGTATCTGTACCAAGATTCTACCCCATTCTTCTCTGGGTTGCAAGGGATTCTTCGGTCTAAGTCGATACGAGGAGAAAAGTGCCCGGCCATTGTCTTGAAGCTCGGAGACTAAATGGCTAAAATCTCCAAACGAAGCCTACACTAAGCGCATCAGCCGCCGCTGTTTGCTGGTACTCGATGTTGAAAGAACAGTTTTCGGCAATGTCCACCTTGGCGCCAATATAACCACCGAAATTCAAACTCTCATCGAGATCCCAAGAGTATTTCGAAGTTAAAAGACCTCCTCCACTTGCCTCGCTAAATTCATCGTCCAAATCGCCAACGACGAAGTGGAAGAACGGACCGCCATAAATCGAAATATGGTCTGCCAATTTATACGTGGGGCCTACTGCGACCTGGATCTCCGTAATACTCATCTCAACGAAGTCAGCCGCTGCCCAGTGCGCTGCATTTAGTTGCCCGTCAAATTCAGCCCAATTAGCTTGAAACAGTCCGCCTAATTTCAGTTTGTCATTTTCGTAAAAGGTTGCCTTGATACCACAGCCAACGGTGAAGTCAGCGTGGTTATCAAATTTTTCTGCGTCTTCCCAAATCGAGTCGCCAAACGTAGCGGTTGTTGCCCCCAGACGCAAAAAAACATCCAAACCGTCGATGATGCCATATCCAAGGTTGAAATAGGCCTTATTTGTCTTGAAATTTTTGAGTGTCAAGGGATCCGCATTCCCTGAGTCGTAAAACACACCATCAAGCTGCTCGATCCAAATACCATTGTTCAATTTCAAGTCCATCGTGCCGTATGAGTATTCAATCCCTTCTTCAAACTGCCCCTGTCTAAGATCGGCCGTTGGGGGCCCCATCGGGTCCAGGGCAAAGGCAGCCGAGCGGCCTGCCATAAGCACAAAACCTAACAACCAAATACTCCTGCTATTTCCGGCCTTTGATAAAAACGTTACCCTTTTCATATTTAATCTCCTCTCTTTTTCTTTAACCATAAAAAATTGATTACACTCAGTGGCTGCGAAGTAACTGTCATCATCGGCGTCCACTCATATAAGGCATCTCACCATAAAAAGGTAACGTACTTGTCGAGAGATTTTCTTGCACTGCGGCGTGACATCTCCTGTGTGATTGAGTTACGGTACGAAGCTGCTCTGCTTAGAACCTGCTTTTAACAAACTGCCTATTGAAGACCTAATATTTTTTATGCCATACATTCCGTTACCAACCGTTAAGTTGCTGCCTTTTATATATAGAGCTTTGGAACACGGCTGTATCAGAATGATGCAGCCGAAATAGGTGGTACGAAAAGACGGGAGGTTTCGGACATGAGAGTACTGCGATTCATACAGAAATGGCTGTGTAAATTCTGGGCTTCGGGCGTGAGCTTATCGACGGGAATTGACTCACATAAATGGGAAAGTAAAATCGAGATCTTGGGTCGTTTGTCGAACAAGTGCTATTAAGAGCCTATCTGAATAATCCTTCGTCCTTTGTCATTCTGAGGCGAAGCCGAAGAATCTGGCCAACGAAGAGGAGATTCTTCACTTCGCTACGCTCCATTCAGAATGACAGGCGAGAGCAAATAGTTATTCGGATAGGCTCTTAATGCTAAGGTAGAACAAGCTGGATGAGAGGGGAAGACACGGCAGACTAAACAAAATATTGTACGAAATGCTTCTCTAATCTGCCAAATCTGGTAAAATCATCACACATAGTCTCGGCGGCGTAGCTGAGCAATGCCTATCTGAGAAATATCGGTTAGGGACTTTCAACAAATCCAGACGAGGTTTTGAAATGAAAAAGAAAATTAAACTCATTTTTGTTCCGGCTCTTCTACTTTTGTTTGTATCAAGTTCATTTGCTCAGCGCAGAGAGGCTCAGCCCGTCCAATTCAAGAAAATATCCGACAGGCTCTTCGAAATTTCAGGTGGACGGGGCGCAGGCGGGGGAGCATACATCGGTGATAACGGGGTCCTCGTGATTGACACGAAAATGGACAAAAAATCGGTAGATAGCGTTATCGACGGGATTAAACGGATTACCGACAAGCCAATAAAGTTCCTTGTAAATACTCATAGTGACGGTGACCATGTCACGGGAAATCGATATTTTCCTGCATCGGTATCTTTTGTCGCCCACCAGAATTGCCGAAAAGAATTTTTTCATCCAGGGAGAGACGGAGCCCCATCGGAATGGAATCAGCCTGAATTAGCGCCTTTCGTTCCTTCAATAACATTTCGTGATAAGATGGATATTTATCTTGGCTCAAAGAAGGTAGAGTTATGGTATTTCGGCGTTGGGCATACTACTGGAGATATCGTTGTTTATTTTCCCGAAGAAAAGACTGCTTTTATCGGAGACCAAATATTTTTGACAAGACCTCAACTTATCCATTCTTATAAAGGTGGTAATTCCTTTGAGCACGTTGAGACGCTCACCAAAATGCTTCAAACAATAGATGCTGAAATATTTTGCAGCGCTCACAGTGAAATGACAGACCGGGAGGGAGTAAGGAATCACATCGACCAGATGAAAAAACGGCAGGAAAAAATTAAAGCTTTAATTCGAGAGAGAAAGAGTATAGAAGAAATAAAAAGTGAATTTAATGAAAATGAGGCCAGATTAATCGAAACTATATGTAGTGACATAAGAAAACGTTCTGGGCAGTAAAATCCTTAACCAGGATAACGACAAATTGAAAGAATAAATTAATACTTGGTCCAAACTGAATTCTTTCCAATCGGCTTATGATAGCTTCCCACAGATGGAGGGCGTTTTTTATTTTCCTGCCAAGGCGATAGAGAGAAAGCTCTGAAGCGGCCAAATCCGCTTTGAATATTCATTTCTGCATGAACTCAATACATGAAACCGACCTGGGCGGTAGGGCCACTGTCAGCGTCTTGCCGTCAAAATGTATATCTCTCTGAGTTATCCGGCCGATCTGCCTGGGCTCATCAGGTTCAGGTGCATCGTTTAGGCGCCCTTCCAAAACGTGGTGTACCGCACGGCCCTCAAGGCGACCAAAAGCAGAAACATCAACTGTGATATCTATCGATTGTTCAAAGCTCCGGTTGATGGCATGAAAATAGATACGTCTTTGACCTGCTGTCGCAAGTGCGTCAATGTAGGCGACCTTTCCTTTTGGCGAAATGCCACCCATTTGATATGGCTGTTTGTATGTTGGTACGTTCCTGCTCACAAGGGCAAGCAATTGCTCTCCGTGGTGCTGTGAGTAGAACATGGTTACCTGGCCGGAAGGCATATAGAAAGGGGGAACCTTACCTTCCGCATCTGCTTTTATGCTCGTGATGCCCCAGGAGTTACCTACGAGCATAGATTGGCAGCCCAGCTCAATCACATCCGCCGCTCGCATAAAAGCGTGAAGGTATCCGGCAGCGCCAAGCCCCTTGGCGAAACTCGAATCCAACGCCGGCCCGGGGCCATTGTACCTCCACCAGCCATTCCAATTCCATTCGGTCACCGCAACCTTATAGCCGAGCCTTCGTGCGGTATTTATGCCGGGGTGGTTAATAATCGACCGGCCACTTTCATCGAACCATGTTACAGCTACCCAGGCGCGCCAGATTTCGTCGGCAGAAATCTCATGTACCAGGACATCTTTACCGTTTTTCACCACTTTCGTAATGGCCCATGGTGAATAGAAATGTGTAGCAAAATAGGATACTTTGTCCCCCAGTTGTTCATGCACCTGTCCTGCAATCCCTGACATATTGCCATCGTGGCCATCGACGATGATTTCAATAGAAGGATCTACGGACCGCATCGCTTCAATGTATGCGGCCAGACACTTAACGTAAAACTGGGGTGCCGTATCAGGCAAAATCTGCCTCAATTGTTTTATGAAAGCCCATGTTTCATTACCGATTTGAAAATATTTCACTTTATAGGGTCCGGCCCGACCATTTCCGGCCCGCAGGGACGGCCAATTGTACATACCTTCCGGCAGCTTCGCTCCAACAGGTGCGTTGCAATAAGCAACTAATGCCGCCGCGTGCATGGCAGCTTCTTTCAGGGGCTTCTTCATGAGCAGAGCATCTCGGAAATTCACTACAAGGATAGCTTCTGCGTCAACATCTTCACAAAATTGAAGGAACTCATCATAGCCGAAGTTATTTGTCACCTTATGTCCGCGATGGCCGGTACTGACAGGTCGCTGAGCCGCTCGGCCTGGTACGTTATCGACCATATCGCGCCAATCTAAGAAATCCACATCGGTCCCACCAGGGAATCTGATAACCGGTATTTCCATTTCCTTCAATAGCTTCAACACACGGGGTTGGAGTTTCCGTGTGCCGGGAATTAGTGCCCCCTCGACGCCTATCTCACCCCAGCTTGGCCTCTCCATAAACTGGCCGAATATGCGTGAATCAATCTTGTGGAGAACCTCTCTTTTTATACTAAACGAAATATCAGCCGAATCCTCACTTTGATGTGCGGACGCGAGGACCTGCAATTGGCATAAACAAAGAACAAAACATATAGTAACTAAATTTGCCGGATGTGTTTTACACTTGTTTCTCATATCGCCTACTCCCTCACATTGAACGATGATTTGGTAATCAGCCCAAGGCGGTCAAGTTCAGCAGATGTTGTCATTGTGCATTATAACGTTAGGCAGGAATTCTTGCAATTGATTCGAAATTGAGCTTCACAGATCCTGTACATCAACCGCCTATATATGGAATCTGCCTAAGGCGGATTGTCTCAGCGGTAGCAGTAGGGTGTGTACTGCACACCACTAAAGAAAAGGTGGGCGGTGCCCACCCAACTAATAGTCTTTAAAGGTTCTCATCCATTGAGGCCAGTCGGACGATTGAACGCCGCCGGCTGTCGTCCAGACACCCTGAGTATCAAAGTTGCGGTGCCAATTGAACGTCCAAAGCTCCTTCAGAGCTACCTTCCTAACATTGAGATCCACAAAAACGGCATTTATTGCGCCCTTGTGCCTGTTGATGCAAACTAAGTGCATTTCGTTTGTAACAATGCCATCAACCTCAGGCGGGCCTTGTGTGTGGTCACAGTAGGTATCCCAGACTACACAGTCAAAAAACATCGGTATGTTGTTTGCCTGTTTTTGCTCTCGATTCCTCCAGAAGTTTTCGCCAGGTCGATCGCCGAGCCATTCATCCATGCCGTAGCTGCCGTAATCGTCACCGGGTTTGCTCTCAAAGTCAGTCCAGCCTCCTCCTTCCGTTCTCCATCGCCAGGCTCCGAAAGGTACCTTGCCTCCGTCAGTATAAGGTTTTTTTGCCGACGGACACAAGGTCAACGCCCCCCGGTCCTTGTAAAACGGTCGCAATTTTTCGGGCCAGTCTCCGGAGGCTTCGGCACCGCTCGGAAACTTTCCCCCGGAGTCCTCGAGATACATATGCCAGCAATAAGACCATTGTTTGATGTTGGACATACAGGCAACAGCCTGTGCCTGTTTCTTTACCCGTTGCAGCGAGGGCATCAATATCGCCAATAACAGGGCGATAATGGCAATGACCACCAAAAGTTCTATTAGTGTAAAGCCATATCGTTTGCACATATCAATTCCCCTTCTCTTTCAATAAATGTCCTTCCAAACCAACAATTTTCGCCAGACATGATGGTTTTCGTACTCGTATGCTTGTCTGCCGTAATTATAACACACTCATTCGTGGTAACGCAAGCTTTTATTGGAAAATTAGGACAAGAAGGTAGCGTGGTTGCTGGCAATCCGCCTTTGGCGGACTCTATAGAGTATTGAAACATAAAAAAAGCAGGCCGAGAAGTGGAGGAAAGACAGAGTTTAGCTCGGCCCGCTCACATTTTGTTCCGGAGTATTATATTGTTGGCAACAAGTGCCGGATGATTATGCGCAACCCCCGTGCTTTCTTGCGAAAGCAAGAAGGGAGGCTTTTATTACTCTGAAGGTACGATAGTAATCTCATCTGAGCCCTCGAATAAGCTTATAAGTCGAAGATGCCTTCCAACAGGTGGAGGCGTATATATCCATATCACAATTTCTCCCTGCTTCTTTTCTTTATCCCCTATTATTTGTCCCTCTCTCGCCCCTGATTGCTGCTGGCAGTGGCACAGGTTGATTCAACACCAGCTCCTTCGAGTACCTTAGTTAAAGGATTTCCATCCCACTCAAATTTCGCTCGGTTTGCGCATATCAACTCGTTTGTCTCCGGTAAATTCTCCTCATCAAGCAGAATAAAAGGAACCTCCGGCTTACACTCCCTTAGCCGGTTAATCAGCTCATCACTGATGTTTTTCAATATTTCCGACTCAATAAGCACTAAAGGTACATACACTCCGCAGGTTGGCAGGGTCTCCAATTCTTCGATAATTTCCTCTACTGTTTCACAAAGGATTGAACTGTAATGTCTCTCTTTTAAGCAATGTTTTAGCCAGGCGACGTTGAACGTGTTCTCGCCGGCGACTATGATCATTTCCTTCATTGAACCAACCTTTTCAAGAATGACATCTACTTCTGCCTACCGGATTTTTAATGAGTCATATGCCTGGAAAATGAATATATAGTTTTGCTTAGCACTAATATATGTATCGGATTGTGGAAAGCATAAGTGTATCAGGAAATCTCTGTATTTGGGGTGCGAAAAACATGGAATATGCAATAAAATTGAAACATGCATAAATTAATAACGTGGATTTCAGTGACAGTATACAAAGAAGTGGAGACTGGGAGGTGACATAAAATTGGAAAAAGTTTCCAACTGTGCTCTACGTTCTTAGACACCTACAATCCGGACCGGCTATTGGGATATCTCTTGGACAAGCCTGCATCCGGCAATTGTAAGTTTACTTCGTGACAGAGTAAATGGTCTTTGATGAAGGTCAGATTATAGGTTCAATGATGATATGGAATCCCGATAAAAAATGGTTAAAAATCGAGTGATGTTATGCCCTCATTAATCGCATACTTGGTGAGATCAGCTACATTGTGAATATCTAATTTTTGCATAATTTGACGCCGTGTTGATTCGATCGTTTTTATACTCACGTTTAAATGCAATGCACTTTCTTTGGTGCTTTTTCCTTCTGATATCAGTTGGAGCACCTCCCGCTCCCGGGGGGTCAAAACAGCGGAAGCTGACTTGTCTGGTATCGACAAATTACTCGCAAAATCATGGGCCATGATTCCCGTTATCTTAGAACTCAAATATACTTCGTTCGCAACAGCAGCTTTAATTGCCCGAATCAGGTCGCCATGAACCTTCGTTTTCAATATATAACCCGAAACACCGGATTTAAGCATATCTATCACAAATTGTCTTTTATGATGCATTGACAGGACAATAACTTTGGTATCCGGGATTTCTTTGCGGATCCGCCGTGTCGCCTCAATACCATTCATATCCGGCATTGAAATATCCATAATAACAACATCTGGTTTTAACCGATGTACCAAATTGATCGCCATACGTCCATTCACCGCATCGCCGACTACCTCCATATCAGGCTGCTCTTCAATTAAGCATCGCAGACCATATCGTACAATTTCATGGTCATCTGCCAAAAGAATTTTTATGCTCATATTAACCTCATGTTCCCACAACGTTTCCTTTTGACGGCGCTACTAAGACAACTTGTGTCCCATGGTGCGGTTGGGATTTAATGTCTATATATCCTCCAATGTGGCTCAAGTGTTCTTTTATACTGAAAAGGCCATAGCCGCTTTTTTTGTCTTTGGAGGCGCCTGCCTCCGACAATTCGAACCCAACTCCGTCATCATCAACACAAATCCTTATTTTGTCCCCCTCCCCGCGGAGTGAAACTTTGATATTTTGTGCCTTGCCGTGCTTCACTGCATTGACCAGTAGTTCTCGCACGCTCCTAAAAAGAAAGCCGCTGATATCCTCACTCAATGATTTGGGGGCACCCTCAGATTCAAAAAAGGTTGAGATGTTATGTTTTTGCTCTATCTCTTCGCTAAGCCACTCCTCTATGGCTGACTCTAAACCTAACTCATACAGAGTAGGAGAACCCAAATCGTAAGTCAAGGTTTGTGTCTCCTCAATAACCTGATCAAGCATGTTGCTAATTTCTTCCAGGTGTTTGCCGGAATCGGTCGATGTCGTTGAAGACTCCAATTCATCTAATTTCATTTTTGCGAATACCAGGGGTTGTACAATGCGGTCATGCAATCCTGTGGCAATGCTTCGCCTTTCACGCTCTTCGGTTAATGACAATTCCGAAGCCATCGACTGGAGCTTCTGCTGATACTCTCGAAGTTGTTCTTCCACCCGCTTGAGCTCGGTGATGTCCCTGATTGTACCTGCTATGAACTTTTTTCCAGTTCGAGAATCTGTGAATGGTGATTTCTTGGTTGAAATCGTATGTAATTCGTCGTTCCATGTAATTTTTTCTTCATTTACATTCGTTTCCTGAGTTTGAAATACAAGATTGTCTTTCTCCCAAAACACGTCAGCTTGTTCCTTGGCAAAAAGATCGTAGTCACTTTTCCCGATAAGTTCTTCCCTGGAGTGCCCCATCACCTTACAGGCAGCGTCATTTAATATCACCCATCGGTGTTGCTCATCTTTTACAAAAAAAGAATCATCAAGAGCATTAATTGTATGGGCAAGGAATTTCTTAGAATGTTCTAATTCCTCCTCCGCGTGCTTGCGTTCAGTGATGTCTGTTGCCGTGGCAATAATACTTTTTGGTTTGCCCTGGGCGTCCTTCATTAAACTCCAGCTCATCAGAACGGGAATTCTTGTCCCATCCCTATCCATAACAACCGTCTCAATGTTTCGAACAAGGCCTTCGTTCATCAATCTTGGAATAATTTCCTTCTTAATCCTTCGATTATCTTTTTTGGAGATGATTCCAAGCTCAGCCGATGTTTTTCCGACTATCTCTTCCCTTTTATAGCCCGAGCGTCTCTCAAATTCGCTATTGACCTGGCGAATTGTCCCATCAAAATCCTTAATCGCGACCCCCTCAGGCATTCCTTCAATCATCTCTACCGCCATCCTCGTTACTGCCGCTTCTCTCTCCATCTCCTGCAGCCGTTTCTGCGGCGTGATATCCCTCAAGATGGCTACAACATTCTTAGGATTACCCATCGCGTCTCTCTGTAAACTCACTGAAGCACTAACCGTCAGCTCTTCTCCGTCTGCCCTTCGAACTCTAACCTCAGCAGGTTTGGAAATACCGTTTTGAACTATCGACCTAAACACTCCTAACATCTTCGGGATATCTTCCTCCGGGTCACAAAAGACTTCCCTTAATTCACTAAAGTTTCTTCCTAAGAGTTCATTTACAGAACTACGACGGAACATCTTTAAGTGAGCTGGGTTGCAGGAGATTATCTTCCCATCCGGATTAAGAACAATAACTGAATCATACATTGCGTCAATAACAGCCGCTCTTTCCTGCACTGCTGCTATACGCTCCTCCTCTGCCTTCATACGCTTCAGAGAAGTAGCAACCAGATTGGCGAAAGCTTCAAGCATCTCAATTGAAAGTAAAGGCTTTTGTCGCGGCATCAAAACCGGCATTGAACCTATAATTTTGCCGCCGTAGTGTAGAGCCAATCCATATACGTCACCAATTTTAAGAACCCTTTTGAGAGCGTTGACCACGGCTCTTTGCATAGTACCGAACATCAGTTCGTTCAGCCCTTCCAGCCTCTTTGCTTTCTCCGATAGCATCTCCTGGATATGGCGAGGCTCCAGAGGAATTCGGAGCTCTTTGACTTTCCGGCCGAGTATCTTATTAGCTGTGATAATAAATTTACTATCCGTGGAAATATGTTCTATCCTAAGTTCCTGCCTCTGAGAGTCGTAACTTGTTATGCCTGTAAAGAGGGCTCCGGTAATACTTTTAAGCTTCTCACAGACAAGTTTGTAAATATCAGCAGTGGAAGACGCAACTGCCAGTTCCATCGCCATTTCGTTTATTATTGTCAGCTCTTCTGTCCGTTTCTGAAGTGCCTCTTCCGCCTCCTTGCGCTCTGTGATGTCAACATAGGCCGCCTGGACAGCGGGCTTTCCCTGATATTCAATCCGGCTGGCATGAGTCTCGAGCAAGCACATCGATCCATCTTTGCGGATTCCACGAAGCTCATACCGCTCGGGCACCGGTTTGCCACTGAGCCGATCCTGGTATCGGCCCCAGATGAGCGTTCGATCTTCTGGATGCACAAACGCCTGTACTTGTTGAGCTGGCGCGTTTAATATCTCATAGACTGTGAAGCCCGTGATGTCCGCCATGGCTTGATTGGCAAAGACAACGCGCCCATCCTGGAAAATGGCCAGCCCCTGCAGCGAATGATCCACCAGTGAGAGATACGCCTCCTCCGCCTCCTTACGCTCGGTTATGTCTTGTATGATACATATGCCCCCCACATATTTCCCTTCTTTACCTTTTACTCCGGCAGCATTTATTTCAACGTCGATTATCTCGTTGTCTTTTCTCACCATTTTGTATTCTTTGTGGTGGGCAAAACCATCAACTAATATTTTATTAAGGCAGGCCCTTGCTTTTTCCATATAATCCGGATGGATGATCTTCGCTATAGACTGTCCTGCAATCTCATCTTTCTCATAGCCGAGAAGGTCCTTAATCCTTGCATTGCAATCTAATATAATCCCATTTCTGTCCACCGTTGTTATGAGACCGGCGGCGGTATTGAAGATCGAACGGTACTTTTCCTCACTCTCTATCAACGCTTCTTCTGCCTTCCTGCGTTCGGTGATATCGACAAGGGCGGCCTGTATGGCAGGCCTGCCTTGATACTCAATCCGACTGGCATGTATCTCCAACCAACATATTGTTCCATCCTTGCGAATTCCACGAAACTCATATCGGTTTTGTTCGTGTTTGCCCCTGATCCGATTCAGGAGTCGACTCCAGACGAGCGCTTGGTCTTCCGGATGTATAAATGCTTGCGCTTGTTGGGCGGACATTGCCTGCATCTCATCAACGGTGTAGCCGGTGATCTCAGCCATTGCCTGGTTGCCAAAGACAAGACGTTCGTCCTGGATGATTACGAGCCCCTGCAGCGATTGGTCAACCAGCTTGCAATACGCCTCCCCCGCCTTCTTGCGCTCGGTGATGTTTTCTACAATCGTGGCAAGTTCATTCGCAACTCCCACAAGATACCGAATCAGGTCCTCACTAAAGGCCCGGGGGCGGGTACTATAAATCAGAAAAGCTCCAACACTTTTGCCATCTATAATGAGTGGAATCGCCTGGTTCGAACGGTATCCATATTTAAGGGCTAATGGACGCCATTTTTCGAAATCTTTATCGTGCTCAAGATCGGCATACCCAAAAGGTTCTTTTCTTACAATCGCAATACTCATAGCACATTTAGCATCTTTGCTGTCATCAAGCTCAAGTCGCAATCCATCCAGATATTTTTCGTATTTTCCAGCCCATACCTTGGGGATAATTACCTTCCCATCCGGTCGTAACTCACCATACCAGGCCATGTGATAACCGAAATTCTTAACGAATAAATCCGCTGTCTTTTGAAGCATCTGTTCAAGACTGGCTTCTCTTACATAAAACTCACGTAATTCCGAGATGGCATGCTGATATGAAGCAAAGATTTTAGCATGTTCTTTGCTTTCTTTAAGCGCATCCTCCATCTGTTTATGCTTGGCCTTGTCACGCCTAAGTTTTTCAGGACGTGACATCCGGGCTTCTTCAGTAAATTCTTTTCTGCTTTTCTTGGAAGCAGCCATCGCTTTACCTCCCTACCTACACTACAGGTCTACTGCCCTTTATAAAGGCTGGTTGCCGTGTGTATCTGCTATCTTTTTTTCCCATTACCGACCTTTGTTGCCCTGGGATACTTGTATATACTGTATACTAAGTCTTGCACTAACAATCAAAGAATTAGTTTGTTTTTTTCGTGAAGAAAATAGGCTGTATGATAGCCCTCAAAACGAGTACGTTCTGTAAAAGGCCTTTGAGGTGTTATAAATTTAAAGCTGATAGCCTTTCTTGCATTTGCGCCGACAAGCAGCTCTAATTGGCGATGCAGAATAGTGTGTTGGCGGTGCGAATGAACAACCGGCCGTCAGCGATGGCGATTGAGGCCTGGATGGGCTTGTCTTCCATATCGATTCGTGAAAGGACCTTGAACCGGCCGTTATCGGCGGCAAGGACAACAGCTTCGGCGGCTTCGCTAATGCAGTAGAGCTTGTCATCCCCGGCCGTGACAGATGCCCACCATGGAGCGCTGCCGCCGAGTTTGCCCTGCCATTTTTGCCGGCCCGTTCCGGCGTCGAGGCAGGTCAGGACTCCGCCTTTTCTGTCACCAAGGACATAGATGCTGCCTTTGTAGTAAAGTGGGGTACTGACATCCGGCGATGAGCCGTCAAATATCCAGGCGATATTTTCGTTGGTTAGAGTACCCTCTCGGCCGCTCTTGAGTGCTAAAAGGCCCTGACTGCCCCTCGGCGGGACACCAAAGACAAGCCCTTCGGCAGTGACTGGTGAGGAGATGTTACGTCCTCTTTTGCTCTTTTGCTCGGCGTATTCATAACGCCAGAGCTCTTTGCCGGTTACAGGGTCATTGGCCGTAATGTAGTCAGCGCCTATGACGAGAATTTCGACACGTCCGGAATGTTGATAGAGTATCGGCGAGCTATAGGAATCAAGCGACTCGTTCACAGCATCGGTCTTGCGAGGCTGCTTCCAGATATTTTTGCCTGTTTTGGCGTCCACCGCCAGTATGAATGCATCGAGAGTCGTGCTCTTGGGAGAGCGATAGGCCGTATGGCACCGCTGGATGAGGATATAAAGCTTGTCGTCGTAAAGCAGCGGGCTTGAGCTGTAGCCGTACTTTAACGAGATATTTCCGTATTCGGCCTCGAGATTGCGCGACCAAATGACGTTTCCCTCATAGTCCAGCCCGGCCAGGTCACCGGAACCGTACATGAAATACACATATCTGCCGTCAGTCACAGGTGAAGGCGTGGCCGGATTGTTGCGGGGTACATTTCGGCTGGATTTTCCCAGCTTTTTGCGCCAGAGCTCCCTGCCGCTTCGGGCGTCAAGGCACAGGGCAAAAAGGTCGTCGCCGTCTTTATCTGTCGAGCTTACAAAGACTTTGCCATTGGCGATGATAGGGGAAGCGGAGCTGTGGCCGGGAAGAGAGGCAACCCAGGCGACATTCTCCGTCTTGCTCCAGGTCGCGGGCAGGTTCTTCTCGTCGCTTGAGCCATTCAGAAACGGCCCGCGCCAGTGGGGCCAATCGCCGGCCAAAACCCGCGCACCCACAAGCAATCCAATAATCATTATCACTGCTGATGCTCTTCTAATTATCATTTCTGTCGTCCTAATTGTCAGGATAAATCCAACCGATGCGCTGCGGCACACTTAATATGCATAAAACAAACTTCCTCACAACTCCTCCGTGAGGTCAAATATTGGCGGAACTGTACCTGACTGAGACAAGTCTTTCAATAGAAAAGTCGTATAAAAGGAACTTCCTTTTCAGCGCTTCTCACAAGCTTTCGATATCTTATATTCTAACGACATCCTGCTTGTTAGTTAGGAGGTCAATTCTCTGGTGTCTTGCGTCCTGAGCAGGGCTAACTATTTTTTCAGCATATGTGGAGGTCTTCCGCTATTGCCCTAAAAAAAAACCGGGGCCCATACCGAATTGGTATAAGCCCCGAATTGTCACGAATCTGCTATATCAAACACGTAATTCTAACTGCCAGCTAAATCACACGGCTTAAGGTGCTGGCTTAGGGCGCCGGTGGATATAGTCGAATATCATCAAAGTACATCGTACCTGAGCCACCAGCCTGCGGATTGTTCTTATTGCCTAACCCAAGGGCAATCGCATTGACGTTGGCCAGGTTCACACCCTGGTCTGCAAATGTTTGCAAATCGATATTCCATTCCGTCCAGGCAGTTATCTGCGCTGCATTAGGATTATCATGCGAGACCACGGCGCTGCCATTGAGAGCAACATACAACGTCTCAGCAGCGTTAGCAGCATCGCCTATGAACCAAATCGTCAGCGTGTTGACACCTTTCTCCGTCCAGTCACGCGGATAACTCAATGTCATCTCCACCTCTGAATACCTGAGGACGCTGTTGTCATAGAATACAGGCATCGATTGTCTGCCTCCGTGAACGATAGTTTCCTCAGTGTAAGAAGTAGTGCTTTCGTCGCCTACAGCAGAGCCTGTCCCGTTACCGGAATAGGCTGGTTCATTGCCATGCTCGGCATAGCCAAGCCCATCTTTCCACGACCACCATATCTCGTAGTTGCCAACGTCGTAGTCCTCGAAATCGTCCACGATAAGGAAGTTAGCTGTCGTAAAGCTCCAGAGGTTTCCTGTCCACGGACTATCTGGATTGGCGTTATTTACCTCGTCAACACGCCAGTAGTAGGTGGTATCCCACTCAAGCATTCCGGGGTCATAGCTTTCGGAGCCAAGGTTCCAGCTGCCTTTGTATTCAGATGAAGCTGTATCGGCATTGCGCACGGCCTCTTCCTCTGTGCCGAAATAGACTTCATGTGAAACGGCATAGTCTCCCGGCGACCAGCTAAGAATCTGTATCTGCTTGACATCCACAGCGCCGTTAGACGGTTTCGAGCGGCTGGCCTCTGGAACGACCATTATTTCTGCTATCTCAGCTTGTGTCAGTGCCCGGTTGTAAATGCGGACATCATCTATCAGACCATCGAAAAGTTGATCTATCATGTCTCCTCCCCTTGAGCCTATCGACCAGCCAACAGCGACAGGGACAGCGCCCACACTATCCTCAGCCGAGTTAACCAGCTGCCCGTTCCTGTAAAGATTCCAAAGCGAGCCATCATAGGTGCCGGCCAAATGTACCCACTTGCCGATGTCCGCGTCCGCACTATCGTCAGAGACCTCGTGCTGACCGCCGGAATCAAGGGAGCCGAAATTATAGTTGCTACCGTTGAGCTGCAACCGTATTTCACCGTGCGGGTCAAATACGTAACCTTTTGCGATGATGTTGCGCTCACCACCCACATCGTCGCTTTTTATCCAGGCTGCCAGTGTGATATTGCCCATAATCTGCAGTTCAAGGGGGTCGTTCAGGTCAACATAATCATCAGTTCCGTCAAACTCCAATGCACCATCTATATTCCCGGCCACCCATTGTGGCCCGCCAACAAGCGTGCCGTGATTGCTATGGCCCGACCAGTCAAAAGCCACACTGCCCTGGCCTTCATCAAACTTCCACCAGCCAAGAAGACCAAGATCAGTAATGGCCGGCCCGGTCATGAAGCTCCAGACATCACCTTTATAGGTATTGATGGCATCAAACTCATCGACCCGCCAGTAGTAAGTCTTCTCTGCTTCAAGAGTGCCGGGAGTATAGGTTGTTTCCCCCTGAGGAAGACCTCCGGCGGCATTTTTCACATCGTCAAAATTGTCGCCAAAGTACACCGTGTGCAGTTTCGCGCCGAAACCTTCCGTCCAGCTAAGCTCTGCATTTGTGTTCACAAATTTGGTGCCATCAGCCGGAGTCGGCTGCCAGGCGGTCATGGGCGGTACCGTAAAGCTCCAGACAGGGCCTTTCCATGGACTATTCGGTTCGGTGTCGTTCACCTCGTCTATCCGCCAGTAATATGTCGTGCCTGGGACAAGACCGTCGGGGAGAGTAAAACCGGGAAAGCCGATGACCATAAATGCCGCGGTCTGGTTGCCCTGGAACGTATCGCCTGTGCCCTCGTTGACATCAACAAAATTCTCACCCAAATACACATCGTGTGAGACCGCAAAATCTCCCGTCCGCCAGGCAAGACTCACCCACGTATCAGGATACAGGGCACCATCAGCCGGGGTGGGGCTGGAGGCAAATAGGTACACTTCGCCTTTCATAATCTCCTGAATCCTTTCCTGCGTCAGTATCCGGTTATAAATACGAACGTCGTCAATCGTGCCATTGAAATACCACCTGCCTGCACCGTACTGTTCTCTCGCGATACTGATGGGTATGTCGGTCTGTTCGATGCCGGTGGTGTTCTTTTTGCGGACACCGCTCAACTGCCCATTGATGTAAAATTTGACTTCGCCGGTCGCACCGTCTGTAGTTACTGCCACATGATACCACTCGTTGTTGGTCAGTGGGTCGGCTGACAAGGTGGTGTCACTATCTGCGGCCCAGAGCTTCCGTGGTTCTCCCTTGATCAACAGGCTATAACCCTCGCCCCATTCCCCCTTGGTCACCAGCGAGCCGTGAACCTGGCTAACATTCGGCGTGTTGACCCAGAGAGCAATGGTGACCTGGGCATCGGCTCCGTAAATGTCGAGCGACGCAGCATTGCCGCAGTCCACATAGTCGCCGCTACCGTCGAACTCCAGCGCGCCACCTAACTGACCTTCCACCCATTGTGGGTCACCCTGGAGTGTACCGTCATTGCCCTTGCCGCTTGAGTCCAAAGCAGTGGTACCGGAACCATCATCAAGCTTCCACCATCCGACAAGCTCAGCACTGGCCGAATTCGTCAAAGTCAGGCCCAAGACCAAAACAAAAGAAACCAAATAAATCAATTTCTTAGACATAATAATCCTCCTTTAAAAAAGTTAAAATAAAAACGAACGATAACAACTTTCATTCCTATTATGGTACTGCTGAAAGTCTATCGTTAAGCCAGTTATCCACCATGATAACAAGGTCTTCGATGTCAAGCTTGCAATCGCCATTTATATCGCCACGCAAATCCAACCTGTCGCGACGTGTCCGCGACACGGCTGGCTACTCAATATTATAGCTCCCAGCCGGGCACAACATTATCTGGTCAATGTATATATGGTCTATGTCTTCACCCTCCTGATCTGATATCGTTCCGTCGCCAAAGCCAATAGCAAGCTTTTTGATATTGCTCAAGTCTACGCCGCCACTGCTGAACTGCTCAAGTGACACAATCCACTGGCGCCATGAATCAGACTGGCACGCATAGGTGTATGGGTGCTCGGCCTTGAAGCTTTGGCCGGCGGCATCCTCCAGCTCCAAATACATCAGATGCTCCATATTTTCGTGCTCACCTATGAAGGACAACGACAACGCCTCAACGGCTTGAACCGTCCAATCCTGCGGGCTGTCAAATGTCCGTGTGGCCTCAGTAAAGTAAGGCTCATACTGATTTTGGAATTCAAGCCGCATAGAATTGTTGCCCTGGTTGTCTGTCGCGAGAAAGGCGTAATCGAAGTCGGCGATGTTTTCAATCCATTCAGCCCTTATACCCGCATTGTCCGCATAGGACTCAAAATCTTCTACGCTTATACACTCTCCCGCCGTAAAGGTCCAGGTGTGCCCTGTGACGGTACCTGAAGGCCCGATTTGATCGACGCGCCATTCGTAAGTCTGGCCTAATTCAAGTGTCCCCGGGTCAAAGGTGGTACCTGCAGGAGCCGGCTCAACCTTTTCCATAGCTCCTTTTTTACCGAACCACAGATCGCGTGAAGTCGCAAAAGCCGCCTCTAACCAGGTAAGGTCAGCGTCCACATCTACATCTGCCGCGCCGTCAGCAGGGCCGGGATTAACGGCTGCCGGGCCGTCAGACACGGAGAAGATATCGTCAAAGGCGCAGTGGTAGCCGGCCGGTTCCTCTTGTTGATTCTGCCCGAAGATACCGCTTACGCCGCTGGTAAAGACGGCGTCTTGCTCAACTTCCTCTTCCCACGGGTCGTTCTCGTTGGTGTCCACCATTGTCGCGGTCCTTGCGATGAGCGGGCCGCCTTTATACTCATAGAGACTACCGGTAACGTACACGGGGCCCGAGCCGACAATATCCATTTCAGCATAGTAGCTCCTGGCGTGGCCGAGGCCTGGTACGGTAACGTCCAAACCCAGCTCTTCTTCGTTCCTCATGATGTTTTGCAAGTTGACTACCTTCTCGATATCAATTCTCAGGTTGGCGGGGCCGTCTTCCCAGTTTACGTGCATCACATAAGTCTGGGTTGCAACCATGCCAGGGGCGCCGGTTACCGAACCATCGTCAAGGAAGTAGGTCGTCCTTGCGATGAAGCCGTGGTGATTCCGGGAGGCATCGCCAGTAACATTCACGATGGCCCCCACTCGCACGTCAGTGAAGACTTCGTCGCTGCCGAACCCGGCGCCAAACTGCGAGCCGCCGATGCCCGCCGAGCTTGTCTCATCCAGGCTGAGGTATTTGTTGCCGTTTGGGTCGGTCTTGATAGTGTTGGTGTACGTCTTGGTCATATCCGGATAGGGATGGAACTCCCATGTTGGCAGGTCAGGCTCATCGCCATCGAAGGTTTCCAGCCAGTTGGCCTGCACGGTACCGCTCGCTGCTACAATCAATCCTACTACTGCACAAATGACTAACTTTTCTACTTTAGACATAATAATCCTCCTTCAAAAAAGTTAAAATCAGAACGGACGATAATAATTTTTGCACTCACTATATTCTACATTTGCCCAAGAAATGTTTTTACGACTTGCCACCATCTCCTTCCATCAAAATGCCGATACGAATTGTTGATTGGGACGTAAGAATCTGCACCTACGAAGCACCTGTACTTGCGTTACCATACCTGCGAGCACAAAGAAAAGTTATGACTTTCAACTCTGTGCCTCGCTCAACAATTTTTCAGCTTTTTACCAAAGAAACTATAGACATTCCACACGGCGCAAGGCCGAAATCCACAGAACTCATCTATCCCATTTATAACACATTTCCCACTTTCTTGTCAAGAGTAATTGGCGTTGTTTCCGGGGTGTATATTGCAAATATTGTTGCAAATCCGGGCAAACATCCGCAAAATGGTACAAACAAAACGCAAAATGGCGTTCCTTTAAGAATGAAGGGGAAAAACTGTGATGATGAAAAATATGAAACGCATTTCTACAAGATGTTTGTTTGCTTTGCTGGCGGCGCTGATAGCGTCTCGAACGAGCACAGCCAAACAGAATGTCGTTCTTGAAAAGCTCGATAAGCCGCGTGTGATTGTGCTGACAGACATTACCAATGAGCCGGACGACGAGGAGTCTATGGTACGTTTTCTGGTCTATTCCAACGAATTCGATGTCGAAGGCCTGGTTGCGACCACATCGGTCTGGTTGAGGAACAAGGTTCGCCCGGACAAAATCCGGGAGCGGATTGAAGCGTACGGTCAGGTTCGCAACAATCTGTTAAAGCATGCATCTGGATATCCGACCAGGGAACATTTGCTAAGTGTCACAAAAGCCGGCCTGCCTGAGTTCGGGATGCAGGGAGTTGGCGAGGGCAAAAGTTCGGATGGCTCCCGACACATTATTGAGGTTGTTGACAAACCGGATGACCGTCCGGTCTGGGTGAGCGTCTGGGGCGGGCCTAACTGTTTGGCGCAGGCACTGTGGGAGGTGAAGAATACTCGCAGCAAAGAAAAGCTGGACGCCTTTGTCTCTAAGCTGCGGGTTTATACTATCTCCGACCAGGACGACTCGGGACGCTGGATGCGGCTAACATTCCCGAAGCTGTTTTATATCGTTACTCCCAGCAGTGTAGATAGTAATGAATACTACAAAGCAACATGGACAGGTATTTCCGGGGATCGCCGTTATAAAAACGGGCCAATGCATAAGTTTGAACTTGTCGATAATCCGTGGTTAGAGAAGAACATTATCAAAGGCCACGGTCCGCTCGGGGCGCTCTATCCCAAAGCGAAATACATCATGGAAGGTGATACACCATCGTTCTTCGACTTAATAAGCAACGGCCTGGGCAGCCGTGTCAGTCCGTCCTATGGAGGGTGGGGGGGACGCTACGTCCTTCATCAAACATACGCTGAGACTCGTCCAATCTGGACTAATGCAAGGGGCTGTCAGGACACGGTCATCGCAGAAAATGGCGTGGAGTATACCTCGGCCCAGGCAACCATCTGGAGATGGCGCCAGGCCTACCAGCATGACTTCGCAGCCCGGATGGACTGGTGTGTAGCAGAAACGTTTGGCACAGCCAATCACAATCCCGTGGCCGCTTTTGATAACGACAAGAGCAAGGCGGTGGTAAACCTAACCGTCAAACCCAAAGAGACGGTGAAACTCAGCGCCGCTGGGACGTACGACCCCGATGGTGACAAAGTCTCCTATCGTTGGTTTGTCTATAAGGAAGCAGGCAACTATGACGGTCCAGTCAATATCAAGAATGACACGGCACAACAAGCTCGCTTTGCAGCACCAATAGTCAAGTCACCGGGAACTATCCATATCATTTTGGAGGTAAAGGACGACGGCGAGCCGAGTCTTGTCAGCTATCGCAGGGTCGTCATCAATATAAAACCTTAATGCTCTGTTGAAAAGCCATAAAAACTGTCATTCTGAACGGAGCGCAGCGGAGTGAAGAATCTCTTTTATGGCTAAAAAAATTAGATTCTTCGGCTCCGCCTCAGAATGACAGTCCACTGCGGAGGGCGAGTCGGCGGAGTATGCTCCGATGAAAAAACCGCGTGAAGCGCTGGAATTTGATTGACGCTTCTGCGCTATTTTTACCTCGACAGATTTGCTGGCAGACGCTAAAATAAACATCAACGTCAGGGTTCACCCCGTGAGATGCGAAAAGAAAATCTCTCACGGTGTAAACTCGAACAGACATCATAAACACCGGCCCTGAAATGCCGGCTCGTAGGTAGGAGTGCAAAATATGTCAAATCTATTGAGACTAAAGCAAATCAAGATTGTCCTGCTGGTAACTCTTGCTCCCGCGTTGACAACTGTTTTCGCGGCTGAGAGCTGGGAACAGTTTAAGTACGATTGCAGGCACTCAGGCAACGTTCCCGACAGAACCGTAACCGTGCCGCTCGGCCTGGTTGGCGCTGTGCCGCTGACCGACTCTGTCCTGACCGCACCGGTTGTCGCCGAAGGCCGAATCTACGTAATCGACGCCTCAGGTGTGGCCTTCGGCATAGACGCCCAGACTCTGAAAGTAGTATGGCAAACCCCCACACGCGGCGGTAAAGCAAACTGTAACAATATCTCATCACCAGCAGTTATTGGTCGCTATCTGCACTTCGGCACAATGGCCGGGTCCTACTACGTACTGGACGCAGCAACCGGTACCGTAGTGAAGGAAATTCGCTGCGGCGAACCGATTTTCAGCACTCCCGTCATCAACAACGGCCGGGTCTATTTTGCTACACTCAGCTCCCGTGTTTACGCCCTCGAACCCGACGGCTCCGTTTGCTGGACGTGGGACTTCGTAAAAGAGATTCCTGGTTTTGACGGTAATCGCTGGAGCGGCGAGGAGTGGGCAAGGCACAAGAACGGCCGGGTAACCTGGCAGGACCAGTTCTGCTGTTCGGAAGATATTGCTATGCACGGCAGGGTGCTCGTTGTGCCGGCAGGCGGTTCAGCCGTCTGCCTCGAGGATGCAGGAAGCCGCGCTAAAGTTCGTGGAATGGCCACGGTGCCGTCGTACGCGGGTTCGGAAAAGCCCGCCACGTTCGGGATAGCTTTGGGCGAGGATGGCGCCATCTACCGGCAGTGGCACCGCAGGGACAATACCGGCCGGGTCGAGGTAATCCGCCTCATCGAAGATAAAACGCTCACCGAGTACATTGAAGGCACACAGACCGAGATAAACCGCCCCGGATCATTGAGTTTCTCGTCGGTGAGTGTGCGCGGGGACGATGTCTATCGATGCCGGCCCGAAGAAGGTTTTGGTTTATGTAAACATTCTCGGGGAAAACCCATTCAAAAGCTCGGAGGCTATCCATCCATCACGCCCCCGATTCTGCTCCGGGACAAAGTGGTTTACGGCGGTCTCGACGGAAACCTATACGTCGCATCGATGTCGGACGGCAGTGATGTATGGTCTTTCAAAACGGCCTTCGGAAGGGCAATCTCAGCGCCGGTCGCCGTTTGCGACGGACGAATCTACTTCGGCTGCGAGGATGGGTACCTGTACGTCCTGGGACAGGGCGGCAAGGCACCTCTGCCCACAAAAGACCTTGAACTATGGAAGATAAGAAGCCCACTTACGGGCAGGTTAGCCGATTCCAAATATGATTGGTTCACCAACTTTGGCAACTTGGCCAGCACAAACTCCAACAGTCAAGGCATAGAGCCACCTTTCAAGGTCAAGTGGATTCGCCGGTACGAAGGCACTTTCAAGCACCTTCCCGTTTGTGGAGCCGGCCGAATGTACACCCACACCGCAGAAGGCCAGGTCTTCGCCGTAGAGCAGGAGACCGGACGACTCCTGTGGCGGCGCTACTGGCCCGGCGCACATATCTCCTTCACCGGTCCAATCTACCACAATGAGCGACTGCTTGTACCCCAGGCAGGGATGAAAAAATCGCGAATGCGCTGTCTTGACGCAGCGACAGGGAATTTGCTATGGGAGGCACCCTTCACCGGTTCGCCGAGTTGGAGCCGTCAGCAGCCGCCAACCATCTATAAGAACCTTGCTGTTTATGCCTTCGGCACGGGCCGGTACGCACCACAAGGAACTGAAAAAGCCTACCTCCAGAAAGGCGAGCCGGTCAAAGCCGCCGACGGTGCGGAGGTGATGAGCTGGATCTACGGTCATAACAATCCTTACTATCCTAAAGACCAAAAGCCGCTCATACGGGCCTGGGATATTGATAGTGGCCGTGAAGTCTGGACAATAGACTTCTCTGAATTCGGCTCCGGCGGCAACGATGGGGGTTTGTGTTTGATGGATGATACGCTGTATTATTCGTGTTTTTTCGGTTACGCGGCCAGAGGAAAAGATGACCTGCCCGGTGCGAAGGGCCTAACCGCAGCGATTGAACCGGCCACCGGCCGGGTGATTTGGTTGACGAGCGAGTACTATGTGACCGCGGGTACCACTATCAGTGCCGAAAATGGGCGTTTGTATCTTGGCGGCTACAACCCACCGAACCCAAAGACAACAAACCGCTACGTATGGTGTCTGGATGCGCGAAACGGCTCGCTCATCTGGCAGTCCGAACCGGTCGGCAAATCGGTCAATGTGGTAACAATAGGCCGAGATTTCGTCTTTGTCCACGGCTCAACAGGCCAACCGAGCTTCCTGATTAACAAAGATTCCGGCAAAATCCTCTCAAGCTTCGATATGAGATATGCCTGTACCCGATTTACTTTGTCCGAACCTTACCTGCTGGGCTCTAACATGGATGTTATCGATACTACCAACGGCAACAAAGTAGTGTCTTCCGGCCCCTGTGTGGATGCGCGGGAATGTGTCGGGGCCGTTGTCTCCAATGGCCGAATCTTCTATACGTCTCAGGCAAATGGTCTGCAGCTCTCGCAGTTGTGCGGCCGGGAAGCTATATCGTTTAGCCCCGTATGGCAGACGGCAAGCCCATAAAAGACCGCAAAAAAGAGAAATGAGCTAAAGTGCCTAAAGTGAGCTAAAGTCAATATAGTTATCAGGTTATCAGGACATCGGGTGGTGGTTATCAGGTTACCAGGATATCAGGTTTACTTTGTTTTTTTTCCTGGTATCCGGATTTCCTGATATCCTGCATCCTGATTTGCTGATATCCATATTTTAGGCATTTCAGGCACTTTAGGCGCTTTATACTTCAGGTGCTTTCATATTAGGAGACTAAGCAAACTTCCTTCCAGGTTGCATATTGCAATTCCATGGGGTATTTTTAATGAGAAAACCACTTCCTAAATGTCTCAGGGGGAGTTAATTTCGGGCAAAATTCTTGTTACCAAATTCAAAGTTAGTGCCTTTTATAAATAGAAGAAGTCTCAAAAATGGCTGTTATTGCGTAAAATATTGAAAGGAGACGTATTATGGCAACGCTAAAATACAAGAAAAACGTTAAAATTGCTGTTATAATGCTGGTTTTGGCCCTGATACTGTTTATTGAACCGGCCTTCGCGGAGAAGAAATCCAACAAAAGCAGTAGCAGTAAGTCAAGCGGAGGCAGCGCCAAAAGCCAGCAAGTTTCAAGGTCCTCCTCCGCCACCATGACCCGGCAACCTTCGAGCACCAGATCAAGCTCCTCCAGAACCTCTACCTCATTGCGATCCATTAGGCCTCAAACCGGAACAAGCACAGCAAGGCCTTCAGGGTTAAGGAGTTCTACTTCTTCACGAAGTAGCTCGCTACGAAGCACGGCTCCCGGCAGAATTACCGGATTCAACATCCGCATGCCCAGTACGGGGGTATCCAGCCGTCAACCCGGTAGAATGACGGTCAGCCGCCCTGTTACCATAGGTTCCGGAGTCAATTCCAGTACTCGTAAGCCTTCGAGCATCTCCATTGGTAGTAGAGAGCCGACTATGATAAGTTCCGATACCGGAAGACAGACATCGGCAAACTCAGGTAATCGCATAAGCTCCGGCATGTCCTCGCGTATCGGCAGCTCAATCAGTACAGGAACACCGAGTGTTCGCAGTACGCAACCGCAAGCTGACAGCTCAGGTAATCGTATAAGCTCCGACAGGACATCACTTATCGGCAGCATAATCAGTACGAGAACACCGAGTGTGCGCAGTACACAACCGCAGATTGGCAGCTCAGGTAATCGTATAAGCTCGAGTAAAAGCTCACGTATCGGCGGCATAATCAGTACAAGAACACCGAGTGTTCGCAGTACACAACCACAAGTTGTCGATTCAACCAATCGTATAAGCACCGACAGGTCCTCGCGTATCGGCGGCTCAATCAGTACAAGAACACCGAGCATGGGCAGAACACAACCGCAGATTGGCAGTTCAGGGAATCGTATAAGCTCCGACAAGTCCTCGCGTATCGGCAGCTCAATCAGTACAAGAACACCAAGTGTGCGCAGTACAACAAAACCACAAGTTGGCGATTCAACCAATCGTATAAGCACCGACAGGTCCTCGCGTATCGGCAGTATAATCAGGGATAGAAAAACTTCTGTTCCCACTTCTACAGGAAGACCTGCTCTCAGCAGTAAACTGGGGACTGTTATCAACGGAATGTTTGGAGATAGAAGCAGCCGGGTTTCCAGAAAATCTGAGCCCTCTCAAGGACCTCGAGACGGACATATCAACAAGGAACCTGAAAAGAGACCTGCAATCAGCCGACAACGCAAAAGCATAAACATAAGGGGCATGGACAGGTTATCGCCCGGTTCAAGGATAAGAAAAGTCGTTCCGGAAAGGCAGACAGAAGTTGTTGGCACTACATTAGTGCACGATGCTCATACAGGAGATAGAATTTCCCTCCACAGTTACAGAATAGGAAGGTCTTCACATGTGGAATATCGCGACCGTCCGCATGTAATAAGTCATGTCCCTCACTATGAATATTCATATATGGACTGGCGTAACCGGCTATGCAACAGAACGATCTGGCCCAGATATCGCTTTATGGTGAACTACAGCCTTGGGCCCTGGTTCACGTTTAGATATGTCTATCCCTATTATCACCGGAAATATATCTTCGTGAGCTTAGGCGGCTACTGGCCGATGGGATATAGATACAGACGTTATTACTGGTATGGCTACCATCCCTACGCTTGGTATGGCTATTACCCGATCGCCCGTGAAGTACAAGGCGACACGTATAACTACTACACCTATAATTACTACAACGATGACAATGCTGTGGCGTACGGGTCGGGCCAGATAATAGATGGTATTCAGCCGGTTGACCATAACACTTTTGCCGACGTTCGCGAGAAGTTAGCGCAGCAAGCGGCTGAAGAGCCCGGCGAGGTAACGCCGGCCGATACCTACTTCGAAGCGGCTGTCAAGGCCTTTGAAGCTGACAATTATGATGTAGCTATCGAAAAGTTCACCGAAGCGATGGAGCTTGCACCTGATGATATGATACTTCCATTTGCCTACTCTCAGGCGCTTTTCGCTAAAGAACAATATGCGGAAGCAGCAGAGGTCCTTCGGGGGAGTCTGGCGAAGGTTTCACCTGACAAGGAAGGTGTTTTCTATCCTCGCGGTCTATATTCGGATGACGATGTGCTGTTTGAGCAGATTAACGTCCTTGCCGAAAAGGCAGAGCTGTACAGCTTTGATGCAGACCTGCAGCTTCTTTTGGGCTATCAATTGCTTGGTATCGGCAAACTTGACGAGGCCGTCGAGCCCTTGCAGCAGGCCAGCCGGGATATGGAAAATGCGGTTGCTGCAACAACGCTGCTTAACGTCCTGGAAAAAATCAGAACCACAGATGGCACAGATTTGAAAACCACAGATGACACAGATTGAAATGGATTAGCTAAGATGAATCTGTGAAATCTGTGGATGCAGGGTAAAACCATGAAAATCAGATACTTGACAACATCTACAGAGGTTCTTTTTTTGGCGAGTCTTCTGGCATCAGTAGGCCAGGCCGGTAATTGGCTTGAATTTGCGGTCTGGCCCACAACCGATGAACAGGAAGCGCCTGATATCTGGGGCGATATTATAGCATGGCAGCAATTCGTTGCCGAATACGGGGACTACGATATTTATATTGCGGATATAAATAACCCAAGTGAGCCATTGGTTTTTGTAATCGGTGATGCAAATGACCAAACCAACCCGGCTGTCTATGAAAATATGGTGGTATGGCAGGATTATGTTGTTTGGGAAGGCTCCGCAGATTGGGACATTCGAGTTGCGGATATTAACAATTTGGCTGAACCTCAAATTTTTGTAGTTTCAGACATCGCTGATAACAATGAACGCAATCCCGCAATCCACGGCAATACGGTTGTCTGGCAGGATGGTGACGCGGGTGATTTTAATATTTACGGTGCTGACATTATTGACCTGAATAATCCGGCGGAATTTCAAATCGCTGCATTTGAGTATGACCAGCAAAGCCCTGCTGTATACAGGACGGCTGTCGTCTGGCAGGACAACTTCTTTGGCGATTGGGATATTTATGCTGCTGATATCTGGCGAAGGAACAAACCCGAAGAGGCTGCCGTCTCTTACATTGAAAACGACCAGCAAAGCCCAGCCATCTGGGGTAATATAGTCGTCTGGCAGGACAACTTTTTCGGCGATTGGGATATTTACGCTGCTGAGATTTCTGACTTCGACAGGCTCAGCCGAGCCGAGCCCAATAATCCTGTTGAGTTTGCAATTACCACAAATGAATCTTCGCAGATGAATCCTGATATAGAAGAAAACATAGTAGTATGGCAGGACAATCGAAATAACAACTGGGACATATTCGGCTATAATCTTACAACACAAAAGGAATTTCAAATCACCGATGAATCTCACGACCAGACCAATCCTGCAATTAGCGGGAACGTGGTGGTTTGGCAGGACAATCGAAATGGTAACTCAGAGATTTATGCGGTGGTACTTGATGGGCCTGAAGTTGCACAGTGCATATCCAGGATAGCCGGTGATGTTAACGACGACTGTAAAATTGACTTTGAAGATTTTGCCATAATGGCCTCACGCTGGCTCGAATGTTATCTCGAACCGGTGGAAGCCTGCTGGTAATAGATGGAAACGAATTCAGGAACGGATTTTATAGATTTGAATGGAGATGTAAAATGGCTAAGAATCTGATGACTATTCTAATCGTAGCGGCTGTGAGCTTCGGCTCGTTATTAATTGCCGGCTGCGAGAGTGACGCCCAGGTCGGCTCGGCCATCGGTGCCCTTGCTGGTGCCGGCATCGGCCAGCTGGCCGGCGGTGACAGTGAGGCAACTTTGATTGGAGCAGCAGTTGGTGGTACGGCCGGCTATATGATAGGCAATGAAAGCGACAGGCAAAAAGCACAAGCCGAAAGGGCCTATATGCGTCAGGAAATGAATGCTGTTGCCGTCAATATTACCAACAGTAACGGTTCTGTCAGCCAGGTAAGGCTCAGAAGGCACGGAGTCGGTTACGTCGGCACCAGAGGGGAGTACTATCACCGTTTGCCGACAGAAGATCAGTTAAGACCTATATACGGATTTTAACATCCGGGCAACGGCTCGTGTGTTTGCTCGCACCTGCGGTTACGTGAGTGCAGGTGGGTGATAAGAGATTCAGGCGACCGCTTTGTCCCTGTTATGCTTTTAATAACTTGACGGTTGAAGAACTTGTGATCTTGAGATATAATAGTGTTACTAACCGTCAAGTCGGTGAGTGGTGAGTAGTGGGTGGTCAGTTGTGAGTGGACTCACCAATTAACTACTCACCAATGAACCAATTAAAGAAGCAAGAGACTTTGTATGGATAAGCGGCTGCGAAACGCTTTGAAAGGACTTACAGACCCGGATGTTGAACGCCGTCGCCGGGCAATGGAGCCTTTTGTGCGAGCTACATTCGGAATCTTTATCAAGTATTTATACAGCTACCTCGGTAACGAGGTAGAGTGTGAGGATGTGCTGGAAGATGTATATGCCGATATATGGGAAAGTCCGGAGCGATTGCGTAACATTACCAACGAAACACAGCTCCTAAGAACCGTATATCTGTACTATATGCGAAAACGCTTAAGGGAAGTATATAGGAGAATAAACCGGAATTTGTGTCTATCGCAAAGCAATCTGAAAGATCTTATTGCCCCTGAAATCGGTGCTCTTGAGATGGTGTCACAGTCGGAGCTTGAACAGAACCTTCGTCAGGCGTTAAGCAAACTTAAGGCCCGAGAGCGAAGAGCTATAGAACTCTGGATGGAAGGCGCCTCTAACAGGGCAATCGCCAATGAGCTCAAGACTACGGTCGGGGCAGTGAAAATGCTTGAATATCGAACAATGTTAAAACTTAGAAAGATGCTGCGCTATTATTATCATGAAGACTGATTTTGTATTTTATGCAGGAGGAAGAGACAATGTCTGAGTCAAACAGAGAAATTCATGAGCTGCTGGTTGATTATGCCGGTGCCTTGCGTGACGGTTGTATCCCGGCGTTTTTGAAGTCACTTACGCGAGAGGAAGCGGAACGGATAGCTTCTTCCTGGGAGTTTTGGGATGCCACAGAGATATCGCGAATTCTTAATAGCGTTGGATTCGCCGACAAGGCTGTGGCCCCAAATGTAAGCCTGTTTATATCTCGCGTTGACGCCGAGATTGCTTCACGTTTGAAGAAATCCAAGGCATCACCGCCCGGCAAACGCAGTACAAACACAAGGGTGACCAAGAGGGAAGATAAAACCGAGAAATCAATATGATTTTGGATTGCTACCAATGTTCATCCTGCTATTTTGAGGACAAAGAGCGTTCTTCAAGGATAGACCCCTTAACAATCTCAACACAGCAGCCTAAGAAGGTTTTCAATGACGTATTGGTGGTATTTGTTTGTATCGAGCTGTACGATAGTAAACAGGAGCTGGAGGAAGCGGCAGAGGAATTTGTCTCGCTGTCAGAGCTGATAGGTAAGAGGTCGATTGTGCTGTGTCCAAACGTTCATCTGTCAATTGACAAAGCGCCTGAGAAGCAGGCCGTCTGGCTGATTGGTGAGCTGGAGAAAATGCTGATTGCCAGGGACTACGAAGTGCACCTCCTGTCTTTTGGTTACCATAAACAATATGGTATGGAATGTGACGGCAATGTGGGCAGCGTTGTCGGCAGAAGGTTCTACGGTTCCGACCAAAAGCAGTTTCTCAGACTCCTGACCCGTCTTGGTGTTTGTCCTCCTGAGTCCCTGCCAAAGGACATGCCTTCCTGGGCGAAAATTCTGACCGAACGCCTGCTCAAGGTATTAGGCAGCCGAAGCGAAACCTATAATGTTGCAAAGAGAATGCTGCAGGAGCAGCTTGATTCAACGGGCCATAGTGAGCTTTGGACATGTATGTTGTTTGAAGGGGAGAGGAAGCCAATAGAGGATTATCTGAGCACTTTGTATGAAATTATAGAAGAATATAGCGATGTAAGAGTGCACCGGGCAATGAATCTCAGCGTGCCTGATTTTGCGAATGCTGCGCAGTTCCTTTTTCGTAAGTATCCCGAGGCAATAGAATCAGGCAGAGTTAGGATTTACAACAGCCAGGTTTCCGACTTGGAATTTCTTTTAACCAGAAGCTCAGTTCTTCTGGCCTTCCCGCAAAAACCGAGAAAAAAGGGCTCTCATGCAGGAGAAATATCGTTTGGAATTTACTGCAAGGATGAAGACTTTGCGAAGAATTTGATTCAGTGGTACAGTACTTTTCTTGTCGATGGGCGATTTGGATGGATTCGAACTGAGTCCGAGCTGAACGAAATCATCAATGAGCTGGAAGAAGAAAAGTTTCAGAACAGATGTGAATAGACACCAGGAAATTACTGTCTAAACCAGGTTTAGCGCTAAGCATAAAGAATACCAGATTAGGACGAAACTGTGAATACGGTCTTATCTGTGGCTGTTGTTGTAATCTACGTGATTGGTCTGACGTTTGTGGCTGTGCGAGCGCGGACAGCTCGGGATTTTTCAGAGTTTTCATTGGCAAGACGGGCGCTGCCATTAGCATTGGTGTTTGGCAGTCTTGCCGCCACCTATGTGGGACCTGTGTTTTCAATTGGCTTTGTCGGCAGGGGCTTCAAGAGCGGTTTGCTCTTTCTTGGCGTAGGATTGGCATACGCGGTCCAAAACATTCTGGTCGGCCTGTTCGTTGCCCCTCGTCTCAGGCGTCTCAAAGGATGCCACACATTAGGGGATGCCATAGGCCAGAAATACGACCCAAAGTGCCAGGTTCTGGCCGGCATTATCTCTGTTGGCTTATGTGCCGGCTTTGCTGCGGTTATGGCCAAGGCAGGTGGTGATGTGCTCAGGAGTATATTCGGTCTGCCGCATTGGTCGTCTGTCATCGTAGTCGTCGGTGTTACGGCACTATATACGACATTCGGCGGATTACGGGCCAGCGTAATAACCGACGCCTTTCAATTCTCCGCGTTTGCAATTCTATTACCCTTGATGCTTTTATTAGTATTGATGTTCCATCTGAATGGTAGTGCCGCGACTTTTGCCTCTGACGCACTGGCAGCAACCAGCAAAGGCTTTTGCGACACCGGCACCATCGAGATAGTCGGCTTGCTCGTGGCGTTCCTGCTTGGCGAGACCCTCATACCGCCTTATGCCAACCGGGCCCTGGCCTCTAAAACGACCGGTGTCTCGCGAAATGGCTTTGTATTGGCGGGTCTATTCAGTGTCGTTTGGTTTATGGTTATGATAGCACTGGGGATTGCAGCTCGCAGCATTATCCAGGGGGATATCGAGGAGGACAAGGTTCTTCTGAAGCTGGTCGAATCAACGATGCCTGCCGCAGGTTACGCCCTTTTAATGGTGGTGTTGATATCGATAATTATGTCGAGCCTTGATTCGCTTCTCAACGCCGGCGCCGTGGCATTTACCCAGGATATTGTAAAGCCGTTTGCGAAAGTACCGGACAGCACTGCTCTGAACATTGGTCGCTGCGCAACTATCGTGATTGCTTTAACCGCTGCTGCCGGTGCAGTTGCTGTTGAAAGTATTATAGATGGTCTGCTTATCTGCTATGCTATTTGGGCACCCGCCATCCTTCCTGCGCTTATCATCGGCCTATGGGTCAAGCATCCGAAGCCTCTGGCGGGAATTCTGTCAATGGGTGTCGGTGCGGCTGTGGCCGTAACGTTATGGGTAATCTTCAAGTTCATCTTTGGCTGGCCGATTGAGGTGTGTGTACCTCGTGTCATTGTCCCGGGTCTCGGCGCAGCGCTTTTGGCATATGTCCTGGGGCATTGGATTGAAAAAGTTCGTGAGGAGCGTAAAAGATGGGAGTAGTTATCCTGGTTCTTGTTGTAATTGCGGCCCTATTAGCTGTCGTTAGCGGCGTTTGGGTTGCGCATGCGCTAATAACTGCTATATCCGGGCGTAGAGCTATACCTGATACACAATGCCGAACAAATGAGCAAGGCAGTGATTCATAAAAAGACAATGAAATGATGGTCGTAAGCTGTTGTTTTTATAAGATTATGCGTTTTGCATAAGGTTCCAGGCAATAATAAAGGAGAGCTTATGTCAAACTATAGCCGTAGAGATTTTATCAAAGCATCGGGGGGTATTTTAGGTGCCGGCGTATTAGGTAGTTCAATATTTGGTTGTCGTAAAAAAGAAATTCCTGCTTCTTCCGAATGGGGTGGTTTCAATTATGCGATGTGTAATGAGAGCATGAGCGAGGGTTCCCGCCTTGCGGGGTTCCAATTAAGCTGGGCCGAACAATGTCAAATTGTCGGCAATGCAGGCTATAAAGGGATTGAAATTGCGTCATTTACCTTAGTTAAAGAAGGCGTGCAGGAAATATCCCCCGCAGAACGTAAGCAAATGGTTTCCGTTATGAAAAATAACGGCCTTGAATGCGCGGGACTCCATTGGTTATTAGCACCACCACCAAAGGGATTGCACTTTACCACACCTGATGTCGCTCTCCGCCAAAAGACTGTCGCGTACCTTGATGAGCTTATTGATTTTTGTGGTGACCTTGGTGGACCTTATATGATTTTCGGCTCTCCGAAACAACGCAATACAAGGGACATTGCTGTTGAAGAGGCCAAGAAATATTTTGCCGAAGGTCTTACCGGGGTTGCCGACCATGCCCAGGAACGCGGTGTTAAAATACTTATCGAAGCCTTAGGTAAAAGAACAACTGATGTCGTTAATACTTTAGCAGAAGCGTTGGCGTTGGCTAAACAAGTTAATCATCCCGCTATTCAGATTATGTTTGACTTCAATAATACTGTTGACGAAACTGAGCCATTTGATGTCCTGCTGAGAAAGTACTTCAACCATATCTATCACGTTCATGTGCAGGAAATAGGTGGTAAGCACCTTGGCACGGGAAACGCGGTCAATGATTATGTGAAGGCCTTTCAAACACTCAAAGACTTAAAGTATGATAAGTGGGTATCTCTCGAAGTATTTGATTTTTCTCCCGGCGGGAAAACAATCGCTGAAGAGTCGATTAAAACTCTGAAACAGATTGAAGACAAATTAGTATAATAAGCGTTTCAGCTTAGAAATTTTTTAATTTATAGTGTCCTCGGTTGAAAATTCCCATTTGTGCGCGGGTAAGTAGCTTTAAAATAATAGTTTATGATTTTACACACGGTAATTTATTACCCTAAAGGGTATAATAGTCAAATGACTATGACCGGTTAAGATATAGAACACGTTGATTCTGTAATGCAATAGTCAAATGACTACTACTGCAGTTCCTCGATTTCTTATGGACTCACTGCTCGGTTATAGTATCAGCCGACTCTGCCTCGAGCAAAATTTCTTCCGAAGAAACCACAATCTCAGGAGCCGACGCATACAGCCGAATGTCGTCAAAGTATAATGTACCACTGGCACCATTGTCGTCAATCCCTATACCCATTGTTGTAACATTCTGCAGGTACACGCCTAACGATGCAAGGTCGATATTCCACTGCTTCCACCGTACCCGCTGAATGTCAGCCGCATCACCATCATATACCGCCTTAGAGCCGTTGACCTTCACATATAACTGCCCGGTGTTCCCCGCACTGCCGTGGAAGTACAGCACCAATGTCTGAATACCGGCTTTAGTCCAGTTTTGCGGAACAGCAAAAGTATGTTCGGCCTCTGAATATGCTGCACCGGCGGTGTTGCTGTAAAACAGGGGCATCGCCTGCTCACCGCCGTGGACAATCGCAGTCTCAACGAAATGCTCATCGTTAAGAAAATCGGGATTAGGATGACCTACAATCGAACCGTTAGCAGGATTCTCATATCCATCTGACCACGCAAAATATACAGTGTATGGCTCATAGTCGTTGTAGTCCTCGAAATCATCCACGATAAAGAACTCTTGCGTGGTAAAGCTCCAGACGTCCCCTCTGTGTATCGTATCGTCGGCCTTGACCTCGTCGATTCGCCAGTAGTAACTCTGGCTTAATTCAGGAGCTTCTGGGAGGGTATAAATGACAAGGTTCTGCCGGCCTCGATAAATGCCCTTCGTATCAGTGACATCGGCATTGTTCACATCGTCGAAATCGGTTCCGAAGTAAACATCGTGCTGGACAGCAGTCTCCCCGGCTATCCAGCCAAGTGGGCTGGCCTCCGGCAGGTCCACTATTGTCCCTGGAGTGGGAGCCACAACTCGGGCCTTTTCCAGGTCAGCAGGGGCCGGAAGTGCGCCCTGTACTTTCATTTGGATCCGGTACACAGATGTTTCAGCTGTGATGAACAGTGTCCGATTGTCGTCACCACCGAATCCACAGTTTGCTGCTGGCTCCGGCGTAACAATATCCCCAAGGTGCACCCCCTCACTATCGTAGACTTGTACGACTAACGTGTTGTTCGTCACGTATAGGTTACCCCTAATGTCCACTTTCATTCCGTCGGGCCAAGCAGAGAGATCAGTAAAGACACGACGATTTGCCAGAAGACCGTCGGGCTGTACGTCGTAGGCATATATACTGCCGGGCTCCTGAGCCATGACGTACAGTACCTTCTCATCAGGAGAGAACGCCAAACCATTGGGGAAAATATCGGTTTCCAACAGCTCCAGCGTCTCGCCGTCTGGTGACAAACGGTAGACACCCTCGAACGAGAGTTCCTGTATACCCGGTATGCCGTATGCTGCCGTCAATCCAAAGGGAGGGTCTGTGAAGTAAATGCTACCGTCAGATTTGACAACCGCATCGTTCGGGCTGTTCAGGCGGCTCCCGTTATACTCACTAAGTAGGAACGCATAAAGTATCATGCAGCTTTTTTGTTAACATCATCATGATCAAACATAAATCCCATCTTTTTGCGGTGACCATTGACACAGGCAACACCACGACGAAAGGCCGCGACCAAAT
>Ga0307378_10000160_pt1 | contig 126990 bp, 111 predicted proteins | sample UN1MG_FD_202238 | JGI IMG/M metagenome (GOLD analysis project Ga0307378, IMG submission 202238) | Soil microbial communities from Risofladan, Vaasa, Finland - UN-1 | ecosystem: Environmental > Terrestrial > Soil > Coastal area > Acid sulfate soil | place: Finland: Risofladan, Vaasa...
ACATAAAAAAGCTTTGTCAATTTGATGAAATAGTAAAAAGAAAAAAAGGCTAAATTTACCTTTTTCTTTCTATTTTATCTCATTAAAAGTGAATTAAGTTTTAAAGAATTCAGAAAATACATCTTCGTCTTTTTTCTCTTCTATTTCTTCTTCACTATCTTCAACTTTGGTTACCTTTTCCCCTTTTGGTTTTTCAGTTAAAGTAATTTCTTCTTCTGGTTCTGAAGTTACAGCACTTTCAATCACTTTGCAAAAATCAGAATGAAGTTTGATAGGAATGGGTATTTGAGAATCTAACAATTCAACAGTTACTTCTTCTCTTCCAACATCTATACGATTTATCTTTGCACGACTGCCTTTGAATGGACCGCTTATAATCTCAATAATATCGTTAACATGTAATCCTTCAATTGTTGGTTTAGGTACTAAAAAGCCTTCAAGTTCAGTGATTTCTACTTCACCTACTACTTTGCTACGAACATGAGGAATACCTATAACTGCTTTATCAATACTTTCAATTGAATCTGATTCAATAAAGATATATCCTCTTAATGCCTCTGGAACGAGGAGTGACCAAACACCAATTTCCTTAGCTTCAATTTTTGATCTGATGTGTTTGGCAATTGCTTTTTCTTGACCAATGGTCGCACGTAAAGTCCAGATAGTCATGCTTTATTCCATCTCATTAATTTCAATTCGAGTTTCTTTGATATATTAATCTTTTTTTAGAACTTCATAAAAACTTATTCCAAATATCGATACAATTTAATGTATTTATTTTGGAAATATTTTTTGAAATGAATATAATCTCTCAGATGAGAAATAAACGAAGTGTAAATCTCAAATTTGGCTATCTTCTTTTTTAAGGTAATTAAGAGGTAGCTCTATTAAGTACTATAAATAATATGTGAATGATGTAACCTACAAGACCAACAAGTAAGATACCAATAGCTGTTATTCTAACAGTAAGCCAGATTTCTTTTCGGTCAGGTCTTTTACTATGAGCTAATAATCGTCTACTTCTGCTAAAGAATTCTCCAACGTTCATTTGAGTTAACTCCGAATATCTGATATTTAATTATATATTAGTTAGTCTGAAGAATAAGTCATACTTTTAAAATCTTTTGACATTGTTTGACAAATACAAATTTTAAACTAAAGAGTATTTTTTTAATACACCAATGAAAGAGACAAGTCATTAGTTTTTCTGAATATAAGCAAAATGTTAAGAACGATTAAATGTTCAATCTATTTTAAATGCTGGAGCATTTTTAGCATGGAAACTACAGTAACAAATAATCTAATGACAATATCTGAAAAGCCCTCTGCAAAAGAAGTATTAAAAAATAAACCTTTTATGGTGTTATTTGCAGCACAATTTATTGAAAATATTGGTCGTGCAATTTCAGGATTAGCTGTTGAATTTCTAATATTTGAATTAACTGGAAGCCCCTTATTAATGGGTGTTTTAGCGATTGTTTGGTTACTTCCTTTTGTAATTATAGCGCCATTAGCAGGAGTATATACTGATCGATTTGATCAGAGGAAAATAATGTTTTACTCTAATATTGTTAGCTTTATTGCATCAGTAGGTTTTGTAGTCGTTTATCTGCTCAAGGAATTGTTAACGATTGAGGTAATTGCTACAATAATCGAAGGTGGAAAAACAAATATAATTCATTCAATAAATTACATTCATGTTTTATGGCCACTTTATATTCTTTGTTTTCTTAATTCCGCTGCTGCAGCTTTCTTTTTCCCTGCAAGAAGTGCTTACACCCGTTTAATAGTAAAAAAGAAAAATCTTTTAGTAGCCAATTCTATAGGATCAACTGTCTTTCAAATTGCTACAATAGTTGGTTTCCTTTTAGCAGGTTTTATGGCAGCAAGAAGTTATCTACTCAGCTTTATTTTCGATGCTAGCACATTTTTAGTTTCAGGAATATTGATTGGATTAATTTTCTTCATTAGTAAGAAACCTCCTAAAGTAGAATTGGAAAAAAGTCAGAATTTCAAGGAAGAATTGAAAGGTGTAGTAAAAGATATAGCGATTGGTTATAGAACTATTAGAGAATATCCAAAAATATCCTACATGCTTTTAATTTTCTCAATGATTACCTTTTCATTTGGAGCAGTTAATGTACTATTCATTGTTATTTTACAAGGTGAAATGGGATTGGGACAAACTTGGTATGGGATTATGCAAGCAATAATGGGAGGTTCAGGGATTATTATGGCGTTAGTTCTAATGTCTTTTGGAAAAATTCGTCGAAAAATTCTTGTTCTTAATATTTCATATATTGCAGCAACTATTGGAATGTTTCTCTTTTCAGTTATTAGAAATAAATGGGTTATGACTGTAATTATGTTCTCCTTTGGATTAGTTATTGTTTGTATTAATGTTCCTGCTTCAACTTTGATTCAAGAAACAATTCCTTATGAAAAACAAGGCAGAGTATTCGGAACACAACAGTTAGTTCAAGGAATTGCTCAGTTACTAGGCATGGGAATAGTTTCAATGATAGCTGAATATGTGTTACCAATGTATGTACTTTTAGCTAGTTCAGTACTCCTTGCTTTAGTAAGTATTTTTGGTTTTATATATTCTGGAAAACGGAGATTAATGAGTTCAGATTATCCGGATGAGGAAATAGAAACAAGTGAAAAATATTCTGAAGAAGTTAAAGCATCAAAGGTTGATTCTTCACTAGGAGCTAATATTTCATTTTCAGCACTTGAAACAGAATCATTAGAAAAAAAATAAACAAATAAAAGTTAAAAGGAGAATTTGAACTTCTCCTTTCACTTTGCAATCTATTCAAATGTTTCTAGACCTAAATCAAGATCATCTTCTAAATCATATTCCAATCCTAGAGTAGAAGTGTCTTGTATGTTGGACAAAATATATGGACTTCGCACACCGGAAACTACTATAGTTGCTCTAATTGTTCCATTAAGATCTGGATCAATTAAAACACCAAATTTCACAACAATATCACTACTTAATTGATCTGTGACAGCACGAATTACTTCTTCAGTTTGTTTGAGATTCAGATCACTTCCACCAGTGATATTTAATAAAACACTTTTTGCTGTACGGATATCAACTTCTAGTAAGGGATTACTTAAAGCATCTTCTACTGCTTCTTTTGCTCTATTTTCAACGCTATTAGATTCACCAAGACCAATAATTGCAGCACCACCTTCGCCAAGTACACGTCGAACATCTGCGAAATCAACATTCACATCACCAGGTCTATTTATTAACTCTGTTAAACCAGTAACTGCTCTGATCAAAATTTCATCAGCGACTAAGAATGCTTCTTTCAATGAAAGTTCTGGAACTATCTCAATGAGCTTTTCATTTGGTACAACTATTGTTGTATCACTACTTTCATAGAGTCGGCGTAAACCTTCCTTAGCATTCTGTGCTTTCATTTTTCCCTCAACTTCGAATGGTAATGTACAAATTGAAACAGTAAGAACGCCCATATTTTTCGCAAGTCTTGCAATCACAGGAGCTGCACCAGTTCCTGTACCACCTCCAAGACCACAAACAATAAAGACCATATCAACTTGTGAAAGTATTCCTTTCAAAGTTTCACTTGATTCTTCAGCTGCTTCGGAACCAATTTGTGGATCATTTCCAGCACCCAATCCTCGACATAAATCTCGACCTAATAACATTTTTTTATGACTTTTAGAGTAGAGTAATTGTTGAGCATCAGTATTTGCTGCAAGAGTAACAGCACCAACAAGACCTGTTTGATTTAATCTTGTTACTGCATTGTTACCTGCTCCACCAACACCTATAACAAGAATTTTTGCTTGAATATCTTCGATGATTCTTCTTAATTCACTATCTACATCCATAGAATCATGTTGTGCTTCAGCAGAATTTGGAAATAATTTAGGTACTTCCTCTTTCTCAGTTATATTTTTGATAAAAGATTCCATTGTTCCTCACCTTATAATAAGAACTTATTATTGAAACTAATTAAAAACCCGTGTGCGATTGAGACCTTTTGCTTGTATTCACGGAGATAATATCTACAGAATACAATTAGTAAATCTAAATTAAAGGAGAGATTTTTCTATAGTTTTCTCATGATAAATGAGATTTTTAAAGAGTAACAAATATCAAAAGCATGGTAATAATTGCTAAAATACTTGAGAAAAATGATAAGATACCCATTGAAGAAACAATCTCGAATTCTTTCATTGGTTCACGAGCAACTAACCAACGAGTTAGCGTTAAAGGTGCTTTTTCATGAGGATTTGCTTTTACATTTTCATTTTCTAAAACTTGGGTAGGTCGCTCTTTTATTTCTCTTCTTTCTCTGAAACCTCGAACACTATGAATGATCTGAAATGAATTCATAATTTGTGGCATCATTGCTACAATTATGATGATTTCAATTCTACCGAAAATAGCAACAAGAGCAATTACTGCTCCAATTGTTAAACTTCCAGTATCTCCACAAAAAATCTTGGCTGGATATTTATTAAACCAAAAGAATGCAAACAAACAACTAAAAAGAAGAACAGAAAGAACAATTCCTGGAATATTGATTATTCCTTTTAGGTAAAATACAATTGTTGAGATTATTCCTGTTGCAGTTACAAAAAGCATAGTAACTGGTGTGGATCCATTCATCACATCAAGCATATTTGTGGAATTAGACAATATTGTAATAGCAAATGGAACTAATAACCAATAGATTACTGTAATCCTTACTTGACCAATAAGTGGTAGGTAAGGATTTGGGGTAAATAATAATAAATTTCCTGAAGTGAATGCAGGATTAGCAATTAATTGCCAAATTATTATTGGAATACTCGGAATTAATAGTAAGAATGGCTTTGATATTGCTCCTAAGGTTTTCAGATCATCCCATATGCCAATTAATCCAACCAATAGAATAACAATTCCAGCAACTGTAAAGTGTTCCCAAAAATCTGGATAAATGAAGATACAGCAAAAAACAACAATAAGCATTACTATTACTAGTCCCACTCCACCCATTTCAGCTACTTTTGGTTTATCAGCTTTATGAACATCATGACCATAGATTCCTTTCTTTAGAAAATATTTACTAAGAAACCAAGTAATGAAAAACGTAGCAGTGAAAGCAAAAATAAATATTATTAAGAGCCACATCCATTCCATTAAATCCATTGATAACCACGCACAAATGAATTTCTGGAGTCATCATATTATCTTAAATTAAAAAACTTTTGATATTAAAGGATGAACTAACTATCATTTTTGTAGAAGGAATTAAATATTAAACAAATAGTAAGAGACTTCTGTTTATAGAGAAAAATTAGTGAGAAAAACTAATTTAGTGTCACAACTATTAAATTCATTATTGTGATAAAACCTATACGAAAAAATTAACTTGTGATTTGTTATTTATTTAAAAATAAAAGAAGGTAAGCAAAAATTGGCTGATAAAAAAACCAAAATGCTTCTTAGTGGTAATGAAGCTATCGCACGGGGTGTTTTGGAAGCTGGAGTAGACGTTGCTGCTGCTTATCCTGGTACACCATCAACAGAGATAATGGAAACAATAGCTCTTTTTGGTAAGGAAACCGGGATGCATGCAGAATGGTCAATCAATGAAAAAGTTGCTTTTGAAGTTGCTTTAGGTGCTGCATGGAGTGGTTTAAGAGCTTTTACAGCAGCAAAACATGTAGGACTTAACGTTGCAGCAGATCCATTCTTCACTGCTGCATTATTTGGAGGTATGAAGGGCGGATTTGTTATGACGATAGCTGATGATCCAAGTTTCCATTCGAGTCAGAATGAACAAGATACTAGAATGTATGCATTAGCTGCTCATGCTCTTTGTATGGAACCTTCCACACCACAAGAAGCTTTAGATATGGTGAAGTATGCATATGAGTTTTCTGAAAAATGGGAATCCATGATTATTTTACGTTCAACAACAAGATTAAGTCACTCGAGAGGACCTGTAGAATTAGGTGAAATTCCACCCCCTTCAGAGCATATAGGTGAATTCATAAAGAATCCTGCTCAATTTGTTTGTCTTCCTGGAAATGCAAGACGAACAAAACCATTATTGTTGAAAAAGATGGAAGAAATAAAAGAATACTCTAGTAAATCCAAATGGAATGTGGTAACAAAAGGGAAGGATCCATTATTAGTGATTACTTCTGGAGTCTCCTATACTTATGTTATGGATGCAATTCAAGAAATGGGTATAAATCCTACAGTTTACAAAATCGGATTCAGCAATCCTCTACCAGAAGCAAAAATTATTGAGTTGCTAAAAGAACATCCAAAATGTCTTATTGCTGAGGAAGTAGAACCATATTTTGAACTAGAAGTAAAAGCTTTAGCAGCAGAAAATGGTATTAATGTGAAGATATTTGGAAGAAAGGAAAAGGTAATTCCAATTTCAAATGAATTGAATCCATTAATTCTAAAAGAAGCTTTCTTGAAGGTTATGGGTAAAGAAAAAATAAAACACGAGGACACACTTCCTTCTCTTGCTGAAATTAATGAACAATTACCTAATAGACCTCCAGAGTTATGTGCAGGTTGCCCTCATAGAGCAACTTTCTTCGCTATTAAAAAAGCAGCTAAAAACCGAAAACTTGAACCAATTATGCCTGGAGATATTGGTTGTTATACTTTAGGATTTATGCCTCCCTTAAGTGCAGTAGATACTACTGTTGCTATGGGTGCATCTATAGGAATTGCTAATGGTATAGCCCAATCAACAAAACAAGTGGTAATTCCAGTTATTGGAGACAGTACTTTCTTTCATTCTGGCATACCACCATTGATTAACGCAATTGTAAATAATGCTAAATTTGTGTTAGTAATCGCAGATAACCATCTAACAGCTATGACTGGAGGGCAACCTACTCCCGAATTAGGGATTGATGCTTTTGGTAATCCAGCAGGTATTGTAACATTAGAGCAAGTTTGCACAGGATTAGGAATTAAAAACGTTGAAATTGTTGATCCATACGATTTAGACCTTACAACAGAGGTTATTGGTAAAGCAATTGATAGTGGAGAATTATCAGTAATAATCTCGAGAAGAGATTGTGCATTGGAACACAGTCGACAAGTAAGAAAAGCAAAAGAAGAATTAGACAAATATTTTGTTGATGAAGAAATTTGCATTGGTTGTCGTACTTGTGTAAGAACGTTCGCTTGTCCGGCAATAACTTTTGATGATTCCAAAAAGAAAGCACATGTTGATGAAGCAGCTTGTGTAGGATGTGGAGTATGCAGAATTGTATGCCCCTATGATGCTTTTACCAAGAGGTGAAAAAAATGACAAAAATTGAGAAACCATATCAAATCGAAATTGCGGGTGTAGGTGGAACAGGTGTTCTTACTGCAGCAATGTTAATTGGTAATTCAGCTCTTGTTCAAGACATTTATGTCGTCCAGAGTGAAATTCATGGCATGGCACAAAGAGGTGGAGTAGTAAACACAGAAATACGTTTAGGATCTGCTAATGGACCGCTTATCCCAGATAAAAGTGCAGATGTTTTACTTAGTTTTGAGTTAGGTGAAACTGCTCGTGCTGCTCATAAAATTATTCCAAAAGACGGATATGTAATTATGAATAGTCATATTATTGTTCCACCTAGTCTTAGTGCAAAGAAAGGAGCTAAATATCCAGAGATGGATACAATATTGGGAATTGTTAAACAATTCACAGATAAAGTATATGTTATCAATGCTTTTGAACTTGCTTCAGAAGCAGGAGATCTTAGATCACAAAATGTTGTTCTTGTAGGCGCATTATTCGCAATCCCAGGATTCCCTCTTACAAAAGATTCGCTCAAAAAGGCTCTTGAAATTAGGTTTAGAGGCAACGAAAAAGTTGTTGCTTCAAATATGAAAGCTTTTGAATTAGGCTTTAATAAGATGAAAGAATTAATGAAGTAGGCTTTTATGCCTATCTTCTAATCATTTATTTTTTTATAGAAGAAGAGACTTGTATAATCTTAATTACCTAGTATAAGTGAGGTTGGCAATAATTATCATATTGGATAAATATATCGAAGACTCAAATGTTGAAATAACATTTAGTAATGGTCTTACAAGGATGCATATTAAAGAACTATTGTTTTTCAAAGATATGGAATTACCCGATTATCTGAAATTATTTTATGAACAAACTAACGGATTAATGATTGACTCTGAATATCTACTAGACGATTTAGACGATCCAATGCATCTTCTAATTAATTCATGTGAAAATCTCTCATTTACTACTAAAAAAGTTAATTTTCTGCCTGATAAACGGTTTATTCTTTTTGCTTCAAATGATGAAAATACTACTTATCTATTAGACATGAAAAATCTCGATCCTAATAGCAATCCATTAATTGTTATGACAAATCCAGTATACAAAACATATATACCATTAACAAACTCCGTAGATGTTTTCTTAGAATGTGCTTGTCTTGGAGTTTTGGGTTTAATAGAAATGTATAGTGAAGAGTTTACTCTAAATTATTCCAGTATACCTAAAAGAATGGTTGAGAAAAAAAATCGCATTTTACGATGCTTGAAAGATCTATTTACCACAGCAAAACGAGAATATGAACTTCTTGACCTATGGCAATTAGATCCAAAAACAAAACAACTTGTTCAAATTAGTGTTGCTAAATGGTTTAAAGAAATAAAGAGATTATTAACACTATTTAAAAAAATAGGTTAAATCTCTTTGGAACGGGCCATGAATGAAGCATTAATGATTTGTTGTACAGCTCTAACAAGGGCATCTTGTTCTGTAACAAAACTTGTTAATTCACCTTCACGTGTTAATGGGGCTAATAATACTTCTGCACCATCTCGAGTTACAGCATAAAAGTCTCTCATAGTGTATGACCAGATTGTAATATTCCCTTGCTCTTTTAATGAAGAGACTAATGCTTCATCTCTGAATGGATCAATATCAGCCAGAACTCGAACTCGGACTCTTTTTGATATTGATTTAGTTAGTAAATCAACTAATAACTGATCTATTGTAGGAACAACAATTGTACAAGTAGATCTAGTTCTCATCACCATATCATAAATAGTATTGAGTGAATTTTGGTTTCCATACACAATAATTGAATGTGGTCTAGAAACAAGTGCAATCTGATCTACTGCATTTGTAATTTCTTGAAGATAAGTCTTAGTTTCAGTAACTTTGTATATTATAGCAGCTAATCTATTAGAAATTTCATTGCTTGAATTTGTGTATGAATCTTTTATTGTAGTCATAAATACATCAGATGCTTTATGAATCAAATCTAATGAAGCACTTTGATCTCTATTGAGTGTTGTAAGATAACCGTCTAAAGTATTGGTGTATTCCGAAATCATTTCAGAAGCAATTTGTTTTGGTTTATTTAACTCTAATTGAACTTGATTCTTGAATGCAAATTTCATATCATCCGTTAGGTAGCGTATTGTTTCCAAGGTTTTACTATTCGAATCATTATGTAAACGCAGTCTCTTAGATGAATCTAGAAATAGATTCTCTAGGATTCCTTCCAAATCTGTATAAACTACATCTCGCAAGGGGAGAAGAGTTGCAGTGTGCTTATTTTTCAAGTCTTCAACATATTTTAGAGAAATATTGAATGCTTCCTTTGCAGCATCATTTATTTTTGGATTTGTTTCTTTGAGAACATCTTTAACAGCATCATTTAAATTTTTATCATAATCTTTGTTGATTTCATTCCATTTTGAATTTATTTTTACTTTAAGAGCTTTGATATTATCATTACCTTGTTTTAATTGTGCTGCTAATTCAGCATCATTTTCTTTTAGTAATGCATTCATACCTTCGATTATTTCTTTCTGATAGGCATTTAATGCCTCATCATAAGTACTTTTAATTGTTTGAGAAATTGTTTGAATTTTATCTGCTCTTTTAGTTGCTTCTTTCACTAATTGAGGATCAGGTCGTTTTAATAAACCAGATTTTGTTAATTCATCAATATTTTCTTTTAGATTATTTGCTTCTACTGCCAGTTGATCAATGTTTTTTCCTACATATTGAATAAGCCGAACAACTGCTCCTTCAATCTTCTTTTGTTCAGTATCAAACAAATTATGGGAAGCTTCTTTGTAACTTTTAATAACATTTGAATAACCTTCAGAAGCAGCAGATAGAATTTCAAAATATTCATCTTCAAATTCTTTAAGTGAAGTACTAATTTCTTTCAAACTTATTTTTGTTATTGATTTGATGTTTTTCTGAATTGTAGCAACTTCATATTTATGTTCATCTAAAATAATCTTCAGCTTGTCAGGTGTAACTGCTTGATATTCAATAACTGCATCATCCAAAGGTTGAAGCATGCTTTGGATTGTATTATTTACTAATTCCTCGAATTTTTGTAAACGTACAGTAGCATTATCTTGTTCTTCTCTTAAAATAACACTGATTTCATTAGTTAGGTTAGAAAGTTCATTGCTAATTGAGAGATAAGATTTGGAGAATCCCTCAGAAAGCATTACATCGAAATCCTCAGCTAATCCTGAAACTTTATCTGAGTGCCGATAAATTGAATTTGTTAATTCCATTTTTAATTGTTCATTAGAAGTTCTTAATTCATCAGCGATTTTATCATAAATAGGGCTTATAGATTCTTTAAATTCATCCACTTTTTTCGCTAATTTTTCATAGTTGGTATCAAAAACATTAATCAAAGAATTTTCGATACCAATAATATCATTTTGGAATTCTTTTTCAACAAATAAAAATCCCTTTAAGAAAGGTTCAACAGCAATATAGCGATTTATTTTACCTTCTATTTTTTTTAAATAACCCCTTCCGTGGAGCTCGTCAACAACAGCTTGTAAATCCTCAAATGGGAGGCCTGTCTGTAAATACATCTCCCCTAAGGAAGCATTACCAATTCCCAAAATTGTCAAATAGACTTGTTGTTCTTCCTCAGAAAAACCAATTTGACTTAATAATGCACTACTCACGTTTTTCAAGGACATATTTGGCACAACTCGGTATAACTCTATTTCAGAATATCTTTTATTTATAAAATACTTTCCTCTTTTATAAGCAAACTAATGTATTATTTCTTGAAATAACTATTTAATTATTATTCTCTATACAACAGAAAATAACGTACCTTGTTCAATTTTAAGCAATTTTAATGATTCTAATAAGTCTAAAACATCTCTTATTGTGGATCGAATTATGTTTAATTGTAAATTTGATTGTTCTTTAATAATTGAAATTAATTGAACTATTGATAATTCTTGATCTTCTAAAAATTGTGAAAGGATTAAATCAGTAATTTGTGTTGAAGAGATTTCTTTTTGAAGAAGTTGAAGAAGGGAATTTTCGTCTAAGTTACTTTCAAGCATATCAGCAAGAGCTAAACCTGCTTTTGTTAATTTAAATTTTGCAACACTTTTTCGCTCTTCAAAAAATGGAATCCAATCACAATCATTATATCTCACACAATGATCGTCGCATTTTGGGATTCTTGATCGAATTACTTTAACGAAATCCAATACTTCAAGTGTTTCTAGACCAACTGAAAATCTTTCTTTAAAATCATATGTGCAACCGACATCTTTCAAAGAGATTAATTCTTGTAACATTGCTTTCAATTTTTTTGCGGTTAACATTTCATATAGCTCCTGAAGGAATTATTGAGTAAAGGCTTTTTCAGAAGCAATCTCAATAGCTAAATCCTCTTTCTTCAAATCCTCAACTGTTTTGAAAACTTGTTCAAACAAGGTTTTTGCCTCATCCTCTTTTTTGTCTTGTCCTTTTTCAATGAAAGTTCGTCGATTACCAATTATAATCAATTTTGCTTTTGCTCTACTAATTGAAACATTCATTCGTCTCCACTCTCGATGAAGCTGACCAATAATATTTGCTTCATTACTATTTGTAAGACTAATTATGATAATTTCTCTTTCATCTCCTTGGTAACGATCCACGGTATCAACTCTTATTTGTTCAATGACTTCCTCTGATATTTTCTGAATACGCAATTCACCATAAATCAAATTGTTTTGATGTCTATAAGGAGAAATAATGCCAATCTGCTTAGCAATTTCTACTTGTTGATTTTTAGCATAAGGAGAGAGAAATGTTGCTACTAAAATACCAATAATTTTTGCTTCTTTGGTATTAAAACGAGATTCTGTTTGAATGGCTATATCTTCTACACCTTCTAAAGCTGAGGAATCATTTTCTGTATTCAATAGCACAACTGGATATTTTGAATCAAAAATTTGTTTTATTGAATTTGAAGTTGTTTTAAGAATCTCATCTTTAGCTTGCCATTGTTTCAAAAAATCATTCAATGTATGCTGTCCAATTTTATTATTAGCAGGTTTGTAACTTACTTCTGGATAAAAAGATTCATCAATTATTCTTGAAATTGCTTCATTCATCCTGTATTGTTCAGACAAAATAACAACATTATCTGTCTTCCCGTACCACATTCTAAATAAACGTTCAAATAAAGAAGTCTTTAGACTATCCTCTTTCGTAAGACCCGATTTTAGCAAAATATTTGGTACTTCTGGTGTATTATCGATGGTTTCTTCAGCAACAACAGGTGGAAGTTGCTTATGATCACCAACCATTATAATTCTGGGGTAACCTTCTTGGGAATCAGAAGGTGGACACATATGACGTAACATTCCTAATGTAGCAGGTTCTGTTGCTTGTCCTGCTTCATCAATAATAATATAATTAAAATTAATTCCTTTGAGAAGATTATTACCAACACTACCAAGAGTTCCAACAATAATCCCAGCATCATTATAAATATCAATACCTTCTTTTAGAATGGTCACTAGAAGATCAGGATCAGCTTTTTCTATGAAATAATCTTTAAAATTCACTCTGTTAGGGATAATATATTCTTGAACATCCTCGGGATGATCTTTTGAATAGGATTCTAATCTTATTATGTAAGGTTTCAATTCTGGAAAAGTAGTTAATTTAGATATTACTTCATCTGCTGCTCTATGGGTGTTAGCTAAAATTAGAACTGGTTTTGCTAATGTATATTGATTGCTTAAAACTTGATTTGATCTAAGAAGATAATATTCAGAAAAAATCTCATTAGCTAATTGAGCAATCATTCTTGTTTTACCTGTTCCTGGTGGGCCTTGAACTAGAAGAATTTCTCCTGGATTTAATCCCAATCCCTTCTCTATAGCTTCAACTTTGAAAATATCTAAATTATCAAGTAATCTTTTTCTATTAACTGGATTAATTTTAGTTGGTTTGGAATAACCAAGTATTAATTTTACAATATTAGGGAGTTCTTTAGCTAATAATTTTCTTCCTAAAATCCCAGTTCTATTCATAGACTCAAAAAGAAAATCAGTTAATGAGCGAGTTTGCCATCTTGAGAAAAGAATATTTTCTACTTGATCAATTCTAAAATTGGTTGATTTTTGCGTTCGACCTTTAAAAGTAGAACGAGTTTTAATGGTAACCTCATGTGTACCCATTGATTCTACTTTTCCTTCGACGCTAAATATTTCTCCTGGTTTCATATCAGATGGAGTGACAAAAATACTATCGCCTTCTCTTATCCGAGTAAAAATCTTCTTTTTTGAGCTTAATGTAAGGATGTACCTATATCTATCAAATTTCTTTATCTCTAAATCAAATATCGAAATGCCTTGGTCTTCTAATTTTTCAGGTTCTTTTGTAGCTAATTTGTGTAAATGCTTTTTGACATTATTTAGCTCATAACGCAATTGTCTAAAATACCATGACCAGTATTCATAAAGCTCTTGGGGAAAATGAAGCCAAATATCAGGATCTAAAAGACGTTTTCCATCAGAACAAATTCCGTGCTGATTAGAAGGACAGTAATTACAGATTCTATTCCAATTACTACTTAAAAGATTAAAATCAGTTCCTAAAGCAGGCATGAATCTTCGCGAGAGAAATTTATTAATTTTATAACGATCATAACCTGATAATAAACCCGATTCAATAGCAAAAGCAATGTTTCTTGTTTGGAGTAATAAATCAAGATATTCATCGCTTTTATCTTTGGATAAATCAATCTTTCTTCGTTTTATTATAGCATGTTCTTCAAGTGGTATAATTTCTGGATTTCCTTCTTCGAGTTCTGCATCAGCATCAAAAAATTCAATGAATGCCTTAGGTGCTTTCCCAAGAATTTTTTTTATGATATTATGATAAGCAAATGCTTGAATGCCACCAGGATGTGTATTGCCTGTAAGCGGGTCATAATCTGATTCAATAAAATATCTACTTCCAGTTTTTATCTCCCACAATTCAACTGGTTTCTTCATTATAATTTGATCTGCTCTTCCAGAAATACCTCTTTCCGGAGAAAAGAGCAAGCACTCATTTAGAAGCTCATTTTCTTTTATATCAGTAAATTGTAATGCAATTTGATCAACAATAATGGAATCAACTTGAACTGGTAATTTTAAATCCTTTCCTGGACCACGATAGTAATTTTTCCGCAAAAGAACCTCAAAATTATCACGCCATTCATCAATTACAGCTCTATTATAAGCTTTCATCGCTTCAACGGGATCATTACTTTGTATCCATTCATTTGATGCGTATTGCATTCCTTTATGAATTGCGTTCCCACGAACAAAACCAATTGAGGTAGGGGGATCACGGATACTTCGTTGTAAACCTAAAAATGATTCATAAAAATATTTAGCAGGACAATTAAACGCTAATTCTAATTCAGCTCCGGTTATATTGTAATCAGGAGAGATAATAAATTTAAGAATAATTAATTGACCACTTTCTTCTTTATCATCTTCATTTACTTTTTTATCTGGTTGCCAAACAGCTTTCATAACTTGCAATAAAATCTCTGCTGGCTGACCTTCAGACGTCAGCCCTGCAAAACAATATCTTAAAACACTGTGATAATGTGAAAAGGAAGTGTCACCTTTTCTCCCTGGGAACCATTCCATTGGATAGATTATTGCGTTACAGATAGGTGTTTTAGTTTCAGGATCTAAAAGAGACATAATTAATTGATATTTTTCACCCTCAGCTTCTCTATTCCTTTTCGCTAAGACTTGAAAATCTAGATATTTAGGTTTTCCAGGTGATTTCTTCAAGTCCTCTAATTGTTTGATGATCTTTTCCATTGAAATACTCCTCACCTAAATGTTCTCTCTATATATTGGAAAACTGAATTTCTCTTTTGTATCAGATATAAAATTTATATCAAAAATAGTGTTCAAGTAGTCTGCAAAAATTGTCTGAAGATCAAATGCACTTGCCATTGATGGAAGATCATCAAGGTATTCTCGCAATCCTGTCTCAACTTCAATGTATAATTTTAATACATCAAGAGCTTTTTTCAAAATTTCATCTTTTTCTGCTAACTTGTCAAATTCTTCTTTATTTAGTAGAAATATCTTATAAAGCCAAATATATGAAGCAAGATATTCTTGATTAAATAATGAGATAGTGCATCTAGCAAATAATTGTTGAGTAAGAGTTTTCAAATCACCATTTTCTAAACCAAAAGCAATGCCATACAATGAATTTATCGCTTTTCGGTAGTAATTTTGTTCGTCTTTGGATAACTTGTCATATTTGGAAATTAATTTAAGAACTTCCTCAAAAAATCGTCCTTTGCTTTTTATTATTCTCTCTGGAGCAATTCTTATGGTTGACTTTAAAAGATCAGATAATTGTTTATACAAATTAATTCTTTGTTGTAAAATTTGATCCCTTGCAAGATTTGCAGCATCAGATAAATAAACTGCACTTCTTCTAAATTGCCATGAATTTAAAGTTCTAATGCCATTCGCAAAATTTTTTGAAGCTAAATCTTCTGCTGTGTTTACAATTTCTCCTTCGATTTTTAAAGGAGCACCAGTTCTTTCTGAAGTAAGAATTTTAATTATCACTTGCTCTTGATTATCATTCTTTTCAACTTGAATAATTGGATCCTCAGAATTATATCGCTCAGATTCAATGATTTCAGTGTAATCTTTTACTGCAGTTTTTATTTTTTGTTCTTTTTCACCCATTGGAAAATCAGCTCTCTTCAGTATTTATAATACTCTATGTATGAGAGATTATTGTTATAAAAATTAAGCGCACAACTAGTTTTTATAAGCAGAAATTTAAAAGTAAAAACTCAAGAGTTAACTGAAAGTAAATTTATTAAATTTGTAAAATTTCTCCAATCTTTTTTTATTCATTTCTTTTATCAGCTAAAGTTGAAAGAATTGTTCCTCTAGTAAGTAGTAATTGAATTTTTTCACTGTTTGGAAATCGACTAGCAATTTTCCGAAGCTCGGTCATTACACTTTCAAGTTCTTCTATTCGGGATTCACGTGCAAGAGTTCCTATAATACTTATCAATCCTTGAGAAAATTCATATTGTATTTCTTCTTCATCTCGATTTTTATTTGCGAACATTCGAAATTCAAACAGCAATTTATCACATGTAAAATTATGCCTATCAGAGCAAAAACGATTTACAGCGCTTGAATAGCTTCTAGCATAATGTAGTTTAATAATTGAATTTTCATCATTTTTTCTCAAAAGGTCGCGCAATCGTTTCAATAAAGCAGAAGTTCCTTCTGCATCCCAGGTACCTTTTAAGAAGGATATTGCTACCGAAATTCCCTCTGCTAAATATTCACATAAAATTTCAAATTCAAAGTTCTTTTTGTATAATGATTGTAATTCATCTAAAATAAATAACATATCAGCAAAAGCCTTTCGTTCTCCAAACATCCGAATTGCATGCTTCATAGATTTTGCTAAAGAATCCCTAATTTCTTTATTTCTTGGGAAATTCAGATTTAATTGTTGAAGCTCATTTAACCATATGTAAAATTCAGTATTTGGTTGATTTGAAGCGAAATGTATAATTAAATCAAACAATTCTTTAGATCTACCTTGTGCAAGATCTTCTGCATCCGTAAGGGATTGTTTATCAAAAGGTGAGGGAATTTTCATTTTGTTAATATCCTAGGATGGTAATTAGTTAAAATACAATGATAAAATTATATATTTCGTAATGTACTGAAAAAAAACAATCTTTTTTTGAGATAAAATGAAAAAAGAAATACTTTTTGCTACAAATTATAAAAATTTGTATATTCCTTTTTGAGATATTCAAGATAATATTTTGTGGAAAGTTCTTCCCCAGTAATTTCTTTTACTAAATCTAATGGATCAAAGAGATTACCTTTCATATGAACATTAGTAAATAACCAGCTAATAATTTTAGTAAGATCTCCCTTTCGGATTTGATCTTTCCAGTTGGGTATTTCTTGCTCTAATTTCCAGTGTAATTGTCCGTCGATTATATTGCCAATTGCATAAGAAGGGAAGGTTCCAAATTCACCTTCTGACCAATGAATATCTTGAAGCACTCCTTCAGCATCATTTTTAATGTCCACTCCAAGATAGACTTTCATCTTTTGATTCCAGACTTTAGGCAAATCATCGAACGATAATTTTCCAGAGAAGAGATCGCGTTCAATTTCATATCGTAAAATAACATGGAGAGAGTAAGTTACTGGATCAGCTTCTACCCGTATTTTGGATGGTGTAACTCGATTTACTGCACGGATAAAATCCTCAAGTTTAACATCTGCAAAAATTTCTCCTGTAATCTCCTTTAATCGAGGGAAATAATATTCCAAAAATTCTCTGCTTCGTCCTATGAAATTTTCAATATACCGTGATTGAGATTCATGAAAACCGCCTGAACAGCAAAAACCAATTGGTTCATACTTATATTCTTTAGGCATGTTCTGTTCATACAGAGCATGACCTCCTTCATGTAAAACAGAATAGTAGTTACTTGTAAAATCATTTTCTAGATATTTAGTAGTTATTCGAACGTCATCATAAAAACCAGTTGTGAAAGGATGAACAGTTTTGTCAATGCGACCTCGATTAGTGTCATATTTAATCAATTCCATGATATCCTCAGACATTTTCTCTTGAATTTCTACTGGGCAATTTCTTTCAATTAGTGAGTAATCTGGTTGATTTGGAGATTCCGCACATTTTGTAATCAAAGGGATTAGTCCATCTCTTAATTCACTGAAAAGCTTGTCGAGAATTTTTTGGTTAAAACCAGGATCACTTAAATCAATTAATACATCAAAAGGATTCTTATCTGGGGCAAGATATTCAGCATATTTTTTGATTAATTCAAAAATTTTGATTAACTCAGGTTTAAAAAGATCATAATTAGATTCTATTAATGCTTTCTTCCAAACATCAGAACCTACTGCACCTTGTTTAGCAATTGCTATGACTAATTCTTTCGGTATTTTTGTTTGTTGATCATATTCCTTTTGAATTAGATAGATATTTCTTTTTTGAGCAAAAGAAAGTTTCTCAAAATTATCATGCTCTTTAATTTGTTGAAGAAGAGAACCAATTTCTGGATCAATTTGTTTTTCATGTAATAATCCTCTAATAAGAGCTAATTCTTCGGAACGTTGTTCGATTCCACCATGTGGTATATAAGTTTCCATATCCCAATATAATACCCCTAGAGCATTGTTCAGAATAACAATTTCCTTTACTTTCGACAGAAGTTTCTCATACAAATCAATCTCTTTAGTTATTTTAACCAATAATTACACCACTATATAGAACTAGAGAATTTTAGTTTAAAATCTTGTTTTAAATCAAATAAAGAAAGAAGAGAATTATATGACAAATTAGAAGTCATATAATCTAGAATATTTTTCTCGAGTATTATCAATGAAATATTTTGCTGAAAATTCTTTACCTGTTACATCTTTAATCATATCAAGGGGATCGAGTAAACAACCTTTGTTTCTAATGTTTATATTAAGCCAATTGTGAATCGTTTCAATTTTACCAGTTCTAATTTCATCTCGCCAGTTTGGAATGTCTTTTGTCAATTGAGGGAGGAATTGAGCATTGTAATAACTACCGAGTGCATAGGTTGGGAAGTACCCAAAGTATTGCCAAGCCCAATGTGTATCCTGTAAGCACCCTTCTGCATCATTCTCAATATCCATTCCTAAATAATCCTTCATTTTTTGATTCCATACTACTGGTATTTCATCAACTGTTATTTTATCGCTAAAAATATCCTTTTCAATTTCGTATCTGAGAATAATATGCATCGAATAGGTTACTGGATCAGCATGAATTCTTATTTTAGAAGGAATTACTTGATTCATCGCATGAACAAAAGGTCGTAGTCCTACATCTTCAAATATTTTACCTGTAAGTTTTTTAAATCTTGGAAGATAGAATTCCCAAAATTCGTCACTTCGACCTATTATATTCTCGATGAATCTTGCTTGCCCTTCGTGCATTGCACTTGAAGGGGAATCCGCTATTGGTTGGTATTTGAACTCTTGTGGATAATTTTGTTCATATATTCCATGTCCTGATTCATGAAGAGCAGCAAAAAAGGCTGATGTGAAATCATTTGGATAATATTTCACAGTAATACGCACATCATCAAAATATCCACCAGTAAATGGGTGAACTGCTTCATCTATTCTCCCACCTTCTAAATCATAATGAACCAACTTTGCAATATCAAAAGCTATTTTTCTTTGAATTTCAGTTGGAACTTCTCTTAGAATTAGTGAGCTGTTTGGTTGATTTGGAGATTCAACACAAGATTTGATTATTGGTATTAATCCTTCCTTTGCTTCTTCGAAAATTCTATCATAGACTTTTTTTGAAAAACCATGTTCGAAAAAATCTAACAGTACGTCGTAAGGATCCTTATCTGGATCGAAGTAATTTGCTTGTTTTTTTATTAATTCAATCATTTTTTCCAAATCTTTTTTGAAGATGGAATAATCCGCCTTCTCTTTTGCATTCTTCCAACTTTGTGTTGCTATTACTCCATGTTTCGTTAATTCTTGAGCAAATTCCTTTGGTATTTTTGTTGCCTTGTCGTAATTTCTTTGAATTAACTCAACATTTCTTTTTTCATTTCTACCAAGTTTTTCAAAATCTTGATTTGCTTGTATTTCTTTTAGATAATTACCAATTTCGGGATTTGTTGTTTTTTCATGTATGAGCCCACTCATCATAGCTAATTGTTCTGCTCTTTGATTTACCCCTTTCTTTGGCATTTTAACTTCCATGTCCCAACTTAAGAGACCACTAATATTTCTCATAATGGTGCTTTCTTTTTGGATAATCATCAATTTTTGATATTGTTCCACTGTAACTAAACTCCATTAGTTATTTTCTCATCAAACGTATTTGTATGAGAAATACCATTTTAAGTATTTCATTTGCATTGAAAGAAAAAAAATGGATTGATTTTTTAGAATTTAAATTATTTTCTTTAACAAAAGGCATTTAATAGCAATTGATTTTTATTTTACGGAAGTGATTTACTATGTCTCCAGAAGCAGAAGAAGCACCAATGGATCATATTAAAGTAAGTCATGCTCTAAAACAAGAGTTGGTTGTAAGATTATTTAATAAAAATGCTTTTTCTGAAGAAACAGCTGTCCCAGAAAGTGTTTTGAATCTTGATAGTCAAGAAAAGTTAGCTTTACAGAAATTGATTTCAGAAACTGAAGTAAAGCAATTATCTAGAATGGATGGGAATTTTTTCTATCTTGCAGAACAGTACGTTCCTCAAAAGTCCTATAGAAAACAAGTTGTCATTGGACTTAGTTATCCTCTCCTAGTTTTTCTTGTAGCAATTATTATTGCTGGGATTGGTGCTATAATATATAGCATTTTCTTTGGAATCTAGAGAGAACTATGTTGTCTTTAACTAATCAATCTATGTAGGTAATTTTAAAAAAAACGAATGTATTTACTCTTTAGATTATTTTTTCTGGTAATGTAAAATGAAATACGGCAAAATAACTCCAGAGATTATTAAAGAAATTAAAAATGCTGTTGGTAAAGATATCGTGTTTGATGAAAAAGTCCATCGAATGGCTTATTCAAGGGATTGGTCACCTAGAGATGACAAAAACACTACTTTACCAGATGTTGTTGTTAGACCAAAAACAACTGAACAGGTAGCAAAAATCGTTGAAATCGCGAACAAATATCGCATACCGGTAACGCCTATGGGAGGATTAACTGGTATGGGAGGTGGTGCTGTTCCGATTTATGGTGGTATTGCTTTTGAAACAAAAGGACTAAACCAAGTATTGGAAATTGATGTTGAAAATATGATGGCTACAGTACAAGCAGGTATTACTCTTTGGGATTTAAATCAAGCTTTGAAAGCGCATGGTTTATATTTTCCACATGAACCAGAGAGCAAAAAGGCAGTTACTGTTGGTTCTTCTATTGCCTGTAATAATGATTCAACTTTCGGTATTCGACATGGACGCATGGTTGATCATCTCTCAAATGCTGTTATAGTGACAGGAGAGGGAAAGATTGTGCGTGTTGGTCGAAGAAAGGCGCTTTGTTCAGATTCAGGCTATCAATTAAATTGGTTGCTTGTTGGTGCGGAAGGAACATTGGGAATCGTAACAGAAGCGACAGTTAAGGTAATTCCAATTCAGAAAACAAGAATGGTTGATATGATTGTTTTTCCCTCTCTGAAAGATTCTATGAATGCAATTCGTGATATTATTCATTCAGGATTAGCTCTAGAATCAGCTCATATTAATTGTAAACAAAGATTGAAATTCTATACTCATTCCTATAAAGAGAAGCATGGTCATGAACCTGAGATACCAGATTGGGCTGAAGCGTTGCTAGGAATTTCTTTTGCGAGTGCAGAAGAAAGTGATGAAGTTGTTAAATTCTCTCGAGACTATGCTATTAAAATCTGTGAAAGAAATAAAGGATTAATAGTAAAAGAAGTTGAAATTACCGATGGGTGGTGGGCTTCAAAATATACTGTGAATTTCACTCCATTTAAACAGAAATGGCCAGATTCACAAAGAGAGAAAAAATTTGGTGCTGTTGATTGCGGTATACCAATCGGTCGTATAGAAGAAGCTTACGATAAATTCCTTGAAATTGCTAAAAAGTATAATCAACAAATACTCGGAATGTGTATATATCATGAACGCCCAAATAGACTCAGTCCGAGTATAAGTTTTGCTGTTTTTAATGATGATAAGGATCCAGAAAATGTACAAGGATTTTACAAGTACGTTCGGGAAATGTGTGAAGTAGCTATCAAACTTGAAGGAACAAGCGCTACCTACATCGGTGATTCTGAATTTAAGACTCCTTGGATAGGAGAACTTGAACATCAAGAATCTTATGAGTATATGCTTAAAATCAAGAAAGCTTTTGATCCTAATGGAATCATGAATCCCGGGAAAAAATTCCCGATACAATTACTAGGGTATGAAGAGTAAGGAGTGAAAAAAAATGGAAGAATTACCAAAAACAAAGAAACATATTGAAGAAATTTATACTTGTAATAGAACACGTTGTGGTTTTTGTATACAAAAATGCCCAGTATATGAAGTAACACGACTCGAAACTTACTCCTCCCGTGGAAGAACCTTAGTTGCTAGAGGAATATTTGAGGGAACTTTACCGGTAGATGAAGAAGTAGTCAAGCTTGCAAATACCTGTCTCTTATGTGGTTATTGTGAAAAAAATTGTGCTCTCGATAATACAGAAATTTTTAGAGATTTCAAACAAGACCTAGTAGAACGCGGATTGACTGATGAATATATAGAGGGTGGAGTGGAATCTCTCGAGAAATTTGGCAATCCATTCAGGCAAGATTCTAAAAATCGCGAAGTACCAGAAATAAAATCAAACCCAAAAAGTAAAACTTTACTCTTCGGTGGATGCACTTATTCATTGACACATCAAGATACTCTTGTATTAATGGCAAAATTACTAGGTGATGTTCAATATCTTGGAGCAGAAGAACCATGCTGTATGAATTTACTTTATGATACAGGACATATGAAAGAATTTGAAGAAAAGAAAGATGAAATTGTTGCTATTTTGAAAAAAACTAAAGCTAAAGAAATAGTAACAGGTTGTCCTACTTGTTATCGTCAAATTCTAGAATCATATGCAGAAGATGTAAAAGCTGAACCAATTCATTTTATCAAGAAACTCTATCAAATGATCAAAGATGGAAAATTAAAATTCGAAAGTAAAGAGAAAATTACAGTCACATGGCATGATCCTTGTCATCTCGGTCGCTTTGGAGGTATTATTGATGAACCACGAGAAATCATTAAAAGCGTCAAAAATGTTAAATTTGTCGAAATGGAAAATCATGGATTAGATAGTCATTGTTGTGGAAGTGGTTCCGGAATGATGATTTCTTATCCAGAAATCGGTATAGAAATCTCAAAGAAACGTTATCGTGAAGCAGAAGCTGCTGGAGCAGAAATCATGCTAACGTTCTGTCCAACTTGTGAGCACACCCTACAAAAAGGAGCAAGTGTAATTGCAAGAGAAGAAGGAGAAGAAGAATTTGATGATGATTATGATTTTGACAATCCACCTCCTCCACCAGAACCAAAAATAAAAGTATTAAATCTTTTAGAATGGTTACTTCCACTTAAAAAGTAGTTAACCATTCAACTATTCTTTTTTCCTAGTTAAACTATCTTTAAATATTCCTTAGACCATTTTATTAGTGAGGGGTTAGTTTATTGTTGATTAGGAGACTATTCAAATCAAAATTTCTAATTGATATTAGATGTTTATCGGTCTTTTTAATTTTGATATTTCTTATTTTTTCATTTAGCCAGATTGGTATGATAAGTGCTATCACAAATGATACTAATCAATCTAGTAAAATAATTCAAAACCAGGGTGAACAGAAATCATTACTTAATGAAATAACTACTTCATCTGAATCATTAGGAAATGTTTCAGTTGTTAATTCATGGGATGAAAATTACGCTACACCTGATGAAATATTCGTTGTGGGAGATCGTTTATATTATAGTAATTATTATGAAGGAATTACAATAGTGGATATCTCCGATTATGAGAATCCTATTGTTCTAAATGAATTTGCTAAAGATAAGAACATCCTAGATATCTATGTAAAGGAGGATATTTTATTTATAGGAAAAGAAAATGGTCTTGAAATTGTGAATGTTTCTACTCCAACAGAACCAGAAACAATTAAGGATTTCTTAATTTATCATGTAGCAAATATTGAATTTGTTGAAGAATTAGCTTATATTTTAGATTTTTGGGGAAATTTCTATATCTACAATATGACGGATTTATCGAATCCTACTCTCTGCGATTGGTTGAAAATTGATGGAGTTACTTATGATTTTGATATTGAAAATGATATTTTGTGTATTGGCAATTACACAGGAGGATTCTATCTCTACAATCACAGCAATCCTAAGGATTTAGAATTCATTTGTCAATATAATTCAAGTGGGTATTATAGCAGTTACATAATTTGTATTGAGGATAATTACCTTTATGTTCAAAGTGAGCAGGGATTCAAAATTTTCAATATAACAGATGTTGAAAATCCTACATTTGTAGTAGAATACGTTTATTCAGTTGGGCATATTCACAATATCGAAGTATTAAACACTAATGCATTTATAACTGATTTAATGATTGGTATAGTAGTTATGGACATTAGCGATAAAAATAATCCAGCTACAATTGGTACCTATGATAATGGTCGAGGAACAAGTTCTAGCTTCATTTTAGGAAACACCATTTTTGCAAATAATATCAATGGATTCTTAGATATTCTTGATTTCACTAATGTTGCAAATCCTACAATTATTGGTCAATTAGACCTAAAAGGAATAGCAGTCGATATTTTTGTTGTTGATAAAAATGCTTTCTTAGCAAATGGTATTGGAGGAATTGAAATCATCGATTTTTCGGATGAAACATCTGAAAGTATCGGTAATTTTAGAGATGGTTCATTTTTCCATTCAATTTTTGCTAGTAATAACTATCTATTCGCTTGTTCAGATTTCGTATCTTTGAAGATAATTGATGTCACAAATCTTGATTCGCCAGCAAAAATTGGTGAGTATATTTCAGATAATAGTGATTGTACTTATGATGATGTCTTTGTTACATCAGGAAAAGCTTATATTGCAAACTCTTATGCAGGACTGGAAATAATTGATATTACATCATTAACAACTCCACAAAAACTTGGAAGTTATAATGCTGAAATCTATGCAGAAGATGTCTGTGTTTATGGACAATATACATTTATTGCCGATCATGTCAACGGATTAATAATTTTAGACACAAGTTCACCCAATCAAATTACTCTTGTCAAACAAATTAGTGAAGGAATATCTGGGAGTTGTCTTACTATAGAAGATAATTATTTGTATATAGCTCATCCATTGGGATTTTTAATTTTCGATATTTCAGATCCAGAAAATCCTGTAAAACTTGGATCTAGTTCTTTGATTATTCATGTAAGTAATATAGCTGTATTTAACGATATTGCCTATGTCTCTACTGGTACCTCGGTGTATGCTTTTGATTGCAATGATAAATCAAATCCTAAAATGGTAGGTTATGTTCATGATGACCATAACATTGTAAAAATATTTGCTATTGATGATTACTTTTACACTGCAAAAGGATATGGAGGAGTAACAGTATATAAGTTACTTTATACACCAACCTCTTCAAAAGGTGGTATTAATTTTATTTCAACTTCTTGGTTGCTAATAATCAGTTTTATTGGAGTACGATATATACTTGTTAGAAACAAAAAGAAATATCAAAATTAGGAGTAATTAGAATACTCCTCTTTTTTTATACCTGACTTAAATCTATAACGATTTTATCATCATAACCCATTTCGATATTATAACTATAATCACCATTCGTTTTTAGAACTTGTATTGCTTTTACATGTAAACGATTTATTTGTAGATATTCCCCTATTGGACACAACTCGATTTTAAATGGAAAATTTTTACCATATCCTTTTCGAATTTCCCTTAGCAATTCTGGAGTCAGTTCCCCATTATAAATTAAAACAAATTTTTCCACTTCAAAACCACAATGATGAACAATAAATGGATATATCAAAGTCTTTCGTAAATCTAGAGTAGTTAAACCAGTTTCCTCTTTATTTTTTGCTTCATAAATTTCAAATACACCATCACTATAGTGGAAGAAATCTAATCTTTTTCTTAGCGGAGCTTCTTTCAGAAATTGTTTTCGTAGAAGGTGTGCTAAAACACGTTCCTTTTCTCCTCTAATTACTAACTTCCAAGCAGTACTTTTTTCATTAGCGAAATGATACCAACCCTTCTTACATTTCCAACATTTTCTGGAAAATTGTTCTCCTGCTTTAATTTTTTGTCCGCAATAATTACAAATTTTCCAAGTTTTATCTACAACTTCTTCTCTTGACCAAATTTCAAGATATTCATCAAAATCATTGATATGTACATATTCCCACTTTCGAAAGAAAATCTGATTTTGTGTTTTAAAAGGATTTTCTACTACGAAAAATTCTGAGCTTTTTGTTGTAATCTCTTCAAGTATTCTATTTATTGGAGAATTTTCTATTTTGTTCACCATAACTTCTTTTACTAATTTTTGCATTGCTAATCCTTTTAGACGATTTCTCCTTTGAAGGGAATCTTCACAACCAACTGTAACAATATCAACACCAGGAAGAGGTTGGTCAACTATGAAAGATTTAGCAATCTTTTTTGTGAAAATTTTTCACACCACCTTCTATCTGAAGTAGATTTCACCAATAAATAGTGAGAAATGCAGTATATAAAACCCCAAAGAAAACTCTAATATCAAACGAAAGATTCAAAAAGAAAAAAGAAGGGAAAAATACAATCATGGGCGGATGGTCTAGTAACCTTGAAATGCGTTTCTTGGTTGGAGATCTCGGCATGACGTCTGCCTTACTAGCAGAAGGTCGCGTGTTCAAATCGCGCTCCGCCCACCAAATTCTTTTTCAAATATTTTTCCTAAAATAATTATTATATTTGATTAACCTATATATACATGGAGGGAATCCGAATGGATTTTTCCATATTGAATAATTTTGAAGTGTTTGATATTAATGGCATAAAACTTGGGAAAATTGTTCGCATTGAATCTATTCCTGGGGATGAACCTGATGAATTGCATTATTTCCTTACAATTAGAGTGAAGAAATTTCTGCAACGCAACCTTTTGTTTCCTCTTAATGAAAAATATATGGCTAGATTCCACACCTATGAAAAAAAAGTCTATTTGAATTTCACTCGTAAATATTTCAATCAATTAGTGAATAATTACTTGATACATCGAAAGATACAGGTTATTTCTTCTGATGGAAAAACAATGAGTAATTTGAATGAAGCTCAAGCTAGGACTCTTAAAAGATATTAATTTAAAATTTACTCTATCTAAATCTTTTTTTAATAGATGAAATTTCGTAAGTGAAAATATTTCGGAGATAGTCTAACGAAAAATAATCCAGATGATGTTGTCTTTCCAGAGGTTATTGTGAGCTATGAGAAATTAGATGATTCTGAAGTAATTAGTAAACCTCAAAATGAACTTGAAGAAAATCTTCCTTATGAAGGAAAAAAAGGAATTTTTTGGATTATTAGTGTTATTAACTCAATTGCACAAAAATTCTATGGAGATTACTTTTCTCCCTTTGCAGCACGTATTGGTGTTGCAGGTTGGCTGATGGGATTTTTAACTTCAATTCGAAATCTAATAAGCTCTCTCTTTCAAGGAATTTTTGGACGCTTTAGTGATAAATTTGGTAGGAAATTATTCCTTATTATATCTTTAAGTCTTAGTTTTATTATAACTACTCTTTTAATATTCTTAGGTAATAAAACCACTGTTATTATTGCCTCAGTATTTCAGTCGTTAGCTATCTGTATCTTTACTCCCTCATGGAATGCTGCTATTGGAGATATAACTCAGATGAAAGGTCGAGGTTCTTTCATGGGTCGATTAGCTGCTGCTGGACAAGTCTTTTCAGTTAGTTCTACTCTTTTAATAGCTGCATTATTCTTTATTGTGGAACGTTTTGAAGGCAGAGTTTTCTTAGGTTGGACTATATTTCTTTCATGGGAACAACAATATATGATAGCATTTGCTTTTTCAGCTTTTAGTTATCTAGTTGCGCTGATTATTATTTTCTTCTTTAAGGAAACAAATTCTGTTAAGGATAAACCATTAATAAATAATGAAGTGAAATCGAATCTTTTTGAGCCTTTTAAAAATTCAGTTTTTCTTAGATTTCTTTTAGTTCATATAATATTTTCAGTAGTAATGTCATCTGTTTGGCCATTAATGCCATTTATTCAAATTAATATTCTTGACATGAAATTTTATCAAATTGCTTTAACTTCTGCGTCATTTGCTATTTGTATGGGAGTCTTTCAAGTAATTGGTGGAAGAATGGCTGATAAAATTGGTCGAAAGAAGGTTATTCTAATAGGAGCAGCAATCTTAATTTTCTTTCCTATAAGTTATACTCCTGCAATCATTTTCCAAAAATGGTGGTTTAGTATTCTTGCGAATATCGTTGCTGGATCTGGTTCTGGTTTCTTTTATACAACAATTAACACTTATATTCTGGATCTCTCAAAGAGAGAATCAATGGGAACTTTTGCAGGTTGGAAAGAAGCTTTAACAGGTACTGCTACTTTTATAGGATCCTTATCTGGTGGATTTATTATTGATGCTTTAACTAACAGTTATGGTTTAATAATAATGGGAATTAGTATGACCATTGGTGTAACTATCCTAAGATTCCTAGCTTTCTTTGGTTATCTTTTTGTTAAAGAAAACTTCACAAAAGAAGAAACTATGACAAAAAATCCATGAGTGAATTATTGATAATTGGTATTTTATAAATGTAAAATTCTCTCTTCAACTTTTAATTTCTATGTTATAACTAAATCTTTTTTTATTCTATGCTTTTTGTAATTCCAGTACCTTTTTAGGAGATAGCCAAACGACAGAAAATCAAAAACCAGAAATTGAAGAACAATTATCTACATTAGAAGATAATGCCAATGATAAAACTAATGGCAATCGTAAAAGTCTATTTTGGATTATTTCTATATTTAGTTTGACTTCTCAAAACATTTTCCAGCAATTCTACGCTGTTTTTGCACGTATAGCTGGTGTTAGTGCTACCATTTTAGGTTTTATTATGTCGGTCAGAAATCTACTAACTGGATTGTTTCAAGGTACCATTGGACGCTTATCAGATAAAATAGGTAGAAAATATATTCTTATTTTTGGTTTCTTTCTTAGTCTAATTATCCCAATTCCTTTGATTTTTTATCATGAACAATGGTTTCTAATCTTTGTAGCAATCGTTCAAGCTTTTTCTGTTAGTGTTGTAATTCCTACCTGGAATGCTGTTTTAGGCGATGTTACTGAACCAAGTTTTCGAGCAACATTTATTGGAAAAATTACATCGATTGGTCGAATAGTTTCTGTAGCAATTACATTAATAGTTGCGGGTATTTTTGTTTTACTTGAAATTAAATATAACAATATCCTAACAATTGGGGGAGATAACTTTGTTATTACATGGGAAATACAATATGGAATTATTTTTGCAATTTCCGCATTTAATGCGCTATTATGTATAATTTGTGTTTTTCTTTTCAAAGAAACTCATATAATAACAGAAGAAACGAAGAATAATATTCCAAAACTACGAGTAGCACTCAAAGACAAGAATTTTGTTAAATTTTTGATTGTTAATTCAATTTTTGGAATTACTATGTCCTTAATTTGGCCTGCTAATCCAATTATTTTAAATGATATTTTAGCTCTTGATTTTCCAAAGGTTGCTGTTATGATTTCAGCTTTTACTGTTTTTACAGGTTTAGCTCAAATTATTGGTGGAAAACTTGCAGATAAAATGGGTAGAAAACCTTTGATTATTATTTCGGCAATAATACTCGTTTTTTTCCCTGTTAGTATGATTCCTTCAATCATCACAGGAAACTGGTGGATATTGCTGTTTTCCAGATTTGTAGGTGGAGTTGGTACAGGCTTAAATTTAGTAGCTATTAACACTTATACTTTAGATCTTGCTCCTCGAGAATTATTTGGCGGGTATTCAGGTTTACGAGAAACTTTCTATGGTATTACCACTTTTATTGGTTCTTTTATTGCTGGATTTATAATCGATGCTCTTGAACCAATTTATGGTATTATCACTACTTGTATTGCAATGTCCATTGGTGTTACAATAATACGAGGAATAGCAGCAATTGGTTTTCTGTTTATTAAAGAAAGTTTGAGTGAAAATAACAAAAATAATGAATCATCAATACCAAATCAAAATTAAATGATTATCATAAATCTTTTTTACCATTAATAGATTATGATTTCTAATTTAATAATGGAGCTTTTACTATAAATGGATGCTGAAAATGCTAGTGAAAATATTGCATCTACTAGCAATTTGGAAGAAAAGACTGATGAAAACAAAAATAGTCAACAGAAGAAATTATTCTATACTATTTCAATAGGTAGCAATAGCTCCCAATTGATTCTTTTAAATTTCTTTCAATATTTTGCAGCAGAAGTTGGAGTAACACAAACTGTTATGGGATTTGTAACAGCTATTAGAAATCTTTTAGGAGCATTATTTCAAGGTCGATTTGGTCTCATAAGTGATAAACATGGTCGAAAAATATTATTATTGTTAGGTTTTTTTCTAAGTTTTGCTTTTACAACTCTTCTAATTTTCTCCTATAATACAATTCTATTAATAATTGTTGCAACCGCTCAAGCTTTTGCTCTTAGTATAATAATACCAGTCTGGAATGCTACATTAGGTGATGTTACAGAAATAAAAGGGAGAACAACCTATATTGGAATACTCAGCTCTATCGGACAGATAGTTGGAGTTATTTTGATGTTAGTATTAGCTGGATTTTTCTATATTTTATATCGATTCAGTGGTTTGGTAATTATAGGAATAAAAATTGATAGTTTAGATTGGAAAGTACAATATGGCATCGTTTTTGGTGTTTGTGCTTTTTGTTTTCTTCTTGCAGCTATTTGTATTGTATTTCTAAAAGAAACACGGAAGAAAAATCTTGATAAGCAACAACCAAAATTGCGAACAGCTTTTCAAAATAAATCTTTTAGAAAATTCATTGTTGTAAACAGTTTTTTTGGAGTTTCAATGGCAGCTTTATGGCCTATTTATCCTGAAATACAAGTTAATATTATGAATATGGAAATTTATCAGCTTACATTCGTTGCTGCAATTTATGCAATATTTTTCAGTATTGCTGGTTATTTTGGAGGGAAGATTGGTGATCGAATAGGTCGAAAACCAGTTTTGATTTTTTCGAGAATAATTATGTTTTCGGTTTCATTATTATATATCCCTGCAGCACTTTCGGGGTCTTGGTTTTATATTATTTTAACTAATATTGTTAGTGGATTTGGTAATGGTATTTTTCTAGTGATGATGAATGCATATGCTTTAGATTTATCATCAGAAGAAACTTTAGGAGTATATTCTGGTTTAGCTCAAGCTTCTTGGGGAGTAGCTACTTTTGTTGGTTCACTAGTAACAGGTTTTATTGCAGACTACATAAGAAATTCATTTGGTATTTCTATTATGGTAATATCAATTACTATAGCTATTGCTGTAATGAGAGTTATTGCCTCGATTGGTTACTTTTTCGTCGAGGAAAGTCTGCCAAGGGAAAATCGAATTATGAGAAAAAAAGATTATAAAAATAGAAATAAAACTTAAACTTGAGATAAGAAATATTCTATTTTGTTTGTGTTGAACTATCTTCACATGATGCTAATACTGGAGGATATTTACTGATTTTTTCAGCATTTCTTTTTTCTTGTAATTCTTGGCGAGCTTTTTGTGGGAAACTTTCCTTTATAAAAAAGAAACCAATAGAAGCTAATAATCTTAAAATTGATATTGCTATGAATGTAATAATTACCATCTGCCTTGTACCAACTGAGGTTTCAATAGCATCAGCAATAAATCCTGCACTTAACGAACCAATGAAGGTGGTAATTCCCCAACCTACTTGGGTTAAACCAGAATAAGCACCCATTTGATCACTTGGAGCTAAATCCAAAATGTAAGCATTTAGTGATACATTTAAAGCACCTATTCCTGCGCCACCAATTACATTTGAAATAATTAATAATAACCAATTATCAATCAAAATTGCACCAATCATAACAACTGGAATGACAAACATAGTCATTCGACTAAAAATTAACAGAGGTTTTCTTCCTATACGATCGCCTAATTTTCCACCAAAAAATTGAGCAAGGCTAGAGCTGGTTGAGAAGATTGCATTAATAATAGCAATTTGAGCAAAATCCATCTCAAGAACTGTAACTTGAGCAATTGGAAAAATGGGCCACATTGAAGCCATTATCAAACCAAATATTGAATTTATGATGAAAAATTTTTTGAAATCTGGATTCTTCAAAGCAAGAAACATGCTAGGTTGTTGTTCTTTTTTCTCTTTCAAACAACAAGTTTCTCGTAGTAGAAATGCACCTAAAATACATAAAAGAAAATTAAAAGCTGCTAACATAAATGCAAACTCATATTTAATGCGTTCTTCATACCAACTTGGAAGAGTAAGAGTTACAAAAACATCATCTATCAAATAAAATAAAACAGCTAATCCAAGCATTAATGAAACAGAAATGGCTGTTCCGATTGCAGATAATTTGCCAATATAAGTAGCTCGTTCGTCTATTTTTGTAACATCTCCCAGTGTAGCATTCCAAACAGGAATGATAAGACTCAGTGAGAATGCTTGTATTATTGAAATAATGATGAGCATTATGGGACTATTAATAAAAACTAAAATAACAAGGCTTGAAAAAACAAGGAAAAAACCAATCAATAGAAAGTAGCGTCTACCATATTTATCGCTTAATCTACCAATTGCTCCCTGAAATAATGAACTCATAAGATTTCGAATAGAAGTGATGAATCCAAGCATTGAACTAGTTACTCCAACAAGAACTGCAAAAGCGGAAAAGAAATTGAAAAGAAATGATTGACCAGTAGCATTACCTATTGAAATTAAGTAAAAGAGGTTTGATCTTTTCTTTAGCTCTTTTTTGGATTTCAGATCCTCATCAACAGAAGAATGAATTTTTGAATCATTTTCGTAATTTTCAGATGAACTTCCTTTTGTAGCATTAGAAGTGTTTGTTTTTTTAACTTCATCTTCATTAAAGGATAGTTCATCACTCATAAAAAATCAACCAAATACTAAATTCAAATTTATAAGGAAATTAAATATTCAATTAAATTTAAACGTTTGTTATAGGATTAAAATAATAATTAATTTTCCGCTTAAGCATTCCAATTACCTCGATAAATATATTTATAGTTTGGGAAACTATCTTGAGTTCAAAAGCACAAAATATTTTCAGATGATGAGCATGTTACATAGTATGGGTGAATGGATCATTGGAAATGATCAAATTTTAACATTTACTGTGGAAATTTCAATTTTTGTGGGATTTGTTATAATTAGTATTTTATTATTTTTACTTCATCACAGATTTCCACAAATAACTAGAAATGGTTGGATCGAGCTTGTTATTGGTGCACCTTTTATCGCATTGAAAGGTCTCTTTGATGCACTCGATACTATAAATGATTCATTGCATGATATATTTGATAGTTTAGAAGCATCGTTTCTATTAATAGGATTAGTTTTACTAGGAATTGGATTATTAAGGATAGCCCTTTATAGTGCAAAAGTTTGGGAGGTAAGATAAATGCCACTACATTTAACAGCTATACTTGAAAGATGGATTACAGAATTTAACCTCTCTGCTGTTAGAGATATTATGCTTGAATTTCTTGCAGTTATAGCTTTTCTATTTTTACTTGCAGTTTTGATTATTGCAATGATTAAAGCACCAATATTATCTAAACATGGTTCTATCGAAATGATTATTTTCGTTATTCTCGGATTAATTCATGCAACAATGAATGTTTTTGATGAATTTGCTTGGTTTACTCAAGAATTTTATGATGTATGGAAGACTTTGAAAGATCTATGCTTATTAGTAGGAGCAATAATATTAGTCATAGGATTTTTTAGATTCTTTTTATTTTCAACAAGGCTTTTCGGAACTGAAAAAATAGAAGAGTCAAATGTTAAAATAAAAGAAGAAGAGGAATTTACTTCTGAATCAGATATTAATGGTTAGAGGATTAGTCGAAAATCCTATTAACCTTTAATTATTTATTTTTCTGTGTTGATTCAAATGATAGATGAGTTCTTTATCCTTAGAAGAGATGGATTAAGTTTATTTCATATAAGAATTGATGAAGACTCATTTGCAATTCAATTACCGACTGAGCTTTTTGCAGGATTTTCAAGTGCAATAGTAGCATTTACCACAGAATTAGGAGCTGGCTGTCTTTCAAAAATTGAGATTGAAGATCAAATCTTTGTTTATGAAGTTAAAGAAGATCTAATCATCTGCACAAAAATTTCTCATGATGATGATGAAGTAATGGCTGAACATGTTGTAGCAATACTGTATCAAGAATTCATTAAAATGTTCAAAGATGAATTGAAAGATTATAATGGAACAGTCAGGAGAGATGTTTTCTTTCCTTTTGCAGAAAAAGTTAGAGAAATTATTGCTCGATGTGAGAAAATTGCTACAACAAATCCCCATCTTTTAGCTAATATTCCTGCAAGTATTGACATTAAATTAATTGAACAATTAAGTGATGTCTCAGATGAAATGGTAAATAATTTCCCTGATGCCACCATCAAATCTATTAAACAATTTCAAAATAAAATTCCTCGTGATGTCATGAATTATACAATGTTTAGATTAGGAAAGGAAGTTGGAAAAGATGTTGCTAGGAGAAAATTTAAGAAAATAGATAACAAGTCTCTAATGAAACTTCTCAATGAAATTAGTGTTTCAAATTGCAAAGATGATGTTATTACTTTACAAATCTGTCCAATATGTCGTGGAATTGAATCTGAAGAATTTTATTGTGATTTTATATCTGGTTTTATAGAGGGAGTATATAATAATCCCGGTATTTCTGTAAGAGAAATAGGTTGTCATGCTGTAGGGGATAGAAATTGCAAATTTCAAATTTTTAGAGAAAAATAGAAAAGATCAGAAAATTTCTGATCATTAATATTTCACTGCTTTAAAGAAATCAGGATGATATTTGATTCTTCTTGTTTTACCTTGACCATAAATTTCTCGTTCAAGTTTTTCTACAAATTTAATTTCATCAAAAAGGAAGAGACCATTATCATATCCTCTTTGGAAGAGATCAAAATTATGAAGTGAATTGAATAATTCTTTTTTAAATTCATCCTCATTTTTAATCTGTTCTGGTTCTATTGTAAGTGAGATTTTTGGTCTATATTTTTCTCTCGAGACAAATACTTCCCAAAAACGTACTTTTCCTGTCTTGAAATCTTTCATTAATAATTGATCAAATATTAATGCTGATAATCTAATGAAACCTAGATTGATTACACTATCAGTTCGTCCCATAATTTTTAATCTAGGTGAATCATCTCCGCAACTGCAACCATCAGTAGAGATTACTTTAACTAAATCTCTAATTCTATATCTAATAATTGGGAGTGCTTCTTTAAAATCAGTTAAGACAATCTCTCCGATTAATCCTTCCTCTGCTTCAGAAAAGAGTATGGCTTCGGGTTTGTAATCAGGATTAATTTCTTCCTTTTCAATTTCGCTTTGAGGGATTATTTCAATGATCCCATTTATACTTGGGAAATGTAAACCATTGTGCTCATGACATTCATAACCAGCTCCATACCCCTCTGTGAAAGCATAAATATCAAAAGCTTCTATTCCCCATTGTTCTTCGATTGCCTTTCTAAATGGTTCTAATGATTCTCCACCAAAAAAACCAATCTTCATTTCTTTAAAAATTGTTTTAGGCTTTATTTTAACTAGTTTTGTTGCAACAGAAGCAACTTTTAATATTGCTTTCTTTTGTTCTTCAGCCATACTTTTTAGAATAATTGGAGTATTGATTGCTATTTCTTCTGCCATTCGAAGAGTTAAAGATGGTGTACAAAATATTGCTGTAGGTTGTCTTTTCCTTAGTAATCCAAAAGAATCTGCAACATATTCAGGAGTTAATGCGATTTGTTCTATTGGGAATCCTTTTGATGCTGTTCCTTCTAGAATTCTAAAAGCGGTACTTCCAGAAATAAAGGGTGATGGAAGCATTATTGACATGACCTTATCATCAGGTTTTAAGAATTTTAGAACGATTTCTCCGATACTGTTTCGAGTTCGATTATAATCTGTGTAAGTCCAAGGTATCCATTTTCTGTTTCCCATTGATCCTGATGTACAATACCACAAACCAACAATTTTTGAGAGAAGAATTTCATCAATTGGATATTTTTCCCAAGTTTTTCTTAAATCATCAGCACTTGAGAAAGGTAATGTTTGTAATCCTGTGAATCCCTTAATATTATCAACAGCTATTTTATTCTCCTTCCATTTTTCATGATAAAGAGCTGAATTAAATGCTCGTTTAAAATAATCAGTTTCGCTTAATTTCCTGTTGTGATCTTTATATAATTCTTTAAAACTCGACATGTTAAAAACAACATCCTAAATATGTAGATTAGTTATGCAATAATTATCAAAGAACTGATATATTAAATTAGATTAAACTTCCTTTAATTTTACAGGATTTCAAATATTCTTGGATGTAAAGAAATGTCACTTGATGCAATTAAATCACTCATTATAGAAAAAAGATTACAAAAAATAAAAAATGACCTTATGGATTTGGATTTAGATAAAGTAAGAAAACTAATTACCACCACTGACATGAAATTGGTAGACCTTGGTAAAAAACACAATCTTATCAAATCCTTAAAGCATTGTGCAAATAATTCACCTTATTACAAAGAAAGATTGCCAAGTTTAGTTTATGAAGCAAATTATAGGAATGTCTATTCTATTATCGAAAAACTACCACTTACTTCTTCAGCTGAAATGTCAAAAAATCCCGATCAATTCTTAGCTATTCCACAATCAGAAGTTTTTGGCGTACATTTTACTTATGGGACTACTGGTGGTAAAAAAATCATTTACAATGCTAAGTTAGACCTAGATGTTATCAACTTTAGTTATGCTATGGGATTCATAAATTGCGGTATTACGAAAAAAGACATTGCTCACATCGTTTATTCCTTTGGAATTTGGGGATTAGCATCTAATTTGTTTAATGCTTTAAGAAATTTAGGCATAATTACATTACCAGTAGGAAATTATGCTACTTTTCAAGAACAAAAAGAATTTATTGAGAAATTTGGCACAACATTTCTTTTTGGAACTCCTTCTTATGTTTACAATCTTTCTCGAGATATAGAATTATCACAAACAAGTAAAGATAGAATGAAAGCTATTATGGTAGGAGGTGAAGGTTTACCAAATCATAGAAGAAAAATCATTGAAGAGAATTTAGGTGGGGAAGTATTCATGAACTATGGTCTAAATGAATTTGGTGGGGGAATAGGTTCAGAGTGTGAAAAACATAATGGATACCACATGTTTACAAATACATACTTTGAAATTATTGATCCAAAATCAGGGGATCTTGTAGAAAAAGAAGAATATGGGGAGCTAGTTTTAACATCATTAGCAAGAAAAGCAATGCCTCTTATTCGTTATCGAACTGGGGATATTACTAGAGCTATGGAGGGTGAATGTGAATGTGAATTAAAACTTCCAATGATTGATTATTTGAAAGGAAGAGCTGATGATAGGATAATAATAGGAGCAGCAGAAAAATACTACCCAATAGTATTTGACCAGCTTCTTGATCCAATTAAAGAAATTAAAGACTATTGGATAGAAGTTGAAAACGAAAATGAAAAAGATACTATGAGAATATTCGTTTTGACTGATAAACCTTCAAATACTCTGGAAGAAAAGATTAGAGAAATACTATATTCGAATAACTCAATTAAAATTGATGTTTTCACTACAAAAACAATCAATGAACCTGAAATTATTTTTATTGATCAACTTCCAAATAAGAATGCTAAAAGAAGAAGACTTGTAGATAATAGAAAACACAAACCTTAGTAGGTAAATAATAAATCGAGGAATTGAATTGAAAAAAGGAATGAAGATTTTTCTAGTTACAGGTATATCATTGCTAGTTTTAACAGGAATAGTAATTCCAATATTACCATTTATGCTTGGTTGGAATCCAACCTATGGGACCCCTTCATTTGAATTTCCTTTTGAAAATCCTGATGAAATAGTTCGTCTTAGAGGTTATAATTTAATTGAAGAAGGAAGTGCCTATGATGACCATCATAGGGGAATTGATCTTGAGATTTCAGTAAATGGTACAAAAGTAATTTCACCATGTACTGGAACAGTTGGACTCATTACTACTTCTATAAATAAAAATAAAGGACATATTATGATCAGTGTGAATATACGAATTAATTTTGCTTGGTCAGTGATGTTGGTATTTGAACCATACTCTAATTCAACAGAATTCCATGAATATCAAATGTCTTTGCTAAAAGTGAAATTTGGTCAAAAAATAGTAGAAGGAGAGGAAGTTGGTTTATTACTAATTGGTGGAGAATTTCCTCACATCCATTATCAAGTGAATAGATATTTCAAAGACGTTTGTCCCTATAATTATTCCTCTGATGAAGCTCAAACAATTTTTGATGAAATAGCTATTAGGACAAATAGTACTATTTGTTATCCTTGATTTCATTATTTTCCATTTTTTTAATAGCATTCAATATAAAGATGAAATACTATAATATAATCAAACATGATAATTTGAGTTGAGATTTTATGTGTGGCCGATTTGCTAGATTTTCACCAGCACATATTTTTCGGATGCTTTTTCAATTAGATGAATTCCTTGACTTAGTTCCACAATATAATATTGCTCCTGGACAAGATGTTTATGCCGTTCGAGGAATTATTATCAGGGATGAGCAACAAAGAACTGCTTCTCCAAAAGATTATACAAAAGAAGTTGCACCTTTAAAATGGGGACTAATTCCTTTTTGGTCAAAGGATCCAACTATTGGTAATAAATTAATAAATTCGCGTTCGGAAACTGTTGCAGAAAAACCTGCTTTTCGTGAAGCTTTTAAGAACCGTCGCTGTCTAATTCCTACTGATGGATTTTATGAGTGGCAAAAACAAAAACAAGGTCCAAAACAACCATATTTCATCCATATGAAAGACAATCAACCTTTTGCTTATGGAGGCATATGGGAACAATGGAAGAATCCTGAAGGGGAAAAAATCTCAACTTTTTCAATCCTTACTACTACTCCAAATGAAATTGTAAAACCTATTCATAATAGAATGCCAGTTATAATTGATTCAAAAGACTTTGATATTTGGCTAAATCCTACTATTCAAGAACCCGTTGAACTTAAACCCATATTGGAACCTTATGATGATTCAAAAATGGATGCTTATCCAATTTCAATGTATGTAAATTCCCCAAGTAATAAAGGGGAACAATGTATCGCAAAGTTAGAAGAAAAGACAAGGCAACAAAAATTATTTTAATTCCGTTAAATTTCTCCACTAAAAGAGATTTTTCTGTATAATTATGTCGACGAAAATACTTACAGTTAACTCTCCCTTTCGGTCTTCTATTTTATTATAATTAAGCAAATAATACTTTGAGAAAGGATTGTAGGCCCGAACATTTCATGGGGATTCATTTAGGAGACAGTGGACTGGAGCTAAAGGAGACCATGAGCCGAAAGGAAAAGCTAACTTTCATGCTAACCGACCTAGATTATAGAATAAAGAAAGACAGTGAAACACCTATCATTAGATTGTTTGGAAAAACAGACGAAGGAAGACCTGTTGTAGTAAATATTCAAGATTTTCTACCTTATATCTACGTTAGAAAGAATAGTGAACTGCCTTTTATCCTTCAAAATGATCCAATTGTTGGTGAGTGGGTAAAGAAAACAGAAGATATAACCTTAAGACAATATTTTTGGGGTTCTGAAATAGTCAAGCTAGTAAAACTCTACGGGAGCAATCCTACGAAGATAATTGAGATTAAGCAAGAGTTAGAAAAATTAGGTTTTGAAACCTTTGAAACCGACATTCCTTTTTTGAAACGATATTTACTTGATACTGCAATTAAATGCCTAAATGTTGTTGAAGTAAAATGCTCTACTTTTGAAGAAAGAGAGAAAGGTATTATTGTAGGGGCTGGTTTTAAGGATGTCTCACCAGCATCAAGTCTCGAGATTACTTCGCCATCAGCTTATTACCCATTAAAGGTAATGTCTGTTAATGTAAAAATTCTTCAGGATGAAGAATCTGCTTCAGAACTGCTCTCCAAAAAGAACAGACGATTAATGGCTATTAGTGTAATTTGGGGAAAGGATGTCAAACCCGAAAATGGGAAGCTATTTTTATTACAAGAGGACACCGATGATAGCGAAAAGGAGTTAATTATGGATTTCATTAAATACCTCCAGAAAATACAACCTGATATACTCACCACCTATCAAGGGGATTCTTTTGATTTACCTTATTTTTATCATCGAATGTTACTTTTGAAAATACCTACACAATTACTCTCCCTTTTCAGGGACGAACCAAGTTATTATTCAAAGCATTTATTGTCTTATAGAATTAAGGGGCGAATGGTTTTTGATCTTGCCCTTCGCACTTGGGGAATTCATCCAAAATCCGGTAAGAAGGGACTTTACGATATTGCTGAAGCAGCACTTGGAATTACAGGGTATGAGAGAATAGAACCATTAAAGCCCTTGTGGGAGAGTGGAATTATCGACGATTGTGAAGACGACCTTCGATTGTTTGCCAAACAATGTTTCCAAGATTGTAAAATCGTTTATGATCTTTTCTGGAATCTCGGGATGACTGGTTGGGTGGAAACACTTCGAGTAACTGGATTTCCACCATATGAAGGAAATAGCTGTACAGAAAGAATTAATGGCGAATTTGAATTAATGCGATATATGCGAAGAAAAGGAATTTTAATTCCTCCTAAGCCTTCTATTCAACAAGTAGAAAAAAATAGCTTTGAACGAGAAAAATACCCCCATGAGGGAGGCACCGTACTCTATCCAGAAGGTCTGCTTCATACTGGAGTGATAATTGTTGATTTCCGTTCAATGTATCCTTCTGTAATGGTTGCTCATAATATCGGTGGGGAAACCCGTAAGAATTGGGTTAGTGGAGCAGATCATGATAATGCTTTGAAGGCATTCAATACTGAAAATCGTTCTGCTCTATCAATAATGGAAAAAGAGCTGGTCGAAAAACGCATTGCTAAAAAAGAGAAAATCAAAGAATTAACGAAACAATTAGTGAATATTAGGGACCAACAAACACAGCGAGAGCTGGAACGTGCTATTCAAATGTTAACTCGTGAGCAAAATTCAATGAAAATCGTCGCTAATGCTATGTATGGAGCTCATTATTACGTGAGAAGCAGATTTTACTCACAAGCATTGGCATCCGCTGTTGCTGACACAGCAAGAGCCTACCTCTTAGGTGTAAAAGAAGAACTGAAAGTGGTCTCAGAAAAGATCATTCCATGTCAGTTAATATATGGTGATACAGATTCAGCTTTTATCAAACTATTAGATAATAAACTAATTCTAGAAATTAATAATGAAAAGGATCCCATCAAGAAGGAAGCATTAATCCGACTATTAAAGGACATTGTTGCGAGTATACTTAAGTTACTCAATGAAAAATTACCTAAACCCATTGAATTATCGCTAAAGGATATCGCTTACAGATGTGTATTCAAACCCAATCGCAAAAAAGCATATGCCTATCTCAGCTTGCTTACTAACGAAATCGAAGTAAAGGGATTTGAAGCAGTCCGCTCAGATTGGTCCCCAATTTCACAAGCAGCTCAAAGAAAAGTCCTTGAAATTTTCTTGACAGCACTTGAGGATACCTCACCACTTGAAGTGACACAAATTGCAACAAAGAAAAGAAGAAATCATAACAAAGAAGAATTCAATAAAGCAGAAAAATTTCTTTTGGAATTTGGCAGAAGAATTCTAATCACACCAATTGAAAGATTATTTCCTCATGTTACAACCTATTCCCCAATCAAGAGGCATCCCTCCCAATACAAATCCATTCCTCCTGGAGTATATGCCTTTCTCGACTATTGTAAAAGAGAAGGATTGGATAGCAATCGAGAATGGTTAACATATGATAAATTTCCTTGGATAATTACTCCAGGTGATGGTGCAGTATACAAACGGGCCAGACATCCAAAGTATGCCCATGATATTGATCGCCCTTTCTATGTCAGACAAATGCTATTAGGCATTCGAACGTTTGGTTTGGAGACATCGCTTGAGGATGTTTTAAGTACTTTAAATGCTGAATTACCAGAGATTGTTATTTCTGTATCTGAAAATGATACTAGTACTTCATTGGATAATGATGGCATTTTTCCTTATTCCGTAAAAGAGCTAACTTGGAAGAATAGTGTAAAGGGTCGAAAAAAGCGACGAGAGCACTTAGTTGTTGGTCAATCTCAACTCAGTATTTACCTAGATAGTGAGGATGATTAGATGATTATTAACTGGCAGTTGGAAGCAGAAGAAGAAATGAAAACTCCTAGGTTTTGCCCAAATTGCTGGAAATTAGTTAAATTAAAATTTAGAGAACATAAGCTTAATCAGAGTTTCTTTGATTGCCCAATTTGTGGAGATACCATTCTAATTACAGGAGAATATATATCTCCTACTAATAGATGGGATTAAGTGTGTTTACTAAATTCAGGGTTTATGATTTTCTCTTCCAGCTTTGGACCAGTGTTAGTTAATTCCTTGATAAAATCCTTCGTAAGTTCTACCAAAGGAGTATCATGAGCTGCTTTGTTTGTTCCCAAATCAACAAAAGTACAATTAGTCAGAGCTCTTGCTACTTTGAATGAGAAATCGCTTTTATGTGCTTTGTCTGTAGTTGCACCAACAAGAATTATTCGATCTTTTACTTTGGGAAGGATATCCCAGCCATCATATTTGTTAGCATTCTTAACGATACATTTTTTCATTTTCTTGATATCAGCTTCATTTACTGAGCGAATATATAGTTTTGCTTGTTCTGGTTCTTTATCAGCATCAACAGTTTTATTTCGGAGATACCATCGCACTAAAGGTTTTAACATTGCTATTCCAAAAGCAGGCATAATAGGTATCAATATTGTAGACCACTTTGGGAAAATTACTTCGACTCCAGGGCTAATTAAAATTGATCCCTTTGGTGAAATTGCTTTCAGAGCAAGATTTTCTAAAATCATTGCCCCTCCCATTGAGCTGGAAATTGTAATATATTGCTTTTTATCTAATCCCAGTGCTTTTTCTATTCCATCAAGATCTTCTCTCATTACTTCAATTTTCATTGGAGCTTTTTTTACTAATTTACTAGTGGATTTCTCCCTGCTTTCTATATAATGTACTTTATAATGTTCATTTAGCTCCTTTACTACTTTCTCCCATCTTGGAAAAATTGTTAACATACCTGGTATAAACATTATTTCGACTTCTTCATGAGGTTGTTCTGGATTTTCAAAAGAAAGAATCCTCAACTTACTCCCATCGAATGCTGTTATGTACTGTTCTTTAGCGCTTTGTTCAAATGTTGATTTTTCAGAGATTTCTGATTCTTTCTGTTCTTTGTTCATGGTTTTACACTTCAGTTTTAACATTTATACTAATTATTTTACCAAATTGCTCTTTAGAGTAATATCTTAATTTCTATACAAGTGATATTTTTGAATAATTATCTTCGATTATTAATCACAAGAATCTTTTCTTCTCTTTTGATGACGAGATTTTTTCTTTTCTTCTTCTAGTTGTTTTTTTTCTTTTGCCAATTTTCTTTGTTCAGCTAATTCTTCTTCCATTTCTTCTTCATGCTTTGCTAACCACAACAACGTTATATCTTCTATTGATATTCCAGAGGTTTTTATATCTATGAAATTACCCCATTGAATAATCCGACTATGAATTTCATTTGCTTCTTTTTTATTGCTAGCAAAAAAGCGACACATTCCTCCAATCATTTCGTATCTAGGGCAAATATCTTTTGCTTCTTTCTTAGAAATTGCACCCTTAGGGATAACCATAATATCATACATATAGTTAAATTCGGAATGAAGATCTGCAACATCCACCATTCCTTTTACAGTTCCTCCTAATGCTATAAGCAAAATTTTATCACAAAGTACATCAACAACTTCAGGATCATGATCGACAAGCACTAGAGTTCGTTCTCTACCTTGCTTTTCAAGAAAATCTAAAACAACTTGTTTTCTTCGAAAATCAATACCATTTGTTGGTTCATCTGCAAAGAGGATTTCTGGATTCTTTTGTAAACCCACACATAATCTTGTAATTGCTTTTTGTCCTTCACTAAAAGTTTCAAGTTTCGTGTTCCAAAGATGGTCCAATTGTAATTCTTCAATAAAATCTTTAGCTAGAGCCATATCACCATTAGTTACTTTTACAAAAAAGTTAAGAGTTTGTTTTAGAGTGAGCTTTTTCTGAAAGTCCATTGCTGGTGAAACAAAACTTATCCTCTTTCTAACCTCTTTTAGTTCATGAAAAATATCAAATCCACAAACACGGGCTTCTCCCCCATCAGGAGAATAAATAGTTGATAAGGTTTTCAATAAAGTAGTTTTCCCAGAACCATTTGGACCCAATAGTGCTAAAGACAATCCTTTTGGCAAATCAAAGGTAATACCATTAAGAATTCTTTTCTTTGTAGGTTCGTTTTTACTTAATCTTGAAATCAGACCACCAACAGGAAATTCTTTAATGAGTGCATTAGATTCAATAATTTGATCAACCATTATTATTCCTCCATTTTAATAAAACTCTATAGTACCTCTCTTTCTTGCTAATTTTGTCATTGCCTTTACAAAGAAATACATTGCTACTAATAATACTGCACAAATTGCTATGTTTATCAAAATTACCTGCCAATATGCTAATCCAAAGAAATCTGCTGCTGTATTATGTTCTATGAGATATTTTCTCAACGCATATTGACCAGTTGTTATTGGTAAACAAACAATAATTGTAGATAATACACCACTATATTGACCAAAGAATTTAATTGTGAAGAAATAACCAGCTAGAATTCTTACAAGGTAAAGAACAATTCTCACAATAGTTGTTGTCTGTTTTACAAGTAAAGTTATAGAACCAATAAATAAGCTAATAGCTAACATAAACAAGTAAGCAAGTAATATTAATGGCACTAACATGAAAAATTCCAAAGCAGTATGTGGGAGTAAATTCACACCATTATTTTTTACGAGTGCAAAAGTTGGTATGGTAGTTATTAAAAAAATTCCGAAAAATTTTATGCTTGATGATATATACCGTCCAACCATGATACCAAGAGCGTCAACATTATTTGTTATTAGGTAGCCCATAGTTCCTCGAGCAGCTTCTTCTCTCAAACAAAAAGCAGTCTCTTCATAGTTGCCAGTAAAAAGAGTCCAATAAACTGATGATGAAAGTAAAAATAAGGACATATCGTATGGTGGAGCAAATTTTCCTGTAGAAGTTCCAACAGCTAATCCTAAAAAACCATAAGCAATTAGATTTGTTAGAGTCCAAAGCAATTGAATAACAATGTCTGACTTATATTGCCAATCAGTTATCAAATTTCTTTTAACAGTAGCAAAAGTTACATCAAATGTTGATGAAAGAGATTTCTCATAATTAGTATCACCTTTGAAAACACTCATCATTTAACACCCATTAGTCAAAAAATAATTTTACAATTATGATTTGAAATTCGTATAAATAGATAATAAACTAAAAACAAAAAGTTTGTGTAAAAGAAAGAAGAATTTGGATGATAAATAGAGTATAACTATTTACCATTCATCATCAAAATCATCCTCAAAGTCATCATCATCCTCAGATGGATCCCATTGTTCTTCTTCAGACCACAAGTCCTCATCTTCAACAACTTCAACTGGTTTGGGAGCAGATTTGGATTTAGCTGATTTCGTTTTTGTAGTAGTAGTAGGTGTTTTCTTCTCTAATCTCTCTTTTGTTTTTGCTGCTGCTTCATCAGCTTTCTTCTTTTTAGCTGCTGGAGTAATCCATGTGACTTTAATTGAAAATTCTCCACCTTGTTTTGTAGAAATAAAACCTATATCACAGCTTACATCATCTTGATCAATGTTTACTTCAAATTCAGATCCAGCCCAGATTACATCTGGTACGTTTTCATCAAAGGAATCAGAGAGATTCAAGAAGAGTTCGACTAATTCTTGTTTTTTGATGTGTTTAGTTAGTGAATATTTCACTTCAATCCACTTCCATTCGTTTCTACATTATTATAGAGCTCTTTTTATGTTTCTAAAATAAATAATTTGCTATTCAGCTTAAGAATAAACCATTATCTAAAAGTTTTTGTCTTAGAAGTACTATTTCGACATCATTATATAAATAATGAATCAATATATCATAGAAAAAAATTACTCATTGTTTTAGGTGGATAAAAGATGGAAGATTTAGAAATAATATTTAATTCATTTGAAAAAGCTTGTAGTGCTGGAGATTTCACAAGTGCTGAATCCCTAATTCAGCAACTAGAAGAGTTGTCTACAAAAGATGACACTGCAAACATTATTTATTCGAAAGCTGTTGTTAAAGCAATTGATGTTTTTAAGGGACGCTTTTCTTCCATTAAACTGAAAAAACTTCTTGCAAATGTGGAAAGAATTGTTGGAACATATCCAAATGAAAAAGAATTAGTCAATAATTATGCTAAAGCTCTTCGTTTTTCTTTATCTGCAATGAGTACAAAAGGACAACCAAATGTTATGAAAGAAATTATTGGGTATTTAGAGAATCTAGCTCTATCAAATCCTGATAATATAGTGATTTATGAGGAACTCTCACAAGCTTCTCATGAAATAGTTGATTTCTGGAAGAAGAGAGGAGATTTTCAAGCTCTGAGGAATAGAACATCAAAATTTAGAGAATTAGTCAAGAAATTTCCGAATAATGAATTAATTAAATTAAATCTTTCAAAATCACTTGTAGATGAAATAGATAGTTCAAATAAGAGAGATATTGAAAAAGTAGATAATTTATTACTCGAAATACAACAATTATCTGAATCAATGCCAATGAATATAGGATTACAACTTGAATGGGTTCATGCATATAGAACTGCAATGGATAGAACAAAAGAAAAACCAGATTATGCACATAAATGGCTAAACTCAATGAAAGAAATTGTTGCAAATAAAAAAGATGATGCTTTTAAAATTGAACTAGCAAAAGGATACATTAATGCAATTTCTCTGGGTGAATTAAAACAGGAGGAGCTAGTAAAATATCTTGATGAAATCGAGAAATTAGCTGTATCTATAAAGGAAAATAGAGAACTTCAAGCTATTTATTCTCAAAGTTTAATCATTGCATTACAATATATTGGAATTCAAGATTATACCAAGACTCAAAAAATATTAAAGGACATGCAAAAACTCGTTGATGAATTTTCTGATGATGAATTGATTGTTAATATCTATGTTGAAGCATTAACTGGGGTAATAGGCTTACTCGTTCAAGATCAAAAAGCTGATGAAATAGTTGCTCTATTAAATGAACTCGAGAGATTAGATAAAGAATATCCAAAAAATGAATTTATTCAGCAAACATTCGATCAGCTTTCATCAGTTCTCAAGATGATTGGTTTCAAGAGAACTAAAGAAAAACCAAAACGTATGGATTACCTATAATTAGTCTATAGTAAGTAATTCAAGGTAATTAATGAATAGAAGATTTTTTCAGAATTTCATTCTAAAAGATACTGCCATTGCTTGATCATTCTTCTTAGCTTCCAAATTTTACAGCTTTTGCTCTCAAGCTTTCGGAGGTTCTTTGTTGTTGAAGAAGTACATTGAACTCTTTCTTTGTGATATCAAATGTAACTGTACTCTTATCTATGTTTATTATCCGATATGTTTCCAAAGGCAAAGCATAATTCATCTCCCCTCGAAGAATTCTTTGATTGTTAATAACAGCAAAATACTCATCATTACTAGAATTTTCAGAATGTACCATATCTTCTCTAATTATCTTCCCTAACTTCTTACCATTTCTATCCAATGCTATTTTTGATTAAAGATTAGAATTCACTAAATTAATCCACTATATTATATTTAATTCAATTATGAATAAAAACCATTACAAATTAAATACAATAAAAATAGATTAAAAAAAGAAGAGAGAAATGAAAGGTTTTATTCATATTTTTAATAGTCTTTCATTTACTAAGTATTCAAAGTTATAATGTAAAATCGCCAGCATAGTTATCTTGTTCTTGTGGTGTATCTCCGCCACTATAAGGATAGGAAGCTGAAGCATAATCAAATGCATCTTCCATTGCAGTATTAAGATTTGATCCGAAGTGGTTGATTAATGCATATTCTAGGAAATAATAAGTCCAAGCTCCGTTACGGAATGTGCCTACATCCCAACCATAACCATCTTCTGTACAAGTAGTAGTCATATATAGTTTGTTCCCACAAGCAATTGAAAATTCGGGGATCATACCACCTGAATAGCAGTGATCCATGAAAACAAATACTTTAGGTGCTACAACACCAGTAAAAGCTGCTTGAAACTCAAAATCGTCCAAATATCCATCTTCTCCGTTTTCACCTGAAGCGCAATCCCAAGCACAATTGAAAGAATTTCCATAACCATCACCGCCTCCATGACCTGAAGTAATAAAGCAAATTTCATCACAATCAAGGTTAATAAGCCAATTAATATAATATTTGATATTATATTCTGTTGCTATACCATCATATTGTGGATAATTGTTTGTTCTAGAATCACCTAAAACAATGATATTTTCAGATGCGTACCCCATAGAATTGACAAGATAGTTGTACCAATCAGTTGCATCCTCATCACAGTATGAAAGATCACTAATTGCTTTGTAATCTGATATGCCTACTATTAAAGCAAATTTATCACCTGCAAGGGGAGGAGGAGGGCTATCATTTGCTACATAAACAGTTATTGTTTCAGAATATCTTCTTACTTTGACTCTAATAGTATGAACACCATCTGTATAAGAAGTTGTATCCCAAGAATAACTTCTAGCTTTCTTTGCTACCCTAACACCATCAATATAGATATCTGCTGAAGTGGAAGTTGTGATTGTTATTGTTCCTGAAACTGTTTCTCCATCAGTTGGATTTGTGATATAAGTAGCTTTAGGAGTAATCGCTTTCATTGCACGAGTTGTTGTTACAGTTGGAGTAACTGCAACCAAAGTTGATCCTACAAGTACTGATAGGATTACGAAAACAAATAATTTGGATTTGTTCATAATTTAACCCTCCAATAAATTCCCCAAATCAGTTATACATTTTCCCAGTATGATAGTGATGTCCACAAAACAACTGAGTGGAGGTTAATGGAATTAATGTATATATAACTTATAAAGATTATTAGCATTTGTTCCACAGCATTTCCCTTGCTCTTATTAACCAAAAATGAAGAAATAAATTCAAAGAAAATCTATTTTTAGGAAAAAGTTCTTTCTAAAGGTTCAAAAATGAAATAATCTTTAGAAATTTCCCACCCACGATTATTAAAATTAAAGTTCTCTGGATAAAACCAATATAATTTTGATTTCTTGGTATTTAGCGTATATACTTCAATTGATTCATAATAATTCCAGATTGAAAAGGCAAAATCTGATGCTTGAGTTGAACTCATATTTACCCAAATTAAAATTGAATCATCCTCAATAATATCCAAAGAAAACCGAAAAGGTGGTGGATCAGTATTAATTGCGTTGAATAATCGTGCTGCACAATCTCGAATTGGTTTTGTCCCAAAAGCAATATATGTTTCAGTTAATTGGAAGATTTCTCTATTGTAAATAAATCTGATTCTATCAATATAATTGTCCATGATATAATTGTAATCTCTATGTGTTTGAGTTTTACTTAAATTCAATTTGTCAATTATATCAGTTTGTTTCAATGAACCGTCTGCAGTTAACATCCTCAAAATCTTAAAATGATTGGGAGTAAAATTTGTATAATCAACAGATTTTTTATTTTGAATTGGTAGATCTGTTTTATATTTTGAAAGTGAATCAAACCAACTATTCCATGAGAAATTCCAAGAAGAAAGTTTTGCATTATATTTCTTCAAATCAGCATAAATATCAGTTCGAATCCCTGAGCTTTTCAAAGTTGTAAAAGAATCAATAATATTCTCTTTTTTTAATTTTTCAAGAAATTCGTGTAACAAATAATCGGTATTTGGTGGAATATCAAATTGCATGAAGAGTCCAAAACAGCCTCCAAAAGCTCTGACTCTATAATGAGTATAGGGATGTTCATCACAAGCTTTCTCTAACACATGCAATTTACTGGTCAAGTTTACATGTGCAAAAATACTCACGCGGTGGAGATCAAGTGTATAAGGATTAATTATTGCTATTGGTGTTCTAATTATACCTCGATTCCTTAAATCATCAACTCGTTTTTTTGCTGTTATTCTTGTAACTCCAAGTAGAGAAGCTAATTCAGTCATAGGCATAAAAGGATTAGATTCAAATGCCAACAGTATAGCAAAGTCCTCAGTACTGATATTAACACTCACATGTATACCTTCTTAGTGATTTCGAATTTTCGTATGCTTATTGTTTTGAGCTTTCTAATATTTTATACTGATATTTTACAAGTTAGAGGATCTGTTCCTTCTGTTCCACCAGGAGGGTCAAAGAGATAAGATTCTGTACCAATACTTGTTATACAACTACCTTTTGCTAAAACACCCGTTAATTCTACACAATACCAACCAGATTCGGTAGCGTGATTATCAAAATATGCTGTAGGTTGTGCGTATACATGAGCTGAACTTGTAACCTTGAATAAATATAGATAACTAAGTCCTGATGGCAATGTTAATTGAACACAAAGATCAAAATGAACGGGATTATTTCTTTGAGTGGTTCTATGAATATCTAATGTAAAATCTACTGCAATGTCATTTTCTATTCCATCTTCATGAGCTGCATAATAAAAGGCATTTTGTATTGAGATAGTAACAACTACATCATTATTTTCAATAACAGTAGCACCGTTAACAACTGCTATAGGTAAAATCGAAAAAATTACTAAGGAGGTCACTAATAAAACTCGTTTAAATTGCATTTCCTCACCAAAGTTTAATACTATCTTATGATTAAAAAGATTTGGGAATTTATGTTCAATTGATAGTGGATTATTTTTACATTTGTTGCAAGATTACAAAAAAATCTTTTCATTTTTTATAACAGTGCATAATTTCACCAATATACAATCGATGATAGTTGCCATCTTTGTAGAAGTTTTCTTGAATTTGATGTAGGAAATTTTCAGATTTAAGATCATGATAGTAGAGTTTTTTACAAATTAAAACTAATTCTGCTTCCTTAAAATAAATAGTATTTTCTTCTTCAATTGGTGTTAACTCAACGTCTTTCATTTTATTTACATCACGACCTGATTTTGTTCCACAGAAATTTAGTGTAGAACGAAAATCTTTATTGTAAAATGTTAAACTAAATGTTTCATTCTCCTTCAGAAATTCAAAAGTATAGCGGCTTGGTCTTACAAAAATGAAACAAACAGGTTTATGCCAAAGGACGCCTAATCCGCCCCAAGAAGCAGACATCATATTATATTTCTTGAGATTTCCTGATGTAATTAACATCCAATCTAAACCAATTAATTTTATTGCATTTTCTGTTAAATCTTTAGGAAGTATTTCAGTAAAACTCATAATCATTATTATTTTCAATGAAAGTTAAAAGTATTAGCTAGAATGAGAAAATTAATTTGTTTTTAAACAAAATCAAATCCTATTTCTTCAGCTGTTAAATCAAGAATATCTTCAAACTCATGTTTTCTCTTCTCAACAATACGACGTATAATAGCATGCCTAAATTTCATTCTCATTGCTTTGATTTTTGAGAATGGTTTGATACATTCCAAACCAGAGCTCATAATTTCTTCATGTTGATTACCATTCGGTTTTAATTCTTGCATTATAATTCCATTATACTTAATTTTCTTTAAATATCTAAAAAAATCATTATAAGGCATTTCCCCCAATCCCATAGGTAAATGTAAATCTTCAGTATTTGTACAATCTGAAATATGTATATACACAATTTCTTTCTCCAATTCTTTAGGTATATCCAACCAGTTTTTCCAATCATTTACATATCGATGAGAGATATCTAAAGCGTGACCTGCAAGCCGTTTTCCTAAATAATCTTTAGCTTGGAAATAAAATTCCATAAAATAACTATCTGATTGACCTACAACATTCTCAAGAACAATAGGAGTGTCAATTTTAGCTAATCTATTAAACATTAATTCAAATTTACTATTGGGATCTTCAGGTGAATGAGCTAAAGTATACTTTATATTAAGCTTATTTTTTGTTTCATTTACAAAAGAGATTACTTCTTCCATTTGTATTTCATAATCTTTATTCGGTGAAGAAAAATCAAATCTATCTCTATTAAAAATTGGCAGATGGAAAGTTGTTGTTGTTTTTCTTAGATTTTTTAAGACAAGTTTTATTTGAGGTATTATCCGCCAATTAAATTCGAAGTGCTCTATTAGAGTTCCTTTCATAAGTTGGATAATGATATCAAGAGGGAGACTCTTTATAGGCTCTAATGCAAATCCAACTTTCAAATTACATCTCTCAAATAATTTTTTGGTGGTATTTACTATTTTTTCTAAATAGATCGTTTTAAAAATTTTTGACAGTTTTCTAAACTAGTTAGCATTTTTAAGATGATATTCTTCATTTCTATTTTTTTTCATTTAGATTCTAAAGCACATGTAAAATAATCTAGAATCGCTAATAGAATTATAACTGTTTGAATAAGGTGATATTTAATGAGAAGAAAAAACACAAAATCTCGATTTTTACTATTGTTAATTTTAATTTCATTTTCAATATTAGGTACTATTACAATTTATACAAAAGCTCATTCTCCTTCATCAATGACACTATCGTATATAACTGCAACTGAAACATTAGAAGTGACTATGACCCACTCAGCAGATTTGATTACTCATTATATAAATAAAGTAGAAATTTGGAAAAACGATATCATTACAATAACGGAAACTTATGATAGTCAACCCTCTGTAACTTTTACTTACAATTATGTGATCAATGTTACTACTAATGATGTATTACAAGTGAAAGCGAGCTGTAACCAAGGGGGATCAATAACAAAGGAAATAACACCAATAGTTGGCACTTTGAATTCTACAAATACAACTACAAACAATACTCCTGGATTTGCATTAGATATAGTTATTATTGGATTAACTTCAGTAAATGTTTTAGGCATATTAATTAAGAAAAAAAATAGTTAATATTAAAAATTAAACACTTAATAGATGAATTCATTAAAACAAAAAATTAATGAATTCTTTAGATTTCTTTTAAAATTTTAATTTTTAATAAAGAAAATTTTTAGATAACAATATTATTTATATTTCCTATGAAGAAAGAAGGTTATTTATTAATTAGTGGAATTGCATTATTGAATATTATAGTAATAATATTGTTCTCTTTGAATAATCCAATCATTGATCCTTTTTTCTTTTTTATTCGACTATTTTCATTGCTTGGACTAGTAGCGATGTTTATTTCCTCAATGTTAACACCATTTCAAAAAGAACTATATGAATTTTTCAAGAAACCATTTATTAAAATTCATCACAGCACAACGATTTTTGGTTTAGTATCAATTACTCTGCACCCGGTTATTTTTGCGATAAATATTATGGTCTATTCAAGTTTTGTTGATGGATTGAAGGTATTTATTCCTGATTTCTCGTCACTCTATCAATTTTGGCTTTTAGCAGGAAGACCAGCACTAATTATCATTTATATTGCTCTAATTGGTGTATTAATAAGAAATTCATTAAAGAAAGGATGGCGATGGATTCATGGTTTGAATTATATTGCACTCATTTTTGGTGTAGTACATGGAATTATGATTGGATCTGACTTCTATGATTTCGTATCACCAATTAATACCCAAAAATTAATTATGACAGTTTTATTCCTATTAATGATTGCAACTACTATTACAACATTTACTATAAAGCGAATTAAGATGTTTAAACTCCAGAAGCGCAAAAAAGAACGTTTGAGATCAAAAGAGAAACCTATTATTGAAGATTCAATCATTGACTCTGAAGAAAAAAATGAATGATCAACAATTATTAATTAGAAGATTCTTTTTTTCTTCTTATATTTCTCAATTATAAAATTGATCAAATAATCATTCATATTTTAATAATGATTGATTAAGTAATTTTTAATTTAAAATTGTTTTTTTAAACTCATAACTGCCTTTCAAATTTTACAATAAGAAATTACAAAAAATTGCACTAAAAGTTAGATAAAATAAAAAAAGAAGAAGTTACTTCTTCGCCCATCCGCTGTTTCAAAAATAAAGAAAAAGGGGATGATGCTCAGAAGCATCTCAAAACTGCGCTTGGACCGAGGTCTTTGTACTCTTTCTTGGTGACCCACATCTTTTGGAAGGTCTTCAAGCTGGAAAGGATTGAACCGCCAATCCATACAGAGTATCTTCTCTCGGGTGGAGCGATGATCTTGACTTCGATTCCTTCAGGAACTTGCTCAGTTAATTCTTTGTGTAATCTCTCTTTGAGACCACTGAACATGGTAGAACCACCAGATAAGACAATGTTCTGGTATAATTCTCTTCTGAGGTCAACGTCACATTTGTTAATTGCTTGGAAGATTGCATCATCTAAAGACATTGCTTCCTTACCAATTTGTTGTGGTTGGAAGAATACTTCAGGAGCTAAGAATCTTTCAGTTCCGATAGTGAGGACATTGCCATCTGGCATTTGGTATGTCTTTTCCATGCCAGAAACTTTTTCAGCTAATTGTAGTTCCTTCTCGGGGTCAAGGGCAACGTAACAGAGTTTTTCTTTAATGTCACGCACAATTTCGAGTTCTGCGCTGCTTGTAAGTGAATAACCTTTTTGTCTGAGTAATCTTCTAAAGTAGTTTGTAATGTCACGACCTGCTAAGTCGATTCTATCAATTGCGTGGGTTAATGCAAAACCTTCGTAGATAGGTACAATGTGAGTAACACCATCACCAGAGTCTACAACTAAACCAGTGGTTCGACCACTAGCATACAAGGATAATACTGCTTGCATGGAGACATACATGGCTGGGACATCAAAGGTCTCAAACATAATTTCAGCCATCTTTTCTCTGTTGTGTTCTGGGTTCAAGGGTGCTTCTGTCAAAAGTATAGGATGTTCATTTGGATTTTCTCTTAAGTCATTGTAGAATGTAAAGTGCCATATTCTTTCCATAGCATCCCAATCTTCGACTGTACCGTGTTCAATTGGGTAGAGTAATCGTAAGACACCTCTCAAATTGAGGGCTTCTTCACCGATATAGTATTCGCGCACGTAGTGTTCTACGTCTGTCATAATGCTTTGATATTTTGGATAACCGATCAATGTTGGGAAAACACTTCTAGGTTGGTCTTCTCCGGCATAACCATTTTTTGATAGACCGGTTCCATTGTCAATCACCAAAGCTTTTTCTTGTAATATTTCTTCGGACATTGTTGGTACTTCCCCTCGAGGGATTTTTTTTCGTTATAAAAATTATAACTTCGTATTCTAAGGTTAAAGATTTCCAAATATAAATAAAACGGTTGAGGTATTTGTTCGAAAAGTGCTTTTTTGTATATCTTACGAAATACGACGCATATCTTACGATATGAGATTTACGGAAACATTTACTAGATGTCTGGAGAGATTTATTATTAAATTAAAATCCTATTTAATTAAGTACAAGATTAATAAAAATGTTAGGAATGCAGCTATTTTCTTTTGAATTTTGTTGTTTTTATTGTGCCTTTAGCTATGAATTTATTTTTGCTAGTGGTTTTGAAACTCATCCATTGAACTTTATTCATAATCAAATCAACATTTAGACGATTAGTGGATAATTTACTACCTGAAGTGATCATTTTCACAATAAACCATTCAAAACTATATTTGAAATTAAATCTGGACCAAATTGAGATTAAAGCTTCAAAATAAAGTATGCTGAACAATCCTACAAGTAAGGCTAAATATTCTTTTCCTAATCCAAAAACAGCTGTTTGAAGAAGGTTGATAGGTTTCCCAAAAGCACTTAATATTACAGTTAAAATCCATCTTGGTAAGATTTCAAAAATCTGGAGACAGTAAATTGTTAAAGAAGCCATACCCCACAATCTAAAATGCTTAACAATTGGATTATTCGCAAATCTCTCAGAATTTCCTCTATATTCAACAGCCCAAAAAAGGAACATTATTACAGCAATTTGCCCCCCTATTATTGCCAAATAATTTCCAAGAGTAGGTCGACCATTACTTAGATTATATTGGCCAATAGCTATGAAAATTCCACCAATCCCCATGATACCAACACCACTTAATCCTGCAATAAGAGGAAATCGTTTGACTTGTTTGGGTCTGCCTATAGTTAAACCAATCATTGAACCAATAAAAGAAGTAGCTAAATATGGGAAGAGAGGTTCCATATCTCCAGCTAATATCGCACAGATCCATGCTTTTAACGAAGCGTTTTCAGCTTGGAAATAAACACTTGGCCATCGTGTATTGTCAGTTATACCTGGAGGGGGATTTTCGGGTATTTTCCATGATAGGCTATCAACGAATTTGTGAATAAATGGACTTGCGATGATTATTGCTACCACTAATACACCATAAACAATGATATTACGAAAGTATTTTTCATGACCATTTTTTCTTAATAAGAAGAAATTAACAGTCCCATTAATAATTAAACACCAACCAATTATTTGTAAAGTATGCATCGCAAAAATTCGCTCATAAAGTGGACGCAGATTCGTCCAATCACCTGATAAAGTTGATTGACCAAAATAACCCCAATACCCAAGATTATCTGCAAGTAATCCAGCTAGTAAAATACCTGTACCAGTTAAAAGTTGCTTAACTAGTAATTGATGCTGTTTATCTAAATTAGGCATTTTTCTAAACATAGAAATAGTATTCACAATAGACGAAATTAGAAGAAAATAAGCATTCCAACTGAGAAAAAAACCTAAAGTTAAACCAAAAATTAATGCTATTAACGGAAGCTCAAGAATTTTCTCAGGTTCCTCTTTAACCCAAGTGTAATCATATAAATGCTCAAAAGTATGCATCAAAGTCATAAAATAAATAGCTAAACCTCGTTGAAAATCTAGTGAAGCAATTCTTTTTGGTTTGATTTTATTCCTATCTAAAATATTTGATACATTGGAGCTCATAATTAATCCCAATATTGATCTTAATTAATCTTAGAATAGAAAATTCCCATTTTCTCTTTTAAATATGGATTCATTTGCTATAAAATTTTTTTTAGTAATTTAGGTGGAAAAAAGAATTTTACTAAAAAAACTAGCATTTGAATTTGTAGTAATTTAATTCTGCGAAGAATTTTCAATCATTACAATGTTTTATTTCATTATAAGGACCTAAATATTTTGGTAAATCTTTTTCATAGAAAAATTCTTCACTAAAAGCAGGTTCTAAAGCATCAATCCAAGTAGCATTTGGATTATATTTCGCGAAAAATGGTTTCTTTACCCAATCAGGATTTCTTCCTTGAATAAAGGATAGAACAATTACTTTTTGTTCATTTATTTTAGCAATTCCTTGTACTGAAATTTTTCCAGGTGTACAAGACATAGATGGTCCTCTAACAGTTCTACAAATACCACTTACTTTACTGTAGGCTTTTTTAAAAATAAGCCAGGCTTTTACCAATGGAACACTAAAATAATATTGAGCACCAGTATCCCTTACTACAAACATGTAATAAGGAATCATCCCTAATGCTACTTGTTTTCGCCACATTTCTGCCCAAACATCTGCTAAAGCATTAATATGATTTAATAGTGGCGATTGAGTTCTAATCATTACACCTACTTCTTGTAAATTTTTAACTGCAAGTTCTAAATAGGGACTTTGTAATTCCCTAAAATGATTAAAATGAGCCATAAAAGCTACATTTAATCCATTTTCTTTGATCTCTTGAAAAAGACTTAGAAGTGTAGAAGTATCTTTATCATTAATAAATCTATGAGGCCAATAACTAAGAGATTTTGAACCTATACGAATAGTTCTTAGGTGGGGAATGTTTGCTTCAATAATAGGTCTAAGATATTTTTCTAATACAGAAGCATGCATTATCATTGGATCACCACCAGTGATTAAAATATCAGTTATTGTAGGGTGTTCATGTATGTAGTTTACAAAATCATCCATTGGTTTCATACCAAATTTACGATTTGCATCAATTGTTACAAATTGTGACCAACGAAAACAAAAAGTACAATAAGCATGACAACTTTGACCATTACTAGGAAATAATAGAACTGTTTCTTGATATTTATGTTGAACACCATTCAGTTTTTTACCATTATATTTTGGAATATTACAAGTTTTTTGACCAGCTGGGTAAGGATTTAATTCAAGTCTGATTGATTGTGAAACTTTCTTGATTATGTTTTTATCACCAGTAACAATTGCTTCTTTCATCCGTTTGAAATGATGAGGTAAAAGCATATCTTTCTGTGGTAAAGTTAATTGGAAAATAGGATCATTAGGAATATCATTCCAATTAATTAAATTCTGTAAAACATAATTGTTAGTCTTAAATGGAAGTACATGAGCGACGATTTTCATATCGCGTATTGTGTTTTCATCTAAGGTTTCTAATTCTTTTATTCTATCAATATTTGAGAGTGTATAAGATTTATATCGATTGCTAATCTTAGATGAAAAATTATTATTTTTATCAGTTTTTCTGTTTATTTCCTCTTCTGTTTCAAATGATAAATCCATTAAATCACCAGCTTATGGTATGTTTATATTAAAAGGTTAAAATTGCAGAATTGCAATGCCTTATAATATTGACTTTCGGAATCAATTTCTCGTATAATTCTTTTTGGAATAGGGCTTATGATTCCCTTATAATTACCTTATTCATATTAATATTCAAAAAAAAACCTATTAAATCTTCGGGTATCATTTAAAAAGGAGAGTTAGAAATCCATACTTTTTTTAGGAATTTCTAGGAAAGAGAAATAAAGTCATAAAATATATTTTGTTATTATGTCAGAATTTGAAAAAGAAGAAGAATTATTGATCTTTAAACTTAATAATCAAAAAGATACTTACAAACTATTAATCATGCTCTGGAATAGAGGAAAAATGTTTGGAGGAAAAATAAGAAGATTAGGAATGAATGATCGAACTTTAATTAAAGTGAGAGAAATCTTGAAGGAATTTGGTCTCATAAAATTATCTGCTCTTGAAGGTTCAAGAAGACTCTATTATGAATTGACACCAAAAGGGAAAAGAGTGGTAGAGAAACTAGTGGAACTCGAGAGAGTATTGATATCCGATTAAAAAAAATAAATCTCAATAAACTTTTTTTTCAAGTATTCTATAGTATCATAATATGAAATATGCAGTTGATGGAATACTTTACAGAGAAGGAAGAGTAATTCTCATAAAACGGGCAGGGAAAACCTTCCATGGTTGTTGGGCACTCCCAGGAGGAATGTTAGAAGAAGGTGAAATGGTTGAGAAAACACTCGAGAGAGAAATGAAAGAAGAATTAGGAGTAGATGTTATTCCTTGTGATATTTTAGGAGTATATTCAGAAAAAAATAGAGATCCAAGACAACATACGATATCGGTTGTTTATATTTGTGATTATGAAGGAGAATTAAAAGCGGGAGATGATGCAGCAGAATATGGCATTTTTGAAGTCAACGAAGCAGTAGATTTGGAATTAGCCTTTGATCATAAGAAAATCTTACAAGATTTTCAGAATTGGCTGCAGAAAAAAGGAACATTTTGGTCCTCAAAAAATAGAAATTAAAAACCATTTGTTAGAAAAATTTTATATAAAGTTTTGAAGATATATTAAGTTTGAAAGGAGAAAATAGAGGCGAAAATAACTATTGAAGAAAAGAGAACAGATTATAATATCTGTATTTATTGTTATTATTTGTTTAATATCACATAGCATCATTTCTTTAACACAATCAGGAACTAATATGGAAGCAATAAAAGCTGAAAATATTTCTGAGAAAATAACATCAAAAAATCCAATAGCGATTTATTATTTCGATTCCCAGTTAATAAAATATAAGCTGTATTTAACTGATTATGAAAATGATAGAATACCAATTTTAGATATTCAGGATACAAATATCATAAGAGATGATTCAATAGTGATTAATACAGAAGATGAAATTAATAAAAAAATTATTTTTGAGGATTATATTTTCACCATTAAAGTGAATCGTTCAGAAGAAAAGCAATGGATGAATTATCTCCAAATCTATGAAATAAGAAACAAAATAGCTCAATTAAAAGGAGAAGTATTTCTACTAAGTAAATTGGATAGATACCCAATAAGCGGGAAAATTGGAATTTTAGATAATAAATTATGTTTTGTATTTATTTGGTTAAAAGAGATCTATATAATTGATTGTAGCGATTCTTTACAACCTGTCTTATTAATGAAATATCATTATATAAATTTCTCATCATTAATAAATGAATTAAAAACGAATTTTGATATCATTGAGAATTATATCATTATACAATATAAAAAAGAAAATAGTGGAAATGAGATATTTTTAGGTATAATTGATTTTTCAGATATTAATAGCCCAGAATTTGATTCCGAAATAGATCATGGATACAGATGGAGAGTAGTAAATAATGATTTTATTTATTTATACTATCCATACAATCTCAGTGGTTTGGAAATCTATAATATTAAAGATAAAAAGAATCCTGAACTAGTTGCTCTTTTGGAAAACAATAGCTATATTGATGGAATTACAGCTGAGGATAATTTTGTCTATCTACTATTAAATAATTCAATGTTAAGAATTTATCAACAAGGTTTTAATGAAATATACGAACTGATCTCAGAAATAGAATTAGAGAAAAGTGAAGAGATTAGTGAATACTTTTTTGGAGGACAAATCTATCGCAATAGAATGATAATAAATAGAATGAGTGAAGACAAAAATAGAACTTTTAGTTTAATTGATATTGGGAATAAAGAAAATCCAAAGGAATTGATAATTTTTGGGCCGGAAAGTGGAGTAACAAAAACATTAGAAAACAATGGTTTGTATTTAATTTTTAGTGTGATATGTATACTTGTTGGAGTAAAAAGAAAGAAAAAACAAAGGAAAGTTTTCTAAGGAAAAAATAAAAGACGTTAGGATATATTAAAAACAAGAATTACTGGAAAAGGAAAAAAAAGAACAATTTTTTGGAAAATTTCTTTTTAAATACTATAAAAAGTAGAAATTATTGAAAGAAGGAATATAGGAGAAAAAAAAGGAAAGTTTCCCACAAAAGGACGGGAAACGGTGACGACCTACTTCCTCATCAAAGAAGTGAGGGGACTGGAGAGGTAGAAGAATGATTTTTGGATATAAGAACCGGAGACGAATTCTTATATCCCCCTGGTCTTCATACCTAATAATGAATTAAAAAAAGAGTATTTAAAGACAAATTATTTGGTTAAAAATACCTTCTTTTTGCAAAGGAACTTTTACACAGAATATTAGATACTTATTGTCGCTTTTCTACACTTTTTCCTTAAAAAACTCTTTTTTGTGTTCTTTTTCAGAGAATTTTCTGCTTTAAAAGACCTTCTTTGAATATTTCTATTGATATATAATACACGGAGATATTTAAAAGATGAAAGGAAAAGTTTCCCCAAAAATAGCCGCTCTGGCCCTTTTAATTTTGACCTTCTTAGTAACTGGTTCCCTTGCAGTAAAAACTGCTATCGCTCCACCCCAAGGTTTTGAACCTGGTGATGGCGATCCAGGAAATTAATTCTAAAATATTTGAGGAATAATATCATTTCCTCAAAGATTCTTAGTCTAATAGCCATTTTTTTGTTTTAAAATTATATAATTTATCAAATGGTACATATTTATTGATAACATTGTTCATGGAGAAAAATTCTATATCCACATTATAATTAGATAGATTTTTCTTAATTACTTCTACAATTGGATTATGATAATCCAAACCTAAAATTAAAACTATAATTGAATCAGAGGTAAATTGGATTAACATCCAACTAAAAATGGATATTTTATTAATAATTTCTTCTGTTAAATCATTAGAGTTTACTTTAATTTTCAAAACAAGATAATTTGCGGGTAATAAATTAGATAAGGAAATAGAAATCCTAAAATCAATTAGATTTTTAATAAAAGCTTCAGTTTGAAATTTCTTGAAAAAACTAATTGAATCTGATATGTTTCCACTATCAATTTTATTATCAGCAAGAAACTTGTTTAGTTCTTTTACTTGTACTCCAAAAACACCATGTCCAACAATAGAATCATACATTAAAATAGCAATAAAACGCAGTAAATTTTTATCTTTTTCTGAAAATACTGTTGGAGTTTTTTCAGAAAAATTATTAAAATTCCATAATTCTAAGACAGAGAGATTCTTTTTATTAGAAATCAATTCCTTGAAATTATTTACATTTGGTATAAAATCTTTGTCAATAATTGTTGTCCGATATGCTTTATTTCTAATTAATTTTGTTTCTAAAGAAATAATCTCATCTTTCTTGAGATGTTTCTCCATCTTTATTGAGAAATTTTCTATAAAAATATGAGGGCATTCTATCGAACTATAAATAAAAAGGGCACTACTATTTTCTCCCCTATATACTCTTCTTATATAATTTGATTTAGAGAGTTCATCTAAGATTTTTTGAGCTATTTCCTCATTCTGTTTATCAATTTTGATTATAAGTAAATAGGAATGTAAACCCATCTTTTTCCAATTTCTTTCAATAAACCATTTAGATTTATATCTAGTAGCAATTTTTAACAAGCTTCTTGATATAATAGAAGCATCCACACCAATTTTTTTAGCAATGTCTGAAAATGATGTAGAATAACCAGATTTAGATAATTCCGAGATTATAGAAGCAGTTGTTTTGTTTACTTGTAAAGGGGCAGCAATATGTAAAGGATCAACTGCAATATACCTAGTAAAATCATAAATAATCTCATTATAATCAAGTTCTTCTAATGGAATGTCCTCAATGAAAAATAAGAAAGTATTTAGAATTAATTTAAATGAAATATTCTGTGTTAAAATCGTTGTTAGAAGAGAATCAATTTTAGTTAATTGATTTGTTTCTTCTATAGAGGATGAGGAGGGAGGATAAAGCAATCTAATTTTTACTTCAGATAAATTAGCTTCATGAGGTTGATCTTTAACTATGCTTTGTATATAACTTAAAGATGTAAAATTCAAGAAATAATTTGTAAGCTGTGAAATCTCCTTAAATAAAATATCTTCAGAAAGAAAAAGTGAAATTGTTTCCCTAATAATTAAAAATTCCCAGAGACTCTTTTTGTAAAATAAAGGTTCAACATTATTCAACCAACTACCAAAAACCATCTCATTAGCAGTTCTAACTACACCAAAGGATTCAAAATATTCTGGAGCATCGCCAACAGTTATAGTAATATCTGAGAGACTCCTCACTAAATCCCAATTTGTTTCTTTCCGTATTTCAGAGATAATCTCGTTCATTCCCTCTCTAATCTTCTCAGGAGTTAGTGGGAATTCTAAATTCATAATACATTAAATATAATAAAATCAACTTTAAAAGAGTATTTCAAATGATAAAAATTTTCAACAATAATTTTCTTAAAAAGTATTAGCGAAAAAATCTGAAAATAAAACCGACAATAAAAAAATTCTCCGACAATAAAAGTTCTTACGCTTTAGTAGTGAAATCAAAAAATTTTTATGTAAGGGAGTTTAATATATAGCTCAATCCGACAAAATCTAATTTTGCCGGACCCTCTCTCCCCACAAACACATCTATCTTTTTGGTAGGTGTGTTAAATAAATCCCTATTTCCTTTTCCTGGACGGCGGATTACTTTTTCCCCGTCCAGTTTTAATTCGACCTACGTTAGCGTATAGTAAAAAATAAGTATAGTTTAGTTTTTAGATTTTCTTTTTACGTTTTTGATTTACGTGGACAGTAAAAACTTTTGAAGAAAATAAGAAGATAACAAATCCACTTGATTCTTCTAAACCAAATTTTTTTCACCAAAATGGATTTCTCAAGTATTTTAACTGCTAATACTATTGCTAAGAAGCTATTTGTTGGGGAACTCTTTATTATTGATAATTGAAATTAAAATTTATAATTAAATTTAGATGATTAAAATGACTAAAGGAAAAACAGCCTTAGGAGGCTTCATTGGAGCTCTTATCAGTGTCGGACTTCTTGTTTTGACTGTCTTTTTAACTAGTCTTACAGATTCTATTGCTCTCTTTATTTCGTTAGCTATTGTTTCTTGGTTAGTTGCAGGTCTAATTGCTGGATTATTTACCTTCTCTCCTGGTAAGGGTGCTTTAGCAGGTTTACTTGTTGCTCTATTTACGTTTATTCTTAATGCAGTTATTATTGTTCTTTTTACCGTAATTGGAGGAGCAGCTATTTTCTTAGTATTAGTAGAAATTCTAACATTAGGAACATATGATGGTTCAGGACTTGATCCTGGATTGGTATTCATTTTAGTTTTAATTGGATTGCTTATTGCCTTCATTATTACTCTGATATCTTCAGTATTTAGTATCAGTGGAGGAGCAATCGGAGGAGTAATTCGAAAACCTAAAAGTGTAAAATAATTCAAATTTAAAGTAAATAGTTCAATTTAAAAGTAATTTTCAAAAAAACTAACTGGGCATCATCCCTTTTTTCTTTTTTTATTAAATTTTTTAAAAAATTCACATAATTTTCATTAATATTCTTATAATAGTTCAAGAGAGAAATTTAAGAGGAATAATTTGAATGGAGAGAATAGCACTTGAAATTAAGAACTATAACAGATTTTGAAGATTTAATAATAGGAGCAAAGATTCTTGGTTGTGGAGGTGGAGGGGAGGAATCACTAGCAAGAGTTCGAGTGAAAGAAATTCTAGAACAAGGCTATAATGTAAAGATTATCCAACCAAAGGATATTCCAAATGAAGCTCTTATTTGTGTTTCAGGAATGGTAGGTGGTCGTTGCACTCCAGAATGTCTGATAAATGTTCATGGGTACCCAGAAACTGATTTGTGGCCAATGTATACTGCTACCAAAGAACTTGAATTGTTTTTAGATGAAAATTTACACTCTTTGGTTTCCACTGAAATTGGGGCAGGGAATTTTCTTGTTCCAATCCTGGTATCAGCACGTTTAGGAATAAATGTGATTGATGGAGATTTATGTGGTCGTGCAAAACCAGAAATCAGTATTTCAACAAGTAATATTTTAGGAATTCCAATCACTCCCTTATCTATTGCTTCCGCTTATGGTGATAAATTAATTCTAAAAACTACCCAAACAGATCAAAGAGCAGAGCAAATTGCTCGAGAGATTGCAGTTCTCTCTGGAGGAGCTGTTGGTGTTGCTCGTTGTCCTGCTCGTTGGGAGAGATATGAAAAAGCAGTAATTCCTCATACGATGAGTAAAGCTCAAAACTTAGGTCGAGCTATTAGAAATGCTCGAGAGACTGGAAATAATCCAATCAAAATCATTTCAGAACAAATTAATGGAAGAGAACTTTTTAATGGTTTTGTGAAATCATTTGAAATTACAGATATGGGGGGGTTTGTAATTGGTACAATTATTATTGAAAACACCAAAAAAGAACTCTTTAAGATTTGGTTTAAAAATGAGTATCTTGTTTCATGGTTAAGGAACAAACCATACATTACTTCACCAGATTTAATATGCGTTGTAGATCAAGAGACAGGAGAAGGACTAACTCCTTGGGCTAATGATTTCTCTCTAAATCGAGCAGTTTCTGTTATAGGGGCAGCAAATGCTCCTATATGGTACACTACAAAAGGACTCGAGATATTTGGTCCTAAACACTTTGATTTTGATATAAAGTTTCAATCCTTCAATGATTTTATGGAAAATAAGTAGTGATTGAATTTCTATACTGTTTCATACCTAAATATGATATAATTAAGTAATTGTAAATTCCACTTGATGTTTCTTATATCAAGACAAAAAGTTAGATGGTCTTCAGGCAGCTTTTCGTTTGCTGCCTAGTCAAGACCAATTCTATAATATCTCCATCAAGTAATTCATGTTCAAGCCCTACTTGTTGTCCTTCAAATTCACTAGAAGAACCCCAGACTCGAGCAAATCTGAATCGTGTAAGAAAATTGGAATGAATTTTCTCAGTAACATAAGCAACAGTTGAGTCTTTAGGAACTACAAGTGGTTCATCAAAATTTGGTTTTGCGCCAGAAGGTTTTGTATAAACTCTAATAATATCTAGCGAATCAAAGAGTCTCTTCTTCAATTTCTCAAGTGCTTCTTGATTATTATATGCAGTTGGAATAATTTCCAAATCAGTTTTTTGTAGTAATTCTTCGTAAGCTTCTTTTGAACCTGGGAGATCACCTTTTGTAGCAATTATAGCCATTTTATAAACAGATTCTCCATCAATCAGCATATTTGCACTTTCCAATTGTTCAATTAGAAATGTAAGTTGCCGATCAATATCCATCGTTAGATCAATGATCATCATAATTGCATCACTAGTTCTAGCCACCCTGACAATTTGTTTACTAATAGCCCAATCTTCCTTGAAATCTAAGAAACCAGGAAGATCAACTATTTGAAACGTAATATTTTCAAATATGCAAGCACCAGCTTGTCCAGTAGTTGTTGTATGAAGATAATCTCCAATTTGAACATCTGTATTGGTTATAGCATTCATTAGTGTACTTTTGCCAACATTTGAAAGACCAAATAAAGCAATTCTACCAACACCAGATTTAGGAATTTCAAAAGGATCATATTGTCTAGCTTTTTGTTTTGGAGTGTATAGCTCTTGTTTCTTTCTTCCATCTAGCCATAATATTAGGTGTTTGAAATCACCAGTTTTATCTAATTTTTTCCTTTGAATTTCATCTATTATCTCATCTACTTCAGCAGCAAATTCTTCGCCTTCTAAATATCTAAGTCTATTTGCTGTTTTGTAAAGGAACATTCTATATTTTGTTCTACTCATTTTTTTATCACCGAATTTTGTTTATTTTATCTTTTGTATTGAATATTTTATGAGAAGACCAAATTCCTGATGCGAAAAAAAGCGTTCAAAAATCAACTGTCTTGAGTGAAATCTCATTTACTCGAAATAATACTTTAAAACCAGACAGTGGACTAATGCTACGCTCCGCTAACGAAAATTTGACCTATGTTAGCGAGCGAGGTCCCCTCGCATTCAGTCAGTATGCAAAAGTGTCAAACAGCAATTTGTCCACACACTTTAAATAGTATATTTCAATAAAAATTTTTTTGAAAAAATGAAAAATTAATTTTTATCAAATTATTTTACATTAAAAAAATTCAAACAATATGTTTACATTTTTAAACGTGAAGAACCAATATTTTGTTTGGATTAGAGGAAAAAGGTGGGTTATATATTAACAACGAAATGAATTCGGGAAAATATTCATTTAAGACAATTTTCAGAGTTTTTTTAAAGACAGGAAAGAAGAGAATAATTGTCACTATATTAACGGGAATTGTAGTGTTTATTCTACTAACAGCTTTTTTTATGAGCTGGTTTAATTATCGATACGATTCATTTTATAATTATGTTGAGGAACAGAATGATTGGTATTTAGATGGTAATATGGGTGCTAGAACGGATAATGTGAGAAGAACTCTATTAGGTATTTATGGAGTGAATTATTTGGATCTAGTTACTCAAGAAATATATGATTATATTGAAACTACCATTCCAGGAATCATAAATAAGTCTACTGCTTCACTACATACTTTACTCTATAATTTTCAATATTATCCTGCTATCGAACACCTACCAGTAAAATTTATGTGTGTTGATAATGAAGCAAGTAATGCTTATTCTAATTGCTTAAAAGAAGGCAGATTACCAACAAATAGAAGTGAACTATTATATTATCCTGGTAATGTCACACAACCTTTGTGGTCGTTAAATGATATCGTTAATATAAAACCTCAAAATAATATCGCTACAATAGGGCAAAATTTTACCGTTGTAGGTATTTTAGATAATGTAGTTACAGCTTTTCATCGAAGTGGCTTTTCTGGGGATATTTTTGGTGGTGGATATGGATATTGGTATAACGTGGATTATGATTATTATTCAAACTTGAATATAGATATTTTTTTCACTTATCAAGATGATTTTGTAACTTCTATACTGAATTTTACTGGTTTTTATGAAGATATAGTTTTATCTATAGATTATAAATACCAATTTGAAATCAGTCACATCAAAAATCTTGGAACTATTACATCCAGTCTTCGAAATCAGCTGATGTTTGAACCACCAATTTTTGAATACTTAGAAAGTGAAGTGGATCAATTATGTTATGATTTATACTTAAGGCTAGCTTACTTTAATGATAATTGGATGATTGAAACTGTAAAGGTATTTGCTTCGAGTATTCCAATTATTTTCTTGTTTGGTCTTGTATGTGTGGAGACATTTAGAATTGGTACTTTTGAGAAAGAATCGAAATTCAAGCTTTTAAAAGTTCATGGCTTGGAATTTAAAACCTTAAGAAAAATGATTGCATTAGAAAATCTTATAATTTCAAGTGCAAGTATTTTTTCTGGTTTTATACTTGGTACAGGTATTGGTTATCTTTTCTCTTTAGGTATGGGGACTAAAAACATAGGAGTGTACCTATCAGCTTTAGGTGAGCCGTCGCTATTAATTTCCTTGGTGGTTTTGTTTCTTACTTTATTTATTGGAGGATTTTTTATAGAAAATACATTAGCCAAAAAATCTGCTCAAACGGTTTCGGAATTATATAGAAGAAAAAGGATGAAATTCTTACGTAGGTTATTTTCCACTCCTGAAATTATTATGTTATTAGTTGGTTTGGTTACTATAGCAATAGGATTTACAGGATTGTATTTCATTCCAATGCTAGATTATACCATTTACGCAGGAAAGGAAATACAATTAATGATGTCATTTCTTTTCATTGCTGCTCTTGGTGCACTTTTTGTACTTATATCACTCTTTCAATTATTTACTCGATTGATTAATTTATTATGGAGATTTGTTGGGAATAAAACATGGAATCACACGAAAAGTTTCTTCACTTTATCGTTAAAACATCTCTCAATTTATTCAAAGAATTACCAAAGAACAGTTTTAGCGATGTTTGTTATTGGCTTGGGAATTACTCCAGGATTAATAGTTAATAAATCAATAGATAATCAAATTTATTTGGAATCAAATTTAGCTGTTGGTTGTTCAGATATACTAGTAAGCAATTGGGGGATAGATGATAATTTTGTATTAGGAAACATTTCAGAAATGGAAGGAGTAGATTCTGTAATTCCAGTAACTCAATATTCTTTATATGATTTTTACTTCGAATGGGATACAGGAGATAGGGGTTTTTCAATTACTTGGCTTAGTATCTATAATATTTCCGAATTTCTAGAAGTAGTAGATTTTTCAATTCTAAAAAATACACAATATGATGTCGAAGACATACAAAATTTAGAAGAAAATATGTCATATATGATGAGTACGAAATTTGTCAAACAAAATAAATTAAACAAAGGAGCAAATTACACAAGTTCATATCTTGCAGAATCTCAGACAAAAGTTTACACATTGAAATATGTTAATGCCTTCGATTATTTTCCACTATTAACAAGATCAGATTATTACTTTATGAGTAGATATCAAGATACCTATTCTATCATAACAAGCAATGAAACATCTACTCAAATATTGAATTCTAGCAAAAATAGTGTTTGGATAGAACCAAGACATTTTCTTCTAATAAAAACAACTGAGAATGCAAATATAACAAAAATAAGAGAAGTTATAGAAGATGAATATAGATTAGAAACAGACACTAGTGAGGAATTAGCTGAAAGGCTGTATTCAAAAGTTAGCCAATTTGAAAAAACTCTCTTGATCATTGTTACAATAATAACGATATTAGCAACGATATTTTTTGGTATAATAACTGCTCAAAATATATACTACCAACGATTAAGAATCATTGAATCAGAATATCAAATTGGAGCAAAGAGATACCAAATGTGGGGAAGTTTCACAATAGAATTATTGTTTATAATTATCCTACCATTATTGGCTTCTATGGCAATAACGATACCGTTGCTATATTATGTAGGAGGAATATTGCTTAATTTAGAACAGTTTTATGTGAAATTTACACCTTGGTTACCATGGTGGTTGGTCATAATGATTATTGCTTTTGGATTATTCATCATAACAGGAAGTTGGTTGATAGAAATAATAAGATTAGTTCATAGATATCGACCTATTAAACAGGAATGAGGTGATGAGATGATTGAATGTAATGATTTAATTAAAATTTTCACAGATGAAGATACTAAATCACGTGTTCCTGCTTTACGAGGATGTGATCTCAGCATACGAAAAGGAGAAATTTTCACTATAGTGGGACCAAGTGGATCAGGAAAAACAACGCTAATAAATATTTTAGCTGGATTGGAAACAATTTCAAGTGGGCATGTACGAGTAGGAGACTATCAACTTGAATTGATGACCCCTGAAGAGTTGAATCCATATAGACTAAAAATGATTGGTATTGTAGATCAATTTCCTGAAAGAACACTCTTCTTAGATGGAACAGTTCAAGACAATGTAGATTTTATGAGTGGTTTAGTAGAAAAAACAACTCCAAAGAATGGAGAACGGAATGATGAAATATTACAGAAATTAGGCATTGATCATCTTAAGGATAGATCTGTTCGTACATTGTCGGGAGGGGAAATGATTCGAACAGCTATTGCTTGTGCTTTAGTTAAGGGTTCTCCAATACTATTATGTGATGAACCCACAGGACAGCTTGATAGTTTAAATACAAATCGCGTTAAGGATCTTTTGAAACAAGTTTCTCGAGAATATGGCACCGCAGTTCTTGTAGTTACTCATGATCCACGATTTTTGCGAGGAGTGGATAAAACTTGCGAAATTCGTGATGGTCGTGTTTCTGCCATTTTAGGAGTTGAAGAACATCTTGCTTTTAGTGGTCAAACCAAATTTCCACTAAAATACAAAGGACAAATTGACACTTCAAGTAGTGTTCGTCTTCCAGATATTGTCCTTAAAACTCTGAGATTAGATAAGGATGTTGAATTTGAGATTAGTGAAGAAAGTATAGTCAAAATACAACATCCAAAAGGCATCAAACCAGAAAAAATCAAAATTAAGGAAATCAAGAAACAACGAGAAACATTATCTATTGAACAAATTCCGAAGAATTATTTCAAAGGTAAAAAAGAAGTCATTAAACTGAATGATGTTTCAAAGATTTATTCCGAAAGTGGTCGAATTGTTAGAGCTTTATCGGACATCGATTTATCTATTTATGATGGAGAACTTGTTTTTATCTTAGGTCCAAGTGGGTCAGGAAAAACTACACTAGTCAAGCTTATTTCAGGCTTAGAACAGGTTTCCGAAGGTGAAATAACAATTCTAGATTCATTATTTAGTAGTCTCTCTGATGACGCACGAGCAGATTTTAGACGGGAGAGAATGGGACTTGTTTCACAACAAGGCAACCTGCATCCATTTCTTACTATTAAAGAGAATTTCTATCTCAAGGATATTTTCTCTGGTAAGAGGATTAGAACTAAAACTGCTAAAGACAATATTGATTACTTGAAAAATTTTGAAATTGAACATCGCTTGGAATCCTTCCCTCTCGAAATATCAGGAGGAGAGCTACAAAGAGCATCATTAGCTTTGGCAAATTATGAATATCCTCCTATTATTATTCTGGATGAACCTACTGCAAATCTTGATTCAGAATTAGCAACTCTAGCAATGGATAAAATCTATGAAATACATAATTCTATGAAGATTACTTTTCTAGTTGCTACTCATGATATTACATTAATTAGAGATGGAATGAGAGCAATAGAATTGATGGATGGAAAAATAGACAAAGATGGATTTGTTGTGACAAAAGAAATTAAAATATAATCAACTTTCCGGTTGCCTTTACTTTTCCTTCTTTATCTTTTCTCAAATTAATAACAGCACCATTTCTATGTCTAGCAGCACCAGGATTTATACAGAGTGTTTGGTTTATTGTACTAATTGATTTTGATTCATGAATGTGACCACAGAGGATAACTACAGGATTTTCTTTTTCTATGAATTCTTTCACAGAACTACTTCCAACATGTTTTCCCGAATGAATTTTATCTGCTTCAGATTCAAATGGTGGTGTATGACAAACTAAGATAATTGGATCTTTTGTTTTAATTTTCGATTTTAATTGTTGTAATAAGGTAGCTATTTGCTCCTCTTGTATTGTAAAAGGAGTTCTAAAGGGAGTGGGATTTGATCCTCCCAATCCAATAAAATTGTATCCAGAATAATTTATAACTCGTATATGCAATGGATGAATATTAGAAAACTCATGATCACCAGAGTTTTCAGCATCCATATTACCAGGAATATAATAAACTGGTTTTTCTATTCGATTGAATTCAACAAGAGCCTCTTTTACTAATTCAGATGAGCCATATGTTGTCAAATCTCCTGCAAGGATAACCAGATCAATTCCCTCATCATTGATTATTTTTTGTAAATCTTCTAAGGGAATTTTTCCACTTGTGTGTAAATCAGTTAATCCGAGAATTTTCAACGAGAGCACCTTTTAATTATGTTGATTCTTCATCCTTTTTCATATTTCTATTTACAATAATGTTATTCTCTTTTTGTTGCTTAAGCCACTTTATAAGAAAGAACGCAGGTATTAGATAAGCTAGATTCCATCCAATATAAGGTTGTTTTTCAATTATTAAACCAAGAATAAATCCCGCAAGTGCGGTACCAGCACCTCGACCACCCCATCCAACACCTTGTGCAAAATAGAAGAATCCTTGTATTCCTAGATACCATTCTTTCCATACGAGTTGTTGCTGGGATTCAAATTCATAAATTGACATGCCTAATCAAAGATACTCCAAATTCTTTAAAGATTTTGTAGAAAAATAAGAAATTGCTTTATCTTTCCCGAAAATTTATTATTACAATTTTAATTTGAAAATAGTTGAACAAGATGATAAACCATAATCCAATTACAGTTCTTTTTATTTTTGAAGTTCGAAAAGAACTTCAAGATTATTTACTTCAAGAATTAAATGAATACCCTAAAATTAGATTAATTTTTCCTGAAACAGCAAATCCGGAAATATTTTTGAAATATGCACCTGAAGCTAATATTATAATTGGTTGGCGTCCAACAAAAGAGTTATTGGAAGCTTCAAAGAATTTATCTCTCTTCATTAATCCTGGTGTTGGTGTTCAACATCTAATAGATTTGTTTCGAGAAATGAATAAAACTCAAAAGATCACTCTTGTAAATGGACATGGTAACACATATTTTACCGCTCAACACGCTGTAGCATTACTTTTATCATTAACAAACAAGATTATTCCCCATCATAATTGGATGGTTGAAGGTCAATGGAGAAAAGGTGATACAGATGCTATTTCTATCCCTTTAAGAGATAGAAGGATTGGATTGCTTGGTTATGGTGCTATAAATACAAAAGTTCATCAATTTCTTGCAGGATTTGATGTTACTTTTCATGTTCTAAAAAGAAACTGGGATAGAGAACGAGTGAAAAATTATCCTACTCCAATTGAAAAATATTCAATTAATGATTTACACAATTTTCTAAAAGCAATTGACACCTTAATAGTTGCTATTCCCTTAACAAGCAATACTGAAGGGATGATTAGTAAAAATGAATTGGAACTTCTTGGAACAAAGGGATTACTTGTTACAGTAGCTAGAGGTGAGATAATAGATGAAGAAAGTCTTTATTTTGCTTTAAAAAATAAATTAATTGCTGGAGCAGCAATAGATGTTTGGTATAATTATCAACCAAAACCAGATGAACAAGGAAGAAAATATCCAGCAAATTACAAATTCTTTGAATTAGATAATGTTATTCTATCACCACATAGAGGAGCTTCTCCTATGAATGATTTACGAAGATGGAATGAAGTGATTGAGAATATTAGTAGACTTTCTAGAGGAGAATGTGAATTTCTAAATGTGGTTAACCTTGAAGAAGAATATTAATTTCTTCAAATTTACAAGCTTTTTAGATATTCCCTTACCATAAGAGCTACTGTTGCACCTTCACCCGCAGCAGAAGCTGCTTGTTGTGTAGAACCAGATCGACAATCACCTGCAGCAAATAGTCCTGGAGTTTTAGTCATCATATTATAGCCTGTTTTTATAAACTTTCCAGGATCAAATTCAACTAAACCTTCTACTATTTCAGAATTCGGAGTCATTCCAATGAAAATAAATACACCATCAGGATGAAGTGTCACTTCTTCTTTAGTTTTAGTGTCTCGAAATACTACTCCCGTGAGGGTTTTACTTTTACCAATTAAAAATTCCTTTGTTTCTTTATTCCCCAATAATTCAATATTCGGTATTTCCTTTATTTTATCTTGAAGAATTTTTGATGCTTTCCAATTATCTGACCTTCCAACAATAGTTACTTTTTTGGCAAAACGAGCTATGAATAAGGATTCCTCAAAAGCAGAATTTCCTCCACCAATAACGATTACCTCTAGATCTCGATAAAAAGGGGCATCGCATGTTGCACAAAAATGAATTTTATAACCAATTAAATCAATTTCACCTGGAATGTTTAGCATTCTGTATTTACTACCAGTTGCAATAACCATAGCTTTTGTTTTGTACTCTTTCCCATTTGTAGTTAGAGCATAAAGACATTCTCTCTCTCTTCTTATTTTAAGAATCTCTGTTGCTTTAAGAAAATCAACACCAAATTTTGCTACTTGTCTTGCCATCCTCTCTGCTAATTCTTCACCAGTAATTCCATCAGGAAAACCAGGAAAATTATCTAATTTTTCAGTAAAACCTACTTGCCCTCCTAACGCGCCTTTTTCTATTAATAATGTGTTAAATCCTTCTCGAGAAGTGTAAAGAGCACAAGTTAACCCAGCAGGACCTCCACCTATTATTATTACATCATGTAATTCATGTACATCTTCTGAAACCAAATTTAATTTTTCAGCTAATTCTACATTAGTTGGTACGGAAAGATGAGTGCCATCTGAAAATTCGATAGTAGGAGCACGTCTTTTACCATCATTTATTTTTTCAACAACTAAGGCAGCTTCTTCATTTTTATCAATATCAATCCAATTGTAGGCAATTCGATGCTCTCTAAGGAATGCTTTTGATCTTTTACAATCCCTACACCATTCTGTTCCATAAAAATTAGTTACAGTTACCATGCTTCTCTCAATTACTTCAAAAATAATTAATCTTTTTATTAAGAAATAGTAAAATAGAATTGGAAATTATTACAAATAAGATAGAAAAAGAAGTTTATTCCTTCTTTTCAGTTTCTTTCTTTGTAGTTGTTATAGTTGATTTTTTAGTTGTTGATGTAGTTTTCTTTGTAGTAGTTGATGCAGCTGGTTTTTTAGCAGTAGTTGAAATTGTTTTCTTTGTTTCTGTTGTTGGTTCTTTCTTTGTGGGAGTTGGCTTTGCAGCTGGTGTGGGAGTTGGTTTAGCAGGAGCTTTTGCTGGAGCAGGTTTAGTGGTTGTTTTCTTTTTCTGAGTACCAGCAGTACTACCGACTTTCTTTCTTTGAATAGTTTGTCTTTTCTTCTTTTTAGCTGATATAGTTCTCTCTTGAGTTTTTGCAACATCAAATTGTGTTGGAACAGCTGAAATAAATCCTTCTTGACCTGGTCTATTTGTAATAATTGCATAACCTTTTTCTGTTCGAATTAAGGCACCTCTTGTCATAACCTTTCTTCTAGTATATTCTTTATTTGCTTGATTGGATTCAACATCAATAATCTTAACTTTTTCAGATTTACCAGTATTTGGATCTGTTAAATTACAAAATTCTAATCTTAATGCACGTAATTTTAGGTTATCACCACGAGTTCTTATTTTCTTTACTCGAGTTTGACCTATAATTGTCTGAGCTTCAAATCTACCTAATTCAGCTTTTCGTTTTTCATGATGCTTTTTTAATCGAGCACCTGATTTTGTTCTTCTAGATAATCCCTGCCAACGGGCCATTTTTTTTCTACAACCACTAATTTTTCTATATAATCTACTCTTTCGCACTTTGGAATGATTTAAAACCTTTGCGATGATTATTAGTTGAGAATTTCTTTTAAAAAATTCTACTTTATTTCTAATTATAATTATATCAGAAAAAAACTATTTATAAAACTTTTTTCCATTTTTTAGAGTAGATTTCATATTACAAAAATTAGTGAAGTCAAATGAAAAAGCTAAATAATGTAAATCAAGTAAAGTTATCGAGACTGCAATTCTTGTTTTAATAACTTTTTTTCATTTTCAATTCTGGATGTATCTCTTAGATGTGCTGCACTTCTGGCTAATTGTGTAATAATTGATTGGATATCATCCGCATCCGCACCTTCAGGCCAATCATCTTCATTTGAAATATCAGCTATCGCTTTTAGGATCCCAACTTCGATTTCCTTTTGAACTTCTTTCACAGAATTTAGTGATTCGTGTTTATTTATCAGGGACATTTTGTACAAACCTTTTGCTTATTCACTGACTTCAATTCAATACATCAATAACATCAATAAAATACTACTAATACCCTAATATCCCACAAATGATATTTATGTAAAGCGAATGACTTTTTATTGTGAAAGACTAAATTACTTCTTAGGTTAAAATTTCCAGATAGGTTGAATAAAATGTCAAACTCAAAAGTTTCTTCTGATGATATAAAAAAACTTGCTACTTATTTATCTAATGGAGATCGAAAAGGAGCTCTATCGTTAATTCGTAGCCGTTTAAATGAACCTATTGATGAAAGTGAAGGAGAATATGAAATAATCGTCTGGAGAGGATGGGAAAGAGCAATTAACCGTCAAGAAAATGAAGCTCTAGTTTACCAAATGCTAAATGGTTTATCAAGCAAAGTAGCAGATGAAGCATTCAAAGACTTGAGGAAAAAGAAAACAGAAATACTTATCCGCGATCATACTCAAACAGAATTGTCTAAAGTTTACCTCTCTAGCTGGGTTACTTTACTCGAGCATTATTGTGCTCTTTGTAAGGATTAAGCTGATTTTTACCACTTTTTCACTCCTTTTAACACCTCAAAACACAACCTCCACTAGAAAAAGAGGTTAGTAAATTTTATAAATAATGATTGTGTAAAAAAGCGTGTAATAGTTCCACTAGAAGTGGTGGTATTTCCACTATTTATTGAATTATATAACAAAATATCTTATCAAACGCACGAATGCGTTAGGAAACAAGCATAGGAGATAAGTAGAAAACAAATGTCAGATCACCCACTGGATGCAATATTTGATAGATTCATATCAAGCCCCAGTATATTCAAAAACCACGAAGTACTTCGACCTTCCCATATTCCAGAAAGATTACCTCATAGAGATTACGAAATACAATTTCTCGGTAAAGCTCTAGGTAATGCTTTAAGAAATGACAGACCAAGCAACATCTTTCTTTATGGCAAGACAGGTACAGGTAAAACAATAGTATCCAAATTTGTCACAAAATATCTTAGACAAAGGGCAGCGTCTATAGGTAAAGATATTATCGTTTCAATTCTAAATTGTGTAGAAGTTGATACTGATTATCGAGTGTTAGCGAGGTTATGTGAAATAGTTGGAGAAACAGTACCTTTTACAGGATTACCAACAGACGAAGTATTTAAGCGATTTAAGAATAAGTTAGATTCTAAAAAACAATTGTTAATAGTGGTTTTTGACGAACTTGATAAACTGCATAACAAAAGTGGAGACAACGTCCTTTATCAACTTACAAGAATAAATACTGATTTGAAAAGAGCTCAAGTATCTTTAGTGTGTATTACAAATGACCTTTCATTCAAAGAAACTCTAGATCCTAGAGTAAGATCAAGCCTATCAGAAGAGGAGTTAGTTTTTAAACCATACAATGCAACACAATTAGAAGATATTTTATCAGATCGTGCTCAAGAAGGATTTAATGACAATGTACTTACTAATGGAGTCATTAGTCTCTGTGCAGCTTTAGCTGCTCAAGAACATGGTGATGCTCGCCGAGCTTTAGATTTATTACGAGTTGCAGCTGAATTAGCAGAAAGAGGAAGCGAAGAGGTTGTTGATGAAACACATGTCCGAAAAGCAACTAAACAAATAGAGAAGAATACTGTACAAGAAGTTTTAGTTAGTCTTCCAGTTCAAACTAAAGTTGTTTTATGGAGTGTTTATACTTTAGAAAAGAGTAATCTAAAAATTGTAACAACTGGAGATCTCTATAAAGTTTATTTGGAATTGTGCAAAATTACTTCGTTAGATCCAATCACTCCAAGACGTGCAAATTCTCTTCTTAATGAACTTTCTATGTTAGGAGTTGTTAACACAAAAGTAGTCTCTATGGGGCGATACGGTAGAACTACTAAAGTTTCATTATCAGTTTCACCGAGAGAAGTTCGAAATATACTCTGTGAAGATTTCCACATCAAAAAAGTTAGCGATTTTGATGCAGCATATCTTATTGAGAGCAATTAGAAAAAATTCTCTCACTTCTTTTTCCTTTTTTCAATCAAAAAAATACTTTCGACGACCCCCCCTACTATAGAGTAAATATTATCAGAATCTTACCAACAGATTAGAACTTGATCAAAAAACTATCAAACGAAACAAAAAGTGTTATAAAAAAAAGATAAGAATGATTAGGTGAACTATCATTAAGGATTCTTATTCAATAAGATTCTAAACCAAAGATATATCTATAAGTTCAAGAAATCTCAAACACTATCTTAAAATTTAAGGTTAACCAAAGAAGATAAATAAATAGTAGCTGATAGAAAATGAGTGAGTTTAATCCAGAATTAGAACTACAAAGAATAGTCTTTGATTTTGAAGAGAAGAATGTTCTAATAAAATGTTTTACAGATATACCAGAAATCAATATTGGTAATGGTACAATTAAGCTCATTAAAAGCGCTGAATTTGAGGTTCCATTTTGGATTGCTCGTATTTTATCCTCTGAAAATCTAGTTGAAATTAAAAACATGAAAGCTTTTGATATCCCTTACATGCAGACTGTTTTATGGGACGAAGGAAAAAGTCAAACACCTATTGAACTCGATCATGATTTTTACCCAATAATTTCTTTACAAATTGAAGAACTTTCAAAGAAAAATGATATGTATTCCTTGCGTGATCGTGAAAGGATGGAAGCACTTCTGAAAGATATAATTACTAAAAGAAGATTTAAAATCATCAAATTGTCTCAAAAAACTGGTGATCCATCACCTTTTGTTAAACATTTAACTCCTGAGGAGCTTTGGTTGTTTAAAACCTTACGAGAACAACTTCTCGAGTGGGAAACATCTTTACTTGACTGTAGCAAAAATAATCCTTGTTTTTGACTTACTTAAGGTTCCAATGAAAAAGTTCAACTAAAATAATAAAAATAAAATCATAAAGATTGAAACTAAATATATTTGGAGAATAAGAAATTGGTTTCGGATACAACAGATCCAGTTGCAGCTTTCAATGAATTTGTTAGAGAATTTCGAAATGAAGAAGGCAACTATATTTATCGTGAGAGAATTCAGAAAATGACTGTTGAAGGAGGCATTTCTCTTTACATAAATTTTGCTGATCTCATCAAATTCAATCCAGAACTAGCTCGAAGAACTATAGATGAACCGAGAGAATTTATAGAACAAGGTAATAGAGCTGTTACGGAAGTTGTAGAAATAGAAGATTCGGATTACGCTTTTTCAACAAGAGATTTTTACATTCGCTTTTTTAATTTAGGAGAAAGTGAGACTATTCCTCTTAGAGAAATACGAACTGAACATGTTGGCAAATTAATTATGCTTAATGGAATCACTACAAGAGCAACAGTTGTAAAACCACTTTTAATTGAGGGATTTTTCCAATGTATACATTGTAATGAGATAATTATTGTTCCTCAAGAAGAAGGAAGATATTCACCCCCTCATCATTGTGAGAATCCTGGTTGTGGAAGAGCTGGACCGTTCAAATTATTAAATGAAGAATCAAAATTCGTGGATTGGCAGAAAATTACGATTCAAGAAAAACCTGAGGATCTTCCACCAGGACAAATGCCTCGTTCAGTAACAATACTTTTAACAAATGATTTAGTGGATAAAGTGCGTCCAGGAGATAGAGTAGCTACTGTAGGTGTTTTACAATCTATTCCTGATTTTTCACAAAAAAGTGCAGGAAAATTAGCAACCTTTCATATTAATATGAATGCCAATTATATTAATCCTGAAGAGAAAGAATTTGAAACAATTGAAATAACAGAAGAAGAAGAAAGAGGAATTATAGAATTAGCAAATGATCCATATATTCATGATAAAATAGTTCGCTCAATTGCCCCTTCAATTTATGGTTATAAAGATATTAAAGAATCAATTGCATTGTTGCTTTTTGGTGGGGTACCAAAAGTTCTACCAGATGGTTTAAAGATTAGAGGTGAAAGCAATCTTTTAATGATTGGTGACCCTGGAACTGCAAAAAGCCAAATGTTAAGATATGTAGCAATGTTAGCACCAAGATCGCTTTATACATCTGGTAAAGGAACTTCTGCAGCAGGTTTAACAGTTGCAGTTCTTCGTGATACAGATACTGGAGAATTTACTCTTGAAGCAGGAGCACTTGTTTTAGCAGATAGAGGAGTATGTTGTATTGACGAACTTGATAAGATGAGGAAAGAGGATAGAAGTAGTATACATGAAGCTTTAGAACAGAGAACAGTCTCCATTGCTAAAGCAGGTATTGTAGCTACCCTAAATGCACGATGTTCTATTATTGCAGCTGCAAATCCAAAACTAGGTAGGTATGTTCCTTCCAGAACTGCTGCTGAAAACATTAATCTCCCAGTAACAATACTCTCGAGATTTGATTTAATCTGGATTGTACGAGATGAACCCAGTGCAGAAAGTGATAAAATAAAAGCACAACATATTCTTCGTTTACACACTTTTGGAGTTACAGAACAAGAAGCTCCAATACAAATGGAATTGTTAAGAAAATATATTAGTTATGCAAAAGCAAATAGTAAACCAAAACTTTCCGAGGAAGCAGGTAAAAGACTTGAGGAGTTTTATTTAGAAATGCGTGTTGCTGGTGAAGCTAGTGATTCTCCTATAGCAATTACTGCGAGACAATTAGAATCTCTTGTACGTTTAACTGAATCACATGCAAGAATGGCTTTACGCACGGAAGCAACAGTAACAGACGCAGAAGCAGCAATTAGAATTTTAAGGGAATCACTAAAGCAAGTAGGTATTGATCCTGAAACGGGCAGAATGGATATTGACGTAATGATGGTTGGTACATCATCATCTACTAGATCAAAAATAGAAACCTTAGTTGATTTGATTGCTGATATGGAAGCAGATAGGAAAGGACAAGCAGTACCCATTGATGATGTAATTGAAAAAGCACGTGAACTGGGGATGAATAAAGATTTTATTGAAAGAAATATTGAACGTATGAGACAAGATGGAATGCTCTTTCAACCAAAATCAGGATTTATAAAACGGACTTAAATAATCTAATTCATACTTTTGATAGATAAGGAAATGTTTTCTTATCTATTCTTTATTGAATAACAAATGTGATTGTAAACATGAATATTGAGGACCTTGAATTACCAGCTAAAGCTAAGAATTTAATTCATAAAAGGGGAATAGAGTCTCTTTATCCCCCTCAAGCTGAGGCTGTGAAAAGAGGTTTATTAGATGGAGAAAATATTGTTCTTGCAATTCCTACTGCTTCTGGTAAAACCCTTGTGGCTGAACTAGCTATGCTTAAAGGAATACTTTCAAGAAAAGGAAAAGCAATCTATTTGGTTCCATTGAAAGCTCTTGCATCTGAAAAATTTGAGGAGTTTTCTGAATATGAAGAAATAGGAATAAAAGTAATACAATCAACTGGTGATTTTGATTCAGAAGATTATAAATTAGCAAAATATGATTTAATTATCTGTACAAATGAAAAAATTGACTCACTTTTAAGGCATAATATTGATTGGGTAAAAAATGTCGAAATCATTGTAGCTGATGAAGTGCATCTGATAGATGATTCTCATCGTGGACCAACTCTTGAAGTTGTTCTTGCAAGATTGAAAAAAACGCTACCTTCTACTCAAATTCTTGCTTTATCAGCAACAATTAGTAATGCTGATGAAATAGCAGATTGGCTTGATGCTGAATTAATCCAATCCGAATGGCGACCTGTAAAATTGGCAGAAGGAGTTTATTTTGAAGGTCTTGTAGAATTTAACAGTGGAAAAGAATTAAGAATTCCTTTAGTCGATAAAAAAAATCCAGAAGTAGACTTAGTATATGATACGATTAAAAATGGAGGACAAGCATTAGTTTTTGCATCAACTCGATCAAGTTCACAAGCAGCTGCTGATAGAGTAGGGCAAGCGGTTTCTAGGCTTTTAACTGCAGAGGAGAAAGAGCAATTAAAGCAAATAAGTCATCAGTTATTAACTACTGGTGAAAAAACCAGTATTTCTGAACGTTTGGTGAAAGTGATTCAAAAAGGAGTGTCTTTTCATCATGCAGGTTTAAAACCTGATCAAAGAAAATTGATTGAAGAAAATTTCAAGAAAAATTTGATTAAATGTGTTTGTGCAACACCAACTCTCGCAGCAGGAGTTAATCTACCAGCAAGAAGAGTTGTTATAATGAGTCTTACAAGATATGAAGTCGGTATAGGAAATCAACCAATAAAAGTTTTGGAATATAAGCAACAAGCTGGAAGAGCTGGAAGACCAAAATATGATCAGGAAGGAGAATCAATTATTCTTGCTAAAAAATCTCGAGATAGAACACGATTCATGGAAGAATATTGTTTTGGAGAAACAGAGATGATTTGGTCTAAGCTTGCAAATGAAAGTGCTTTAAGAACGCATATCCTTGCAGCAATTTCTATTGGTTATGTAAAAGATTTGAAGGAATTAGCTCAATTTATCAAAGAAACATTTTACGGATATCAAAATGATATAGCTACTACTGAATTTCAAGTAAAGAAAATTCTCAAGTTTTTGAAAGATGAAAGAATGATTGATAACGATGGAGCTAAATTATGGTCGATGGATTTTGGTCGTCGAGTTAGTCAACTTTACATAGATCCTCTCTCAGCTGTTATTATACGGGATGGTCTAAAAAAGGCAGAGACATTTGATTTACCTATTTCAGAAATATCTTATTTTCAATTAATTGCTACAACACCAGACCTTCGTAATTTATATTTAAGACAGAAAGATCAAACAGAAATTAGAAGATTTCTCTGGGATTTCACAGATGATTTCCTCACAGAAACACCTGAGGAGTGGGAACCCGATTTTGAATATTTCCTTATGGGGGTAAAAACAGCAATTCTCCTTTCTAATTGGATTGATGAAAAACCAGAAGATGCCATTATTACTCGATTTAGTATCGGAAGTGGAGACATTCTATACTTAACTGATAATGCTAAATGGTTACTTTATTCAGCAATTGAAATTGCTAAATTATTTAATTTATCAAATGTAACAAAACCACTAAGAGAACTACATATTCGTGTAACGCATGGAATTAAAAAGGAACTTTTACCGTTAGTAAAACTTAGAGGCATTGGCAGGGTAAGAGCTAGATTGCTTTATAACCATGGTTATAAAAGTATAGCATCTTTAAGAAAAGCTGAACCTAGGGAATTAGCAAAAATTCCAACTATTGGTCCTGAAATAGTGCGAAGTATCAAAGAGCAGGTTGAAGATCCTGTGAAAGATATTGAATTAGAAATATCATGATTTTTTTTTTGCCTATAACAAAACTTAGTTATTATATTCTCGACTATTTTTAATTATAGAGCATTTTTTGATGCTGTATAGGGTGATGGAGCTGCAGACATCAAATATAATCAAATATAATATAATTTGTCCTTTATGTAAAGAGGAAATAACATTTGAAATAGATGATATTGAATTATTCAATAATATACAAGGGGATTTAGCAACATTTACTATTGAATCACACGGAAATCCTCCTCATATAGTTACAGTCTATATAGATAGGAATAGAGAGATAAAGGGAACATATCCCTTTTTAGTTAAAAGTGTAGAGAAAAGGAATGAAGGAGAACTAAATTATAATCATATTATAGATGCTTCTGCAGACATCTCTTTAGAAGAAGCAATTCAAATTGGATTAGAAATTGTTCCATATGATATTATAATTGATGGCAAAGTAAGGAGAAAATATCTGAATGATGTTTCACCAGCAGAAGTTCTTAAAATGATTACAAATAATATGACAATTGAATCAAAATCCATTCAGGTAGATGATTTTCTAAGGACTTTCCGTTTCTATGATAATGAAAAAGAAACAATAGTAAACACTGCTTGTTCTCAGCTTAGCAAAAATTACAGAAATGCTGTAAAAGCTAAGAAAATGCTCAATATAGAAAAACCAGATTTGGCTGAGAAGATCAACATTATCGATACTCATGCTATAGGAAATATACTAAAATTAATTGCTACAACCTCACTTGAAATGGATCGAAGGGGGAGAGATTTAAAAGAAATCTTGAGATATGTTGATTGGATGAAACATTGTCACCGAACATATTTTCTGGTAGATGATCTTGAAAATTTAAAGCACAGTGATATATTAGGAACTTTTGCAGGATTTTTTAGCAGTGTGCGAGGAACTAAACCTCTAATAGCATGTAATGTTGATGGACTCGGGAAAATTGAACCTTGTAAAAGCATAAAAGATTGTAAAGAAGGAATGGGTGAATTTGCTCGCTTAATGAAGAAAGATTTTCGGGGTAGAGAGTTATCTGGAATAATCTTTCATTGTTTAGCTGAGGAAAAAGCACAAAGATTACTAGAATACCTTGAAATTATTTTGAATATAAATAAAGATGATTTCAATATTGAACCAGTTGGTTCAAGCGTTTGTATTCATGGTGGCATTGGACTTCTAGGATTATCTGTTTTTCCCAAAAAATGATTTTTCCTTGAATAAAATATTTCAATAGATTACTTCCTAGAGAGGAGAAAAACTTTAGATAATAGAGATTCTATTTTATTCTGCTTTGGTGTAATATATGGTAGACGAAATTGCAGCTAGACAAATAACAGAACTTGAAAGAATGCCATTTAAGAGTTTTGCAATTTCATTCAACGATTGGCATTCTAAAAAAAATTGGAAAGATATTACAGAAAAAGCAAGTACAATTTTATTTCTTATTGCTTTTGCAATGTTAGTGAGATTATTATTTGCCTATTATTTCCGAGTTAATTTTCCAATCGGAGAAGTGGAAATAATATGGAATAGAAATGTTCTCTTTAATCCCAATGGTAAATCATTTGCGGGTTATACTGATTTTGACCATTATTATTATAATTGGGTGAATTTTTGGTATAAAGACGATTGGTATCCATTTACGAATTGGCAAGATACTGTATCAGGTGATCCTTGGTACTATTATTCTTATCCACCTATTTTCCTCTATTTTCTAGTTTCAATTTGGAGACCTGGTATGACTGATATCTGGATTGCAATGCCTATGATTTTAGCAGACGCAGCTTGTGCTGGAATGATATATCTTATTCTAAATGAAATTTTCAAGGAAAGGAAAGCTATTGCTTTTCTAGGAGGGGTATTAATGGTATTAGCTCCTGTAAATGTTATTTATGATGGCGTTTATTGGCTTAATCCCGGCCCTGTCACTTTGTTAACATTAATTTCATTCTTTTTTGTTGTAAAACGAAAATGGTGGCAAGCATTCTTCTGGCTAGCTCTTGCAACCATGACAAAACAAAATGCTCTTTTCTTGACGTACCCTATTTTTATGATTATGTTAGGAGAAAAAGTGCATAAGAAAGGAGTGAAAAAGGGTTCATTTGAAAGCATTCTAAATGTTGGACTTTTTATTTCTACTTGTTTATTAATATCAATTCCTTGGATATTTATTACACCTCTTCAATATGGTGTTCATCTGCTCTTTCCGGGAAAATTCCTTCAACTGAATTCTTCAGTAGAATCACCACCACCAGGTCAACCAAATACTTTTTCTTGGGCACTGTATGTTTACAATATTCGGGGAGTGGTATTAGATATAGTTGCTTTTGGAATTAATTCTATGATTTTAATGATAGCAGCAGCATCCATTATAACTATTTATTTACTTTGGAGAGCATTTCGAGGAAAAATGGATAATATAGAATTTTTTGAGATGATTGCTATCTATATGATCTTAACACATATCTTCATGCCACGAGGAGTTTTCAAATTTTATAGTGCCTATTATATTCCTGTTATTTTATTAGCTATTGTTTGTTCTTTAATGTATTATAAAGAGAAATTCATAATCCCAATATCAATAATACTAATTGTATCCCTTTTCTTTGGATTTAATATTTGGCATCAAACATCACATCCTTACTTCTTACCTTTGTTGTTGTTTTTAATGAGCATTTTATTACTAGGTTTAAACATTATAAGGAATATATACAAGAAAAAAATCGTGAAAAAGGATAAAATGAACAAGAATTTTTCATTTAACTAGCCAAAACTTGAAAGGATTTAAAAAATTTTAAAAACAAGTTTACTTGTTGCTCATATGCCAAAAAAAGAAGGAGTAATTATGACCGATAAAAAATCCAGATGTTTACATCCAATTGATTGGAGATATGGAAGTGAAGAAATGAGACATCTCTTTTCTCGAGAAAAAAGATTAGAATTATTATTAAAAGTAGAATCCGCAATTACTCATGGTCATGCTATAGTTGGAAATATCCCAAAGAAAGCAGCAGAGGAAATTGAGAAAAAAGCTTCTTTGGAATTTGTTAAAATTGAAAGAGTAGATGAAATCGAAAAGGAAATATATCACGATATTGCTTCTGTTATCCGTGCTTTCACAGAACAATGTGGTGATTATGGTCGTTATATACATCTTGGAGCAACTAGTAATGATGTTATTGATACTGCAGAAGCTCTAAGAACAAAAGAAGGTTTACAGATAATTGAAAGAAAAGTAGTAAACATTATTCAAACATTAATTCCCTTAGTTCGTGAAAATAGTGAAACTGTTTGTATTGGTAGAACCCATGGATCACATGCAGTACCTTTATCATTTGGTCATAAGTTAGCAATTTGGATCGATGAATTTGTAAGACACTTGGAAAATATTCGTTTTCTTCTTAACAATCGTATAATGGGAAAATTATCAGGTGCAGTAGGAACTCGTGCTGCATATGGAGTGCATGCAGATAGAATCGTTCAGATAGCTATGAATAAATTAGGTATTATTCCAGCAACAATTACACACCAATTATTATCTCGAGAGGTTATTGCTGAACAATTAATGGAACTCATCCTTCTTGCTTGTTCTTTAGATAAATTTGCCACTGAAATCAGGAATCTTTCTAGAACCGAGATAGGTGAAGTCTCTGAACCATTCAATAAAGAAAAACAAGTTGGTTCTAGCACAATGAGTCATAAAAGAGATCCAGAAAGAAGTGAACGTATTTGTTCCCTTGCTCGCTTGATGAGAGGTTATTCTTCACCAATATTAGAAAATATTGTGACTTGGCATGAAAGAGATTTAGCAAATAGTGCAAATGAAAGATACATTTATCCTGAATTGTTTCTTACTATCGATCAAATGTTAAATGATTTCAATTTTGTAATTTCTGGTATGGTAATAAATACAGAGAGAATGAAAGAAAATCTGAAAATATCAAACGGATTGGTCATGGCTGAAGCGATTATGACTGAGCTAGTAAGAAATGGTATGGATAGACAAATAGCTCATGAAACATTGAGGAAAAATTCAATGAAAGCTATCGAAAAAGGAGTTAATCTAAAAATCGTCTTACTAGAGGAGAAAGAAATTACTAAATTTATTTCTGAAAAAGATTTACAAGACATCTTTGATTTTCCTCAAAATTATTTGGGAACTGCAAAAGAACAAATAGAAGTTGTTTTATTAAAAGCTGAAAATGCAATTAAAAAAGAATGAGAAAAATATCTCCAATCATTAAATTCCGTAACATTAAAAGCGATATAGAAAGCATACAATATCTATCCTAGATAAACTCCTCGGAGATTTAAAAGTGCTTACAATCATTGAACATGAAGATTATTATAAACATAAAATGCCTCAGATACTTGAAAATCCTAAACGATTAAGAGTTATTATGAAAGCATTAACCGATCACAAAATTCTGGAAAAATCATCAGTTCAAAAAGTAAGTCCGGAAAGCGCAAAGGAAGAAGTATTAAAAACATTGCATACTGAACAATTAGTAGATACTGTAAAACATGGTAGTTTAGTAGGAGAAACAGCATTAACTAGTGATACAATTACTAATGAATTTACTTTTAAAGCTGCTCTTAGAGCTGTGGGAGGAGCAATCCTAGCAGCAGATAGAGCAATTGAAAAAAGGGATTCTATTAATTTTGTTTTAACTAGACCTCCTGGTCACCATGCTACAAGAGCAAATGCTATGGGATTTTGTTTCTTTAATAATATTGCACTAGCAGCTAATCATCTAATTGATAAAAGAAAAGCAAAAAAAATAGCAATAATAGATATTGATAATCATTATGGAAATGGCACTGCTGATTTATTCTATGAACGAAGTGATATTCTGACTATTTCCTTACATGCAGATCCCAGAATAAGTTTTCCTTTTCAAGGTAGAATTTCAGAAATTGGTGAGGGTGAAGGTGAAGGTTATAATATTTGTGTTCCACTACCTCCAAAAACAGGTGATAGAGATTATCTGCAAGTTTTTGAAAGAATAGTACCACCAATTGTAGAAGATTTTAAACCAGAAATTATCTTTGTATCAGCAGGATATGACGGATTAGATGAAGATCCTTATGGATATCTAGGATTATCACCTTATGGTTTTCAAGCGATTACAGAAAAAATAATGCTTTTAGCAAAAGAAGTTTGTGCTAGTAAAATTGCTTTAACACTTGAAGGAGGTTATAAATTCGAGGAGCTGGGTGAAGCATTCGTTAATAGTATTCTTCCTTTTATTCCTGATTATCAATTTGATGATAAGAAATTATTTGCTAAGCTTAATTCTAGTGGTAATAAAAATCAGATGAAAGAAAATATAGCGGAATTAAAAAGGACATTAAAACCTTACTGGAAATTGGATTGATAGTGGAGAAAAAAATGAAAAATTTAAACAAAAAAACAAAAGATTATGTTGCATGTTTAATACCTTCTAGTGATTTTTCTAAATTCCAATTACTTTCTAATATTGCTTTTGAAGAAGGAGCAGGTTTTGTGGAAATTCGCATACCTTGTGGGGAAGAAAAAATAGACATTAAACAATTTGAAAAAATCAATGGGGATATCATTTTAGCACTTGAACCAAAAAACTTCCAAAAAGAAGTAAATATTCAAAGATTGAAAACACGTCTTGAAGATATGTTGATAATTAAACCATTTGCAATCGAACTTCACGAGAATTTGGGAGAAAAGCAAATTCAAGAAATCTTAACTAAAGCTAAAATTAAGGATATCAAAGTGATTATCTCTAGTTATTCTGATTCATTTTCAAATATTCAAGAATTAAAAACAAAATGTATAGAATTAAGTAAATACAATGCCAATATCATTAAGCTTACTGTAGAAATAAAAGATGAATTTGAGGCAATTGAAATTTTAAAAATTCATAGAGAGATTAAGGATTTGAATATAATAATCAATCCTTCAGGAGAGAAAGCAAAGATAATTCAATTACTTGCACCATTTTATGGTTCAATATTTACTTATGGTTATATCAGTCAAAAAATTCCAGAAGCTCAAATAAGCTTAGGTTATTTGCTAAAATCTCTGGAATATTTTCAACAGATAATTTAATGCAAAAAAAAGAAAAGAGTTGTGATATTTTATTCATCAAATTTTTTATACAAACGTAAAACTTGTGAAAGAGCAATTGGTTTTCCATTAACCAAAGTATTGATTTCAATTTCATCAGCGAGACCTGAAGTTCGTAATTTTGGAAGAAAAACTTCCTCAACTTGGAAAATACCTGCTTCAGATAACATCAGAATATTTAGACGTAAAGGTTTCTTTTTAGTGCCTTTCTGAATTTTAATTTCAGAAATACTTAAAGCAGAAATTGAATGGATGTCAACCTTTCCTAAATCATATGGTTTCCTTGAACGTCCTTCACACATATCTAGTCCATCAGCAACAGTAACAAAACCTGCTTCTGGAGTTAAACATTGAATCTCATCATCATGTGCTAAGATAGCATGTTGAATGTGTGAAAGAATATCCCATAATTGATCGGGATTAGAATATAATTTCTTTAATTTACTCATAAGCAAATCTTTAGCGAGTATTGATGAAGTTAGTTCATGAAAATTCCTATGGATTACATGACCAACATCATGAAGGTAGCAAGCTGCTAAACACACTACTGCAACATCATCCATTGTACCAATATCTTGCTTAATAATCGCAGGAGTAATTTCCTCTCCAATGGCTTCAATAATTTCTAAAACGTTTCTACAAACAATTGTAACATGGTCCAAACCATGGTCTGTATAATTAAGATATTTTACTGCTAACCTATTGGCAGCTTTTATTGCACCTTGAATATCAGCATCAGTTGTAAGAAAATTCCAAATATCCTTTGCTTTTCTATAATTTTGCTTATTAAGGAGTTCATTTACTTCTAATGCAACACTTTCTCTATCAACAATTTGCAAGCTTTATTTCACCTTCTGAGATGTAACTAAATGTGTGATTGGTAAGACTATGAAGTTCATGTATTTTTACTATTCGATTGTGGTATTATTTTAAAAAACAATTCTATATCTAAACTTAAGCAAAATGAATTCCAATATTCTATATTTAAAATCTAAATATGTCACATTCGAAACTCTTTTCTTTAACTAATTTTTCAATAAATATAGTAGACTTTGAAGGTATATATGATGTTACTAGAGTGTCATTACATAGATGAAGAAGGCGGAATTGCAGAAATAGAACCTAAATCAGTAAAGCTCACACAAAAAACATGTGCAATAATAGTTTCCCATGATAATCGTTGTATTTATCTGTTTAAAGGAAATGAAGTATCAATTGTTCAAAAATTTCAATCTGCTAGAACTGGATCACAAATGCGATTACAACAAGGATACAAAATAAAACATATTGAAGATTTAGATAGTGGTATCGCTGAAGATTTTGCACCTATAATGGATTTCCTTGGAGGACTCCAAGGTGCTGATACTGGTATTAAGGAAAACACTTCTGTTACTCAACCAACTTCAAGTGAAACAAGACCAAAACCTATGCCACCTAAAACTCTTCCTGCAAATACTACCCCACCAAAAGCAGATTCTCCAATGATTGAACAATCTAAAACAACAGCTAAACTAACAAAAATAGAGGCAGATCCGAAACTAATTCCTGAAAATCTTGATCCAAAACTCAAAAAGGTAGTTTTAGCAATGATGGAACAAGATCCTCCACAAGGCTCACAATGTGATTACATCCTTATTGGTAATAAACTCTACATACTCGTAGGAGGATACAAAGCAGATTTGAGGAAGGGAGGATTTAATCTCGAGGAAGTAACAACATTACCAGAAGGAATATTTTCAGTTGAAAATTATTTTCCAAGAATTCTCGTAACTAAGAAAAAAATTCTTGGTGTGGAGCTCTGGGCAAGAAGGTAGAAGGAATTTAATTATTTATTAGATTTTTTTCCAATATCTTTTTTTTAAAAAATTACATAACAAATAACTAATATAATAGTAAATTACATTTCAAAATGTGAGTAGTCTAAAAGAATATTTGAAGTGAGGAGTGGACAGAAATTTCACAAACTCGAAGACCAAAGTATCAACATTTATTCAAAGTTATCATTGTAGGTGCAGGTAAAGTAGGAAAAACAAGTCTTACTATAAGATTCGCAGAGGATAGATTTAGAGAGTCTTATCTACCTACTTTGGGAGTGGATTTCTTAACAAAAAATCTAACTATAAATGATAAGCATATTAAACTTCAACTTTGGGATACAGGTGGACAAGAATTTGTAATGTCATTGCTTCCTTTTTACTTTTCAGGAGCAGCAGGAGGAGTACTTGTATACGATATAACCAACAGAAATTCTTTCAATAGTTTAGATTATTGGTTAAAACAAATACGTCAGAATGCAGGAGATATTCCTGTTACCCTTGCAGGAAATAAAATAGATATTTCTGAACAACGAAAAGTTTCAACCGAAGAAGCTCAAGCTTTTGCTAAAGAAAAGAAACTATTCTATATCGAGACATCTGCTAAAACAGGTGTTAGTGTGCCAGATATCTTTGATAATTTAATCAAAGTAATAATGGAACGTGAGTTAGAAAGATCAATAAAAAGAGCATCAGCAAAGAAAGATGAACAAGAAGAGGAAGAAGAATTCAGTTTTTGGCAGAAAGCGTAAGATTCGTTCTTTCTTTTTGATTTTTTACCATAATTTATATTCTTTTATTGCCTTAGCACTTTCCCAAAGGGAATTACTAAATTTTTGCCAGAGTTCAGAGAAACTCTGATTATCAGACCAAGTGGCCATAATACCAAGCTCGATACCACCTTCAAGTTGAGCATAAGCTCCTTGGAGTATTTCCTTAGAATCAATAATAACCCAAATTGCATGGAAATTTTCAGAAATACGTATTTGGGAAAAATTGTTTAGTGTCTTTAAAACATTGATTTCTCCAGGATTATCGATTCCCTCTTCTCCTGTAATTATCTTTATACTTTTCAGATGACCACTAGCATTCTGTAGTACCTGATCTAGTCCATGTAAATGAAGATCAAAAGGACTATCTATACCAATGTATATTTCTGTATTAGCATCCATAACCATTTCTTTTATCTTACTAAAAACAGCTTGAGCTCCTCGTAAAATCCACATTTCCGGAATAAATGCTTTCTTACTTCGTTCATATAGTGTAAATAATTTCTCCTCTGTTTTTTGAAACGCTTGTTCATATTCATTCCGTAGATCTTTCACAACCAAATCAGGGGATCTAGGACGATAGCGATTTGTGGAAGTATCACTTTCTTGAGCTAAAACAAGGCCTCTTTTCTTTAAACTATCTATAACCGAATAAACTTTATTAGGTGGTACTCCACTTGCTTGAGAGATTTCAGAAGCGGTGGCTACACCAAGACCGACCAATGCGGTGTAGATTTTTGCTTGGTATTCATTGAAACCAAGTTTTTTTAGTTCTTCAATAATATCTTCAGTAAAACTCAAGCATTTACCACCATGGTAGTATATGGAAAATTAACAATAAAAGCATTTTTGTTTATATAAAAAGTTTGGGAAAGAGCTCAAAAACTTGAAAAGAATTAGGAATGAAGTAATACATTGGTAATATGGGCGTATTGGCAGAGACTATTTGATACACGTATTCTAATGTTATAGAGGTTTATAATAGGTGAAGAAAATTGGTATAATAACCTCACCAAACACCTCGATATATAATACTGCCCCTGTGATTAAGGGGCATCAGTCCTCCACTACATCCGAAGGGAGGGAAGTATTTCTCACTCCCTCCCCATTAACCCTTTCAAATCAAATGATTTTCTAAAAAAAATACTACAACTAATTGGTATTTGCTATAGTTTCTTTCCAACTTTCCATAGCTTTTTTCAAATCATTTACTGAACTTGTCCCTCGTTTCCACTTCCGATATTCTACTTGCATCTCGTAAAATACTCGAGAATGGGGGATATAATCCATTAACGTTTCACGTAATTCAAGAATTTCCATTTTGATGTCCTCTTCACTTATCCCTGAATCAAGTTTAGTTTTGAAAGCATCAAAGATTTTAGCAACAGCAGGATCAAGTTCTTTCTTTACCGGTTCTACTTTTGGTTCTACCTTAGGTTCAATTGGTTCATCTTTTACTGGTTCTTCAACTTTGGTTTGTGGTTCTGCTATAGATTCTTCTCTTTTAATTGCCTTAGGTGAAATAGCTGTTTTCGAAACTTCATTGATTGCTTTTGTAATCTCTGAGACATCAATTGAATGTTCAGTTAATAGTTGCCTTAAACGGTCATTAACCATTTCTGATTGTTCCAAAAAAGTTTCAATCCGATCAATCTCTCTTTTAAGATATTCAATTTGATTCTGTAATGCTTCAGTTTCTGCAGCAATTGGCGCTGAAGGAGTTGAAACCTCTTGTTTTACAGCATCTGATTGTGGAGTATCCATGACAGCAGAAAATTTGGGAGGGGAAGGAGCATTATTTGATGAATCAGAAGAGGTTTTTTCAGCAGAGGTACTCCCATTTTTATGTGAATCATCAATAGTCTCTTTAAATTGAGTCAATTTTTCAGAAATTGTTTTTTTAGAATCAGCAATAATCTTTCGAATATCAGATAAAGATTCTTGAGCTGTTTCTTGTACTGGTTCTTCTTTTCCTTGCTGGGCATCTGTTAGTAACATCGCATTTCTTAAATCACGATTTTTTTCACGTAAAACTTTTGTTTGACTTTTATAGAAAGCCAATTCCTTTTGGAGTTCATCTAAATCTTGTTTTTCTTCTTCGTTACTCAAAGCTTCTTGCGTCCTTTCAATCAATGATAAATACAAATTAGTAATTTTTTCTTGTGCTATTTTAAGTAATATCTGTTTAAAATAATATTTTCTATTCAGTTATTAAATACTGTTTTTTAGGAAAAGATGAGAAAAAATACTAAGTAAATCATTCAAATACTAGCTCCAGTTAAAAGGAAAACAAAAACTGTTGAAGCAACAAGATCAGCAGTTGTTCCAGGATTTAATTTCTCCTCTTCTTCTCGCAATTCAATATCAAATTCTTCAAGCTCTCGTCTACCTTCTATTGTCAATGCTCCACCAAGATTGATAATAGATTTAGCTCTAAGAGAAATATCATTTGCTTGTTTACTACCAAATTTTCTACTAATTAATGTATCAGGGAAATGTGCAAGTATATCTAAATAAGAATCTATAATTGCTAGATTAATATCCTTACTTAACACAAAAGATCTATTTAAGGTTCGTAAACCAAAATCAAATGTGATGGGAAATTCTTCAGAGAGCTCTAAACAAATATTATCACGATCTTTACATTGAAGCATTAATTGTAAAAGAGTAATGCCTTCCTCTTTAAGCTCTTGATGAAGAGAAGGGGAATTAACATCGTACTTTTCAACATTACCCAAACCACCTGGTTGAGTGAGAGCGATACCATCTGAAACATGTATTGCATCGTCTACAGTTGTATTTAACATAATCTCAATAACATTTTCTCTTACTAAATTCTCATCACATTTTTCAATTTGGAAATCAATACTCATACCAGCAGCTACTGCTAAAGGAGCTAAAAGGAGAATAATACCAAGATTGGTATTTCCTCGCTTATGAAAAAGATCACTTTGTTGAATGGCACTCTTAATAATAAATCCTAAATTTAGCTCATTCCAGTTTATTTTTCCTTCTTTTAGTAAAATTCCTTTAAGAGCTAATTCTTCAAGAAATGGACCAAATGAAATACTGGAAGCTAGAAAATCTTCATATCTAATATCCTCAAAATCTCTAAAGCGATGAACATTACCTGGTTTTGGAGTAGCAGAAACTTCCAGGAGACACGCCAATTCTCCACACATACGAATTTTATTTGCAAGGCGTTTAGAGTGACCTTGAAAATTCGACATTACCTTCATGGTAAGCTAATAGAATTACATTCAAAAAGATTTTTGACATAAAAAATTCGAAATTAAAAATTCGAAATTATTTTAATTCTTCTCTATAAATCAATCTTAGGATAGAAAAAAATCTTCGTCGAAAAATAAGTTAAGAGAAATTGTTTACTATTCAAGAAGCAAATATTATTTTTGGCTTCTTTCTTTATAGTCTAATATGAATTCTTCAATAGCTTCTTCAAGTGTTTTTTTAGGATTATAATTAAGTAATTTTTTAGCTTTTGTAATGTCTGCTAATGTATCTTTCACTTCTGCTTTATCGAATTCTTTGTAATTTATCTTTAATTTTTTATCTGCTTTCTTGGAAACCAAATCTAAAACTTTGTTAACTGAAGTCCTCTTTCCTGAACCAATGTTGAAAAATTCATTTTTTGCTTTTGTTTTAATAGCAGTAAGATAGAAAGCATCAACTACATTTTCTACGTGGGTCCAATCTCTTGTTTGTTCACCAGTACCATAGATATTTATCTCTTTTTCTTCAAATGCATTAGTAACAAAGATATTTAATGCCATATCAGGTCTCTGTCTTGCTCCAACAACAGTAAAAGGTCTAATAACAGAGATTTCATGTTCAGGATATAGATGAATACAAACATCAACAATTTTTTCAGCAGCAAATTTACTAACACCATAAAAACTCAAAGGATTTCTAGGATGATTTTCATCTATTGGTATATATTTACTATTACCAAAAACTGAAGAGCTACTTGCTACTATTACTCTTTTAATCTGATTTTCTCTAGAAACAGAAAGAACATTCATTGTTCCTTCAATATTAGTTTTTAAACTAAGAATTGGATATTGTGTTGAATATTTTATCCCGGGTTGAGCTGCTAAGTGAAATACATAATCAAAATTTTTACTTAGCACTTCAGTTAACTTTTCTCTGTCTAAAACGCATCCTTCTATAGACTCAACACCTTCTTCTACTTCTAATTCCTTGATATTTTTTTCTTTTAAATCTCGTGAGTAATAATCGGAAAAATTATCATAAATAGTAACTTCAAAGTTCTCTGCTGACAATTTTTTAGTTAAATGATACCCAATAAATCCTGCTCCACCAGTTATTAGTACTCTTACCATTTTCATTACTTCCTTAGTTTAAATTCAGTAATGTGATGATTTTTTCAAACGTTTATATATATATTGATTTTGAATAATTGACTTTAATTTCAAACAATGATAATTACATTGTATTCAAAAAAAAATTTGACTTAAAAAAATGGTAAATTGAAGAATAACAGATAAAAAGAAATAATTAGCAGTAGAATAAATAGAGAAAAGAAAAAACAAGCTAAATTGAAAGAAGAAAAATCCTTTTGGAAAACACAAGAAAGGAGAGAAAAAAATGGAAGAATCCCAAATAGAGGTAATCAAATTAACTCTTAAAGGACTCCTTATAATGGCACTTTTCATCGGAGCACTATTAATACTGTTTTTACCTCTGACTAAAGGAGAGAATTCATCAACATATGAAGAAATTTTCTTCTCAGGAAATTATTACAGATACTATTACTTTTACGAAAGAGAAGAATTTGGACAACTAACAGTAGAAGATGGTTATCCAGAAGCAATTAAGCTATTTACTATTTTAGCTTGTATTTTACTCCCAATAGGATGTCTAACACTATTCCCAAGTAAAAGAAACGAAAGAATAAAAGAGAATATACAAAGAATAATGGATAGAATAATAGCAATCACATTTTTTTACAGCGGAATTTTAGGATCAACAGCAGTCTTAATGTTCTTCAATTATAAAAGCAATAATTATGTAATAGGACAATTAACTTTTGCAACAATTTTTGGATTAATAACTTATATAATCGTTTTTCTAACAGGATTAATAAAATCAGTAGGGAAAATAAAATTTCAAGAAGAAATCAAACAAGAAAGAGAAAAAGAACGTAGACTGATAAGAATAGCTGAAATAATAGTCTATAATTACCAAATGGAAGAATTTGAGAAAAAATTTCTCGAGAAATTCAGAGAAGAAATAGCTATAGAAAAAGTACATGTTGTTTTTAGAGAAGTACTAAAGATTTACCTAAGAACTGATTTACGAACGAATGATACAAAAGAAATCGCAAAACCATTCATTTATTTAGCGAATACCAAAGAGCTTGAAATTATTAAAGATAGTGTAAGAAATATCGTTAATCCCTTAAGACGAGAAAAAGCTCAGAAATTAATTGATATTATTATACAAAATCTAAATCATGAAAAAACAATGAATTTAGAATAATCTTATAAACTATATTTTCTGGCAAAAATTATTATTCTCTTTCTCATCTCAATATATAGGAAAGCTTTAAATATCACTACAAATCACGAAAAAAGCAGAAGAATAGAGGAAGAAAAATCCTCAAAAGAAATTTTACAAATTAAAAAATAACTTAATGGTGAATTTGAGAAATGTCCTTAGTGAATATAGGTGGCCAACCTGTGCTACTCTTAAAAGAAGGTACTGAGAGAACAACAGGCAAAAATGCTCAACAAAATAACATTGCTGCTGCAAAAGTTATTGCTGAAGCTATTCGCTCTGCTCTTGGTCCAAAAGGGCTTGACAAAATGCTCGTCGATTCTTTCGGTGATGTTGTAATCACAAACGACGGTGCAACCATCCTCAAAGAAATGGAGATTCAACATCCAGCAGCTAAATTTGTTGTCGAACTTGCTAAAGTTCAAGATGACGAAGTCGGTGACGGTACTACTACCGTTGTTATCATAGCTGGTGAATTATTGAAACAAGCTGAGGATTTACTAGCTCAAGATGTTCATGCTAGTGTTATTGTTGACGGTTACAGAAAAGCAACTGTTAAAGCATTAGAGCATCTCGCAGAAATGACTATTAAAGTTGATACTTCAGATCGCAAAATGCTTGTTAATGGTGTTAAAACGTCTATGGGTAGTAAAATTATTGCTGGTCACAGCGATTATCTTGCTGATCTTGTCATTAACGCTGCTCTCATGGTTACCGTTGAAGAAAACGGTAAGAAAGTTTGTGATATTGACAACATAAAAATTGAGAAGAAACAAGGTGAATCCTTGAAAGAAACCGAATTAGTTAAAGGTATTATTCTTGACAAGAGTGTTGTTCACTCTGGTATGCCTAAGAAAATCACTGATGCTAAAATTCTTCTCATAGATGCTGCTGTTGAAATAACTAAAACTGAATTTGATGCTAAAATTAACATTACTAATCCAGACCAGATGAAATCTTTCCTTGATCAAGAAGAGACTATGATTAAGGATATGGTTGATAAGATTACTGCTTCTGGTGCTAATGTTATTCTTTCACAAAAAGGCATTGATGATCTTGCTCAACATTTCTTAGCTAAGAAAGGTATTCTTGCTGTTAGAAGAATCAAGAAATCCGACATGGAAAAACTTGCTATGGCTACAGGTGCAAGCATTATTACTCGAATTGATGGGATCTCCGAGAAAGACCTTGGTTTTGCTAAAATTGTTGAAGAAAGAAAAATCGGTGATGACGATTATGTTTTCATTGAAGAATGTGCCAATCCAAAAAGTGTTAGCATTTTGATTCGTGGAGGTAGTGAACTCATTGTTAGTGAAGCTGAACGCTCTATTCATGATGCTTTATGTGTGATCCGCAATATCATTCAAGATGGCTTAGTTGTTCCTGGTGGTGGAGCTCCTGAAATGTATCTTTCTAAGAAATTGAAAGATTACGCTAATACTCTAGCTGGTAGAGAACAATTGGCAGTTGAAAAGTTCGCAGAAGCACTTGAAATCATTCCAAGAACTTTAGCTGAAAATGCTGGTCTTGATCCTATTGATGCTTTAGTTGCCCTTCGTTCTGAACATGATAAAGGAGCAATTAATGCTGGTGTTAATTTGTTGAATGGAAAACCAACTGACATGGTTAAGGAAAATGTCTTTGAACCAATCAGTGTTGCTCGACAAGCTATCTCTTCCGCTAGTGAAGCTGCTCAAATGATCTTAAGAATTGATGATATCATTGCTGCAAAATCCGGTGGTGGAGCAGGAATGCCTCCTGGCGGTCCTGGTGGAGCACCAGATATGGATGACTTCTAAGAGTTACACTCTTAGAATCACACTCTTTTTTTCTTTTAAAATAAAAATTAGTCATTTATTTTTCATTAGCTATATTTTGCTAATCATAATTATTGCTGATTCTCCATCAGTGTAGTATTGTTTTGAAATCTTAAATGATTGATATCCTAGCCTTTGATATAAATTGATTGCTGCATGATTAGATTCCCTTACTTCTAAGAAAACTTCTTTCACTTCTCGTAATCTAAGAGCATTTGCAGCAGATATCATCAAATTTTTTGCAATGCCTAGTCGACGATATTCATCCAATACAGCTATAGAAATAATATGCCCTTTTTTATCTATTCCAAAACCATAATTTGAAAGACCTCTTTCAATGCGTGTCATCTCATAACCTACAATTTCTCCATTTTCCATTTCAGCTACATTAAATCCTTCTGGAAATTTATTATAGATATCAAGGAAAAAGAATCGAGGGTAATTTTCTGGCAAACAATTTCTATTGATCTTTTGTACAGCTTCGATATCTGTTTCTGGATTAAATTTTCGTATTGTATAGCTTGTCACTCTGTATCAGCCTTTTCTTGTATTTTTTCTATTCAAAAAAACATCAAATCGAGCATATTTATTTCTATTTTTAGATTTTTCTAAATGTATCTTTTTATAGATTTTTGATTTGGTTTATTAGTTTGAATTGTCTAATAGAAAGCAATATATTAGAAACTCTTTATTTTTTATTATAGTTGGTGTGTTTTTGAATTCAAAAGAAGAAAAAAATTCCAAGAACAAAAAAATAACAAATGACGATAAATTAGATAATAAAAGTAACTCTAGTGCTGAAGATACAAAATTGCATGATTCTTCTTATATTCTCCCACCACAAACTATTCAAAACAAATGTTGGAATTGTAATTCAGAGATTACTAATAATGATTGGTGCAATAACTGTAGGGTACCTTTAAGATCTGAAACTCGAGAGAAAATATTAGCTAGAACTTCTCCAGCTAAATCAGTTAAATGTTGGAGATGTGGGGGTACTACTTCTGGGGATGTTTGTGGTATTTGTGGAAGCCCTTTAACTGCAACAGGAGTAAAAGATATCCTTGATTCCGTTAAAATTACAACTCCATCAGAACAAGAAGAACCAGAGTTTATTTTCATTCTTTCACCAAAAGATCGTCAATTAGTACGAATTAGTGTGAAATATTCCGAAATTGAAGCTTTAGTGCAAAAATATTTCTCAATTGATAGATCTGTTTTAACAAATTATGGTCCTGAAATGATTATTCATCAACCAGAGAAAAGTGAAGTGTATAAGGAATTTGAAGCGGAAGAATTGTTAATACATAATAATCTTAGGACTTTGTTTAAAGAAATAAAGCTACCTACTGGAGAAGCAAAATATGTAGCAATGAGGTTTTTTTATTGGAAACCTGAAGAGACTGACAATAGGTTTACTTTCAAAAATATTCGTTGGAAGCTTCTTTTTCTTGCTGTGACTATAGTGACAGTAATCTTAACTGGTTGGTTATATACAAGAGAAGTTTATAGTATATTTTCTATTGAAAAAAGCATGGTTTTAGACATATCACTTTTTTCGATTGCAGTATTATCTATTACAATTGTTCATGAATTAGGGCATTTTTTAATTCAACGATTGAAAAAAATTAATCTTTCTTTACCATATTTTCTACCAATTCCTCCCATCCCTGGTTTTATGTCATATTTTATGCTAGGCACTGCTGGAGGGTTCATAAGGGTTATTGATCCAGTACAAAAAAGAAATGATCTTTTTGATCTTTATTTCTTCGGACCTATTTTTGGATTAATTCTTTCAATTGGATTCTTACTGATTGGTTCAGCATTTCCTTATATTAATAATTTAACTGATCTTTCTACGGAATCATTAGAAAGATTGCAATTAATTCAACAATTTGATCCTGTTATGCTTATTGGTATGTTCTTTACTTGGTTTACAGATATAACAAATATTGCTCCTTCTTTTGATCCCACTTCACAAGCATTATTTAATCATCCCTTAACTTATGCGGGATTGGTTGGAATAATACTAAATGGCCTAAATTTTCTTCCAGGTTCTATATTAGATGGAGGATTTATGTTTCGAAGTTTGTTTGGTGAACGTTTAACACGTGCTTTCTCATTTCTATCTGCTTTAATTTTAATGTTTAATTATAACACTTGGGCTTTAGGTGTTCTTACAATGTTTATCCCTCTTAATTTATATCAAACACCAATTACAAATGAAGCATTAGGACTACATTGGTCTAGATATATTTTAGAAGCGTTAGCATTAGGAATTGCTGTTATTTGTATACCAATCCCAGCATTCTTCTTTGGATCATAGATAGCTTATATTGAGTGTTCTTTTAGAAAATAAAAATTCAAGCAAGCACTTAATTATAAGCTAAAAGATAGTCTTTATTAAATTGATTGAACGAGATATATAACGTAGAAGCTAGATATTGAGGATGCTTTTTTTGACATTAAATGATAGCGATGATTTCCAATCAAAAAAACAAGATGATAATCCTATAGAGAATAAAGAAAGAAATGAAATGAAACATTTTTGTTGGAATTGTGGAACAAATGTTCCTCAACAAGGAATTATTAAATGTCTTAATTGTAGAGCACCTCTAGATGAAGATATAAAAGATAAATTAATGGCTCGATTAGAACCAGTTTTAGGAGTTAAATGTTGGGAATGTAAAGGTACAACTTCAGGAAATACTTGTGGTATTTGTGGAGCGCCTCTTACTCGAGAAGGTTTAGCTTTAACAAAAGTAGCAGCATCAATACCTAAAATAGAATATGAAAAAACCGTACAGATTATCGCACCACAAATTCGAGATATGAAATCGCTTGAAATCACACTAGAGGAATTTAATGAAGCAGTAGCAAAACATGTTAATATCGTTGATAGTCAAATTGTTGATGGTATAGGACCAAAAATTATAATTCAGCGACCAGAGAATGAAAAAGCTGTTTTAGCTAGTTTAAGAAACGATCCTTTAATCGTAGAAAATAATCTTAAAGTTTTAATTAGAAATGAGCAAATTGCTCCAGGAAATAAGCAAATTGTTTTGCGATTTTACTATTGGGAAAAGGAACCTGTAAAAGAAAGATATCATATTAAAAAAATAGGTTGGAATATTGGGCTGTATATAGCCACTTTTGTTACTGTTGCACTTGCAGGATGGAATATAATTAAAAATCAGTACACAACGTATGAATTTCAAGGTAATTTAGGACTCGAAATTTTCCTGTTCACAATATCACTGATGGGAATTCTAACAATTCATGAGTTAGGTCACTTTTTTGTTTCAAGAATGAAAAAAGTTGATGTAACACTACCATACTTTATTCCAATTCCTTCTATCCCAGGAGTTTTTGAGACACTTGGGACATTTGGAGCTTTAATCAGACAAAAGGAACAAATTTCAACAAGAGATGATTTATTTGATATAGGATTTGCAGGACCAATTGCAGGTTTTCTAATAACAATCCCGATTATGATAATTGGCTTAAGATTGACTTATGTAGTTGATATTCCTACGGATTTACCAGAAGTTGATCTTACACAAATACCTACAATTTTACTCTTTGATGGATTTGTATGGTTTGGAGCTGTTACTGGAATTATTCCATATTTTGATCCCACTACTCAAACGATTGTACAACATCCAGTTTTAATTGCTGGTTATATTGGACTTATTTTAACAGGATTGAATCTAATGCCAGCAGGACAACTTGATGGTGGTCATACTACTAGAGCAATTTTTGGCGATGTTCCACATAGAATATTAACACTTGTAGCAGCACTTCTTCTTGCATTGAATCCCTCTACAAGATATTTTGGTATTCTAATACTAGTAATGAGTATGTTTGCAGGACATCCGGGTTCAACTGATGATGTTTCAAAAGTCCATTGGTCAAAATATGTTTACATAGCACTAGGATTCATAATTGGAATCGTATGTTTGCCTTTACCTATCAATCTAATTGCTACTTGGTTTAGTTAAAATTACAATTTGTAATTTTTCCTTTTCTTCTAATTTATGAAAACAATTAATAGTTAAGCAAGGAAATATCAAAAAAAGTCTCATAGAAATAAGTAATGGGAATAATTATCAGAGTTATAGTTGAAATAAAAAGCTCTTAAAATTTTTAATTAGTTGTAAGAAAATATTGGTTAAAAAAGGAATTGGATCTGAAATGGTAGAACAAATAGACATTGAAGTAAAGCCAAAAACTTGGCTTAACTATAAAGACTATAATATTTTCGTACTCTTAATTGCACCTTTCAGAATTTATTTCAAACAATTTCTAAAATTTTTCTTAGTTGCAATTATACCAGAACTACTTATATTTGGTTTGTTCTATGTTGTAGATATTCGTCTAGAATATGATTTTATAATTAGACGGTTTACAAACCTAAGCATTGATTTCTTAGATGAAAATGCAGCACGATATCTAATACCTATGATACTAGTTGCTATTTTTATGCTAATTCTTAGAAGCTCCATTGTTACCAATATTGCATGGAAAACAGCAGATAAATCAAAAGCTAATGTATTCTGGGCTATGGATTTAGCCTTTAAACGTATAAAAGAAATTTTTCTAGCATCATTTATCTTTATTATTTTTATGCTTATTCCCGGTACACTTTTCATACTCGGTGTTTTATTAGAATTAAGAATGCCTGGTTTTAGCTGGTTGCTGATTGGTTTTGCTTTAGGTATTCCTCTTTTAATTGGTAGTAGAATTTCATTATTTGTAGTAGGAATAAATAGAGACTTATTACCTGTTGGAACAGCTTTTCAAAAATCATGGTATTTAACAGAAAAGGCAAATTGGATAAAGAGTCTATTAGTCTTATTTATCTACGTTATTCTTGGAATAGCCATGCCATGGATTCTTACAAATTATCTTATAAATCTATATGGAGATTGGGTAGGAATCATAATGATCTTTGTTCGAGCAATATTATATCCATTGTTTGATATTTCATTAACACTTACTTATCTAAACATCGATGCTAATTCCCTTAATAATGCAATCTTTAAAGATGATATAATAAAACAAAGAGAAATGTCTGAAAAATTAATTAAAACAAAACAAACTGGTGAAGTAAAGTAAACCTAGATTAAATGGAATCATAGTTAGGCAACTTTACTAAACATTCTTTTTCCTTAAATAAATTATAAAATTCCTTAGTAGAGTCAATTAATGCCTCTCTTAATTCTTCTTCTGGCAGAGCTTCTACACTAATCTCGATTTGAATAACATCTTCCTTTGAACTCTTAATTTTCTGTAAGATATCATCAAAATCCGCTTCTTCTTTAGAATGGAAGAAGGTTTGAAAACAATCATCGCCTCCATAAATTTCAAGAGTAATTCCTTCGTTCTTATTAATAGCATCTAATAATTTAGCCAATAAATCTTCATCAATTGTATTTGGATTAAGTGAAAAAGTACAAAATAATCCATCAAGAGAATAACCAAATTCTCCAAAAGGAAAGATAATACCCGGATTTGCATAAGCACCTTCATCCCAACCATCTGCTATTCTAATATAATTTCCATGAGAATTTTCAAGGTCAACATCAGGTAAAACATCTTCAAATTTAATTGCTATTCGTTCGATTGTTCTCCACATATGATTGAGAAGCTCATGAACAGTACTTTTATTTTCTTCTAAAAATTTCTTCAAATCAGTCATTCTACTTTTCTCCTTGATTATTTCCATAGAACCTTTGCTTCGTTTCTAGCGACAAATGTTTTAAATTTATGTTTGGGATACCCGAGAACCATTACTTGAAAGATTTCATTTCCTTCTGGTATATTTAATATTTGGAGAATCTTTGAATTATATTTAGCAGCATAAACTAAATAACCAATATAACAAGAACCTAAATTAAAGCCATGAGCAACTATTCGCATGTAAGTTGAAGCAATTGTGCAATTTTCTAAAGGTACGGTGCTTTTTTTCTTAGCATGGAATACTATTACTACTGGTGCATCATGGAAAAGGAAATCTTTACCAACTTTGAAACCTGAAAGCATTCGTGTAAATCTTGCTCTAGATTGTTGAGCTTTTCGAATAGATTCCCCTTTTCCAAATAATCTACCTAAAAATCTAAACAAAGGATTATCAATTTTTTTCAAAAAATCTCTAAAGGCTTTTGCTACTTCTTCTTTTAATTGTTCTATATTATTAGTATTGTAAACTACAACCATTTCAACATTTTGTGAATGATGTCCTGTAGGAGCAAGTCGGGATATATCCACTAGTTTCTCTAAAATTTCCTTTTCAATTTTTCTTGTTTTATATTTTCTAGTGCTTCGAATTGATTTTAGCAAAAAGAAAAGCTGACTAGCATCAACAATATTCTCGTCTAAATTATCAGTAATAGTAGAATATTCTTCTAAGGGAAAAAAGGAATGAGTGATAGCATTTTCAGGGCAAATAGATATACAATGACCACATGAATGACATAATTTGGATTCAAAAACCGATTTTTCATTTGAATCTAAAAAAAAGCAATCCCTAGGACAAACATCTATACATGCTTGACATCCTGAACATTTTTCCTTGTTTACTATTATTGGATTTATCATTTAGATTCTCCTTTATTCACTATTTGTTTCAAATGAACAATTAATAATTTTATTAGTAAATGATTATTTCGTAAATTATTCTTCAATTCTACAAAAACCTAAGCCATCAGGATGAATACCTACATCTATTGTTCCAACCACTTTCAAGGTCGCAACATCAATAATTGAAATGTCATTAGTTTTATTATTAGCAACATAAACTTTATCTCCTTTAGCATTAAATACTGTTCCACCCGCCCAAATGCCAACAGGAATACGTTTTATCTCGCGATGGGTTTCAGCATTAATAACACTCACACAATTTCCTTCACGATTTGGAACAAAAGCTAGTTTTCCATCTTTACTAAAAGTAACTCTTATTGGAACACGACCAGTTTGAATTTTCGCTTTTAGTGCGTAATTACTAGTAGCAATAACATAAACAAGATCATCATCTTGATTTGCACAATAAAGCCATTTCCCATTAGGACTAATTCCAATACCTTCCGGACTTCGTCCAACCGGGATATGTGTGATCCAATTCCATGTTTTGGTATCCAAAACTGAAACTGAATTTTCACCAATATTGCTGATGTAAGCAACTAATCCATCAGGTGATAAAGAAACCATATGAGTCATCCGTTTTCCTTCGATTATTTTTTCAATTTCATAGGTTTCAACATCAATAATGAAAACTTTATTTGCATAAGTGCTAGCTAAAACTACTTTTGATCCATCAGGGAATATAGCACTTTCATGAGGAAATTGAAATTCTGGATGTTTAATAATCGTTAATTTTTCGAGAGTTTTCATGTCAAAAACTTCAATGGTATTTGCCCCTGCACATGAAACAAAAGCTTTGTAATCCTTTGGTGTTATTGAAACTTCATGAGGACTTCTTCCAACTTCAACAACTTTAATGACTTTTCCAGTTGTTTCATTGATAAAAGTTACAGAATCTTCATCTTTATTCAATACGATTAGAATATCTTTCATAATAAACACAATCACTTAGATTTGTACTGTTTTTCTTATGAAGACATCATCAATATATTATAATTGTGTTTAATTTTTTATCAAAAAAGAGAGGAGAAAGTGAATATCATTTATTCATTAATGATTTACCACAAACAGGACATTTTCCTTTAGTACTAACCCATTGTATATAGTGTTCTTTATGAAAGAAAGAACCACAAAAAGGACATTTAAAAACCTCACTTCCTACTTTTATTTCAATTTTACAAATAGCACACTTATGTTTTTCTTTTTTATCACTTAAAATACTGGGCGAAACAATTGTATCTAAATTTGATGTTTTTGTAGCTTCTATAAACTCAACCATTTCATTTCCAGTAACAACACTTTCGAGAAAATCTTCACTTAAAGGTTCTCGATGTTGATAAAGTGCAGGATCTTCTCTGATAATAACAGGTTTTTTTCTTTTAAACTTAAAAATCAATAGTACAACAATTGCTAAAATTAAACCCATTCCAAGACCTAATAATAAAAATTGGTAATCTAGTGGTCTACTTGAATTTACGTTCGGATATAAACCAAAAGGATCATTATAAACAGGTATTCCATCAAGTGATAAAATTCCTGAAATACTAGTTGAATTAAAAACAAATTCATCTAATGGACCATTATAATTTAATCCAATTCGAAAATAATTAATAGGAGTACCATATAATTGACCCCAAGTTTGAGTTATAATTGGAGAACCTCCTCTATAAATTAAACAAGAAATATCATTACCAATTCTTGAAAGTGTTAGAGTTAGCTGATCGGAATTAAGCAAGCCACCATTATTTCTATTACTAGAGCCATCAGAATGAGCTGCTCCAATTGAAAAATATCCAGCAGAAAATTCATTTGTATCTACTATTTTACAATAAGCTATTCGTGTATAGTAATCTTCATAACTTCCTACAGAAAATACAAATTCACCAAATTCCGAGGAATAATGATAATTTAAAGTTAATGAAATAGTGAAATTAGAGCAACTACCCAATTCATTGAAAACCAAAACATAATCCGAAGAAGCAAATAAAGATCCATAAAGACCGGAAAAATAACTGGCATTCAATGCAAAGAAAGCAGAGGTATTTTTATTTTCAGAAATAATTGCATCATATCCTGAATGTTCCTTAAATCTACTGAAATCAGAAATATTTAAGGTATTTTCTTGTTTAATAGAATAACTTTTCACAAAAGGAGAGAAAAAAGGTAATATAATAAATAATCCCAATGAACCAATAATAAGCAAGCAAATTACTTTACTTTTACCTCTGTTTATTTTATATGCCCCCACATACATAATTGATTTTTTCCTAAATAAAGGTATTAGAATAAAAAACTCACATTCTATAAAGCAAATTATTTTTCATTTTCATTAGTTATATCAATTATTTCCTCAACATCTTCGTCAATTTCTTCTTCATCATCTTCTTCAAGTTTATAGTATAAAGACAAATCTTCTTGAGGTTGAATATCTTTTACCCATGATAATATTTTTTTCTGGAAGAAGGTTATTGCTAATATTAAAGATATAACTGCTGGTACAACAAAGAAGAAGGTAGTTATTACTATTACCTCGGGTTGAGTGTAATCTAATAATATTTCTTGATCTTGTAGATGCGTGAATATTGTAACAGAGAAGAAGATACTGAAAGCAGAATGAATGATCATTAGAATTGGAGTAAGAGAAACTGATAGCAAATTAAGATTGAAGAAGAAATATGAAACTAATAGAAATGTCAGGCTTACCAATAAAATTGTTAAATTTGTTGAAAATATTTGCATTATTCCAGTCAAAAAGAGAATCCAAATCATGGATATTTTAATGCTTATTGGAGCTTCTTTTGTTAATGCATATGTTTTTTGTGGCGGATTTGTGAAATTTGCTAGAAAATACATTGGAAAAGGAGGAATAATGCTCAATACTATTATAATTAAATTAGCAATAGTCATACTTGGTCCAAAAGGAACCACATATAATAACGAGAGAGGGATTAATGCTATTCGAGCAAGGGAAAGATACGAAAGAATAAACGTTATTGTTATAAGATTTAAATCATTAGCAAAAAATCTATTTGTTTTCTTCAATTTTAAACCTGAAACAAAGAGTATAACAATACAAGCTGAAATAAATATTGATGGTATAACTAAAAACCAGCCCCACATTGAAGATGCTCCAATTGATGTTTCGAGTGTAATAGGATTGTAATATCTTCCAACCAAAAATAAGATTATTAGAGATATTTCAATTATAAGGTGTATCGGGAAGAATATTAAACGAAAATACTTCAAAGGGAGTTCGGATCTTAACATAGGAATTTACCACTATTTATAAGCTTAAATACATTTTTTATTAGGTAGTATTAGAAAGAAGGTCTATAAAAGGACTCTTAAAAAGTGTGAGATTTAAATTGAATATTTTTCTTATAAAAAATGCATAATTTTTCAAATAAAAAAACAATATTTTTTTTTCTTTGTAAATTATCCATTTTAAAAGAGGGGTTTTGTCGGTTTCTTTTCTTTTTTCAAGCGTTTTCCACACTTTTCACACAAGCTTTTAGAGCTATCTTTGAGAATATTATACTTGAGAAAGAAATACCCGTGGTGGGTGGAGAAGCAAAAAAAGGTGTGGAAGAAAAAATGTCTAAAAATGTAATCGATTATACACAAGAAAAATATCCAGCAGAGAGATTGCCGGTAGGAATTGACTTCTCCAATACAAATGTAATAAACCATCCTTCAAAGGAAAATAACTATGAACGAGAAATTAGAGCTGAATTAGTAAGTTTTAGTAGATCAGATAAAACAATTCGTCCTTACAAAAGTAAGATTCAACTTGGAAGTTATATCACAAAAGATAATTTACAGAAAATTCTGAAAAAAGACAGTAAGGACAGAAGTCTCTATTCCATGATGGATAACATAAGAAAAAAAGATAGACCTGAAACAGAATTAAGAAAGGATTTTGACCTACTAAGAGACTTTTTCCCAAATGCGTTGGTGTTAGAAGTAGAAGATTTCTGTCAGAGAATTATTGCAAAAATAGAATCAAAGGTTGAAGAAGAAACAGGTAAAAGTATAACACCAAGAAGAAGAAGAGCATTCGTTTTAGCTGTATTCAGATCAGTGTGTAGAAAGAATGGAAGAAAAATTACCGAAGAACTAATGGAAGAAGTAAACGAACGATTTGGGTATAAACGTAAAATGAAATTATTCGAAATTTATAAGGCAGAAAATGAATTAATCCACTGGAATCTTCTTGCAAAGAAAAAAGAAAAAGTACAAGACAATCTAAGAACATTCTTTCTCAATGTAATAAACCATTTTAACAAATTAAAAGAAAATAGCGCAATAAAGAAAAATAAAGAGTATCAAGAAATCATTCTTTTAACGAAAAAGTATATCATGAGTTTTTCATCTAAAAAGGAAAAGCAAGAAGCATTGATAGAAATAACGAGACACAAAGATAATGATTTCGCTGCAAGATTGATAATATGGTGTATAGCCAAGTATTTTGCTCAAGAGGTTTACAATTATAACTTTAAGAATGCAGAAGAAATACAAGGTTGGAAATCATTATTCCTTATAGATAGTGAATTTGATACAAACCAAGAACCCATTCCAATTCGATCTTTCAAATACATCTTTTGGTCAGAATTTGCTCTTCGAAAGGAATTAAAAGAATTTAATCTTTATCCAAGCTAATTCTAAAAAAGTTATAATTATTTTTAAGGGAAGAAGTTTTCTTTCCAAAACTATTTCTTTCTTTAAAATCTTTAACATAAATAAGAGAGAAGGGGGGAAAAAAGAATGAAGATATGTATCCCCAAAATATGAGTCTTAATGTTTCTTCTTAATACTTCGAATGAAGTCAAGTTTTTCTTGAGTTTTTTCCTTGGCTTCTATAGCTTCTTTAAATTTTCTTTGCATTAGCTGCTGAATTTGTCTAACAATCTCATCACTGACGTTGTGATTTTCTTTTAAGAGTTTCTCAGTATGAGCAAGAGTGTAAATTTCTTGTTGTGAGAGTTCAGTTACAAGTTCATTTGTTTTTGCTTCGTCAAAGATTGATTGAAAGAACAATAAAACTCCACGAATAATTGGTTCAGGAGTACCAGCTGCTCGTGCCATGTAAATGTTGAAATAATCTTTCTCATCGGGCAATTTTTTTCTCACCATATTTTTTTCAATTCTTGGAAATTTCCAATAGTAATATAAAAATCTTCAAAGCGATTATATAAAAGACTATCTTTACTTTTGGAAACTAAGTTAATTATACATATTACTGCTTTTTTAATTTCTCTTTAGAATCTAAAATTAACTTTTTAAGATATATTAACTTCTAAAAGAAGTGGTTTTCATAGTATTATGACATTATTAATCCCTTTTTTGTGCTATTTATTTAGACATTGCTCTACATAAATCCAAAAACGAGTCTTAAAGAGAGATTTTTAAAGAGAGACCAATAGACGATGACACAATCCCAAGTTTGTATTTTGCGGATTCATTTTCCGCCCCCCGGATAAAAGTTCCGTTTAAAACACAAACACGGATTGAGCTGTACAAAAATTCTTTTGGACTTCGTCCCTCATTTTGAGGGACCCCAATTCTTTCTGTTTCAAATAATTTTTTTATTAGGAAAAATTGAAAAAAAAGGAATCTCTTTTTTATCAATCATGACTAATGAATCCCCACCTTTACATCATCGATTATTAGCTGATCTTTCTCTTCTGGTGATAACAGCAATTTGGGGTTCTACTTTTATAATGGTAGATAAAGCAATTGAAACAATCAATGTTCTTGTTTTTCTCTTTTACAGGTTTACTATTGCTTTTATTGTTTTACTTATAATTTTTGGATATCGTTTACTTAAAATAAGAATTCATTGGAGAGACATTTGGCCAGGTATAGTCATTGGAGTTTTTCTCTTTGCAGGATATAGTTTTCAAACTTTTGGTCTTGATTTAGGTACAGATCCAGGAAAAACTGCTTTTATTACAGGACTTTATGTTGTTCTTGTACCATTATTTGCATCCTTTATTTTAAGAAAAAAACCACATTACCTTTCTTGGATTGGTATAATAGTTGCTGTAGTAGGATTAGGATTGTTATCTATTGAAAGTTTTTCCAGTTTTCAATTCAGCGATATCTTTAGTGACCTTTTGGTTTTAATAGGAGCTGTTGCTTTTGCTTTTCACATAATTTCAATAGACAAATTTGTTGGGAGAATTGACTACTCAATATTGACAATTGTTCAAATAGGAACTACTGCAATTCTTGCGGGTACTACAGCTTTAATAATGGGATTTGTTCCTTCAATTTTAAAAGTTCCAGTTTTGCCAATTATTTTCAATAATCAGGTTATTTTTGCTATTATCTTTACAGGGATTATTGCCACGGCTCTAATTTTAGCAATGCAAACATTTGCTCAAAAAAAGACCTCTCCTACACATGTAGCATTAATTTTCGCTATGGAACCAGTTTTTGGTGCACTATTTGCAATTTTATTCGCAGGTGAAATTCTACTCCCACGTCAATGGATTGGTTGTGCACTAATTCTTGTAAGTATGATTTTTCAGCAATTGGTTGATCTCAAACTTGCTCCAATATTGAAGGAAAAGAAACAGCTTTCAGAAATTGTTACAGAAGAATAAGATAATTTTCTTAAAATTAGATTTTTTATTATAGAAAAACAAGAATGAACTTCTAGAAGAGGTAGTAATTTAATGGATAATTTATCCATAAATTTCTGGTTAAGTCACCAGATTCATCTACCAGTCATTAGAGAGAATTTCACTCTTACTTTTTGTTTTTCTTTATCTATTTGTCTTTTGAGTTCTTTTCGTCTTAACATTTTATTTTTTCCTCCAAATATTCTTTATTAACAACCAGTTAAGAGGCACATTCTTAATCTAGCTTTTTCGATATCCTTTTTGATTTCTTTTTTAATCGTTTCTTTATTATAGGTCATTTTTTTCTTTTCTCCGAGTTTTTGTTTGTAATTTACATACTCTTATGTTGATATATAAAGCGGATTCACAAAAGAGAGTCTCAATTGTAGGTCACAAAAAGTGACTAAGAATGAAGAAAAAAGTTGAAAATTTAGAAAAAATCAAAATTTAAAATTCATTTCAATAAATTATTTTTTCTTAGAAGTTTTATGATATTTTCTAGGAGGAGGTTTTGAAGATTTTTTTGGGCCTCTAGTTTGATTTTGAGTTTTCTCTAATAAATAAAGCATCTCCCCTTCTTTAGTAGTAGTATTTGCTCCTTTTGTATTAATGACAATATAGGGTGTTTTTGCTGGACCGATAATATCGACAATTTTTCCAACATTTTTTATTTCTTGATTCACTACCTTAGAACCAATCCGGAAAGGTTTGTTAGTTTTCACTAATAAATTGCCATTTTTAGCTATTACTGTTATACTGCCAATTTTTTTCATTTCAAGAACTCCTGAATAAATGAAAGAGAAAAACCTAATTATCTAGTTTTTTGCCTATAAACTGAACCTTTCTTTTGTTTCTTTTGAGATGGTTCTTTCTTTTCAGTTGGTTTTGGTAAATTAACCTTAGGAATATTTTTAGCTATTTCTCGGATTTGCTCTTCTTTTGTCCCAACTTTACGAATTAACATTCGACCTTTTCGATCATACCAAGTGCTAGAATAATTTTTATTTGAATCTAAAAATACCTCATAACCTGCTTTTTGGGCTGCTAAAGCTACTCGTTTTAATTCAGGATCTTCATAAGCTATTCTTAGAGGAACTCTTCGACCCATTCTCCAAGATAAATTTTTATCAAAGTATTCGGGATAAATTACTCGCATGTCCCTATTCGAAGATTTCGCTCTTTTACTGCTCTTAGACAAATTTCCAGCCTCACTAATACTAATTGGTTTACTTTTATTTTAAAAACTATTCATTTACTTATATAATATTCTAGAAAAAATTAAGTTATTAAAAAAATAATTGCTAATTTAGCGATAGCTATTTAGGAAAAATAAAGTATGTCTCAAACTCTCTAGGTATCCGATATGTTTGAAACATACTTTTTTTATTTAAATTGGAATTTCTTTGAAGACTAATTTGGGTTTCAGTTATCTTCTTCTTCTTCCCAGTCTTCGTCTTCGTCTTCGTCCCAATCTTCATCGACTTCATCGTCGAATTCGTCCGTTTCTTCATCTTCTGGTCCGTACATTATCGTATTACCTGAGAGCTTATAGTTCTCCCTAAATTTTCAATAAGTAAGTATTTTTGTATTTAAACTTATTCATTTTAGATTTTTTTTGGAAAATCAGTTATAATTATAAAAATGTTAATTATTCATTCTCAATAATTAGTTAGTAAATCAATAGATTTTTGTAAGGATGATTTTCTTATTTACAGTAATTATAGAACCTGGTGTATATTTAATGCATGAATTTTCCACTGCTGTAGGAATTGTTGAAACAGTGACTAGTGTTGCAAATCAGCACAATGCAACAAGAATAAAGAAAATAGAGCTTATTGTTGGTCAATTTACAATGTTGAGTTGGGATCAATTAACATTTTCCTTTGAAATCGCTAGTGAGGGTACAATTGCACACGGAGCAGAATTAATTATTACAGAACAGAGAGGTCAAATTGAATGCCAAGAATGTAAATATCAAGGACCTGTTCAATCTCAAGACAAGGAAGTTGATCACTTTGTAGTTAATCTAACAAATATTTTCGAATGTCCAAAATGCCATTCTAATAAAACGAAAATAAGTGGTGGCCGAGATATTTATGTTAACAATATCGAAGTGGAATTACCTGATGGAAAAGGCAAATAATGTAGGAAATATCCCCATTGAAAGAATTTTTATAGGATTTTTTATTAACACAAAGCAAAGTTTGTTTATTTAAGGGATTATGATGGCTGTTTTAAGTTGGGTAAATTATCTTAGCGTTGTTGTTGGTGTCACTAATTTTTTTAATTTGATAATAATCACCACAATAGTATTACGTAGAAATCCAAAGGAAAAAATTAATTGGCTTTTTGCTATGAGTTTCTTCTTTATAGCTGTTGCCTATGTTTTTCTACCAATTGGAGCATTTGTTTATACAGAGGAAAATCCAGACACCATGCTTCTTCTCACCAAGATTTATGGTCTCTGCTTATTTATTGGTTTAGTACTACTCATGTTAAGTTCTGTTGCATTTAATTATGGTTCCAAATTTGTCATGAAATGGTTTATACTAATCCCTTCTATTATCGTAATTGTTGGAATAGCTCTTTTACTCTTTGCTTTAAATGATACAGAGGGAATTTGGTATGCTATGAAAGCCTCCGGTGGTGAAACAGCAAATATCGAAACTTCACTCGCTTTTACTTTAATATTCTATCCTATCTGTGGCATCCTTGCTATCATTATTTATGTGTTCTTCTCTAGAGCCTATAAACAGACTAATGATAAAAATATCCGTAGAAGTTTAGCTTATTTTATTATTGGATTAAGTGTGAGTTTAAGTATGCTTATACCAAATATCCTCTCAAATGTTCTAGCAGATATTTGGGAAAATGCACAAATTTTGAATGGATTAGAATTCATTCTAGTAGCAATTGGAGTTACATTAATGCTAGTAGGTTTTCTAGTAAAATCAAGATCTGTTACTCTAGAACAAATTGCATACGAAGTACCAATTACAGTAGGATAAAAATTACAACCATTCTTTTTTAAAATCTCCAATCCATGCAAAACCTAATGCACGAGGACCAATATGCGAACCAATCACTGGTCCTACTTCAGCCAATATTATTTCCGATGGAGCATTTGGGAGTTCTTTGAAAAAATCTACTAGTTTTTTTCCTCTTTCAAGATCAAAAGAATGACCACAGATTATAGTCTCAATTGAATTATTTGCTATAACTTGTCTTCCCACTTTTTGTAAAGTTTCCAGTGCATGTTCCGTACCTCGTACTTTTCCAGGGGATGTGATCAAACCATCTTCTACTTGAATTAGAGGTTTTACAGAAAGAAGGGATCCCAACAACCAAGTTATTGAACTAATTCTTCCACTTCTTTTTAGATATTTTAAAGTATCAGCAACACCTAATAAATGAGAATTAGGAATAAGTATTGTTTCAACTATTCTTAAAATTTCTTTCTTTGATTTGCCTTCTTTAGCCATTTTTGCTGCTAAATATACAATTAATCCCATTTCCAAAGTCATCGTCAGTGTATCAATAATAGTAATTCGTTCATCAAAAAATTGTTTTACAACCATTTTAGCAGCAGAAAACATACTAGATAATTTGCCAGTAAGAGTGAAGACTATTACATCATCAGTTTCAGTTAATGCTTTTTCATAAGCTTCTTTGAAAACTTTAGGAGCTGGAACGCCTGTTGAGGAAATTTCTCCATTAATTAATCTTTGATAGAAAACATCATTTGGTATTTGATAATGTGAATAAATTTCTTTATCAAAAATAACATTTGCAGGAATTAATCCGATATTAAATTTCTCAATAATTTCCAAAGGTAAGTCACAGGTAGAATCTGCAACAATCTTTACTTGAGTCATTAAAGTATCCTCTTAGATTAACCTTTTTGAATAGCCAAACCGAATGTTGAAATATATGCTATCTTGAATTCATAACAAGAAAGTCTCTAATAAATTGTTAGAAAACTTTTATGTATTAAATTCTTTTGATTATTGTTTGGTTGAAAGAAATGGTAGCTGTATGGTTAATTATTGTTCTAGCAATTGTACAAGGTATTCTTGAATGGTTACCAGTCTCAAGTGAAGGATGGTTGGTATTAATACTAAACTGGGTTGGAGAAACAGAAAATGCATTAGCAATTGCTTTATTTCTACATTTGGGAACAATGATTGCAGTTATCATTCGTTTTCGAAAAGATTTTGCTCTTCTTTTTAAAATTCAACGTAGAAAAATGGATTCTAGAATAGAGGATAATAAAGAAGAAGATGAGTCCATAAATATAGAAGAGAAGAAAGAGGACTTCTCCCAAATTGAAAAACAAAAGATTCTTTGGAAATTTATTTTATTTGCAACACTAGCAACAGCTGTGATTGGTGTGCCATTATATTTACTCATAAAATTTGCTTTACAAGATGGAGAATTATTAGAATTTGCAGGTGGAGCAATTACTGGTGGGGATATAATCACAATGGTGATAGGTTTATTTCTGATTGGCACTGGAATTTTTATTTTGATTGCTCGTAAAAAAACCACTTATAAAACAATCTTTGAAATGAAAACATGGGAGATGCTTATCGTTGGTGCAATTCAAGGTATTGCTATTATTCCAGGCGTTTCAAGATCAGGTTCAACTATTGGAACTTTGCTGATTGAAGGTATAGAAGAGGAAGAGGCATTAAGAGGCAGTTTCCTTCTGAGTGTGCCAGCTGTTCTGGGAGGAAACATTCTAACACTAATTGTGGATTTAGCCCAAGGAGACTTTTCATTTGAAGGAATTCCATGGTATGGAATGATATTAGCTTTTATTGTTTCTTGTGGAATAGGTTATCTTACAATCGATCTATTTCTTAGACTTGCTCGAAAAATTAATTTCGGATGGTTCTGTATTGCAGTAGGTTCATTAGCTTTAGTAATAACATTAATTGTAGTTATATTAGCGATAACAACAATTGTTTGAAAATGAAAATTATTTAGGAAATTTGATGAAACCAATTGGCAGATTAGCTCTTTTCCATTCTGCGGCATGCCCTTGAAGATTCATTTCGATAGGTTTCTTACCATCATTTCCAATCACCATTAACATGGTGCCTTCAATAGATTGCTGCCAAAAAAGATTAATCCATTTGTCAGTTCTGCGCATCACTTTCGAGGCAGTCTCTTCTGGAGGATTCATGGAATAACGAGTGTACATTTCATCTATATCTGAGAAATGGAGAACCAATAAATCATGACGATTGACTGCTTTTACTCCTTTCACGTAAATATTTACATCTGATATTTCAGCAGAAGCTAAAGTAGGATCTTTGGTTATTTTGGGTATGTCTTCTTCTCGAGCAATGACTTTGACATTTTTACCATTGAAATTTAGAGAAGTAATGAGATTAAAAGTCATACTTTCTTTACTAAAAAATGATGATTCTAACATGGGACCTGAAAGGGCGTCTAATTTAGATGCTGGTTCAATTAATAAAAGATATTCTAAATTTTTGATTAAAAATTCAGGTTTATAGGTTATAATCTCAAATAGACTAAAATTATCTATAATAACTAAAATTACTTGATCAATAGTTTTTATAGGAAATTGAATATCATCTACACTTGGGAGATATGGAGGTTTGAGAACTCCAAGTACCTTCAAAATAATGGATGGAATCTGGGAAGCAGTTATATTAAAGGTCTTCAATCCTAAATCTTCAGCAATATGCAAAATGATTACCCTCTTCTTTTATATGTAAAATTACTTAAGTTATTAATTGTTTCTAAGCTACCTATCTATTTAATGAAATTATTATAGCTTATTATCTTCATATTGTATTTTTAATATTACAAAAGGAGAAAATTTTAGCAAAGATATTTTTAAAAATAAGAAAATTGAATTCAAAGAAAGAGATTTGAATATATAGGAAATTTTTTGAAGTTGTTATTAATAAACAATAAAGAATATAGGTAGATTGCCATGAATCCTAAGGGAAAAACTGAAGCTTTTGAACAGGAATCAATAGAAAAAATCAATTTAGAATGTGAAGAAGAAATTAAACAAAAGAGCTTATTGGATGTAATAAAATTACCCTGGTATGAATTAGTTATTGTTTTTCTTTTGGTCGGCACTACAATTGCAATGTTTGTTTTACATAGTAAATTTGAAGAGAATTTTGGTATTTTAATAGGAGTTGTGGTTTCAGCAGCAGTTTTAGGAGTATGGTTGGCTTTTAGACCAAGTGAATGGGCAGTAGACGGTTTAGACAATATTATGCGGTATGTAGGACTTACTGCTTATGTTGCAGGAGTCATCTCTAGTTTAGCAAGCAATCTACCAGAAGCAGTTGCAGCAGGAATAATGCTTGTTAAAGGGAGCATTCTCCAAAATGATCCATCTGTTGAATCTCAATTATTGGGGCATGAATTAATAACTACCGCTTTTTATACTACTCTAGCAGCAGCTGGTTTTAATGCTTTATTACTTGGAATAGTAGTTCTAGTTGGCGGTAAAAAGAAAGGATATATTGAAGTGAAAAAAGAAACTATGATAGCAGAAGGAGTACTTTTACGATGGGGAATTGTTGCCACTTTGTTAACCTTTGGTATTGCTGTTATTGAAATTCTTGATAGTATTTTTATCGAAGTAAAAGAAGGAACAAATTTTGCAGGTGTTGAAGAACTGACAGGGGAATTACCACGCTTAGCAGGGATAACCTTAGTGGTAAGCTATCTAATCTACCTTGTTTTTCTAATTGTTAAAAATAAACAGGCAAAAGCTGAAGAGCAGATCGCTAAAGAGCCTAAAAGAGCAATCAAAAAACCTACACGTAGTAAACTGGATAAGAAAATGCCAGATCAATATGAGAAAAATACTGAAAAAGTAATTTCAGAATCTGCACAAAGAAAAATTTTAGATGAACCGGATGAAATCAATATTATCGAAAGTGAGTGCGAAGTAACACGAAAAGCCTATACTGGCGATGAAGAAGTTCCAATCAATCCGTATCTTCATGCACCACACATGGAACGTCCGCATTTAAGTCTAAAATCTTCAATCGTATTGGTTATTTTAGGAATTGGAGGGGTAGCAGGTGGAGGTTATCTTCTTAGTCATGCAGTAGAAACGATGCTAGAATCACCTGAAATTAACATTCAAATTGAATTAGTAGCTTTACTCATTGGTTTCTCTGGCGCGATACCCGAACATGGAATTGCTGTTGTCGCAGCAGCTAAAGGAAAGACAGATGTTGCGCTTGGCAATATTCTCGGGGGGATTCTTCAAATGACATTGCTGATCTTTGGAACATTCGCAGCAATAGTATATGCGCCAATCAATGATTTTATGTTATTCCAAATAATAGCTATTGCAGGAATTCTATGGTTTGTTAAAAGATCAATTGCAGATGATCACCGGATCACGTCCTTTGAAGGAATAATGATAATAATTGCACAATTGTTTAGTTTCCTATTATTAATAGGAGAGCTAACAGGTTTGAATATCTTCTAAAAATAAATTTATATTAGATAATAATAACAACATCAATAAAAATTGAGATTAGAATAAATCTAAAAAAATCATTTGTTGAAGGATTTAAATTTGAAAATATTATCAGTTGTAGGGACAAGACCGAATTTTATAAAAATGATTCCAGTGATTCTTGAAATTGAAAAATCCAATCACGAGCATTTAATCATTCACACAGGACAACATTATGATATTAATATGTCGGATATTTTCTTTAAAGAAATGAACCTTAAACAACCTGATTATAATTTAAAGATTGGTTCTGGTTCTCATGGTTATCAAACAGGAGAGGTTTTGAAGAAAGTTGAGAAGATAATTATTGATGAAGAACCAGATTTTGTTTTAGTGCCTGGAGATACAAATTCTAATCTAGCAGGAGCTTTAGCAGCAGTTAAACTACATTTCAAAATCGGACATATAGAAGCAGGATTAAGAAGTTTTGATAAGACCATGCCTGAAGAAATCAATAGAATCTTAATTGACCATATATCATCAATTCTTTTCTGTCCTACTAAATTTGCTATTGAAAATCTTATAAATGAGGGGATAAAAAAAGGAACTTATTTAGTTGGTGATACAATGTTTGAGCTAGCTTTGATGGTCAAGGAGAAGGTTATGAATACAAAGCTAGATATTGATATTCCTGATGAATTTATATTATCTACAATACACAGAGCAAATAATACAGAAGAACAAAGAATTAAAAAAATAATTGATGAATTGATTGCACTAGAATATAGAATTGTTTTACCTTTACACCCAAGAACAAATAAGATTCTGAAAGATTTAGGTTTATATGAAAAAGCTACGAAAAATCTTCAAATAATTGATCCAGTAGGATTTTGTGAATTTTCTAAATTACTTACTAAAGCCAAAGCAGTTATTACAGATTCTGGAGGAGTTCAAAAAGAAGCTTATTGGAATAAGAAACCTTGTGTGACAATTCGACAGAATACTGAATGGGTAGATACTATACAAGAAGGAGGAAATATTTTAGCTGAACCAGACGAAATTCAAGAAAAGGTCAAATTAATGCTTGAAAGAGATATTGTATTCGATGAAGAACTATATGGATATTCAGATACAAGTAAACGAATAGTTTCTCATCTAGAAAATTACACTAAATAGCTAATAGTTATTGAATCTTTATTTCATTAAATTACGTAAATTCAAGATAACTTTTAGAAAAATTATAGTTAACATTGTATTCTATTCAGTTATCAACAATCTCTTTTTGACTAAAAGATATATAAGTTATTAACTAAATTACCAATTATTATTAAAAAAAAATAAAAAAACCACATCAAATTAGTCACTTTTTTTAATGAACATCTATATACATATTTTATTTAATTAAATTAATCTAAAATGAATGTATCAACAGATTAATTAATTGATTTCTTTTTTCATTTTCTACTATACAACAAGTTGTTGTCATTAGAAAAATGGAGTAAATTATAAATGAATATTAAAAATTTAGATAATAACTTACCATTATCAAATGACAATAATTTAATTAGTGAGAATATTTCCAGAAAGAAAGGTTATACAACTGGAGAATGGGTAGTTATAGCTTTAACAATAATAATCACATTATTGGGTATTTTACTTCGTGTTTGGAGAATTCTAAGAGAAGGCATGCCAATAGGATTTGATGGATATTATTATCTTCGTTATATAAAGAGTGATTTTCTTAAAGGTTGGATAGATTTAAGTGAAATTACAAGAGACCCCCCTGGTTTCACATTTATTATTATTATTGCTGAATTATTATTTGGTTACTCAGGAATACCAATGGTTTGGTCAATTTACATTTTTCCACAGGTTGTAAGTGCGTTACAATTACTAATCTTTTTTGTATTAGCTAGAAGATTAGGACAATCAAGAATGATAGGATTATTATCGATGTTTTATATGTCTTTCTTAGGAATGATAGTATATCGAAATCAAAATATTGCACCAGAAACTTTTGTTTTAGGATTGGTACCATTTGTTGTATTTTACATCCTCCGGTATCTTGAAACGGTGGATTATAGATTTATGATTACAGCAATCCTAATTACATTAGCAATAATTATGATTCATCATTTAACAACTTTGATTGTTTTAATTATTTGGCATATCTTATTTCTATATGATGTTATTTATCGTCATATCAAAAATAATAACAGTAAAAAGAAAACTCAAAAGAATATCATTTTTGATGCATTAGTTATTGTTATCTTAGATGTATTTGTTTTCGTATTCTGGAAAATCGTTTTGAAAGGATTTCCCTTGAATTTTATATCGGATTCATTTGGAAGTTTATTTCCAGAGGGAGAACCAATTTGGACTTCGATTTTAATTATTGTTGCAGTTGTAATAATAAATATAATTGCATTTGCATTATTTTTCTATAATTTTAGTAAAAAGAAATTAAACAATGTAATAATTACAACAAGTATTGTTGGAGTCGGTGTTATATTCGTTGTAGCAATGTTTTATGGCGCTGCAAGTCCAGATCAAAATATCTCTTCTGCACTTCTAATGGGAACTCAAGCAATTGTATTAGTTCCAATGGGAGTATATGGATTAGTAGCTCTCCCAGAAAATAATCAAACTAGAAGTAGAATAATGAGAGGATGGATTTATGCAATAATACTTATTGTAAGTTTAACAGCAATATTTCCTTTAATGTCAAGTTTTCTTGGAAGATTAGCACTTTATCTAGCAGCTGTTGGATTAGTATTATCTGCATTTGGTATTGCAAAAATAATTAAAAAAATCAATACTAGAAAATTAAAAGCAATTGGTTTAATTGCATTAACTGGATTTATGGGATTAACTATGTGTTATTCATATCCAACAGCTGAAAATAATTGGGGGACACAAGAAGTTTTTTGGGAAGCAGAATTTTCAACAGTTGATTTTTTCATCGTCTATGTAGATACACAAAATCAGACTATTTGGTCAAATTTAGGAGAAATAAAAGTTGATACTGATTTTAGATTCGCAGCAATTTTAGAAGGTATCTCAGGTGTTGATTCTGTCTTTGATAATAGTGGATATAGTTGGTTAAGAAAGACTTTATATTCAAATGAAAGTGAATTATTTGATTTTGTTACTACTGTAACTCCTCATTCTCTTAATCAAAAAATAGACTACATTGTAATTACTGAAGCAATGATTAGAGATGGATTTATGACTGGATGGGCCAGTTATGCTGAAGATAATGATAATTGGGTGAAGAAATTTCCAAATGTGACTGCAATGATTCCTTTAAATCCAGGAATACATAGAATCTATGATACAAAAATTAGTATAATTCTAATACCGAATTTAATCTAATTTTCTATTTTTTTAAGGTCCCTGTAAGTCCATCAGCAATAAAAGCTAATAGAATTAATGAGCTACCTAACAATACGATAGGCCAAAGTGAAGTAAAACTTAAAATTATTCCAGAAATTAAACCTCCAAGCAAAGATAACATTCCAAATATATACAATACACCTATTGGATGGAAAGTTCGAATGAGTTTCTTCCAGATACGCCAAAAGAAACTTTGAATGAGAAAGAGGCTTGTTTTAAAGATAAACTTACCGTATTTTATTTTTGATTTCTCTTTTCCATAAAGTGCAGGAATTAGAACGTTTTTCATCCTGAGATGTTGAACATTAGCTTTTACCATTAGATCATTTTCAAAAGCATAACCTTTGTAAAGAGAATCTAAATCCATTTTTTTCAAGCATTCCGTAGAAATTGCAATATAACCATTTTGTGGGTCTTTTATATGCCAATAACCAGACACAAGATTGTTCAAAAAAGTTAGAATGAAATTGCCTATTAAACGGAAAAAACTCATCCCTTTCCAATAACCTGGTTTCAAACGATTGCCTTTTGTAAAATCAGCAATGTTATTTATAATTGGTTCAAGTAGAATTGGGAGGTATTGGGAATCCATTTGATTGTCACCAGCCATGACAACAACAATATCCATCCCCTCAATTATTGCATCTTTAAAACCAGATGCAATTGCTCCCCCTACACCTTGATTTTTATTATGTTGTATTAATTTAATACGTTTATCTCTTAAAGCAAATGTTTTCACTATTTCAGCAGTATTATCTAAAGAACAATCATCTGTAACATAAATAGTATCTGCGAATGAAGGCATTCCATTTAAAGTATCATCAATAAGATCCTCTTCATTGTATGCGGGAATTACAATCCCTATTTTTTTCCCATTATACATTCTTGATCCTCATGTGATTTTTTAATTCTGCATTTTAGTAGTAATTAAAAAATATGTTGTTTAATTAAATAATTTTCTTATTAACCAACTATGAAGCATTAAGTCCATTATAGATTGTTAAAAATGCCTCCTCTTGAGACTCCCAAAGAAAATTATTTACCAATTTAAATTCACTTTGTTTATTTTCTTTAATCATTTTTAGTAGCAGCTCAGATATTTTTTGAGGAGTTATATTTGAAATAACATAACCAGCATTATATTTTCTAATAAAACCTGCAGCATAGGTATCATCAACTACAACAACTTGTGTTTCACTTGCTAAACTTTCAAAAAGTTTCCAAGGCATGCCGATTTTAGTATTTAAACCTTTGACAGTAAATAAAATATAAGAAAGATCTGCAGCTCGTATATAATCTAGAGATTTCTTACGATTAACGCGACCAATAATTTCAATCATACCGTTTAAGTTGTAGTCCTCGGTTTTTTTGATTAAAGATTGATAAAGAGGACCATCACCAACAATTACAACTTTTATTAATTTCTCTTCTAAACTTTTCTGATTTCGAATTTCAGCTATTGCATCAATTAAAGAATCCAATGCTATATCTGATCTTAAGGTTCCTACATAAACAACAATAAATTGCTCGATTGAAAGGTTAAGCAATTTTCTTGCTTCTTCTTTTGATTTATTTGGTAAAATTTTCTTTGTGGGATAATTCCAAATTAAATTCACTTTTTTACCAGAAATTTTTGATAAATGTTTCATTATAGGAGGACTTACTGTTAAAATAGAATCAAACATTGAGACCATTTTTTGTTCTATTTTTCCCATTATACTGCCAATAAAATAACCATACCATTCACTATAAACAGCAGGTGTTAATTCATGACAGTCATAAACAATTTTAATTCTCTTTGAAAATACTACATTTAACATAAATACTCCAAATAAAGTGTTAAAATCATTAGCATGTATTATCATTTTATGCCATTTTTTCAACAATCTGGTTCCATTAAAGAATATTACAAACTGAAAAAAAATCGCTGATAGAAGAAACAATATTTTATTGAATTTCAATGAAGTTAAAAGTTTCACATATTTAACAAAATTATTTGAAGTTTCTTTGTCCTTAAATTTCCCTTCTCTATCCCAAGAAAGAGTATAGGTATAGAAATTATTTTCATTTAATGTCATGACTTCTTGTTTAACTCTAGTATCATTTTCAAATGGAGCAGCTAGTAATACATAAACCAAGGGTTTAGAGAATATATTTAGATTATTAGTTGTATCTTTGGTATTTGTTTTTTTCATAGTTCTCTTCCCTTGCCAATCTGTTGGGGTTTTGCTTAAGTTAATCAATCTTTTTAAAAGTATTTTTACATTACCAATTTAGTACTATTTTAATTTTAGATTTTTACTTGCAATGTTTATAATTACTTTTTTTTTCATAAAAACAAATTGAAGACCAAATGAATAATAATTATTTAATTTTTCAATCAAAATACCATTAGTATTGAAATAGCTAATGTGGATAATTGAATCTGCTAAATAAGAATAAATCTGTGATTGGTTATTCCAATTTTTCCATTCTGCTCTAAAATTATCTATCCTTAGAGTAGCGTTATCAAAATTTAAATTATTTTCTACTAAAATAGTAGCATTATATATATTTCTTATATAACCAAAATCTACTAAATTATTACGTATTAAATTATTATCATAATAGAAAGCAATACTACTATTATCATAGTCAATTTTTATATTTAATAAATGATAGCTAAAACGGGCCCAATTAAAAG